>JGI1358J11329_10001212_pt1 | contig 21603 bp, 25 predicted proteins | sample Subgroupgradi54m_FD_11329 | JGI IMG/M metagenome (IMG submission 11329)
GTATCGATTGTTAAAGAACACCTACATGATAACAAAGAAACTACCTTGTGTCAAGGCACAGATTTTTGAGGAAAATCAATGCGTACGGAGGGCAACGGGGCGACCCACACGGTTCGAATCCTGGTCCGGCAGCCGTCAATACTTATTATCCCAAGACCGAGCGGGGTAAAAGGTTGATATCTCCGTACTGCCCACGTCATACCGGCTGAGCGCCGTATCCAGAGAAGAAAAACCGCTGATTGATTTCGGCGGTTTTTCTTTTCTTTGATATTGTGCATACTAACCCACCGTCCAGGTCCAGTTGCTCCGATATATCGTTATGCTGTCCATATCGGTCCAAGTTCTTTCTTCCCACATATTTTTATCTTCTTCGCCGCCAAACTTACTAGATTTATTCATACTTTTATAAACGTCTTCTGAAATATAAACATGATAGCCATCTTTTGATAATGATGATAACTTAACAGCGTAATTTGTTGCATTTCCAACCCACACTAAATCATTATTGTTTTCTCCTCGGATGCCGCCCCTTACCACTAAAACCTTACCAACATCAATCCCGATACCAAAATCAAACTCTATACCATCGCCTCGTAACTGCTGATTGATCTGAAATACGGCATCGAGTTTTGGCTTTAAAACTTTTTGCGCGAACCAAGACATTTGTAGGGCAGCTTTTACTGCATTCGTCCGTTTATTATCACCTATAAAAGCCGCTAGAACCCCATCGCCATTAAAACTTCTTAGTTCGCCGTCATTGATCCGTGCTATTTTCGCTACACCCCAAAGAAATGATTTGTACATTCTTGCGGCGGTAGTGCGCCGAAGGCCGTCAACTATTTTGGTAGACTCTCTGATATCAATAAATAACATTGCCAACTCGACTTCTTTCCCTATCTTTCCAAGATTAATATCAGCAACGTCAGGAATAACTCTACCCTCTGTTATATCGTAATCACCGGTAAAGAAATCACTGACGCCTTTGATTATTTCTTCTTTGGTCATCATTTTATAGCCTGAACAACAAAAAGCTCAGCGCAAGCAAAGTCATTCCGCAGAAGAATGCGAGTATAGCATCTTTAAATTGGGAGTGCTTCATTTTCGCAATTTTTGAAGAAATGTGGATTTGTTCAATTAGTTCGTTTTCATATTCGTCCTCGCTGGTTTCTTTTACCGCCTTCTTAAAGTTTTCAAGATTATATTCCGCAATGTCCCCAAAATAAGTTATGGACTTTTTCTTCTTATCTTTCGTAAGTCGAGGGATAATAGCGGAGATAGATTTGTATATGCTGTATGTGATTAAAATAATCCCAAAAATGAGCAGAATTATACTTCTGCATTGAAGATCCCTTAGATTCTCTTTTGTCCATAAAAAAATACGTTCGAAAAGAATTGTTAAAATGATACCCTGAAATGCCAGGAATATGCTGACCTTTTGATCGGCCGCTGTTACCCATCCATGAATTCTTTCAAGATTCTTTTCCAGTTCTGATTTCGTAAGCATAAGAGTCAGCTGGGTCGTTATTTATCTAAGTTTATAATGCCCACGCAAAAGTCTCGACCATGTTCCTCGCACCACGTATTCTGCATTTTGTAAGCAGTCTTAAAATCAAATATTGGTTCTTGTTGAAGATCTATAGCGGTCCAAATATCAACCTTTCCAGCACTTTGCCCTCCTCGTGCACAACCACACGTTTTCATAACCATTTCCGAGTTATCTTTCGTGAATATATTAAATACTCTGTCCGAAATATATAATTCATTGCCAGCACCTTTAGATGCCAACTTCGAGGCCATATTAACTGGTTTTCCAGCCCATACTTCATTTTGCTTGTCGCTTTGTCCCTCAGCTCGTCTGATTCCAATTCTCTTTACTAGGACAGTATTGATATCCATACCAGCGTGACTTTCGATCATGAGCTGATCTCCTTGCGTCACATCTTTCATTTCATGGAAAATAATCGTCTTAAAGGTTATTACCGCGCATAGGGCATGATAGATTTTATTTCTATCAAACAAGCCGAAAGCTCCGTCGCCCCGAACATCAATATAAGAAGCTCCAAAATGGTTTAAAATTCTCACGGCCGTTTCTGTGAAATACTGATATATTTTTGCCGTAACTCTATCTCCTTCTTGAGCGGATAACTTAGTAGAATTTTTCATGTCTATGTAAACACAGACTGCATCGTCAATCCTCCACCAAACATTGGTTTCAAGTGGCATGGAATCGGTAACCGGTATAAATTGTTTCCTTTCAACAGAAACTCCTCCTTGGTATTTTTTACCGGCCTCCTCAACAATTTCGAGAATTCCTTCTACAAATTGATCTGAATTTTGCATCATGATATTTAAGCGGCAACAGGCAAATATTCCCTATAAACTCTGACCGTTTCCTGATATATCGACTCTATCAGCCGTTCTGTTTGTACTTGCTCCACAAAACCTTTTTGAAGAAGGAGTAGACGTACATTTTGGCGAATACGCGCTTTAATCGTTTCGTTGTTGGTCCAGTCAATCGCGAGGTCACGACGAATACGCTTCGTTAGTTCCTTCACGAATTCTTTGATATCAATGCCCGCTTTTTTGAGGTCGGGGTCCGCGACCAATGTGTCATAGAAAACGATCTCTTCGGACGACAGGCCGAGTTCCTGACTTTCTTGATCGAGCTTCTTTATCTCGTCGGCAATCTCGAGAAGATGTTTGATAATTTCTGCCGAACTAATGACGTTGTTTTCATACTTCTCGATCAGTTCTGTGAGTAATGTCAGCATCGTTTCGTAGCGGGCTTTGTTCGTCCGCGATCTTACCTTAATTTCTTGATCGAGTAGCTTGCGGATCGTATCAATGGCAAGGTTCTGATATTTTACTTTCTTTATCTCTTCGGCAAACCTTCCGTCAAAGATAGAGATTACCTTCCTCTCTTCTCCTTCTTTAGTGAAAAGATCAATAACGCCTTCTGCCTGAACCGCATCGTGGACAAGACTGCGAATCGCACTCTCGGTTTCTTCGGGAAAGATAATATGCGGCACAACAGTTTGTTTATTTATCGCTTCGCGTATTGATTGGAAGAATTGAATATCTCCTGCGATTTTCATTGCTTCTTCTCCGGGCATTACTAAGGCGTGTAAGCGGGACAATTTTGAGATCGCACCCAAATATGCCATCTTTTTCTCATCCGAAAGTACACCATTCTTTGAAATGACCTCGTTGATTGCCGCCTGAAAAAGCTCAACCAACTGGATGCCCTTCTTCTGTTTCCAATCTGAATAGTCGAGTCCACCAAAGAATTCGCCAGCCTTACGGTGAAACTTCTTCATTTCAGAAATTACTTCATCAAGAGGGATCATCGCCTCACGTTGCACGTCTGAATCGTATATTGCGAGGGCTTTCTTGAGATGCTCGGCAATGCCGATGTAATCAACGATAAGACCGCCGGGCTTGTCCTTGAACACGCGATTCACCCGAGCGATGGCCTGCATAAGCGCATGATTCTTCAGGGGCTTATCCAAATACATCGTGTGCAAACTTGGAACATCGAAACCCGTAAGCCACATTTCGCACACTATTACCATCCGCAATGGATCATTTGCTTTCTTGAACCTTTTTTCCAACTTCTTTACATCACGCTCCTGCTGGATCTCAGAAGCGAAATCCTCGCTACCAGAAATAACCACCGCACACTCGGGTGCGCCTAAGATTTTCTTAATCTCTTTATACATCGCTACCGCAATGGATCGGCTCATAGTGACCACCATTGCCTTGCCTTCAATCGGCCGATTGTTGAAATGGGAAACAATATCTTTTGCGATTTGCTCCACGCGGCTTGGTGCGCCAACTACTTCTTCAAGCACTGCCCATTCTCTATTGGTCCTAGCTTTCTCATCAATGACGATTTCGCCCAAAAGATCATCAAGCTTGCTATCGATAAACCTATCGGCGAGATGCAATGGAATAAGTCTGCCTTCATAGTAGATTGGCACAGTTGCGCCATCTTTCACCGCCTGTCCGATTTTGTAGGAGCTAATGATATCTCCAAACACCCGAACTGTATCACGATAGTTATGCGATATCGGAGTTCCGGTTACACCCAAAAAGCTTGCGTTGGGCAAGGCCTGCCGCACATTACCCGCAAGCAAGCTGTACTGGGTTCGGTGCGCTTCATCAGTAAGCACTATGATATTTTCTCGATCCGTGAGAACTCCCTCGCTAGGGTCTTCTTGAAATTTCTGAATAGTCGTGAAAATAAGTTCGCTACCAAGATGCGAGAGTCGATCTTTGAGATCCCGAATACTAGATGCTCTTTTCGCAAGCGTGCCGTATCCAGTGCGACTGAATGTTTTGAACAGTTGATCGTCGAGATCTTCACGATCCGTGAGAAATATATAAGCAGGACTTTTTAGTTCTGGAATACGCTTTGTCTTATTCACATAGAAAACCATTGAGAGTGACTTTCCAGAACCTTGAGTGTGCCAAAAGACGCCAACTTTTCGCTCTTGTTTACCCTCCACCGAGCGAACCGTGCTTGCGATGGTTTTATTTACCCCATAGTACTGGTGATACAAGGCCATTTTTTTCGTATACGTTACCGCATCGCCATCGCCATCTGCCTCAAATACAGTAAAGTTCTGCAAGATATCGAGTAGGCGGACTTTATTGAAAAACCCTTTTGCTAACACTTCAAGCTGACTCGCTTCTTTCGGCGCATCACTTTCGGACTCAATGCCTTTCCATGTGCCATACCGCTCCCACGACGAAGAGATAGTTCCATGTCGCGCTTCGGTAAGGTCGCTCAAACAAAGGACTTGGTTATACAGAAATATTTTCGGTATTTCTTTTTTGTAATACTCCATATCCCGATACGCCTTGCCGATAGAAGCCCCTTCGCGAACCGGACTTTTAAGTTCGAGCACGCCAATCGGGATACCGTTCACAAAAACAACGCCATCGAGACGACACACATTATCGATACCTTGCACCGTAAATTGATTCACGATCAAGAATTCGTTTGCGTCGGGATTTGAAAAATCAATCAGCTTCACAATTTCTGTTTTTTCTTCACCTTGTTCACGCCAAATCTTTTTCACGCCTTCAGCGATAAAGGAATATATCTCTTTATTGCCGAGCACTAGATCGGCATTATGGTAATTGGCGATGTCATTTACCACTTGCTCTGCCTGTTCTGGTGGAAGTTGCGGGTTGAATCGGCGAACCGCCGCGAGCAGTCTATTCTTTAGCACCACATCTCGAAAACCCTCACGCTCTGCGTTCGGTTGATTAGGAGCAATATCTGGTCCGTAAATATGCTCATACCCATGGCCTTGAAGCCATTCAATAAGTGACTGTTCTGTTAGATTTTGTTCGTTAAGAGGATTCATATTTTTATATAAATTTCGCGAGTAGTAAATTTCGTATTGTGCCTAACTGATGATTCTCTTTTTGCTCATCTGAGATTTGAGCAAACATTTTTTTCACAATACGACCGTATTGTTCTTGCAACTTTTTAGGTGGTATCAAAACACTATTGCTATATGCGGCTTCACGATTTAGCCCCGGGACGGCCGAATCACCAGAATGGAATGCCTGTCGTTTTAACATGAAAAAACAAAAATGCAGATCTAATTTTGAGACTACAAAAAATGTCGTATCGATTGGATAAAAATCCTGTTCGACCCAAGTTATACTACCTACGTTGCCTTTTCGTCCGACAACGATTCCGGGACCAGGCACTAAAGCATTTTTATGAAAACCGACTATGCCGCTTGATCCTAAAACTGGATAAGGCCCCACTTCTCTGTTTTCTGAACTTAATGCTTTCCCATACGCAAGGTCGACCACATCACCAAGTCTTTGCATTTGCCAACCCTCCGGAATAAGACCAATCTCACTTTTAATGAACTTAGTCTTCCCGTAGTCAGGAAAACGAAGCTTGATGAACCATTCGTCGAAAATGATTTGTGCCATCGCCTCAAGATTTTTTATTATGGAGTTGTTGTTCTCAATCTTTTCATCGTAAGCAGACAATATCTCAGCAATCTTCTTTTGTGTTTCAAGATCCGGAAATTCAAATTCGAATGACCTAATTTTGTCGAGACTAAGATTCTGCTGAGCTGCTCCTACGGCTTCGGATATAATTTTCCTTCGATTTTTCAATAACAAATAATATAGATAGTCCTGATTTGAATTTTCATTTGGAATAAAAGCAGCACACGCCTGATTCGTTGCTGCGGGAATTCCTAGGCGCCCAAGTTTACCAACAGTTGCACCATACATTGCTAATAACACAGAACCAGCCGGAAACACTTTAGCATTCGATTTAGTAACTGCTTCTAATGTTATTTTTTCTGACGTATTGTATATCCTCTTATCAGTAAGTTCCTGAGTCTTAACCCATGGAATAGTTCCACCTATATAGAAATCGGGTCTGGTTCTTGATGGTGTTCCACCAGTTTTAATCTTAAATTTTTCACCCAGAACAACTGGGCTACGGAAGGATTTTTCTTTCAACTTTTGTAATAATACTGTTGTCATATTTAAAATCCGAGTTCCTTAAGATCTTTCTCAATTCCTTTTTCTAATTCCTGACCTTTAACAAAAACGCTACGAAGTTCACTCGAGAGTTTTTCCATTTTTTCCTCAAAAGAAACCCCGTCATCCTCTATATCGGCTAATCCAACATAACGCGCGGGCGTAAGCACGTATCCGTTTTTCTTAATTTCTTCGGGTGTTGCTGACTTACAGAAACCAGATACATCTTTGTATTTCTCGGCACCAGATTCTCCGCGCCATGTCCTTACGATATTTGCGATCTTCTGTATGTGTTCGGGATTGAACATTACCTGTTTACGCGAAATCTGCTCAAATACATCGCGGGCGTCAATAAAAAGCATTTCACCCGAACGCTTGCGGAAGCGATCGCCGGACTTATTTTTTGCTAGAAACCAGAGCGAAACAGGTAATGGGACGTTATAAAAAAGCTTTGGCGGGCAAGAAATAATGACATCAACAAGATCTGCTTCAATGAGTTTTTGCCGAAGATCACCTTCTTTGCCCGATACAGCGAGTGCGCCGTTTGGCATCACAAATCCCGCATATCCGTTCGGGGCGAGATGATGAGCGAAGTGTTGAATCCACATAAAATTTGCGCTGCCACTCGGTGGCACGCCGAGCGTAATACGCGGATCATTATCAGCGAGCTTTGACGGTTCCCATTCTGCGTTGAATGGAGGGTTCGCTATTACGAAATCCGCTTGGAGATGCGGAAATTTGTCCTGATAATAACTATTTCCCAATTCAATCTTTCCGGAGAGACTCCTGATTGCAAGGTTCATTTTTGCGAGGCGCAAGGTCGTCTGATTACTTTCCTGTCCGTTGATAGCGAGTTTCGATGGATCTTGTTTGTGCTCCCGCAAATATTCGGCCATTGATACAAACATTCCGCCGCTACCGCAAGAAGGGTCAAGTACGCGAGCGTTCTCATATGGCTCGAGGATTTCTACGAGAAGTTTAACGATAGATCTTGGCGTGAAGAATTCTCCACCGCGCCTGCCTTCGGCTGAAGCAAATTGTCCAAGGAAGTATTCATAGATGCGACCGAGGATATCTTTCTCTCGATCGAAGTCGTGATTGAAAGAGATGCGGGAGAAAATATTTACAAGCTCACCAATAACGGCGTGGTCGAGAATTGTTTTTGTATAGATTTTCGGGAGTACGCCTTCAAGCTCGGCTCGGTTATCCTCTTCGATAAGATCCATCGCCTTGTCGAGCACTTGCCCGATATCTGACTGCATGGTTTTTGTCTGCAGGTATTCCCAGCGTGATTTTTCTGGAACATAGAACACTCCAGCACTTTTGTAAAAATCTTTAGTTTCTAAAATCTGCGCACGTGCCTTGTCGTCTTTCACATAAAAATCTTCGTTCTTCGGATCGCGCGTGAGCGCATCTAGTTCCTCTCGCCGTTTATAAAACGCATCGGATATATATTTCAAGAAGAGGAGGCCCAGGACGATGTTCTTGTATTCGGAAACGTCAATGTTGCCCCGGAGCTTATCGGCTGCCGCCCAGAGTTCTTTTTCAAAGTCGAGGTCATGGTGGTGGCTTTTCTCAATTACATTTTTCGTGGCTTCTTTTTGGCCTTTACGAATACGCTCCTGAAGATCGGCCGGAAGGGCTGTTTTAGGGATCAGGTAATTACGGCCAACCTTTTCGGCTGGCATCTTGCCCTCCGAAATCTGCTTATTTATAGCCGCCCGCGTCAGGCCAAGCATTTTAGCCATTTCAACGACCGTGATGAATTGGGATTTATTGATTGACATATGTATACAGTATAATCGACCTTATCCCAAAAGTCAAGTATACATACGTCAACCTAATTAACGGCTATGGGGCGAATTGAGAAGCCGATTCAGCTGCCTTATGCTGGGCAGGGGCAATTTGTTCGTGCCAACAAGTGCTAACGTCCCGTCGAATAGGCCAATGGAAAACGCAATTGTGAAAAAAACCGTAGACAAAATAGACGACGAAGGCCAGAACAAAAACAACCGAAGCCACGATCCACTTAATCCGATCCTCTTTGCTCATCTCGCGAGAGTAATGTTTTTTCTTGTGCCGATAATATCCAGCCATATCAGAGATATAGCACAGGCAGCCTGCGCATGACTAGTTGCCCGCATTCCGAATGAGAACGGTTTTATTTTTGATCGCAAATTTAGTTTTTATAAGCGCGAGCAGTTCCCGTTTCTCGAGCACATTGCCTTCCCGAAGCACGTACTTCGCATAAACTTTTGCATCAACTTTGTTTGTTTCCTCTTCTGAGTTTTTCATACCGAGAACCACTTTTCTGAAGCGGTGGTAACGATCTATTTCATCTTTGAATCTATGGGATATGCCAAGCTCGCTCATATCTATCTGATCTATGAGCCCCGATAATTGATTGACGAGTTCTTCTTCGCGAATATACGGGCTCTTACATTCTCTCGTTTTTGAGTTCGTGCAACCATAGTAGACGTACCGCGCGGTCGTGCCGTTTTTGAGCTGTTTGTATTTTTCCTCTGCCGTGATGCCCGATCCGCAGAGGCCGCACGTCATAAGTTTCGTGAAGGCGAATTCCTTGCTCTCGCGTTTTATCTGATCGCGCTTTAGCTGCGCTTGGGCAGACATGAATAAATCCCTTGAAATAATCGGCTCGTGCTTGCCAGTGTGGAAAGTCCCACTCCCTTTAGGATACTCGAGGATGCCGTAATAAAAGTGGTTTTGAAGAATGATGTACACATTCGAGAGCGAGAGATGATGGTTATGAATTGTCCGGAAGTTCAGCTCGAATCTAAGCCAGTGATAAATCTTTTTTCCGCTCCATCCGCCATAGGCGTGTTTCTCAAAAATTTGCTTGATGACGTGTGCTCGTTCGGGGTCAAGAAGAACGTGGCATTTTTTATCAACTCTTTTTTCGTTTAAATATCCTGTGGGTGCGGTACCCGGCCAGAGTCCCATCTCTACTCTTGTTCGCAGACCACGTTTCACATTCACGCTCTTGTTGTCATTCTCCAGTTTCGCTTGGCTGCACAAAATCATCAGGAGAAACTTTTCGTTTGGTGAATTTGAGAATCGCTGACCGTAGGTGCGGATTTCAATGAGCAGCTTCTGATCCATTAAATCAACGAGCGACCCCAGATCCCCAGCATTTCTTGATAAGCGATCAGGCGCCCACGTGAGGATGCCGGTATATCTTCCGCTTCGGATATCGATCAGTATTTCTCCAAACACTGGGCGCTGTCCCGAATCTTTTGCCGAGTGCGACTCCCTGCGGATGTCTACGATCTCCAAGCCTTCTCGCTCGGCGATCTGAAGCATCTCCTTTACCTGCGAATCCACCGAGAGTATCTGGCGCTCCTCTGATTCGCTCGATTTCCTCGCGTAGAGGCAGTATTTGACCTTTACTGGGAGCTGGACTGCGGTTGGGGCTTCGGTTCCCTCAAGCCCCTTAGTTTGGGTATTCATACCCAAAGGGATGACGCAACGGTTAAGGAAGTCCAGACCCCTTAAAAGCCCCATAAAACTGCCCTGGAATGCCCTCTTTTGGACCTATCCTGTGGATAAAAAGCCAAACCTGTCCAGATTCTGGACGTCCAGAATCTGGACACTACAAAAGAAACTATATATACAAAATAGTTATTGCGACAAAAATTGTGGAAAACTCGGTAATTCCTATGCAATCCAGCAACTCCCGCCATTTTTCTCTTCCACCCAATTTTTCCAGGTATCCCATGCCCGATCGTTCTCAAGCCCTCCAAGAGCATCAATGACGGCCATACTGAAGGCATCGGCCAGGTCATCGTGGTTTTCGATCCCGAATCCGGTCAACTGAGTAATCAATTCTTCCGCCCCGTGTCGCGGGAAAACAATCGTGCCGTTTTGGATGAGTTCACCCGTAAGAGCGAGCCGCGATCGTTTGTCTCCAGTATTCTTTATGCCTTCAACATTGCACCCGGCCTCATTTACCGCTTGCACATAAATTTCTTGGAAGCCGTTTGATTCAACAATAAATTTGGGACGCACGCCGCTAGTTTTGAATGTTTTATCCAACTCACGCATAGTACGCACCGCTTCTGGAAAAGATACCCGACCATTGAATGGATTCGGAATGACGTATAACCTCATATCATTTCCCTGACCGTAGCGTTTGATCCCGACCATGGCCGTGTAATCCGCTCCGTCTCGCTGTGATATCGCAAGATCGACACCGATATGGACGTCCCTGCATTCCGTCTTAGGAAATTCGTCGTAGTATTTTATCCACTCCGGAAATACTACGCGCGTATTATCGGAGACAATGTTTAAAAGATATTCCTGTTGCCAGGCGATCTCGTTTGCGACACTTCTCCGCAACTCATCTATTTTCTCTTTCGTATCGAACTTGCCCGGCCAGAGACAATCGCCGTGCTCGTCAAGAAGCGGAAACCAGAGATAAACCCCTCGCAATTCTTTCTCGAGGATCTTCCGCTTCAGTCGCATCATAAGAGAATCTTCGTGCAAAAGATTTCCCACGATCACGATGCGTGTACCTATATCGCCCAGCGGTACCACCTCGCGCGTAAACCAATCGAATATCTTGTTCCGGCCTTCAAGCGTTTTCGTGGAATTGATATCCTCAATATCGTCCAAGATGAGAAGGTCAGGACGATGTTCGTAGTGGCGTAAGCCACGGATGCTCTGATCGATCGAAGCGATCATGATTCTTGCTCCGGTATTTTGGAACACGATCGAAGACATTGCCCATTCTCCGGCGGACTCCACGCGAAAGGGGCCGAGATCGCTTTTTAGGAGAGGGTTGTTTTCAAGTTCTCTCCGAAGATTGGCCATGTGCTGCCGTGCCTGCGCTTGGGTTTGGCAGATGATGAGAACAAATTTCTTTTTCTGCACACCAAGGATCGCCCAGAGCGCGTAGGACAAAGTGATGAGCGTCGATTTGCCGCTCCCTCGGAAGGCCACGATGCACGCGAGCCGGTTCGACATATCCTCGGTAATCCGGAAAATATCTTTCTGGAATTCCGCTACGGGATATTTGATGTAATGGGCGAGGTAGACCGAGAAAAACAGAAGGTGGCTTTCGCGGGCCACCGCCTGACGCACGGCACGGTCGTTCGCGATCGCTTCAAGAAGATTGTTGCTGGTCTGGTTCATGGTTTTCAAGATTGATGTTGGCGAGTTCAAGCGCTTTTCGCACCAACTCCTTTTGTTCGGGAGAAAGCTCTTGGATGGTATTGATCGTTCCTTCAAGTTCAAGTTTCGGAGCGTACTTGGGGTGATGATGCCGGAGCCACAGCTGCACCGCCGGGAAATGCTTGTCGCGAACGAGGGAAATGAGCTGGGATTCGGACATGTCGGTAATCAGGGCTTCGCCCTCAGCGATCGCTTTGTCCGCATCCTTCGCAAACTCCTTGTCTTCATCGCGCCAGTTGTAGTAGGTGGAACGGGAAAGACCTGCGCGCTCAAGGGCGACTTGGAGAATAGGCATTTTGCGAAATTGTTCAAGAACAGCGGCCTTATCTTTCGCGATTCGCTCTTGAACAACCTCATTCCATTTTTCTCTGTTATCATTCATCGATTTTCTTTGCCTTGATACCCGTTAGTTTCTCGAATCGACGCCTGATGACTTCGGCATAAATTGGCGACTTTTCCACAAGACGGCAGCAGCGCTTCATCTTCTCGCAGGCGATGAGCGTCGATCCGCTTCCGCCGAAAGGTTCTAGGACAATATCGTCACGCTTTGTGAGTACTTTGAGGTACGGAATGAGAATCTGAGTTGGCTTCGTACCAAAAATAATTCCTTGTCCAGACGATTTCTCATCTGCCGCGATATATTCAATGAAATCGGTCGGGCAGATTTTCTTGCCCTTCTCGTATCCCTCCCAATGCGGTTTGCCAGAGGTGGCATACAAGGCATTCTCGTATTCGGTTTGAAGCAATTCCTCTTCCGCATCGACATTTAGTGAAACATCGCCTTGCGTCCCAACGAGGGCAATATCTTGCTTGTTGAAGAACTTATACTTGGCGGCAAATCCCTGCACGCGATTCGGAAGATGCCACGTGATCGTGTTGCGATATTTCCAATATTTCTCAAGTGCGTTCCAGATCGTACGGAGATTCTTCGGGTGCTCGAAGATGATGATCGAGAAATCAGGTTTCTGGATCTTGGCAACATTCGCCATCCAGAGGTCCGTGAAGTTTTCCGGCAGCGAATCCGTGCCGAGGTAGGTGCGATCGCGCTTGAGACCGAAGCCCTCGGTCGTTTTGCCGTTCTTTTTCTTGCCGTGGAGATAGTCGAGGATATAGGGCGGATCGGTGAAGCACATATCTGCTTTTTCTTCGCCCATCAGTTTCAGCACATCGACCTCGACCATGGAATCGCCACACATTAATTTGTGCTCGCCCAATTGCCACACATCTCCTTTCTGAATTTCTATCTTTTCAATCTGCAACTTCTGCAATTCCTTCGCGAGATCGAACTCCTCGGGATTTTCATCGATGCCGAAAATCTCATCGAGTTCTTCTGAATCGAATCCGACATCCTTGAGGAATACCTCACTGAAATTTGCAAGCAGGTCCCAATCGAACTCTCCGGTATTTTTATTGAGCCGGATATTCAGCTCTTGTTCCTGCTTTATATCAGGGATATTGATGTAGACCGCAGGCACTTTTTCCATTCCGAGTTCCTTCAGAACCTCAAGGCGGAAATGGCCTCCAATCACGACATTTTCTCGACCTGGGGCGCAATTGACGACCAAGGGATCTACGACCCCGAAGCGGCTGATTGATTCCTTGAGCTGATCCGCGGCCGCTTTGTCGTGTTTGCGCGGATTATACTCAGCAGGCTTCAGGCCTGCGGCTGGCACATACTCTATGTGCAATGGCATGTCTTTTGACATGGTTTTATTTGTTTTTTGTTTTCGACCTTTCGGGCAACGAAAAACGCCCAGACACGCACCCGTACTCTTGTACAGATGAATGTCTGGGCGTTCCAGACGATGCTCGATTCAGTTGTTAACCTACTCCTTTATTATATCGCTACTTGGCGTATTTACAACCCTGACCTTATCCACAATCCCGATTGTTTCTTTAACGATGATGTAATTGAAGCCGCGACCGCAGGTCTGGCATTTCATGCCGAAAACATACCCTTCGCCATCGAACCGTTGAGTTACCGCCGTCCGCTTGCCGTTATGATAACGGATCACCTCGTATTCATGGAGACCCGTCCGCTTGGCCAAAGGGATGCTGCAATTGCAGACGAAGAATTCTCCGATATTTACGAAACCTGTGGTAGGGGTGAAGTGGGTCATGGTATTTACAACCCGCCTTGAACGTTACTTCTGCACCACCTTCACCCACCTCACAAGCGTAATCGCACCGCTCTTTTTGTCGAAAATGCCAAACACTTTTATCTTATCGCCTGATTTTATTTGATTCAGGTAAATATTCTTTCCATTTTTAGTGATCACCGTCTTACTGCCCACGCTCAAAGTTTTATCTTTTGCGTCAAACGACTTAGCGTTTTTGCTGGTATTTGTGACATGAAAAGTAACTGAACCACCAGCAACGGAGGAAACAGTGCCTTGTAAAACGAACTTCGCCATGCCCACCACTTTGAGCGGTTGGGTTTTAGTTGTGGCGGCAAAAGAAACATTGGCGGGAACAACCGCGGCGCTCATTGCAAACGCACCGAGAGCAACAAGCGCTATTGAAATTTTTTTGAAGTGGAGCATTTTAATTGAATACATAGTTTACGCTCTGCGACTTCTTTCCGTTGATATACAGGTTGAGAGCATAGTTACCCTTCGGGTAATCACCGATACCCTTTTCAAACGAGAAGTAAAAAGTCGCGAGGTTATCTTTTGTCGTTACGGCAACCTTCGAATCAACGTATTTGTTATTCAAGTACCGCACATACGAAAGTTTAGTGCCTTTAGAAATATTCTTGAGGGTAAGCACGGCATAGACTATCTTGTCGGTCTTTGCGTTGAACGTAGTTGCAACGCCGGTGGCATTGCCTTTTGTGTCGATACTGCGGGACATCACTGCCTTTGCGATCGTCGGAGCATTTGTGGAAGCGGCGGGGACTTGCGCGGCAGGAGAAGGATTCTGCGGTTGCACAGCTGGGGCTGGACTACCGGAGTACCGGGTAACAACCAAAACTACCGCCCCGAGGACAACCACTGCCGCAATAACGTAAAGAAGAGTTTTGTTCATGTCTTACTGGTTGCTATTTCGTTCGTCCGGCTGGCCTTGTTCCGGGCTGGAGCTTTCATTTTGCTGGGAGGAAGAAGTTGCGTTCTCTGAATCCATTTTCCCACCTTGCTCGACATTTTGTATTTCTCCGTCCTCTTGCACCTGATGCTCATTGATAACTTCTTGCGATTGTTCATCAAGGTTATTGGCATCTTGAACTTCATCAATGCCGGAGTTGTTAATATCCTGATTGTCTTCGTTCACCCCCTGGTTGTTTTCAGCCTGCTGAATATCACCAAACTCATCAACGCCCTGCTGATTATTCTGCCCGTCTCCTTCGCCCGCTGTTCCATCTTCGCCATCCACGACGTCTTTCTGGAGTTTTTGGGCTTCGGTGTCTTGCTTGAGTTCGTCCTTTCCCTGTTTTACATCATTATCAAAATCGTTCGCAATGCCCGATTCCCCGGCCTGTCCTACTTGCGCCTGTCCGCTCGTGGCCGAAGGAGATGTTTGCGCAAAGAGTGGTCGTGCAATAAAGAGGAACGCCGCCGCCAAAGCAATGAAGGTGGAAAAGAGAAGTTTTTTGTTCTGTGACTTTTTCTGCATGGACTTGGTAGAAATTATGACCCTCGACACCCTAAATAATATGCTTTAAGTATAGCATATTACTCGTTGATAAGCGAAACAAACCGGTTAAAATCGCCGGTTACGATAATTCCATGTAGCGTGAACACGATATCATTGGTTTGGTGGGTCCCCTTAAACACCGTCCGTGCTGACTGGTACCCGGCCTGCTTCACGATTTCAATCGTATGGCTGTTGAAGTCGCCGAATGGGTAGGCGAAATCATTGACGGGTTTTCCGATTTTCGCTTCTATAATCTTCTTGCTGTCTTCAATTTCTTTTCTGAGCGTCGCATCATCCTTGATCTTGGATAGTTCCGGATGGGACTTTGTGTGGTCGCCAATCACCATATTCGCGTCTACCATGGTTTTCACCTCGTCCCATTTCATGAACACCTTTCTATCAATGGGATTCGAATAAATGTAAAAAATGCCTGTATAACCATATTTCTTCATAATCGGAAATGCATAGCGATATTGATTTTCCCATCCGTCATCGAACGTAATGATGACCGGCCGATCCGGGAGCAATTTATTCGAATTGAAGTGCGCCGTAAGATCATCAAGCGTAATCGGTGTATAGCCATTGTCGCGCAGATACTTTAGTTGATCATCGAAAATATCAGGGGGTACCGTATACTCTTTTACTAACTTCGTTATTCCCGGATAATACGGCCGGACGCTGTGGTAGATGAGAATGGGAACCCTTGTGAAAGGCGTGCTGGTGCTCATAGAGACGGCCGAAGAGGAAGTTGTGATGGCGGGCGTTTGCGCATAGGCATACCCCGCGAAGACGGCGACCACTATCACGAAACCCGGTAAAATTCCTTTTACTTTAATAGATGGCATAGGAAATATTTTTTGATTTTTTACCATCTATATAGAACTGAAGTGAGTAATCACCGGGTGTTCTCGTCTTGCCGGGTTTCAAAGACCACTGGAAATGGAAATACGCAAGACCATTACGGCTCGGGTGCGATACTTCCGAATCAACATAAGTACCGTTGTGATAACGAACGTAGCTGACTTGCGAATCTTGTTTTGCGTTGTTGAGTCGCAAAACCGCATAGATGTTTTCTGTGGTACTTGCAAAACGAATGAGCGGGGTGAGGGCTGTGCCGTTTTGAGCGATGGCGGTGCCCAAGACTACGTCGGTTATCTCGGTTGTTGAGGCCGTTTTACCGGTTTGCTCGTGGGATTTTGTGCGGCTGAGCTCGATTATGCGTCTTCTTGTTTTTGGGCCGGCAATACCAACCTTGTCAATGGCTTCCTTTTCCTGGAATTTCTTTACCGCGGCCTCGGTCAAGGGCCCGAAATATCCGGTGATCAAACCCTCCGGATACACTCCGTACACTTTCAGGAATTTTTGCAGGAGTTTTACATCGTTCCCCCGAGACGATTTGTGAAGCGTATGGTTGATTCCCTGCGAGGGATCGAGTTGCACTTTTAACTCTGCGACTCGCGCTGCTTCGGCGTTAATGGTATCTTGCAGTTTTTGTTGTCCCTTTGTGGCAGTTGAAGTTGGCGTTGCGGCAAAAACACTTCCAACCGAAAAGCTCGTCATAAAAACGAGAATAGCGAACGTGAAAATTGTAGTATTCTTTTTCTTCATGATTATTCCGCTGGAGGCGGTTCTATTGGAAGCGGCGTAGGTTCTGAACTTGGATTTACCAGCGTTTGCTCTCCTTGCAAAATAGCGTCGAAAATCGTTTCGTCGCTCGACGTGCTCGCTTCCGAAGTAGAAGTATTTGTTTCCGAAGAAAGAGAAGTCGTCTCGGTCGTGGAGGTGTTTTCCGTCGATGTGCTTTCCCCGCCGTTGTTGTTTTGTCCCTGATCTTCAGTGGCGAACATACTTACATCAGGATTCGCTTCCGCACTTGGATTTGGATCAATAAATTCGCCCGGAGGGACATCTGAACCTCCCGATTCTTCCATCACTTGTATTTCCTCGGGGGTCACTTGGGCGTTCTCGAGATACTGCGTTTCTTGTTGATTATAATTCGATTCGGTCTGGATAGTTTGGATAATATCTTGGGTTATTTTTCTATCAACTTCAAAGGGTGGCGTCGTGCCATCAATCAAGGCGTTAGTTCCAAATTCATCCCACGTGCTTTTATAGTCCTGATTTTGGATTTCCTGTTGCTGGGACTGCGTGCCTGGATTTGTCGCTAAAGACTGCAATCCTGCCTGAACGGCAGTTGTAAAATCGGATGATAGTACCACTTGCGTCTGCCCAAACGAATGAGGCACAAGAAATAAGCCGCTGATTACGAGAAGAGCCGAGATTCCGACCGCAAGCCAAAATTTCATTCTATTAATTATAGCAAATAATTCCTTGCCATGCTGCTCGCTGTAGTAGCCATACTTTCATGGCACCACGGGATCAACCCATTCACTACGTTGACTTCAACATGTCTTTGTCATGATTTTTTTCGTATACTGAATAATGTGAATAAAAAGGTTATCGCTGTTTTTGTCCTTACTCTTGTTGCCATCGGCGTACTTTGGGCATATTCTTTCGGGCCGCTCTCCGGAGTGGTAACTATTCAGGCAAATCCTGCATCCCTTAAACCCACTACCCAGCAAGCCGTCGTGGCGCAGAAGGATATCGCATTCAATGTCTATCACAGTAAAGACCTCGCGGAGAATTTTTACACCATTAAATTTCCGCAGACGTGGCAGTTGCAACCGAACAGCTCTGCTGGAAGCTATCATTTCTCGTTTGATAACGGAACCGGATCTGCGGAACTTCAGGATGTTTCTGACAACACCACGCTCGAACTTTTCGTCTTGAGCCAACAGGAACCGAGTATGAAGAAAACGGTTGCCGGGTACAGCCGCGTGAACTATCAAAAAATATCAGTCAACGGCAACGATGCTTACCAGTTGACGTATCAAAGCACCACGAACGGCACGACTTATGAAACTACGAAAACGTATATTACCGGCAAAGATCACGCTGCGGTAGTAACCCTCACTGCCCTGCAAGGCAATTACTCTAATCTCCAACCCCTTTTTGCTTCCATTTTGGGCGGTTTTCAATGGGAGAATAAATAATATGAGACAAATATTTCTTTTCGTCTCGCTCGCGGTATTGGGATTCGGTGCCTATCTCAAATTCTTTTACGACGTCCCCGACGCCCAAATACAGATCAATTTTTTCGTAGGTTGGTTCCTGATTATTGTGGGAGTCGCAAGCCTCCTCATGAATCTCTTTTGGAGTAATCCCAAAAAGAGAAAAGAAGAATAACTATGTCTGATATCATCTCCGCGGAAAATCTCAGCAAATCCTATGGCGCGACGAAGGCCGTTGACGGATTAAATCTCCACATCCGTAAAGGAGAATTTTTCGGCTTCTTGGGTCCGAATGGCGCCGGAAAAACTACGACAATCAGGATGCTCACGGGCATCCTGAAGCCGGATCACGGAAAGATCGCCATCGACGGCTATCCCTCTGAAAACAAACAACAAATAGCTAAGGTAATCGGCGTCATCCCCGAAAGCCGTGGATTTTACGAATGGATGACCGCCGTTGAGTATCTCGGATTTTTTGCAGAACTCTACGGGATTGTGGGGAAGGAAAAAGAAGAACGGATCAGTTCGTTACTCACGGAGGTCGATCTTATGAAGCGGAGGAGCTCGAGAATCGGAACGTATTCCCGGGGTATGCGGCAACGCCTCGGTCTTGCGCGGGCGCTCATCAACAATCCGCAAGTTCTTTTTCTCGATGAACCGACGCTCGGACTTGATCCACAAGGACAGGAGGATATCCAATTACTATTAAAAAAGCTGAATGCCAAAGGAGTTACTATTTTTCTTTCATCCCACCTTTTGAACGAAGTTTCCAATCTTTGCTCGCGCATTGGGATTATCAATAATGGCAAACTGGTCGCCGAGGGCACCGTCGATGAATTGCGGGAGAAGACGAAGCTCGGCAAAGACAAGACGCTTACAGACATTTTCCTTAACCTTACGCGCAACAACACATAACCCATGTTCACGCACATCTGGAAAAAAGAAATACGCGGAGCACTCTATACGTGGAAAAGCATGCTGTGGCTCGTGATCTCTTCGCTCCTTTTTAGCTTCACAAGCTATCTGCTTCTCACAAACAAAGAATTGAGCCTCCTCGACCAGACAGAGCTACTGTGGCTTCTCGGCAAAATCATTATTGGGGTTGCACTGCTTATTATCACAATCGACGCTTCGTCCGTCATTACCACGGAGTTCGAGAAGGAAACCGCGGAGAGTTTGTTTCTTTCACCGATTTCCCTCAAAGATTTTATCATCGGGAAACTCTTGGCATCGCTCACACTCTGGGCTGCGATCTTCGTCGTATCGATCCCGTATATTCTCGTTACCTCTGCCGGATCGCACTTGGCACTAGCGTTTCTTGAATACGTCGCTCTACTCGGAACGTTAGGAGTCGTAGGACTGATCTTCCTTATCTTTGGCATATCGCTCCTGTACCGCTCAAGCAAAAATACGATCACGACCGCGCTCATCATCTTGCTTGCTTTTGCGACGCCCGCGCTCTTCGCTTCAAATCTCAAAAACGATATTGTTTCACAGGCGTTCAGCCGCGCAAACCCAATTGACAATATCTTCTCATCGCTCGACAACGTCCTTGTGGATTATAAAATCTCGTTGCTTGAGAACTGGCAATTTCTCCTTCCACTCGTTATCTTCTGCCTAATCACCTTCACCTTTTTATTTTGGAGCGCAAAGCAGTTCGAGAAAAAAGGAATTATCAAAAACGACTAGACCATGAAAAAATTACCCATCATCTACTTCTTCGCTATGGCGATCCTTGCCGGTTTCGCTATTCACGTTCAAGCAAGCGGAGCACCGACGCTTTCCATGCAGATCCTCTCGTCAAAAACTTTAAGTGGCACGGCGGGAGATTTTGTCACGGTTGAGGGAACCATCACTAATTCTAGCTCTCAACCACTCAATACAATCACAACCTATTTATCCATGGCCGATAATGAAACCAAGCTCCCGGTTGATCTTGAGGATTGGAGCGCAGAAAAGGGATTATATATTGGCACAATCGATGCAGGACAAACGCTCCCGCTAAACTGGAAAATCCATTTCGTAAAAGCCGGTACGTACTCGCTTATCATTATTGCGGAAGCGGCGGGAAATGAACTCCCACAGGTGAGCAGCATTACCCAATTCAACGTGAGTCCAAAGCAAAACCTAAACCCCGGACAAGTGCTTCCCGTAGCGCTTGGGACGCCGATCATACTCATATTTATTCTTTTTATGTTGAGCTACAAACGGCGTGTTGGTGAATAGCGTTTAGCAGATCCTGTATAGTAATTTGAATGAACTTCGATGAAAGCATCGGCATTCTCAATTATTGACTCTCCGAGAAAAAGCCGGAGGCATTTAATAGTTCGTGGATTTTGAAGCATGCTCCGAGTGTGTACCGCTTCATTTGGAAAAACATCCGAACTGAGACCGGTACGGTAGATTGGGATCGCGTCACCTACGCAATTGAATGGAAATTCCAACGGCGTTGGGCACCGGGACGACTAAAGAAAAATCCTGTTCCATATGAAGATGCTACGGAAGTCGAAGTGGTGATGAATAAATATCAAGAGAAGATATATGTATTTGTCGCCCCCGCTGATCTGAACGATCGGCGAACTCGCGACATTATCAGCATCTCGCTCGTGCGGTTGGCGCAAAACGGCAATCTCTCGGCAAAACAAGAATTGATGAAGCTTCTCGGTTACACGATTTCAGATTGGTTGGAGCGTTTCTACTGCTTATCTCGCTGGCAGGGGTATGATGATAAACTTCGAGAAAATCTTGAACGATGCATTCGCCGCTATCGTTACACCGGATCATTTGCAATGTATTTTTTCAGAACGCTTCAGTATGCAGGGCGAGGCATACGGCCGTTCTATGCCTATTCGCTCGACAAGCCAGTCGCGTACGATGCCGAGAAGCGGATGATCGACAATGTCGTGCAGGATGCAGAAACAGGAGAAATACAGATTTACAACCGATCATAAATTATCGGCTACAATCGGCTATAATTGGATATAGTTGGTATATCCGATTCCATTTTGGACTGGCCATATTGGACACGTCCAACATGCCCGGATTTGTCCACTATGTCCGAAATGGACTCGAACCTAGCGGGCTCCGAGGAGTCGCCAGACCGACCCCCAAAGAACCCTTGAACTGCTTGCTAGGTTTTGTTACCAAACCGCGCAACACAGCTCCGCAGAGGAATCAAATATAT
>JGI1358J11329_10001213_pt1 | contig 21592 bp, 19 predicted proteins | sample Subgroupgradi54m_FD_11329 | JGI IMG/M metagenome (IMG submission 11329)
CCATAACCAATACTGGCAAAGACAAAACTCCATAAAAAGCATAGAACAAAGATCGCATAAACCGCTGTCTTTGGCCTGCTCATAAGCGCGGCTAAACCTAAAAAGAGGATACCAAACACCGGCCATGAATGAAACATTGCACCGTAAATGGCGGCAAATATGAATGACTCCATCCATAAAAGAGCCACGCTCGCCTGATTAAACCGCCTTTGGACTATGCTATTTATGAAATTCTTAACCATTTGATCCTCTCCTTAATGTTGGCAAAATTTTAATGATTTTTGGTGTCCAAAAAGTGTCGATATTTGCGTAGAATTGATTAAAAACCGTTAAAGCACAATAAAACAAGAAATCTCCGTTCTCGACGGAGATAATGATATTTAATACAATTTGATATTGTTCTGGAAATGGCTCAAAGGCAACCCCATTCAAGTGCGCTAGCCAACTGCGCTACGTCCCGGACCGAGATTACAATATGGTCGGTTATTATACATAATAATGACCGGGGTGGAAAGGAATTTTGGTAGGCAGGCCCCGCCACTGGCGGGGCAGGGGTTATTCGGGCTTAGGCGCGCGGCCCATGAGATCGGCCATGGCTTTGCGGGGGTTTTTATTCAGGACGATAATTTTATAAACCTCTGTCACGATGGGCATTGGGATGTTTTTGGCCTTGCTCAAACGGTACACGGCCTTGGCGGTGACAATGCCTTCAGCCACCGCGTTCATCCCCTTTAAAACGGTATGGATACTTTTGCCCTCTCCCAATTGCTGGCCGACTGTTCGGTTGCGGCTGTTGGGACTAAAACACGTGGTGATAAGGTCTCCCACGCCTGTTAATCCATAAAAAGTTTCTTTGCGGCCGCCCATCATGATCCCTAAACGGGTGATCTCAGCCAAACCGCGGGTCAGAATGGCGGCCTTGGCGTTGGTGCCGAGCTTTAAGCCGTCGCATATCCCGCAAGCCAAGGCGATCACATTCTTGACGCTCCCCCCGACCTCAACACCGGCGACATCGGTGTTCGTGTAAATACGAAAAACCGGGGAATTGAAAATGGCCTGTATATCCAGGGCAAGGCGCTTATTGGAACTGGCGACCACAGCGGTGGTGGCCACCTCATCCGCCAGTTCCGAGGCAATGGTCGGTCCTGAAAGCACTGCCAGTCCGACAGGTCCCAATTCATCCTGGATGATCTCGGACATGCGTCGAAACGAAACCGGATCTATGCCCTTGATAACACTCAAAAATATCTTACCCTGATATGGGCAGACCTTGACCTTCTTAAGTGTCCGCGCCAGATATTCCGACGGACAAGCCAGAACGATCAGGTCCGCTTCAGATACGGCCTCCCGCATGTCCGCGGTCAGGACAACAGAACGTGGAATTTTATGGCCAGGCAAAAATTTTTTATTTTCGTGGGTCCTGGCCACCAAAGATATGTAATCAGGAAAAGCCCCCCATAAAAAAACAGGATACTTTTTTCTGGCCAAATAGATGGCCAGCGTCGTGCCCCAGCCGCCGTCACCGATAATACTGATGGTGCGCATGATCGCTATCTCCAGATGAAAAGTTCGCGCCAGATCTCGAACATATAGGCAGCGCCCCATTTGAGGACCTGCAGCTTGCGTTCGCCCCCCTCGCGGGCGGGCTCGTTTCCGGGGATATCAATGACCTGTAGTCTGCGCTTTGCGGCGCGGATGGACAAAAGCGGCTCCCAGCTGATCTTTGTGCGAAATAAATTCTCCTCAAAAGAAAAACTGGAGTCCTTGTCCAGGTCCAGATCATAAATGAGTTTTTTGAGATAAGCACGGTAAATGACCATGGCGTCGGTGTATTTGGCGCCGTGCAAAAGATTGATGGACCCGGTAAAAAGGCGGTTGCCGAAAGCGGTGACGGCATCATCGTCATAACTTTTGGCACCTTGTGTATACCGGGAAACGATGACCATGTCATAACCTTCTTTCATCTTGGCGACGCATGCCGGGATGAGTTCAGGAATGGAATTGCCGTCCGGGCTGAACGTTAAAATAACATCGCCTTTGACCCGAGGCAGGGCGTCCATATAAGCCCCGCGTATGCCGGGACTTTGCTGAATGACCACATCATAACCCATTTGGCGGGCAATGTCCGCGGTCCCGTCCTTAGATTGACCATCCACGACCAGGATCTGGTCCACCCATTCGTGCTTGACCCTGGGCATGACGGTGCGCATGCCATGGGCTTCGTTGAGAGTTGGGATCAGTAAGGTGACTTTCACGACGCATATTATACCCATGAACGTGATTTCGTATAGGATTTATTAAATAATCGACCTTTACAGGCAAAAGCAAATTTGCTATATTACATCACTTTTGCTCGTCCTTGCTGGCGTAGCTCAGTTGGTAGAGCAGCTGATTTGTAACCTCATCCGGCCAAATTCCATAACTTATTCCGATTCTTGCAAATAGGTTTACTGCCAATAAGTTCCGACGGAATTCTTTGATCACGCTTTGCCATATTTTGACATGTTTTACCCTCTCGTCTAGCACGCTGTTAGCACAGAAAAAGCCCTTTTTCGATTTTCAAGAAGCGGATATGTGCTATAGTTAAGCCATCGAGGGTTTGCGATGCAAAAGAACTACGTTTTATATACCATCGGTTACGAAGGACGCAGCATCGATGATTTCGTGACCATATTAAAAAGCGCCGGCATCACCCGTCTGATCGATGTACGGGAGATCCCGCTTTCCCGCAAACGGGGCTTTTCAAAGTCTGCGTTAAAGCAACGGCTCGATGATGAGCATATCGAATATGTCCATTACAAAGCCCTGGGAAGCCCGTCAGAGATCAGATATAAATTAAAACAGGATTGGGATTATAATTATTTTTTTGAGGCCTTTTCCGATTATTTGACGGGTCAGATGGACGTCATAAAGGATGTTTACCGCCACCTTTCCAATGGCGTTAATTGCTTGATGTGTTTTGAGCATAATCATGAAGAATGCCACCGTCTGCCGGTGGCAACAAAGATCAAGGAATATGACGGCAATGGTCTTTTAATAAAACATATTTGAGTATGCAACTTCAAACCAAGAAAATCCTCGTTGTTGTCAAAGCCTACCCGAACCCCAGCCGCAAGCATGTCGAAACAGTTTGTTGTGCCGGGCTTGACTTAAATACGGGCCAATGGATACGTTTATATCCCGTCCCCTTCCGGCTCCTGCAAGATGAAAAGAAATTCAAGAAATACAGCGTCATTCAGGTTGGCTGTCATAAGGCCGCCGATGATCACCGTCCGGAAAGCTATAAGGTTGACACCGGTACGATCAAAGTCCTTGAAACCATTGACACAAGCGACAAGTGGGAAAGACGAAAAGAACTGATCATGCCTGCACTGGCGGAATCCATGTGCCGGGTCTGTCAATTAGGCGAGGAAAAGAAGAAGTCATTGGCCTTGGTAAGGCCGGTGGATATAGGTTTTGAGTGGCAAGACGCCAAGTTGGAGGAAGTGGTGGAAGAAAAACAAGACAGCTATAAACAGCTTTCGTTCACTCACGTAGAAATCAAGCCAATTGAAAAGATCCCGTACGATTTTTACTATACCTTCAAGTGTACTGAGGACCGTTGTCTAGGGCATAGGATGTTGATCATTGATTGGGAAATAAATCAAGCCTTCCGGCAGTGGCGGCATAAGTACAAGCCGGAGTCTGTACTCCTGGAGAAAATCAAAGAAAAATGGCTTCAAACCATGTGCCAAAAGGCTGATCCGTATTTCTTTGTTGGCAATATGCATAGATTTCCCAAGACCTTTATGGTGCTGGGAACATTTTATCCTCCCAAGAGTTATTAAATTATCCCATCCAGTCCAGTCAGATATAGGCCATATTTTATATTTCATTTTTTTCACCTTCTCCAAATCCTCCTCATCTTTATCACATTGTCAAACCAATACCAGTTTTCCCATATTTTTTCTGATCATTTTATTTTTTTACTCTCCTCTGTTTCCAATTTGCGTTTAGGGGTTGTCCAAGACCACTCCCCCTCTTAACAACTTACTGGTTGAGGGGGAGTGGTCTTGGACTTTGGGGATCGCTTCTCGCTTCCCCAAACCCCTGCAAATTGGAAACTTAGGGATTCCATTTCGCTACACCCTTCTTGACACCGTGTAAACCAGTTTGTACCGTTTTTGTGCCTCGGTTTGTGCCCTTCATTGTGCCCTGAATTTGAAATTTTCGACTCAAAAAAGCGCTTTCTCAAAAAATGCCTCAACCCCTTGATTTTTGCCAAATATAGTATATATTTTCAGTAATGAACCCCATCTTCCGTCAATCGATTTGTGCCGTGGTGATCGTCAGTTTTACCATGACCATGACCCCGCCTCTGCATGCCCAAGAGGCCCTGATCCTGCCCAATCCGGGCGTCCGTGTCTCCCTAAGCCCTGAATTCACCCCCGCACACCTGAAAGGCATCACCATCCACCAGGACAATGCTCTTCGTTTTGACTTCCTGGTCCACAAAGGGGATAAACCCTTAGCCGATGATGCCAAGAAGGAAGAATACAACAAACTCATCAAGTATTTTCTGGCTTCTTTGACCATTGCCGATAAAGACCAATGGGTCAATCTCTCTCCCTATGAAAAAGACCGTATCATTGAAGGTAATTTCGGCAAGACCGAGATGGGAAGAGACCTTTTAGGTCAGGATTATCTGCTCAAACAGATCACGGCCTCTTTGATCTACCCGGAAGAAGGATTAGGCCAGAAGTTCTGGGATACGGTATACCAAAGAGCATTCAAAGAATATGGCACTACTGAAATCCCGGTCAACACCTTCAACAAGGTCTGGATCATCCCTGACAAGGCCGTGGTCTATGAATCAGGTAATACCGCTTATATTCTCCAAAGTCATTTGAAGGTGATGTTGGAAGAGGATTATTTATCGTTAGAAAAACATTCCTCTTCTGTCATTCCCGCGAAAGCGGGAATCCAGAAAGACGACAACCAAGCGCACACCTTAGGCTCCCAGGTCGTCCGTGAAATCGTCCTTCCCGCTCTTGAAAAGGAAGTTAACGAAGGCAAGAACTTCGCCCAATTGCGCCAGATCTACTCGGCCATGATCCTGGCTACCTGGTACAAGAAAGCCCTTAAAGCATCTCTGTTAGGCCAAGTCTATGCCGATAAGGCTAAGGTTAAAGGAGTGGACCAGGACCCCAAGGCCAATGAAGTTATCTACCAGCAATACCTCAAGGCTTTTAAGAAAGGCGTTTACAACTACATCAAAGAAGACACAGACAAATACACCAAACAGACTATCCCTAGGAAGTATTTTTCGGGGGGAATGACTGTCAATGATTTACCTAAGACGGAGCAGGTTTTGACAGCAGAGAGCCCAGAGTTAAAAACAGATCCATCTATAGTTGCGGCGGTGGCTGACGGGGCAACTCAAGCAGTGTTGGGCCGCGACGAGTCTGTAGAAACTCGTTTAGATACGGCCACCGATGCTCAGCAAGTCATACCAGTAACGGTAAAGAAGCCTGGTGCAAGGTCTGACGCGGCGATGACAACGGTCAATCATACTGTGGAAACAGTTTGGCAAAAGCTCAATGGTTTAGGAAACATTGACGCGATCAAAGCCATGAGCATTGAGGAATTTGCACGTAGCGTTGGTGTTCATGTCATTTCACACACAGGCATTGACCGTCCGATATTTACACTTTCAGGAGATCAATTTGAGAAAATTAGAATTTATAGAGAAACAGGAAGGTTCCCCCCAGGAACATCAGGAAAATCACTTCAAGCGTTGGCCGCTAATCCAGAAATAAACGAAGCTGGGATATATTTGAGCCCTCAAGATTTGGAAGCGATGCACCGTCGTTCTGACTTTCGGTATAATAAAGGGAGCATTGTCCACGAACTCATGGAAGAGGTGCTATCCAAACCAGGATCAAGGGATGAGGTCTTGCTTTTATTTAGACAACATGCCCAAGCCAGGGTATTACAAGAAGAAATGCTTTTTAACGCGCTTATGGGACCGGATGCTGTTGAGGAAGGACGTGCCATATATGTGGCTATGAAGGAAATTGAAGATAATCTGCTTTCTCATCCGGATGAGTATTTCGAAACTGCGAGGGCAAGGTACGTGCGCGGAGAAATATCCAGAAAGCAATTGGAAGATTCTTTGGGCAAAAACAGTCCTTATTATCGGACGCTTGTATGGATCGTCACCTCGAAAAATGATGATATGCTTCAAAAGGCCCTGCAGAGATGGGATGCCAAGGACTTTACTTCTTCGGTCGCAGGGGAGGACGCAGCGATGTTGACGGCAGATCAAATCAGACAGCGGTTAGTGACCATACAGAGGCAAATTACAGCCGCTGAGGCGATATGGGCGAACGCGACCAGCAGGGTTGGATTTCAGGAGCCGGGCTCTTCAGAGCAGCGGACAGCGCACTTCGAGGCTCAACAAGCCCAGCAAAATATCATTGGTCTCGAAGCACAGAAGCGATCGTTGCTCGCTGAGCTACAACGGCCGTCTGCCTCAAATAATCCCGACGCGGCGATGGTAGGGGAACATCTGACTGAACAATATAATAAACGAAAATATTTTGTAAAGGATGTGATGGGGATTTTGAAAGAAATTCTCGATTATTGGTCAAAGGAAGACCATGTTAAACTTCGTGGGAATTTTCATGCTGGAGAGCGGCTTTACTTTGATTTATTGCCTCAGTTTAGTGATTCCCCGCTTACTCCAGGGATGTTAAAAGATATCTTAAGCGAGATACTGCAGAAAAGAAGGGATATTCCTCGGGGTAATCCGTTCGATCCGGTCTATTGGGCGTCTGTTGATTTTCCTACAACAAATGAGATGACAATGCCTGTTGACCAACATTCAGACACGGTGATTTTGCAGGCCTTTAAGGATCAAGTATTACGGATTATTCGGGAGGAATTAGGTGTTCTTGAACGCAGGTACGATTTTTTATCTGCCGCTCCGAATGTAGGAGATGCGTTATCATACCAAAGTATGGTGTATGCCGAATCATCAGGCAAGGCAGAGGAAGTCTCGCGTGAACAACATTGGGTACCTAATGGCGCTAAACAAACTTATGTACCGGTGCATTTTACGCGTGTTCATAATTTAATGTATGTCGCTGTTGTTGACTCTTTCTCTTCTACTTCCGTTCGTAATATTTTCTTAGGGTATGATGAATCCAAGGCTCTTTCAATCTTAAGAGAGGCCCAAGAAAACTTTGTAACTGAACCAGTCGGTACCGACATTAAAGAAAGAGCTCTACAGGCCATTAAGAAAGCCGCTAAGTCCGACGCGGCGATGACGGCACAAGAGTTTGTGCAAGCAGCCGAGGCTGGCGCGGTCCAGAGGGATGCGGTGATCGATATCGCACTTACTCCAGAGGCGGCTGCTCGGTATGGGGAGTCCGAAATAACCAATGCGAGTTTTCATAGCATCGGTACAGATGGAAGGATCTTCTTTTATCCTGAGAACTCCATGCCGGAAGCTAATCCGAATTCTTTAGTCCCTTCAGCTGTCCTATCGGTCATTGCCCATCAGGGCATTATTCTTCCAAACGGTCATTTTGTACGTGGCGGTCGTAAAAACTCTTCTCCTGCCAGTCCGGTGGTGGTATGGCCAGGGGATGACCCGGAAACTTCCCGACAGATGGATGAAATTATCCAACATAATATCGAATATTTTCAATCAGAGGACTTTACTCATTTAATGACGTCCACAACGCTTTCAGAATCACCCAACGGTCCCATGAAGCAGGTCGTTATTGAGGCGGACGATCAGGGGCGCATTTTAAGTGTTTTCTCGCAACCTGCCAATTTCAACCCGCACAGCCCGGAATCTCGTCAACGTCATTATGTGCAATATAGTGTAGGTGCAGGTGACCATCCTATTTCTCAATTTTCTGGCTTCGGAAGAGTCCATGATGTGGTGTCGGGATCAATGGATGTTGTTTCCGGTTATCTACAAAAAGTGCAAGTGGTGCATAAATTAGTGGACATGGCGATGATGGTTTTAAATGACGATCAATTATCTGCCCGTGTGGCGGCGATCACTCTAAGCGTAAGCTCCGACATAAAAATCAAAGTCAATCGGGAGCAGCATAGTTTGGAAATCCAAAATATAGATCAAAGATTCTCAAATGTAACTGGTATTTCTGTTGCAGACAATAAAGAGATGTACATTGTTTCCTTGATAGACGGTCAACCTCATTTTTACCGCGTATACATTCTAGGGATAGCTCGTTCTGTTGAAGTTTCTGAAACAGACATTCCCGGGAAGGTAAAAAAGGAGCTGGGGTTGGTAAGGATCATGTCCCAAGAAAGACTTCAAACAAGAATTAATAATGTATTTCCGGCAAATTCTGGTTATTCAGCTACTGCTCCCGGCAACGGATTGCTGGTATTTAATAATTGGAAGTTTCATGGTGATTTCTCAAATGTGATCAACGTATCAAGGAGATTTGTCTCAACATGGCCTGACGGCCACAACAATACATTCTTTTATATTATTTATTCCTCCGATGGTTTGGTTAAGGTTAAGAAAATCAGTGCGTTTGAGAGGAGTCCTGCAATAAACCAAGATATTCAATTGTCTGAAATTGAGGGTAGGATATTAAACGAGTTGGATCTACAGAGTTGCATTTTGATGGGTAATAAATCGGTATTGCTGGCTTCGATGATCAATCCGTCAAACGCTGTTTCCAATGCAGCGACGCCGGGAACGGCTGCCGCCCCTGCCGGCAAGGCGATCACGGTTTATAAAGGCCCACTTTATGGTGTTGCTGATGGGAATGAAGAGGTCAAGCGTAGAGCCCGAGAGCAGAATATAAGTATCGATGCCGTGCTCCAGGGTTTGACCAGAAGCTATTTCGAAGTAGCCAATAATTTACAGCCGGGAGACGTTGTACTCACAGATCACGGAGTAATTTATTATACTCAAAGTCGGACGCTTTTTAATGGCAATGAGCGTATTACAATTGTAGGTTTGAATGATGATGGTCAACAGGTCGATATGCTGTACCACTATGTCAAGTCTCTACAAGAAGGAGAGCAGGTCACGCCATCAGACGTTTCAAGTACGCTGTCTTATTCGAAGGTTGTGCGTTTTCCCGATATTTCAGCTTTAGAGCAGCCTAGTGAATCTACAAGTCCGAGAGGCGCGAAATCCGTATCACGTAAGGTAAGTCTTGATAATGTTCAGGGTAAGGCGTTGGTAGATAGGGTACGGGCGCTAGTCGATGAGGCGATGACGATCAATCGAATGGTGGTGGCTAAAAATTCCACTGATGTCGGCGGTATCGACTTAAACTCCGCCAATTTGGACCTGCAGATCAAGCGCGACGGCAAGGGTGTGCCGTTGCCCCTGCAGTTCCAGGACATGGAAAAACTGCGTAATATCCAGGGCTTTGTGCCGGTCATCATTAATATCGTCCCAGTCACCTCCTTACCTTTCCTTAGTGAACTGCAGCATTCCCAGCCAGCTCAAGTCACCGCCCAGGCAACGTAAATACTCAAGAATTAAATTTACTTGACAGATATTATTTATTTGTTAATATAACAATTAAGTATTGATAATAAGTTAATTACCGATATCCCCGATCGGCCTCAGTAAAACTCCTCTGTATCAAAAATCTTGACTATGTGGGAACAAACAAAAATCCCGCTGAAGTTCCAGATCCTCGGATTCATTGCCGAACAAGGCGTGGTCAGCATTGAGGACATTAATCGCCATTTCTATCCTGACCGGGATAATTCCAAGGCCCTGCGGGTCATTTTCTACGACATGGGCCTTGCCCATTTAAGATACAGCGAAACCAAAAACGGCGTATGGTTTATCGATAAGCCAAAATTATACGATCTGGTCAGTATGTGGTTTCCAAGACTGCCTCTGTTTAAGGTCCGCCCTCCCTCGCTGCACCTGATCGCGCATTATCTGGAATTAAACCGCATCCGTACGACCTTTGAACGCTCGGACGAGATCACTATTGATGAATGGTGGTCAGAACATTATATCCGCGCCTTGCATCCCTTGATCCGCAGTCATTATTCTGATCCCAAGATCCCCGATGCCATTTTCTGGCGAAGGCGCAAGGATGGCACCCGGCAACAGTTATTCCTGGAATACGAGCGCACCTTAAAAAGCAGAGAGCGTTACAAGGAGATCTTTCGCGCTTACAGCCGTCGGGAGGATGTGAAAGACCAAAACGTCATTTATCTGTGCCGTGACGCGGCCTTGGCCAGGAAGATCATAAATATAGAGTGGCGTTTGGCCCGTATCGGGTTGCTGGATATAGATGGGCGTAATTTTAAATTTATTGTCCTCGAAAATTTTTATAAGGCGTATTCAAAAAAAGTGTTTAAGGGGGAAGAACGGGTGGCTGAAGATGCATCGCGTGCGGCAACGACGAAAGGGGTGGAACATGGAGAAACGGTTTCTCAATGTGGTTGAAGTGGCGTTTTATTTGGGGTTTAGCGTCAGCGCTATCCGCAAATGGGTCCGCCAAAGCAGTATCCCATTTAATAAGGTGAATGGCGGAATACGCTTTGATATTCAGCGTCTCGATCAATGGCTGGAGAAGAAAGTCGTCAAAACAGAATCTCAAAATTATAACTGATTGATCCTGGTTGAAATCTCCTTTGGATGGTCTATACTAATACCCGGAACCTATTGGTGGTAGACCCATTTGCAGGAAAGGAGATCAAAAGGAGCAAGTCAAATGGGGACTACGTTTCGACGCGGCAAACGCTGGGGCATCAATTACATTGACCCCGCCGGCCGCCAGATCAGAAAGCTTGTTTCACCGTATAAAGAAACAGCGGAAGTGATCCTCAAGAAGGTGGAAACGGAAATCGCGGAAGGCAAATACCTCGACGTAAAAAAAGAACGGCATATGTTGTTCGAGGAATTTGCCAAGGAGTTTCTTCAGACCTATGTCCGCCTGGAAAACAAGAACATCAGAAACCAGCAAAACCTCATCCACCATCTGAAGAATCATTTCCAAGGCAAGTATTTGCATGAAATCGACACCCTTGCGGTCCGACAATACCTGTCCAAACGGCTGGAAACAGTCAAGCCAGCCACCGTTAACCGGCACTTTTCAATGATCAAGTGCATGTTCAATCGTGCCATTGAATGGGGAATGTTTCATGGCCTTAATCCGGCCAGAGGCATCAAACCCCTTCCTGAAAAGAACAATAGGTGCCGTTGGTTGACGGAAGAAGAACAAAGCCGGTTATTGTCGCATTGCCAGGGAGTTAACCGGGTGATTGTGCTGATTGCCTTGAAAACAGGGATGCGCTGGGGTGAAATCGTACAGTTGAAATGGCGCCAAAGCCCCAACAGCAATTACGTGGACTTCGACAGCGGAACCATCTTCATCCATGAATCTTTGGCCAAAACCGAAAGGTCAAGGTTCATTCCGTTAAGTAATTCTGTGCGCCTGGCGTTGAGGGACGTGCCAAGAAACACGGGTCATGATTATATCTTCTTGAATCCTGAAACAGATAAGCCGTTGGGCAGTATTAAAAAATCGTTTGCCACGGCTTTGAAGAAGGCGAATATACAGGATTTCAAGTTTCATGACCTGCGGCATACCTTCGCCTCTTCGCTGGTCAGACACGGTGTTGATCTGTATGTGGTCCAGAAACTGCTTGGCCATACGACACCGAAGATGACCCAGCGTTACGCACATCTTCGGGCGGATCAGTTGAAAGATGCTATCGAAAAAATCGATACACAATCGGAGGATTTATTGTATAATCCGCATTTCAGTGACGTAAATACTGAAATAAGCCACGATAGCACGAATTTAGCACAAAAGCCAATTGAGCAAAAAGTGTTTTTTCAGGGGTTGGCATAACTTTAATAAAACAAGATAGTTGCGGAGTTTTGCTGGCGTAGCTCAGCTGGTAGAGCAGCTGATTTGTAATCAGCAGGTCGGGGGTTCGAAACCTCTCGCCAGCTCTTCCTTTACAGAGGACCGTATTTTGGGCAGTTACCCAAGTGGTCAACGGGAGCAGACTGTAAATCTGCTGCGCTTGCGCTTCGGAGGTTCGAATCCTTCACTGCCCATTTTTAACGCGGGCGTAGTTCAGTGGTAGAACTCCAGCCTTCCAAGCTGGTAGCGAGGGTTCGATTCTCTCCGCCCGCTCCATCATAAGACAGGAGTTTTAATATGAAACGCGTAGGCATCATCACATCCGGCGGCGACTGCGGGGGCCTCAACGGTGTCATCAAAGGCGCTGCATCCATGGCCCGTTCCATGGGCGCTTCATGCTTTATCATCCCCAAGGGTTATGCCGGGCTTTATAACCTGGTGGATTTTGACAAGATCACGGAATTGACCGAAGAACGCATCGATGCCATTGACGCGATCCTGGCCGGTTCCGAAGCCGGACATTCTCGCGTCAAGATCAAAAAAATCGACGACACGGATAAATACAAACGCATCAAAGAGGGCTTAACCAAATTCAAATTGGACGGCCTGATCATTTCCGGCGGGGATGATTCCGGCGGCGTCATGGTGGACTTAACCGAGCACGGCATCCCATGCGTGCACGCGCCCAAAACCATGGACCTGGACCTGCAGACCTATTCCGTGGGCGGGGATTCAACCATCAACCGCATCGCGGCCTTCCTGGAAGACCTGAAAACCACGGCCCGCACCCATAACCGCATTCTGGCTTTGGAAGTGTTCGGCCGTTACGCGGGCCATACGGCGTTTCGCGGCGGGATCGCGGCGGACGCGGATGCCATCATCATCCCGGAGATCCCGGTGGATTTCGACGTGCTCTACCAACACATGAAAAAACGTTATTTTGACCGCATCATGGCCAGCGACGTGCGCGCCGGTATGTATCTGATCGTTGTGGCTGAAGGCATCAAGAATGCCGGCGGTGCCGAGATCGTGGACGAAAGTGTGCCGGTGGATGCCTTCGGGCACAAATATCTGGCAGGCGCGGGCAATTATGTTTGCCAGCAATTGACCAAACGCCTCAAGGCCGACAAGTCCATCGCCGGCCTCATGCGAAAGACCGGCACGTTCATCAAAGGTATTAATGAGATCCCGGAAGTGCGCACGGTCATCCCCGGACATCTGGTGCGCTGCGGGCATTCCTCGGCGTATGACGTGAATTTCGGCAAAGAGATCGGGGCCGGAGCGTTCATCCTGCTCAACCAGGGAATCAACGGTGTGACCGTGGCCGGGATCACCAACGGCAAGATCCGTTACATGGACACTAAAAAAGCTATTCAACAGCGCTTTGTGAATACCGACCAAGTGGCCCTGTACGAGGCCATGGGTACTTGCTTCGGCCGCCAGCCGGGCAAGGTGAACACCGCGGCCAAGAAGATGAACAATACTCCCGATCGTCACTTATAAATTTGCAGAATCTCGAAACGTTTGTTGATGAAGACTTGCCTATGAGGTATGCCGTCAAAACAGCCTTCGAGGGTGGCGTACGACAACAAATAGTAATCCGGCTTGAATATTTTGTTGTGCATCTTTAAATTACCGCAATTCAAAGACTTCCCTATAGGTGTTGAGATAAATGGCCGGTGCATTAAAAAGGCCTGCTGGTCCTCATCGGACGCGATCAAGGCGTCTTTTGGAAGGTTTTTATCGATCCAAGCGTAACTTTGAAACAAGCTTTGGTAATATGGTATTCTTTCCGTCGGATGTTCCAGTAGATTTTCCCTCACCCGCACGTAGTTATAGAGAACCCCCCAAGTCATGATTAACGCCGCAGCCACAACACATAAGCGTTGCCATTTGACCGGTGGCTCAAAGAGAATTTTATAAAAACAAAAACAGCCGGCTATGCCGGTCAATGTGATCGGGATAAGGCAATACCGCAGGGAATCAATGGTATTAAGCCAGCTGAACGTGTAGCAATACCCCAGGATAATCAAAATACTTTGGAACAGGCAGTTCCAAACAAAATAAGCTTCCTTTCGATTGAATATTTTACTGAATGAAAAAAGTGTAAACACGGCCCAAAATGGCATGAGGATCAAAAAATCCTTTACATGCGTCCAAAAGTAAATCGAGGTCACGGACAGTTTAGGCGGCGGCAGTACAAATTTGCCGTTGGCATCGTAAACCGTTTCGACCATTTTAGACGCCCGGATATAATCGGCCGCCGATTTTGAGGATTCGGGATAAAAGGAATGGTATGCCAACCAGTTAAACGACTGGTAGCCCCCGAAAACCACCGCGACCCCTGCTAAAAAATAAAACGCATTTTTGATCCTCTCCCGCCAATGGCCTTCTCCCATCAAAAAAATAACCAGCAGATAGGCGCCGATGGTATAGACATGGGCAAAACGCAGCAGCATGATCATCCCATTGAATGCACCCAATAGCCAAAGCATGCGGGAATTGTTGGAATTCCTTAAGAATAGGATGAAGCTTGAAAGAAAAAAGAAAAGGTGCAGTTGTTCGGTCCAGGCGTAAAAAGCTGTAAAATAAAAATGGAAAGAAAAAATGATAGAAACCCAAAGAAGAACACTTAATAGATTTGGGATAAACTGGCGGAGAAGGTAAAAGACCAAGGCCGCGTTGAGACCAAGAATGAAAATATTAAGTTTGATGACTTGTTCCATTGCTCCCCCTAAAAAAAAGACAACGGAACATAACAAAGGGTAAACGGGATATATATAAGGCCAAACGGGGTGGTAAAGTTCCTTAAAACCCTGGTAAAGGTTGTAGCTCACCCTAAAGCCTTTGCCTGAGGCAGTATTCTCCCCTATGTTCAAATATGTGCTCGCGTCAGCTGTGTTGAGCTTTAAATGGGCAAAATCGGCAAAAACAAAATAAATGCCGGTCACAATGAAGAAGAGGAGAGGTAAAAATTTTTTCATGGCTAGCGATCACCGGAATATTTTACATAAACATTTCCGCAAGAATAATTCTTGAACTCTTTCTTCAAAAATTCAATCAACCCCTGACTCAAAGACCATTCAAGAAATATAAATTTCTTATCATCACAAGATAAGTTATATTCAGAATATCCCAATCCGTCCAAATGCTTAAGGCAAAGTTCCAAAGACTTGCGGCTTTCTGGAAAGGCATATTCAAAACAAATGTATGGCACACGGCTCGTCAAATTCTTAAGGACCTCATATTCATTCCCCTCAACGTCTATCTTAAGAAAATCCGGATTTCCATGCTCCTTGATCATAAGTTCCAAGGTTGTGGTGGATACCAAAGTTTTCTTATCCCAAGAAACCTTTCCAAAACGTTGGCTATCCTGGAGAGCTTTCATCCAATCAAGGGACAAAGTAGACAATTGATTCGCTTCACAACAAAACATTTCACATATTCCTTCTTGGGAAGAAATTGCTTTTTCGACAATTGTTACCTGATCGTCATAACGAAATTTCTTTTTCAAATAAAATGCACATTCCTTTTGAGGCTCAAAAGCAACAACCCTGGCCCCCATTGAACGAAATAGATCTATCTTTTCACCGATATTGGCTCCAATATCGAAACACATCGATCCTGGAGAAACAAATTGGGCTAAAAATTTCCTACGTTGAAAATTATCAATCCTTGTCATATTATAAAAATCACGCATTGAATTATAGATTCCCAACCGGTTTGAAATGCCAATCAACATATTTCTCAGATTCATTACATGTCCTAAATTGCTATTTGCTAGCTATCACATACATTTCACCCAAGTTAAACGGAAAGATCACTTCGTTTAACAGGGGTAAATTCTTCAAAAAAGATTGTAGCTGCCGTGAAAATAAAATATGGGGATGACACTCTAAATGACGTCTTAATATTTCCACATTGACGAATTTACCGGCCCAGCCAGACTTAACTTCTTTAAAATGTGTTTTTTCCAATAAAAAATTCATAGATTCCCGTGAATACAACCGTGTATGTTCCGGCATCAGATGAGGCCATTTATTCCTTAATATTTTCGCGCTCAAGCTATTAATATCAGGCGTAACAAAAAGAATGTGCCCTGTGGAAGTCATTTTTTTTCTTAAAGTATTCATGAACGGCACGGGATCTGAAATATGTTCAATGACATCAAATAAAACGATCAACGAAAACATTTTTCCCTGGAACATATCGTCAGTGAGTTCTTTAGCCTCAACGGTCTTCACGCCAAGAGTTTGCGCAGCGATCGCCGCGGCACTGGTATTGATCTCGATGCCATGAATCCCCCATCCTCTTTTTTGCGCAACTTTTAACATGATGCCTGTCGAACAGCCAACCTCAAGCAAATTGCCCTTAGGAACATACTTTTCTGCCAGCGAAAAATAGTGCTGGGCGGTCGCTTCTTTGGCTTTAACGATACAAGATCCCTGAAGATCATGCCCTCTTTTTTGGATATATTCCAATGTGTACACATTTCCCCCTTCAAACGGGGCCTCGGGTCCTAAAAATACCAATGCGCAATGGGAGCACTTTAAATAAAAAAATTCCTGTAGCGTTAAAAATTTGTGAGTAATTTGTGAACCACAAAGTGGGCAAGGCATCCGGCTTCATTCCTCATTTTCCAACCTTTATTAATTCCTCGATAGCCAAGACCACTTCTTGGCTGCTAATTCCATCCAAACATGGCGCCGTTTCATTACAAAAAAAACCGGCCGATGTTCTGTAAATATACAAACAAGGGCTACATGGCCATCTTTTGTAGATCACACGTTGAATGGCTGTGGGTTTTCCATAATGTCCATAAAGACCAGGCGAACCGGCGCCCCAAATAGATACCATAGGGACCCTTTGAACTTGCGCAAGATGAAACGGACCACTATCATTAGTTAAAAACGCATCGAACCTTTCCAACGCCACGATGAACTGTTCTAATGTTAAAATACCGGACGCATCAATAACTCTCGTCCGTATGCTGTCATTAAGAAATGAAAATGTACGGGCGACATATTCTTTTTCATTCAACGTTCCTGTTAAAATAATTTTAAATTCTCTTCTATTGATCAATAACGTATTGATTACATCTGCAAATTTCTGTAGCGGCCATCTGCGGCAATGGGCCAGATCGCTCGCATTGACATTCACGCCCAATAAAATATCTTTTTTGCTGATATTTTTCCTTAACCAAAAATCTTCAACACGCTGTCTGACCTCTTGACTTACTGCTATAGGTACAGGTAACGCAGGTTCCATGTCAACACCGATTGCTTTTGCACAGAGACAATAAATTTCAAGGATGTGCTTAGCATAATTGAAATAAACAGGGATATTAATGATGGGAACACGCCAAAATTGATTCATATAAAAACCCACTCTCCACCTGGCTCCCGTAAAATATGTCATCATCGTACTGAACTTAGAAAAAAATTCCAGATCGATTGTCACATCAGATTTGTGAAAAGAAAAATAAAATAAATTTGAGAATATTGAACAGAACAAACTCCAAGGGCTACGTGTATCAACAACTCTGATCTCATCCACTAAACCTAATAATTCTAAAAGCTTCGTATTCTCTTTAAATGTCAAAAAAATGATCTTGGCAGTTGGATATTTCTCTTTAATACTACGCACAAGATTGGATGACAATAAAATACTCCCCAAACCAAAAAATTTAACAATCACTATTGATTTAGGAGGAGTAGTAAAAACTACCTGCAATTTTAAAGAATTCATAGGATGCGTTATTCTTTCCAAAAGACTTAACAAACTGCAAATCTGAATTCCGAACCAATGATCAACAAACTTTAAGATATCGATCTTTGCGTAGTGCAGAATAAACTTGCTCATCATATCCCTTTCAATGAGATTTTTGATCAGAAAAAAATCAAAACAAAAAAATCGACAAGTCAAACAAGAACTAAAGGTATGCCTTCAATGATATCAGTAGCTATCATATATACCCTGGGTTGATTTTTAGCAACAGTATCCCCTGCTTTCCCATGAATATATACACCCCATCGGGTTGCTTCGAAAGCATTGATACTTTGCCCCACCAGTGCCGCAATCATGCCGGTCAGAACATCCCCGCTTCCGGCCGTGGCCATGCCCGCATTGCCTGTCCGGTTCACGTACACCTTCCCCTGCGGTGATGCCACGATGGTGCGGTGGCCTTTCAACACAACCACGCAATGATTCTGACGGGCAAAATTCAAAGCAATGGTCTTGCGGTCAGCCTCAACGGCCTTAACGGATTTTCCGGTCAACCGGGCCATTTCCCCCGAATGCGGAGTCAAAATTTTAGGCGCGGTGTTCTTTTGCAATGGATACAAATCGCGGGCCAGGGCATTCAAAGCATCCGCGTCAATGACCATGGGCTTGGGACAAACGGCAATAAAGTCCCGTATAAATCTTTGCGTGCTTTTGTTTTGCCCCATCCCCGGCCCGATGGCAATGGCGTCAAATTTATTCCAGATCTTCTTCAAGGGTGCCAAGGCCCCGGCCGCAAACGTTTGTTCTCTGGTTTGCGGCAAGGCCAAGGTCATGATGACGGGGGATATTTTTTTCTGGAGGGTCAGATTCAAACTTTGAGGGACGGCTACGGTCACAAGGCCGGCCCCACAACGCATAGCTGCCAATGCCGTCAGGGCCGAAGCGCCGAGCATGGACGCTGATCCGGCCACGACCAAAACATGGCCAAAATCATTTTTGCAGACGTTGGGATCACGACGTGACAATGGCGCTGGCAACCGCATAGTCCCTGCAATGAGAAATGGAAAGAAAGATGTGGAGTTTAAAATCGGGGTCGCGATGGACGCAAACAGGTTTCCCGTCAGAGTCATTGGTGATGCTGACATCGTGCCAGGAAAATTTAGGAATACCGATGGCTTTAAAGATCGCTTCTTTAGCGGCAAAACGGCCGGCATAATGCGGATAAGGGAATTTGTGCTTCCTGGCACTATCGATCTCAACCGGAGTAAAGACGTAATTCAAAAACGCCTCTCCCCAGCGTTCGGCCGCCGCCTGGATGCGGTGAATTTCAATGATGTCTATGCCGGTCCCTAAGATCATCGCTTGATCAGAGCGGCCATATCCCTGACCGCCTGCTCCAGGCCCGTGAACACCGCGCGGCTGACAATGGAATGCCCGATGTTCAATTCCTCCATCCCCTCGATGACCGCGACAGGACAAACATTATCATAGTTAAGCCCGTGTCCGGCATTGACCGCAAGGCCCAGTTGACGGGCATAGACGCAGGCCGAGCGCAATTTGACCAAATGGTGTTTAGCACGTCCGGCCGCGAATGCCCTGGCGTAAGCGCCGGTATGAAATTCAACCATGGGCGCGCCGATAGCGGCAACCGCATCAATTTGTTTCTTGTCAGGATCAATAAAGATACTGACCATGATCCCGCGGTCCATCAAACGCCGGCATCCTTTTTTGACATTGGATAAATGCCCTGCCGCGTCAAGGCCGCCTTCGGTGGTGAGCTCCTGACGGCGTTCAGGCACGATGGTGCTTTGGTCGGGTTTGACAGCGCAGGCAAAATCCACGATGGAAGGCGCCAATGACATTTCCAGATTGAACCGCGTCCTGACCGCTTTGCGCAAAAGGATAATATCATGGTCCTGGATGTGGCGTCGGTCTTCGCGCAAATGCGCGACAATGCTGTTGGCCCCGGCTTTTAAACAGGTCCGCGCCGCGGCCACGGGGTCCGGATCATGTTCCTGGCGGGCCTGGCGCACCGTGGCGATGTGGTCGATGTTAACGCCCAATTTCACCATCTAATACCGGAGCCCTTTGACGTACAGCCAGGTGATCGCGGCCAGGGCCAAAGCGATCAATTTGAGCATGAAATTGGAAGAAAACCAGCGCTTCATTTCTTTCCCTTTTTAGGAGGAGATATCAATTCTTTAAGGAGATCGCAAAAATGTTCCTGATTGCTAACTGCGATGAACCGGCCTTCGAAAGCGACAGCCACGTCTCCCGTTTCTTCCGAGGCCAAAACCACAACCGCATCGCTTTGTTCGGTCAGCCCCAAAGCGGCCCGGTGGCGGGTCCCCACGGTTTTATGGACCGAAGGATTGCTGGACAAAGGGAACAGGCAGGCGCACGCCGCGATNCGNTCGCCGCGCACNACCACCCCCCCGTCGTGAATGGGCGAAGACGTCATAAAAATGCTTTGCAGCAACGGCGCGGACATTTTACAATCCANNATGACGCCGCTTTCGATATACATGTTCAATTTTATTTTCCGCTCAAAAACGATTAGACATCCTGTTTTACTTTTGGAAAGTTTATACACCGCTTCAGCGATCTCATGGATGAGGGCCCCGATCTCGACTTCNCCCAAAGAGACATTGAACAAATGCTGCTGGCCCAAACGGGCCAGGCCCGAACGCAGTTCATTCTGAAAAATGACGACGACAACAATGACCGCGCACAACCACCCCCCCATCGTGGATGGGCGAAGACGTCATGAAAATGCTTTGCAGCAGCGGCGCGGACATTTTGCAATCCAAAATGACGCCGCTTTCGATATACATGTTCAATTTTATTTTCCGCTCAAAAACGATCAGGCATCCCGTTTTACTTTTGGAAAGTTTATACACCGCTTCAGCGATCTCATGGATGAGGGCCCCGATCTCAACTTCCCCCAAAGAGACATTGAACAAATGCTGCTGGCCCAAACGGGCCAGGCCCGAACGCAGTTCATTCTGAAAAATGACGACGACAACAATGATCCATATCGAAAAAAAATGACGTAAAAGCCAGTTGAGGACTTCCAGATGCAGCGCCTGAGAAAGCAAAAGAGCCAGGATCAAATAACTGATGCCTTTGAGCACCTGAAAAGCGCGGGTCCCCTCAAAAAAGATCAAAATGCGGTAATACGCGATCCAGAGGATGAGGATCTCGATAACGGCTTTGGCGATTGGCCAGGCGGATAGAGGCATAGGATTTTATAAAATGGCGTCGGCCATCATCATGGCCTGACGCGTGGCGGCCACATCGTGGACACGCACGATGTGAACACCGTTTTGGACAGCGGCGCAGGCCGCGGCAACACTGCCGATCACGCGTTCATCAGGCACATCCTGCCCCAGAACACGGCCTATAAAAGATTTACGGGACATGCCGGCGAGGACCGGATAACGCAAAATGGTAAAATCATCAAGCCGGCGCAGGATCTCCAAATTGTGTTGGACCGTCTTGCCGAACCCGAACCCTGGATCAATGATGATTCTATTCTTTTTTATGCCGATTTCCAAACATTTTTCCACTGCGTGACGCAATTCGTTGAGGATATCGCCCACTACGTCGCGATAAACCGGATCTTTCTGCATGGTGGCCGGAGTGCCCCGCATGTGCATGAGAACGATGGCAGCCCCGCAATCACGCACGGCCTTTAAAATCCGGACATCGGGTTTAACACCCATGATATTATTGATGATGTAAGCCCCCTCATCCAAAGCTGCGATCGCCACTTGAGGTTTATAGGTATCTACGGAAATCGGCACCTTGATCTTTTTGACCAGAAGCCGCATGGTCGGTAAAATACGCTGCAATTCTTCCCGGAGGAAGATCGGACGCGCGCCCGGACGGGTGCTTTCTGCGCCGATATCCAGGATGTCAGCACCGTCACGGACAAGTTTTTGGGCGAAACGCACGTGGGTCAACGGGTCGCGGCTGACAGCCAG
>JGI1358J11329_10001214_pt1 | contig 21588 bp, 29 predicted proteins | sample Subgroupgradi54m_FD_11329 | JGI IMG/M metagenome (IMG submission 11329)
GCCACTATGTCGGCGTACTGTTCCATATGGGCGGCCGTTGGCACAAAGTTAGTCAGCTCGGTTAAATAGCTGGCGCCGCCAATCCGGTCCAGCTCACCGCTGCTTTTAAGTTGTTCGCTAAGCGTTAGAATATCGATCGGGCTGCGTTTATCGTGCAACGAGCGCATAGCTACAAAAATTAAGCGGTGCTGGTCATTATAAAAGTCCTCGGCCGATATTTGGTCGGCGATTTTGACAAATGAGTCGCTATCAATAATTAAACTACCAAGCAAGCTAGCCTCGGCATCTAGGTTTTGGGGTGGCGCGCTGGTAATATTGCTATCGCTGTCCATCTCTTTACGATTCTAACATTTCGGCACTGCCGAATATATTGCTAATGGCTGCCAGCTCAGATGATTCCTGTTCGGTCTTTTTGACTGGCTGAGCTTCTTGGCGGCTAGCTTTCTTCAGCGGCTTTTCGGCCAGGATACATTTTACTTCCATCCGGGCGTCACTAAACTCCTCGATAACATCACTAATTAGTTTTATGTGGCGCGCTTGCTCAACCTTATTTTTATGCAATGGGAACTGGAATGTTAGTGTCAGAACGCTCCCCTTAATTTCAGGTTTCGCTAGACGCAGGGCCGTGTAAATCGAGGCTGCCCGCTTTTTAATCTCGTTTAGTACTTCGGGCCATAGGTCCAGGCTAAAATTATCCTTAGTACTATCGTGGGTCTTGGGCTTAGACGTTTCAATTGTGGCTGGTTCTGCCACCATCTTAAGTGGTAAGCTAGCTACTTCTGCTACAGCCTCAGTATCTACGCCCGGCGTTAATTGGCTATTGTCTAAGGAGGTCTCTAGTAGTGAAATCTCTAGAAGTTCATAGGGTTGCTTGGCGCCGCTGACATCAAGCAGGTTTCTTAAGAGCCCGGTAGCCCATTTATAATGAGTCTCCCCGCTAGCTACTATTTCATTGCGTAGTTTCTTAGCCAGCTGGGCAGCTATGAGGGCCGGGCTATTACCGGCTTCTTTTAATTCGGTTAATAAGCTCAGGGCATCGCCTGGGGCACCACTATCAACCAATTCAATTAGCTTCGATATTGAGTCCGCTGGCGGTAAGCCCAAAAGCTGCCTGGCGTCCTGCTCAGTAATAACTTGCTTAACCCCACTTAACTGGTCAAGCATGCTTAGGCTGTCCCGAAAACTGCCTTCGCTGTGTTGGGCTAATAGTTCCAGGGCTTCCGGTTCTATATCAATCTTTTCTTTTCTAGCAATTTTTTTAAGATGATCGACAGCTTGGTGCTCCGCAATTGGCTTAAAGTTAAAGCGCTGGGTACGGCTGATAATCGTCGCGGGCAGTTTGTGAGGTTCGGTGGTAACTAAAATAAAGATGCAGTGGGCTGGTGGTTCTTCCAGGGTTTTGAGCAGGGCGTTGAAAGCTTCTTTGGTCAGCATATGGACTTCGTCGATGATATAGACCTTGTATTTAGCTGAGGTCGGCGCGATATGGACCTTTTCGCGAATGTCACGGATTTCATCAATTCGCCGGTTGCTAGCAGCGTCAATTTCTATAATGTCTAAATGAATGGCGTCGTCCGTATAAGCTAATTTATTGACCTCATGAGCTAAAATTCGGGCCACACTAGTTTTGCCGACACCTCGCGGTCCAGCCAGCAGATAGGCGTGGCTAATGCGGCCGCTTTTTAGAGCTTTTTCTAGGGTGACGGTAATTGGTTCCTGACCAATAACTTCGGAAAAAGACTTTGAACGATACTTTCTATATAGTGCCTGCCCCATTAGCTACATTATACCTTTCGGCCAATGGCCCTATTGTTGTGTTTTATGTTAAAAAAAGTAGAGCTTAACTCTAATATCCCCTCTACTGCACATCAAACCGGTCGTATCTCCTGTGAATAGCTGATTGTATTCTGCTTCCTCTCCATGGATGAGTGAATAACGTTGTTTGACCAAATACGACGGGTCGCAGTATCCAAGAACTTTAGTTTTTATGGGTATAAAACTTAATCCTAATAGAACTAATATTAAGGTGCCAGCAACTATAACAAGAAGTTTTTTCATTTTTCTATAAAGCAGCTTCGAGCGCGGCCCATTCAGCATCGACACTTTCGTCTTCGGGAATATTAACGCTAACTTGGTCGCCTGACTTGGCCTTGAAGTAGGTTACGCTAGCCAGCAGTACCCGGTACTGCTTGTCGCCGACATCTACAAAGTAGTGCCCGTCTTTTTGGTTTAAGACGCCGACTACCTGTTTTCTGGGAATTGGTCCAATTTGCTTATACAAAAAAGCACCGTCATCGGCAATTGTCAGTTTTAGAATATCTCCCTGAACTAGCTTTGATTTACTAGCATAATTAGCTGGCACGGGGTAGGTTTTAGCGTCGCTGCCGACCATATTCTGGCCATCAAAAACACCTTCAATTACCTTGCCCAAAGACTTATCCTTGACCTTATCGGTTAAAACCGGGTCGTCACCTACGAGACTGACTAGTAGTTCCTTGGCAGCCGCCAGGCTTGTTTCGGCCTCATTTATCAAAGACCGTAAGCGCTTTATTTGCTTTTCAGGTATATCTGACATCTTTGTTATGGCTCCACAGGTCCCCGTCTTTGTTTGATAGACTTACCCCAAAGCTAACATAGTTGGTAAATCAAGTCAAAGTCTCAAGCCAATCCTTGTGGATAATTATTTTATTCTGGCCGCCAATAGTCTGCAGGTGCATAAGCCTTTGTACACAAAAACTGCCCAGCACTAGGAAAGTTCGACGGTCGCGCCGGCGGCTTCCAGGGCCTTCTTGGCCTCTTCGGCCTCGACCTTGCTGACCTTTTCTTTAACGGTCTTTGGTGCGCCATCAACAATCGCCTTAGCTTCACCTAGGCCCAGTCCGGTAACGTCCTTAACGGCTTTAATGACTGCCACTTTCTGGGCGCCGGGGTCTTTCAAAATGACGTCGTATTCACTCTTTTCTGGTTCGGCTGGAGCGGCTTCGCCGCCACCTGGAGCAGCTGCGACTGCAACGGCTGGAGCAGCGGCACTAACTCCCCAATGTTCTTCTAAGAACTTGACGAACTTGCTGATTTGCAGAGCTGACAGCTTGTCTAGTTCCTTAACTAAAGACGCGAATTCCTTCGGGACTTCAACCTTTTTTTTGGCTTTGGCGGCTGGTTTATCCTGCCTAGCCGCTTCAGCTGGAGCTTCAACTTTGATCTCTTCCACTGCTACCTCGGCTGGAGCCTCAGCGATCGTCTCTTCTTTTACTTCCGCTACTTCGTTGTCTGCCATTATTATCTCCTTATTTACTTACTAATTTGTTCATTCGCCTAGGGCATCAGCCCGGGCGTTGAGTACATTAAGTACTCCACGTACATTGCCAGCCAGGACGCTCACGAAACCACTAACTGGTGCGCCAATTGTGCTAATGAGTTGGGCCCGTAGTACGTCCTTAGTCGCCAGGCTAGCCAGATCTTTGACTACGTTTGGCTCGAGTAGTTCGCCCTCTGCCGTGATAGCGCCTACAAATTCAATCTGTGGATTTGTCCTAGCAAAATCTGCCAGAGCGCGGGCCGGCGCGACTTCGTCGTCGCTATTAAAGGCATATAACAACTGACCATGCAGGTCGGCTGTGCTTACGTTTTTTAAGATATCGTTAGAGACAAGCGCCTTTTTGAAAAGTCGGTTTTTGACCACATGCAGTGTGGTGCCGTCAGCAGCTGACGCACTGCGCAGCTGCTGCATGGCTTTAACTGGCGTGCCCTGATATTTGGCAACCACCGTCAATTTTGAGTCAGACAAAAGTTTCTCAATTTGGCTAACAACTGCTTCTTTCTTCTCTCTAGTCAGTGCCATATTTGATCTCTCTAGTTACTTATCGAGCCTTTTAAACCAAAAAACCTTTGGTTATTAAATACCAAAGGCCATTACAAACGCGGTTTGTCTGTAACCTCGGTAGCAAATTAAGTCGCCACGGCGACAACTACTGTCTTTGGTAACTAACAGCTAATTTAGCACACATTCAAGGTGTTAGCAAGCCCCGTAGTGAGTCCGCCTCAGGCGGGTCTACTACGGGGCAAGCTTTATAGTCGTCTTTTATGAGCTTTTTAGGGCATAACAGATTCGTCATCAACCACGGTTCTGGCCACATGTGGATGGTTTTCGGAAATTTTGTCCCTTAGCGTGCCTAAAAAGTTCAGTATTGATTGGTTTTTGGAGGCTTTCAAAGCCTTAGATAAGTCAGCTGCCGAGATAGTGAATTTAAAACGCACATTATGGCCAAGCAGTAAGTTATATATAGCTTCCTTATCGTTGCTTGAGACCGCTTTGCGGTAAAGTTCAGCGCTGGCTGCAAAGGCTTTATTGAAAGGCTCCTCAAGGCTTGCGATCTCAATAATATCGGGGGTTTTGTAGCCAAGCAGCGGACTGGCAGCCAAAAGCTTAATTTCTTTGGCGGCTGTCTCGATTTTTAAGCTTAGCAAGCTGTTAAAGTCAGAAATGGCCTCGAAAGTGTAAAGCAGCTTGGCGGCGGCATTTTTTATCTCGCGCTCGAGCTGCTGTTGCTTTTGCCGGTAGTTTAAGCCAGCGGTAGCCGCCTCGTTAAGTAATTGAAATTCATTTCTGGGTTTTGCTTGCAGTAATTTTAATTCTTCGCCAGCTGCTGGCGTGGGCATTGACTCGGATATTTGACCAATTAGCTTGTCCAGCGAGACCGGTTCATCTTCGCTAGCTGATTTGATAGTATCGTCTTCTTTGGTTAAGCTTTGGATTTCAGTTTTTCGGTCTATAAGGGGCGTAGCTAGACTGATCGCTGCTTTCAGCTGCTGGTGGTTGACGCCTTTGATCGAGCCGGCTTTGCTTAGCATTTGTTTTTGCAAACTTAAGATTTCATCAAACTTGGTTTTGTCGTTTGTCGTTCGCTTGGATTGATTTTTAGACTGACTAATCTCAGGTTTCGTGTTTTCATTCCTATTGGATTGGTCAAGACTAACAACGGCGCCCTTGCCTCTATGCTTAGGCTCCGGTAGCAATGGCTTAATCGCCTCCCAAATAAGATCATTAATTTCGACTATGCTTTGCATTTGGCCGGCCACAGTGCAGTTAATCTCCTTAAAATCCTTGGGGAACAGTTTGCACAGTAGATCGTAGGCAGCTATAGCTTTGAACAAATGGTTTTGATTTTTTTCATGCTCATCTAGTTCGACACCAGTCGCCGCCGCGCGTTTTGCGATCAATTGCTGCGACATACTAGGAAGTACTTTAAGGAAAAGATTGAGGTCGGGTTGGGGAATACCGAGAACTCGAAATTCTAAATTTTCCGCCCACATAAAAAAGCCTCGTTGTTCATGTGTATTTGTAAATTTTGCTCCCTGATGGGCCATATTTGCACCCACGTAGCGGTCGCTAATGACAATCTTTCCTTTTTTTAAAGCTTCTTTAATGCGCGGTGCAGCTTCAAACCGGTCCAAAGCGTAAAACATTGAAGCTGTGTATGGGCTGATAGAGTCGGATGGACCGTATTTGCCGGCGAGGTATTGCTTTATGAAATAACTAGATGGTTGGTCATATTGCGGAAATTTAAAAATTGCTACTTCATGTCCGACGGCTTTTAGGCGTTCAGTTAACAGCCTAAACTGGGTAGTTTTACCAGAGCCATCTGAGCCTTCTAAGACTATAAATACGCCAGGGTGGTTTTGCATACGTTATTTATCATTATCCCACCCTATTTCTTCAAGCCTTTGATCTTGACGGGCAGAGCTCGCCTGTCTTTGTAGGCTTTTGGTAGCATTTGCTCGGGCCGCCAGCTACGAACTAAGTTTTCGACATTGCTACTCATACCAGTCTGGTACTTACCGCTTAGTTTCCTATACTCGCTGTCAACCGGACCAGTTTCGTAAAAAACCATCTGGGCGATCCGTTCACCAACCGGTAATACCACACTTTCGTGCTGATTCATATTATAAATTTCCAGTGTCCAGCGGTTGATATAACCCGGGTCGCCCCAGCCGGCATCGATACAGACAGCTACACCATTGCGACCCCACGTACTGCGGGCCTGCAGTGTACTCGTGCCGGGCGCTTTTATACCAATAAATTCGTGGGTATGGCCCAAAAGCCGCTCGCCTGGCCGAACGACGATAATCGGCTGGCTAGGCGGTATACCTTCAAACAGTTGGCGACCATTGGCTTTGGCCCAGGACTTGTGAATCTCCGCCCGATATGGGCCATCAAAATAGCGGCCGACATCCTTTGGGTCAAAAGCGTTATAAAAACCACTGACACCAGTCCGTTCGGTCCGGTAAAACCATTCGCCCAAGGTGACATCAATGCTGCTGCCGGCAATATTTTGCTTAACCAGCGGATGGCAGACAATATGGCCTTCTTTTATAGCTTGGCGTATCTGGACATTACTATAGACCGACATATGTTTGGCAAAACCTCTTCTTTTTATTAGTTTAGCTGAGCTACGGCTTAGAGGGCAACTTTAATGCTCGGCCCCATGGTGGTGGTGACATAAGCCGACTTTATGTAAATGTCCTTTAAACTAGCCGGTTTTGCAGCCCGAATACTGGTCAGTACGGTCTCAGCGTTTTGCTGTAATTTTTCGGCGCCGAAGCTAACTTTGCCGATACCAAGGTGGATTATGCCGGCCTGGTCGACCCGATACTCGACCCGTCCAGCCTTGGCCTGCTTGATGGCCTTGGGAATATCAGTTGTGATGGTGCCACTTTTAGGGTTGGGCATTAGACCTTTTGGCCCCAGCAGCTTGGCGTATTTGCCAAGTCTGGCCATTAAACTAGGACTGGTTATTAGAACATCGAAATTAATTTCTTCCTTGTCTAGTTGGGCAAGTAGGTCGGCCTCACCAGCAATATCGGCGCCGGCGGTTTTGGCTTTGGCGGCTTCATCACCCTCAGCAAACACAGCAATTCGCAGCGATTTGCCGGTGCCTGCCGGCAGAGTAACGCTATCACGGACATTTTGATCGGCCATCTTTGGGTCAACACCCAAATTAACGTGCAGCTCGACAGTGGCGTCAAACTTAACGGTTGACGTTTTAACTGCCAATTCGAATGCATCAGCCAGACTATAGGCCTTGTCTTTGTCTATGAGCTTTACTGCTTCGCGGTATTTTTTGCCAGCCCGCTCAATGCGGCTGCGCGGTTTGGGTGCCGGCTTCTTGGGTACAGCTTCTGTCTCGACTTTAGATGCCTTACGGGCTTCTTTAGCCTGCAGTTCTTCAGCTTCTTTTAAGGCCTTGGCGCTGCGCCGTCCAGCTTTAGCTGTGAGCTTTGCCTCATCTTCAGGCACTTCAGTAGCAGTAGTTTCTTCTACTACTTCTGACTCAGCTTTGACCTCCGTTTTTTTGGCAACTTTTGGCTTTTTCTCATCGCTTGCTACTTTTTTTGGTTTTAAGCCTGTCTTTTTATCTACCATTTCTACTCCTTCGTGGTGCTAGCGGACATAAACATGGCCTCCCACTTTTAGATTTATGACTCTTGTAGTGCAGCTCGTCGAGCGGCTTCCCGGTCCATAATTACTTGCATGTCTGCCCAGTGATATGCTGCGTCGGCGATTTCTTCTCTCATTGTGGTCATTGCTGACTGTAGTAGCGAAAAGCCTTCCTCATCTGTGGCTAGCAGCTCTTCCTTTACCCAATCACTAGCTACTTCATAGCCTTCGCTGCCTGGTTGAGTTAGGTCTTCAAGTATGCCATGCAACTTGTGTAATCTATCTAACGCAACCTCTTCGGGAGTTAAAACCTTGCTATTTCGTTCCATGTTATTCTCCTATCTCCACACCCATGCTGCGGGCGGTACCAGCGACCATTTTCTTAACGGCGTCGATATCCTGGGTATTCATATCTTCCGCCTTGGTCGCCGCGATTTCGGTCAGCTGGACGTCGCTTAATTTCTTTTCTAGCTTAACCTTATTCGGCTCGCCCGAGCCTTTATCTACTTTTAGAGCCGTCATGATTAGTTCATCGGCTGGTGTACCAACTACCCGCCAGTTCATTGATCTATCGTCGTAAACTGTAATATGGACTGTTACCATCTGACCCATTTTATCCTTGGTTTGCTCGTTAAACGGGTTGATAAAATCCATCATATTGACGCCGTACTGGCCTAAGCTTGAACCAACCGGCGGTCCGGCACTGGCTTGGCCGCCGCGGACTTTCATTTTTAGGTTTGCTCTAACTTCCTTTGCCATAATAACTTCTAAACTCTCTTCACCTGGAGGCCGTCTAGCTCAACAGGAGTTTCGCGGCCAAACATATTAACTAATACTTTAAGTTTACCCTTTTGGGCGTCAATTTCGTTAATCGCCCCGTCGAAACCTTTAAAGGGTCCATCGATGATGTTCACGACTTCGCCAACCCGGTAATCAAACTTATGCTTTGGCTCGTCGCGGCCCATCCGCTTCATAATTTTAGTAATTTCCTCGGGCTCTAGTGGCGTTGGTTCGGTGCCCGTGCCCACAAAACCAGTAACATTAGGTGTGTTGCGCACTATGTACCAGGCGTCTTCGGATAGCTTCATCTCGACCAGTACGTAACCCTGGAAAATGCGTTTTTCCACTACTTTGCGCTTGCCGTTTTTAATCTCGATCATCTTCTCTTTGGGCACTAAAACCTGAAAAATCTTGTCGCCCATATCCAACGACTCTGCCCGCTGACGGATACTTTCGGCAACTTTTTCCTCATAACCACTGTAGGTGTGGATGGCGTACCATTGTTTAGATGAATCGTATCGCTTAACCACAATTTATACCTATTGTTTTAATATTACTTTTTTAAATAGGAGGTCTAGGCTCTTGTCAACACCGGCTACCATCGAACCGAAAACGACGGCGAAAATAAATACTGCGAGGGTCAGCCGCCATGTCTCACGCCGGGTTGGCCAAGTAACCTGGCGAACCTCCCGCCATGAATTAATGAAATAAGTTGGAACTAGCCAGCGCAAAGGCCGCAGCACCGGTCGCAGGAAGCGGAAAATATTTGGTTTGGGCAGCTTAGCCTTAACAGCGGAGATTTTTGACGGTTCAGCGCTGACTTGGTTTTTAACGCGAGCAGCTTCAGCTTGCTCGCTGGTAGTCGGCGCTTTACGAATCCGAACCTTTTTATCTGCCATTTATCCGCCTAACCTTTCTATGCTTCTCATAGCTTGACTTGTGTTCCGCGCTTTATTCAACTTCTCTGTTAAAGTTTTGGCGGACTAGTCTCTCCTTAAATCAAAAACCTACTCTAGCTAGAGTAGGCCGACCAAGTCAATACTAACAAATACTAACCCTTTTGGCAACAACATTGTAAGCTGCTTATATGGGTTGTATGCGGGGCTTGTGAGCTCGGACTTCTTTTTGCAGGGCTTTAGCTCCTGGGACTAATTCCTCCATGGCCCGCCAAAAGCCGGGACTGTGGTTTAAATGCCGGGTGTGTACTAGTTCGTGTAAAATAACGTAATCAATCAGCTCCCAAGGTAACTGCATCAGAAAATAGCTAAGGGTGATGACTTTGTGGCTGGAGCAGCTGCCCCAGCGCGAGGTTAATTTTCTTATTTTCAGCTCTTTGTACGGATAGCCGTGTAATGAGCTCAGTGACTTTATGCGGTGTGGCAGGATTGTCTTGGCTTCGGCGGTAAGTGCCCGCTCGCAGGCTAGGCGGGCTTTATGCTGAACCCGCATATCTGTCTCATCATGCGGACTAATTACATAAATTGTAATTTTATCGAGCCTGGTTTTAATAATTGTTAGCTGCGGATCCTTATAAAAATAGAGGGTGTGGGCTTTGCCAACCTTAACTCCGCTGCGCAGTACAGCTTGTTGGTTGAGTATTTGCTGCTCGGCGATCCAATCTCGGCGATCTTTTGCAAAATTAATTGCCGCTTTATAGGGTACCCAATACGGCAACCCAACCCGGATCCGGCCATTGGCGTTAATGCTCAAGCGTAAATTCCGGGTGCCGCGGCGTTTGGCGAGTGTTACCTGGCCGATACCTTCTATAAAAACCTGACGGGTAGCCATTGCTCTCACTGTCCTCGCTCACGGTAAACCATCTTAGCCAATAGCAATGTTTCGACGGCTTATATCTGCCTGACCGGCGTAGCGGTTAGGTACAAGGTTAACTAAGCCAGGTTTTGTAATATTGCTCTGAACGGTTTCACTCGGTATTAGACCGAGTTGGTAAAGCCGGTTAACAACGGCGCTCTTTTGGGTGACGAAGGCGTGTTTACCGCTTATTACCAGATATTGCTCGTCTTTGGGGTTTTGCATGGTTGCTAATTGTTGATTAAAGGTTTCGCGTGTCTGTGGTGCGGCGAATTTATCATCGTTGGTACGTTTATCGCGCCGCTGGGTGCGCGCGAAAGCACTTTCAACGTCTATCTGGAGCCACACCAGTAAATAGGCCGTCTTATGCTTAGCCGCTAGCTCACGAAGCTTCCGCCGCTGCAGCGAGCGCAGAGTATTGGCATCATAGACAACACTGAGGCCTGCACCTAAAAATTCTTCTACCATGTAGGTCATCAGGTGTGAGACGATAGCATTTTCCTGATTATCGTAGCGCGGGTTGGCAAAGAGTTCACTGCGAATTCGGTCGGCGCTAACCTGCACCATTTGGATGTGTTCAGCCAGATTCCGGGCGACAAAACTCTTACCGGAACCCGGAAAACCATAGAGACAAATTAAAACTGGCTTATTGAGAGCTATCTTTGACATTTACCTGATACTACCACCTATAATGTACTTCATAAAGTGCTTATGGCAGGGGTGGTCGGACTCGAACCGACAGCACGACTTTTGGAGAGTCGCCGCTTACCAATTAACGGACACCCCTACATATCCTTACTGAACTCAATATAAATCATTTTGAGTAATTTGCCGATAGAGCCATCAAGATACCTTACGCTGATACATCCAGGATAGCCCTCCCGAATATTTTTCCCAGTGTTAGCCTTAAGATAGGATTTGTGGAACTGCCTCAACGGTATGCTGGTAACCTTAGACCAATATTCTAGTTGACGAATAGGATCATGATATTCATGTAGGTGAACAAGGGCTTGAAATTTTGACTCATCAAGCTGGAACGCCTCTCTAAATAACTCCAGGAACTTTTTCACCATTAGTGGATCAGAGTTGATGAACTGGATACCAGCGCGGGCATTTTTCCCTCCTTCGCACCAAAACATCACGGAACACAGAAGTTTTTTGAAGTCGCTGGTCAAATTAACGCTGCTAATAAAGTTGCGTGCTTCCTCATGGATTATTGCATCGTTGTGTTCGCGTATCCGCTGGTTGATACCTGCAAGCTTCTTAACTTGTTGTCGCTTAACGGCTAGCAGCCTTGCGGATAATTTTTCTAATTCGGCATTGCTTAGTTTAGCTTTAGATGTCCATAAGTGAGCAGTTGATTTAGCGACTCCAACGGCTCTTTTTTTGAGTATTGTACGCATATAAATAGGTTATGTAACCTATTTATATTATACATCCATTTAGGTGTTATTTAGCGGCGGTCCGGGACCACATTTCGTCCCAGATTTTTTCTTGTCTCAACTTGCTTGGCATTGACCCGCTTAACGGGGCAATATTTACGCATTTCTACCTTGTCGGGCATATTCATGGTGTTTTTGGATGTGTAGTAGTGACGCTGGCTGCAGGCCTCGCAAACTAAACCAATAATTTTTCGCTTATCGCCTTTTTTAGCCATATCCCAAAGATTTTAACAGACAACAGATAGAAAATCAATACTCTGGAGCCGTGAACGAGAATTGAACTCGTGTTTACGCCTTACCATGGCGTCGCTCTACCACTGAGCTATCACGGCCTAAATACAATGCTATTTTAACAAAACCTAAGAACCTCTTATAGCTTGTTGGACTTTTTGGATGGCTTCTTCTACAGATTTGGCCTCGATTTTGGCGCCTGCGGCTGGTTTGTGGCCGCCTCCGCCTAAGCTGTTAGCGATCGCCGAGACATCCTTAACATCGGACTCAGAACGAAGCGATGCTGAGTAGGTACCCTCCCCCGCCAATGGGTTTAGGTAGACAATAAAACCCCATTTTATACCGTCAATATTTCTTAGATAGGTGTTGCAAAAGAACCCAGCTGCAGTATTTAGCGCTACCAATGATTTTCCGTTTTCTACCCACCGATTGACGAATCCGTCGCTCAGGAAACTCTGTGAGTACTCCTTATTATGCGAGACATTCGCCGCAAATTCGGCTAATGCTTTGAGATGATCTGGGCTGTAGCGCTCTAATCGATTTTTGATAGCTTCAAGGCTCACGCCGCTGTCTATAAGGTCGCTGACAATTTTAAATGTGTCTCGATGGCGTGGATTATCGTAAATAAAGCCACCACTATCGGAGTAGATACCCAGCATGGCTGTTTCAGCGTAACCCGGAGGCTTCTTGAGGCCTAAATGCTTAAAACAGACCTCATATACGTCCTGCGCGGTGGCAATACTAGTTTGATGGATATAAACGTCGGTTTCGTCTTTTTTGCCGACGGGTTCGTGATGGTCGATAATAACGGTTTTTACGCTATGCTGGGTTAAGTATTGCCTAAGCTGATAGCCGTCATTTCTGGTGCAGCGCTCGTAATTTGGCGCGTCGAGCATTACAAAAAGGTCAGACTTAGCACTTTTCAGGGTTTGCAGCAACGATCCAAACTTGATATCGCTATATCCCACCAGAAAGTCTAAGCCTTCTGGCTCCTCCTCTAGCGCCATAACGATCGTATTGCCAGGATAGTTGTGCTTCAGTGTTGTCCCAAGTAGCAAAACAGACGATAGAGCGTCGGGATCCGGTGAAATATGCGAAGTTATCAGAATCTTGCGAGATCCCTCAACGAGTTTTCCAAACTTATCAATCTCTTGCATATTTTGGTGCTGGGGGAGGGATTCGAACCCCCGAAGGCATAAGCCGGCAGATTTACAGTCTGCAGTGTTTGACCGCTTCACTACCCCAGCATGTTAATGGAGCCGACGAGCGGAGTCGAACCGCTGACCCGCTGTTTACAAAACAGCCGCTCTGGCCACTGAGCTACGTCGGCATTGACCTCAAAAGTTTAGCAAAACAGGGGTCAAATAACAACCCGCGTCCCTAAAGCCAACTTTCTACTATTTGGCTCATGCTTGCAAATCAATCCTCCTGAGTTAGTATTGGTTCAAGTAGGAGAATTTTATTATGAGCGCTAAGATCCCACAGACACCTCTTACCAGCCATATCACGATCAATACGGCGCCATGGTCTCCAGCTTTCTCTGCGACATGTTTATTAATAAACAGTAAACGCGAAGAGTTTTTTAGATAACAACCCGGCGGGGTCGTAGAATCTTTTTTGTCTTGCCCTCGCTTATGCTGCGTTTGTTGAGTTTCTTTCTGACGGTTACCGCTTCATCCATCATGCCGCGCGATTCGTATGAATTAGCTAGCAGAGTGTATGTTTCCACATTAGGTTCTAACTCAGCAGCTTTTTCCAGTTCCTGTAGCATTAATTTATCATTCCCAAGTTTTTCTAAGACTTTGGCGTAAGCTATATGCCGGGCAGCTAGATTATCCTCAAGCTTGAGGGCCTGCTCAAAAGCAGTGGCGGCCTTTTGATAGTTCTCAGTCTCATAGTAGATCAAGCCGAGGTTGTGCAAGCTAGAGGCACTAGGTTCAATACTGCTGGCAATCTCAAAACAGTCAATGGCGTCACGGTATTCGCGCTGTTTGGCGTATAGGATACCAAGTCGATTATAGGCCGCGGCATTCTTTTCATCGATCTTAAGAATAGTTAGAAGAGCTTTTTCAGCCCGCAGGAAACGATTTTCGCGCATGCCGAGATGGGCAATTTCCCAGAGCTTAGCTAGCCGTGTACCTATCCGCCTCGGCACAACTGACATTTCCTGCGACAATTGATGGCCGTGCCGGTAAACCAAAAAACCAAAAAATAAAAGCAATATGATTGCGTACATTCCGAGAGTAATTATACCAGATTCAGGGATAGCTCTAAGACTACGAGTTTGGGCGAAACATTGTCGTCCAGAGCCTTTTGAAGCTTAATAACTAACTTTCGGCTGGCCAGTAATTTTTTTTGCTGGGAATCGTTGCCGGATCCAAGACCAGAGTGTTGGACTGCGCCTAGTAATTTAACTAGTGCCTCCAGCAGTAATACCAGTTGATTTTTGTCACGGCTCAGCGAATCAGCCAGTAAAGCCCGTTCGTAACTACTCTTACGCAGATAAACTTTGGCCTCGTCAATTGCTCGTTTAAGTGGATGATCTTTATCGTCATGCAAAATGGCTAGCATTAGTCCCACAGCACCCTGGCTGAGGCGCCAGGCAGATTCAATACTTTTGGCATTGTAATTTTCCTTTAGAAATTTTGATGACTGCTCCAAACTTACAGGTCGTATTGGCAGTTGCTGGGCCCTGGAACTAATTGTTGGCAGTAAACTGTGGGCCGAAGTGGCAGTCAGCATAAAAACACAGTCAGTTGCCGGCTCTTCTAACATTTTTAGTAGTGCGTTGCCGGCCTCTTCGTTTAAATCCCCGGCATCTTGTATAAGTATAACGCGTCTGATTTCGCGGCTGCCTGGCACTTTGAGCTTGAGCAGCTTATTGAGACGACGAACGGAACCAATCGGAATGTCCTGCTTCCCCTCAAGCCGTTTTAAGTGAGTGAAGTATGGGTAGTTTTGCAGCTGTTGTTCTGAATCCAGGTCAAGCAGTGTTGAGGCTAAAGTCTTTGCTACACAGGCTTTTCCGCTGCCGACATCACCGGTTATTAAAAGAGCATGTGATGGGTTATTCACAAACATCTCGACTTGCAGCCGAGTGCTTTTATGTAGCAGCAGATTTTTCATTGTACAAAATCCTTAAAAATTTTAGGTTCGGCTGCTGTAAATTTTTTCGTCTGACCGCCGGGCAAAGTGATCTCAAGTGATTTGGCGTGAAGAAACATATTTTCACCACCGTGGCCATAAACTCTGTCGCCGACAATCGGATGGCCGATATACTTTAGGTGCACCCTAAGCTGATGAGTCCTACCCGTCTGTGGTTTCAATTCCAAAAGTGAATAAGACTTACCTGCCCCGTCAGATCCCTTAGGGATTTTTACTGGGTTAAGTACTTTTAAAATCTTATAATTCGTAGTTGCTGATCTTCCGTTACCGCCCACCCTGAAGGTCTGTGGTTTTTTAGGGTTTCTCTCAATCGGTGCATCGATGATCGCTTCTTTAGGGCTTGGAATTCCCTCCACCACAGCTATGTATATCTTCTGGATCTTCCGTGTTGAGAACTGCTTTTGCAGCCACTTAAGTGCTTTTTCATTTTTCGCAGCGATGATAAGTCCGCTGGTCGCACGGTCTAGCCGGTGGACAATGCCTGCCCGGTTGCCAACTAAATTTTTATCATTCAACCTAGGTTTTATAAAACTGGCGACAGTAGCCTCATCGTTTAATGCACCCTTAGCGTGCGCTAGAACACCGATTGGCTTATCCATAACAATTACATCTTCGTCTTCATATACCACTGGTATATCGATTTTACTTGGCTCGGTCTTCAGCAAGGACATGTCTATTTGGATTAATTTCCTCGATTCTAGTTTATGGCTAGCTTTTATAGGTAGTCCTTCGATGAATACCAAATTTTTGGAAAATAATTGCTTCAGCGACGACCTAGTGTGGGCTGGTAGATGCTTAGCTACGACAATATCTGCTCTCTTACCTGCCTCGTCTTTCCTGACCTTGAATGTTCGCATCTAGCTGGCCGGACGCAGACCCACCGCCTTTTGGACTTTTAATAGCGTGGCGTCGGCAACTTTTCGCATAGCTTCTTCATCGGCCTCAAGCTTTTGCATCAGCTGTGCATCATCAATCTGGGCTAGTCTACTCTGCAGGCCGCTTAAAAAGGTTCTAACCGCTTCTGCCACTGCAGTCTTAAGTTCGTCATAGCTGGTCTTACCTTCCCACTTAGTGTTAATTTCAGCCTGTGGTTGGTCTGATATCAAGGCTAGAGTTTGTAATAAATTGCTGACTCCCGGCTGCTTCTCAAGATCAAAGCTAATTTTACCGATCGAGTCAGTTGTAGCGCTCATAATTTTCTCGGCGGCGTCCTTAGGTTTGTCGCTAAGCATAATTGTTCCAGTTGGGTCTTCGACACTTTTGCTCATTTTCTTCTCCGGATTACGCAGTGAGCGAATGCGCACTGGTTTTTCGCGGCCAGAAAACTTCAACTGCTCGGCACTGTCGGCTGGTAGTATAAAGATCTCGCCAAACTTATTATTAAGTCGCATGGCTATATCGCGGGTAAATTCGACGTGCTGCCGTTGGTCATCGCCAACTGGCACCCATTTAGCGCCGTATAGTAAGATATCGGCGGCCATTAGAACGGGGTAGTTAAATAGGCCGACAGTTATGCGATCATCGCCGATAGTTTGGGACTTGTCCTTAAATTCAGTCATGCGGCTGGCCTCACCGAAACCAGTAAAACAATCTAAAGTCCAGGTTAGTTCACTGTGGGCCGGGATATAGCTTTGGCGATAAATAAAGGTGTCTGGCTGGCCAACATCAAGTCCGGCCGCTACGAACACCTTGAGGTTCTGACGTGTTTGTTCGAATAGCTTACCGTGGTCAATCGGTGTAGTGAAGCTATGCAGATCGGGTACGAACATATTTAACTGGTACTTACCGGCGTTTTTTTGCTGCAGCCGAACCATAGGTAAAATGGCCCCCAAATAGTTTCCTAAGTGGAACTCCGAATTAGCTCTAAGCCCCGTTAATATAACCTCTTTTGCCACTGGGATTAATTATAGCCTAATTTTTACTATCGTTTTGTGAACTGGCGTTGCTTGCGGGCACCCTTGAGGCCAAATTTCTTGCGTTCTTTTTCGCGGGGGTCGCGACCCAGTAGTTCGGCCCGCTTAAGAGTGCCTCTATAATCTTCGTTTAGCTCAACTAAGGCTTTAGAGATGCCCAGACGAATAGCATCTACCTGGCTGGCATGGCCACCACCGACGACTTTGACACTGACGCTATATTTATCTGGGTCCAGCTCTAAGATAGTGAATGGCTTGAGTAATTCGTGCTGTAAATATTTACTGGCAGCAAAGTAATCACTAACCGGTTTATCATTAATAATAAAAGTACCCTTACCGCTAGTAAGTCTTACCCTTGCCGCAGCCCGTTTACGGCGCCCCAGAGCGTAGAAGTAATTGTCGGCCATTAGAAAATCCTCCGGATTTTAGTCGTTAGTGGGTAGTCGATAGTCGATAGACTTCGACCACGAGACTGTAGACTGTAGACTGTCGACTGTCGACTCACTTGTGTGCCTTTCGCTTGATATCAAATTGCATAGGGTTCTGGGCACTATGGTTGTGTTGATTGTCAGTATAAATTTTTAAACGGGCCAAGCGAGCAGTTCGGAGTTTGTTAACTGGCAACATTCCGCGGATGGAATGCTCGACTACTTTAACGGGCTTCATCTCGCCCATTGTCTTTTTGTATAGACCGCCGGGAAAGCCACTGTGACGGAAATATTCCTTGTCAGCCATTTTATTACCGGTTGCGACCAGTGAGTTGGCATTTATAACAATTACGTAATCACCGACGTCTATATGATGTGTAAAGCTAGGCTTGTCCTTGCCCAGGAGTAAACGGGCAGCCACAGTCGAAAGCCTGCCCAGCGGAGTCTTAGAGGCGTCTAAGATATGCCAGGTGCGCGTTACGTCAGTTGGTTTGGCACTGTAAGTTTTCATTAACGATTACCCCTTCTGCCAGTTCGCTTGGCAGTTTGGCTGCTGGCGTGAGACGAACTTATTTTGCCGCTATCGCGAGCCCCGACTTTGGGTGCGGTAGCCGACTTCTTAGGTTTAACAGCCTCTGCTTGGGTTTTGCTTGTCTTTTTAGGGGCTGTTTTTGACTCATCTTTTTTAGCTAAATCATCGACAAAGCTGACTTTGGCCAGCCGGGCATTATCGCCGCGGCGAGCTGTAGCACGAACTACCCGGAAATAGCCGCTGCTGCGGCCTGAGAGCCTGGGCGATAACTCGTCGACTAGCTTATGGGCAGCCTCGAGTGTCATTAAGCCATTGATAACCTGGCGCCGGTTATGCAGGCCGCCTTGTTTGGCTTTGGTAATTAGTTTTTCAGTGTAACTAGCAACCTCTTTAGCTTTTGGCAGGGTCGTCTCGATTGATTCATGCAAAATTAGCGAATCGGCCAAGGATTTGAGCAGTGCCCGACGTTGGTCACGCTGGCGTCCAAATTTAATTCCTTTATATCCGTGGCGGTGCATCAGACGGCCTCCGGCCTTCCGTTTGCCATTAACAATTCACTATTTACCATGCATTTACCATTAGATATTGACCTAGAAGCTTCACGGATAACAGAAAACGGATGACGCACTGATAACGGTAAATGGTTAACTGTAAACGGGAATGACGCAGTCATGACTAGAGCTCCAACTCGGCCATTTTATCTTTAACTTCGTCCAAGGCTTTGTTACCAAAGCCCTTAAGATCGCGCAGTTCGGCCTCGCTGAGACTAACCAGGTCCTTGATGGTCTGGATGTCGCTATTAATCAGGGCGTTAGTGGTGCGGGCGCTAAGGTTCAGGTCCTCGATTGAGGTCATCAGCTCAGCCGGTTCATCAACTTCTTCACCGCCTTCTGGCGTAGCTTCGCTAGCACCTAATGTGGCGCCGGCCTCTACCTTAGTTTGTCCAGCTAGGGCAGTGTATTGGTTCACCAAAATGGCTGAAGCTTCTTCGAAAGCGTCGCGAGGAGTGATAGATCCATCGGTGTCAATGCTGATGAGCAATTTATCGAGGTCAGTCATCTGGCCGACACGAGTGTTTTCGACTTTGTAACGAACCCGCAGAACCGGCGTGAAGAGAGCGTCGAGCATGATCATATCGGTTGATTTTCTATCGCTTGCTTGTTCGTCCAGTGCCCGGTAACCACGGCCGGTTTCGACCATCAGTTCAGCTTCAATCGAACCCTTGGCGTCATCAATGGTAGCAATTACGTGGTTTGGGTTGACTACCTCTACATCAGCGTTGAGCTGCAGGTCTTTGGCCTTAACCACGCCCTTACCTTTTTTGGCCAGCCGGATGGTTTGTGGCTCGTCGCTAAAGACTTTGAAACGGATGCCTTTTAGGTTCAGCAAGATAGCTACAGCGTCTTCTTTGACGCCAGCAATGGTTGTAAATTCGTGGCTGACGCCTTCGATTCTAAAGCCGGTGACAGCTGCCCCGGCGATACTGGAAAGTAGTACCCGGCGCAAGCTGTTGCCCAGCGTCATGCCGTAGCCTGTATGCAGGGGCTCAATCGTAAATGTCGCGCTGGTGGGACTGTGGTCGGTGATACCTGCCAATGTCGGTGTGTGGATTAATTTATTCATAAATTTACCTTTCTCGTCACATCCCTAGCGTGAGTAATACTCGACGATTAGTTGCTCTTTAATATCTGGCTCTGCGTCGTCACGCGTCGGCAGGCCAGTAACGTTAATCTGAAGCTTCTTACGGTCGACTTTCAGCCACGCTGGAATGGCGGCTGGGGCTGGGCTGGTGACATCGATTTGCTTGAAATATTCGGTGTTTTTGCCATGGTCACGGAGCGTTATAACGTCACTAACCGCAACTCTAATGGATGGGATGTCAGTCCGGCGGCCGTTAAGCATAAAGTGGCCGTGGGTAACTAGCTGACGGGCAGCCCGGCGCGAAACGGCCAAACCGGCGCGGTAAACAACGTTATCAAGGCGCCTTTCCAGAAATTGCAGCAATGTTACACCTGATTGGCCCTTGGTTCGGCTGGCTTCATCCATCATTTTGGCAAATTGCCTCTCTAGCAAGCCATAAAGCCGCTTGACTTTCTGCTTTTCGCGAAGTTGTACCGAGTATTGGCTAGCTTTTGGCCGGCGCCGGCCGCCATCAGCAGCGGCTTGCCCGGGCGGACCCGAGCGTTTGACCAAAGCTTTATGGGCCTTGGGATGAAGCGCGTAGCCTTCGCGGCGTGAACGTTTGACGATTGACTGTAAATCTCTAGCCATGACTAGTTCCGCTTCGCCTTCCGTGGACGGGTGCCACCATGGGGTATAGTCGTAATATCTTTAATGCTGTCGACTTCGATGCGCTGGGCTACCAGTGTTCTGACTGCGGCGTCACGGCCTAAGCCAACGCCCTTCACAAAGACGTCCACTTTGCTAAGGCCAAAGGTCTTAGCGGTCTCGACAGCTTTTTCAGCCGCTACCTGGGCGGCGTAGGCGGTGCCCTTTTTAGAGCCGCGGAAGCCAGTGCTACCAGCGCTAGAACTAGCCAAAGCATTACCCTGTTCATCTGTAATAGTCACTATGGTGTTGTTAAAAGTTGCCAGGACGTGAACTTGGCCACGGCTAACACTGCGACGGGCTTTCTTCTTTTTAGCCGATTTTGGCTTATCTTCAGCAACTGTCTCAGTTGGCGCTACGGCTGTTTCTACTCCTGCTGTGGTTACTTCTTTAGCCATAATTCTAAGTCTTAGTCGCTACTCTCTTAGCTGTACCGCCAACTGTAATCTTTTTACCGCGCTTGGTCCGGGCATTGGTACGGGTACGCTGGCCACGGGTTGGCAGGTTGGCTTTGTGGCGTAGTCCACGGTAAGCATTAATGTCCTTGAGACGCTTAATATTGCCGGTTACAACCCGTTGGAGCTCGCCCTCGACGCTGTAGCTGTTAGTTATAATCTCTTGCAAGCGCGACAGCTCGGCACCGGTTAAATCCTTGACCCGGACGCTTGGTTCGACTTTAGCGCTAGACATGATATCAGCGCTGGCTTTGGGGCCAATGCCGTAAATGTAAGTCAAGGCCACATGCACCTGCTTATTATCCGGAATATTGACACCCGCTAACCGAGCCATAGCTAACCTTGCCTCTGCTTATGTTTAGGCTTGTTCTTATTGATGACATAGACACGGCCCTTGCGGCGCACAATCTTATCATCAGGACTAATTTTTTTGACGCTAGCACGCACTTTCATGCGGATCATCCTCCTTAAAAGTGGTGACACACTGCTTAGTTATTGACTATTAACAAAGAACTTTCCACAAATCGATGCAGTCTGGGATGAAAATCGAGCACCGTAAACGAAACGTATCTAGCATACGTAGAGTGCGGAGCAGAGATTTTCGCCCGGAGTGCGCGGTTTGTAAAAGTTCTAATTCTCGCGGTAGGTTATCCGACCCTTCGTCAGATCGTAAGGTGTCAATTCAACCTTGACGCGGTCGCCCGGAACGAGTCGGATGTAGTTCTTCCTCATGCGCCCAGCGACGTGAGCTATAATTATATGGCCGTTTTCGAGTTCTACCCTGAACTGCGTGCCCGGCAGAGCCTCAACGACCGTACCGACCAGTTCAATTACCTCTTTTTCACGAGCCATAAATATAACCTGAAAATTGTACCAAAGTTATCATCTGTTGTAAAGGGGTGTTATTTGATTTTTTTGCGTAGCCTGGGCCTAGGGATAAAACGCAGTCGTCGGGCGCCCATGGCGGCCGTACCGCCTGGACCTGGCTCGTAGAAATAATCCGGCTGTTCATATTGGTCATAGGTAATCATCATGGCCCGGGATTCAACTTGGCGGAGTGTCTC
>JGI1358J11329_10001218_pt1 | contig 21542 bp, 25 predicted proteins | sample Subgroupgradi54m_FD_11329 | JGI IMG/M metagenome (IMG submission 11329)
CCGCTTGTTCCGTCACGGGAATAAATATTTTCTCGGGGTTTTCTTTCCTCATTTTATGAAGGATTCCTGTTTCGGTCGCCACAATAAATTTGGATGCTTTTGCTTTCCGTACATATTGGACCATTCCTTCTGTCGAAAGAATCTGATCCGCATACTGCATCGATTTTGTAAGACAGCCGCACTCCGGATGCATGATGAGTTCAGCATCTTGATGTTCTTTTTTAAGTTTGGCAATACGCTCAGCTTGGATCATGACATGAACGTGGCAATACCCTTGCCAAATAGTCATGTTTTCGCGGCCTGTTTTCATTTGAACATAAGTTCCAAGATAAAAATCAGGAATGAAGAAAATTTCCCGGTCTTTCGGAAGGCTCTGGACTACTTTTACTGCATTTGAAGAGGTGCAGCAATAGTCCGCTTCTGCTTTAACCGCTGCGGTGGTGTTCACATAAGCCACGACAAGGCCGTTTGGATGTTCGGCTTTCCATTTCCTGACATCCTCCGGACGAATCATGGCAGCCAAGGAGCAACCTGCTTCTAGATCCGGCACCAAAACCGTTTTATTGGGGCAGAGGATACTCACGCTCTCAGCCATAAATAAAACGCCTGAAAATAAAATAACGTCTGCGTCAGTTTTCTGAGCTTTTTGCGCGAGACCAAGCGAATCTCCCGTGAAATCGGCAATGTCTTGTATGTCGCCCACCTGATAATTGTGAGCGAGAATCACGGCATTGCGTTTCCGCTTGAGCGCCTGAATTTCTTCCTGAATTGAGTTATAAACTTCTGCTGGCATTGTTAATGCGCCGCCTTTTCCAAACGTTCTTTTTGCTTTGCTTCTTTTTTGGCTAAAGCTTCTTTGCCAAGATTGGTAAGCTCTTGCGAAATACTCATCGAACAAAATTTTGGTCCACACATAGAACAAAAAGGCGCTTCCTTAAATCCGTCTTGCGGAAGTGTTTCATCGTGCATGGCGCGCGCCGTTTCGGGATCCAACGCAAGTTCAAACTGTTTGTTCCAATCAAATGTGAAACGCGCTTTTGAAAGTTCGTCGTCCCGGTCACGGACACCCTTCCGGTGACGGGCAATATCTGCTGCATGAGCCGCGATTTTATAAGCGATCACGCCTTGCTTCACATCTTCCGGATTAGGAAGCCCGAGATGTTCTTTGGGCGTTACATAACACAGCATCGAAGCACCATACCAACCCACCATCGCAGCGCCGATGGCTGAAGTGATGTGATCATAACCCGGTGCAATGTCTGTCACCAAAGGCCCGAGTGTATAAAAAGGAGCTTCGTAACAGAGTTCCATTTCTTTATCCACCTGCATTTTAAGCTGGTCCATCGGAACGTGTCCGGGTCCTTCTATCATCACCTGAACATCTTGTTCCCACGCCCTTTTGGTCAATGCGCCAAGGGTTTTAAGTTCAGCGAATTGTGCGGCATCACTTGCATCAGCAAGACAGCCGGGACGTAAACCATCTCCCAAACTGAAAGATACGTCATATTTTTTGAAAATCTCGCAAATTTTATCAAAATGTTCGTATAAGAAATTTTGTTTGTGGTGAGCCACACACCATTTTGCTAAAATAGCGCCTCCGCGTGAAACGATCCCGGTAATTCGGTTGGCCACAAGCGGAACGTACTCGCGAAGTACACCCGCGTGAATGGTCATGTAATCGACACCTTGTTTGGCTTGGCGCTCAATGACATCCAACATCACTTCAATCGAAAGGTCTTCCGCTTTTCCGCCGACTTCTTGAAGCGCTTGATAAATCGGGACGGTACCTAATGGAACCGGGCTTGCCTGAATTAACGTTGTTCGAATTAAATCAAGATCACCGCCCGTTGAAAGATCCATTACCGTATCAGAGCCGAGATGAACGGCATTGTGAAGCTTCGTCAGTTCTTCTTCCACATTGGAAGTAACGGCAGAATTTCCGATATTGGCGTTGATCTTACATTTTGAAGCAATCCCGATACACATCGGCTCAAGGCTTGTGTGATTAGTATTGGCCGGAATAATCATTCGTCCGCGGGCTACTTCAGAACGAATGAGTTCAGGTTCCAAATCTTCGCGCTCGGCAATATAAGCCATTTCTTCAGTGATTACGCCCTTGCGTGCATAATGCATCTGGCTCACGTTGGCGTGGTCCTTGCGTTTTTCAACCCATTTGGATCTATCCATTTTTTTCGTCTCTTTTCCGTTATTTAGAATTGCCATAGGTTTTTTCCAAATATTTACAAATGTCATCTGATTCAAACATAAAAATATTTTTCTCTACATCCACAAGCAACGGAAACTGAAGCTCGGGAACAAACCGGCTCAAGAACTCCCGCTTCACACTTCCGCGCGGCGAAGGATGCGACATATAAGTAAGATCGAGTTCTTCTAACTTTCTTCTCACCTTTAAACAATAAGGACAATCTTCAAAATGAAAAAGTTCAAGCATGGACGGGCGCCTCTTTCATCGCGTGATTCCACCAATCATCCAGGTCTCTGGTAAAATATTTAAGCCTGATCTTTTTATACTCTTTCGTGCTGTATAAATCTTTATGCGGCCATTCACCAATGGTTTGCATAATTTTTTGAACCACTTTCTCGCAATCTTCTGCTTTCGCTCCGTGAATCATCGTATAAATGGCATACGGCCAATCTGAAAAGATAGGACGCTTGTAACAATGACTGACCTGTGGAAAGAGAGCCATCTTCGGGCCGACTTCATCCAATTTTTCATCAGGAATATTCCAAACCACCATAGAATTAGCGCTGAAACCGGCTTTCCTATGATGCAAAATTCCGGCAAATCGCCTGAAATATCCTTTTTTCTCAAAATCATTCATCAGATCAAAAAGGCGTTCCTCAGTAAATCCAGTTTCCGCTGCAATTGTTTGAAAGGGACATTCCACTAGTGGAATATCTTCTTGAAGTGCTCTAATCGCTTCAATTTGTTCGCTCGTTAAATCAGGAGCTGATTTTCTGCGGCGGGAGTCATCGTAAATTTCATCTTTTGATTCTAATTTATCCGAATCTTTTCCGGTTAAATCCAGTTTCATTCCGATTTTAAAGAGTTTAAGCGTCGGCAAAATAAGCGTGTTTAAAGCGCCTGACAATTCATGAAGTTTCTGAATCGTTGCTTCCAATGAATGATAAGGCGGTACGGCCACGGTAAACCATAAATTATAAATATCGTTCCGCCTATAATTATGACTGACGCCCGGATGTTGGTTGATAATTTCAGCGCCATGATCGAGTTGTTCTTCACGAAACTTCATCGCAACGAGTGTTGACTGATAACCTAAACTTCGCGTATCGAAAATCGCTGAAATTTGGCGGAGCACTTTTTCTTCTTTAAGCCGCTTAATTTTGTTGAGCGCATCTTCACCTGATGTTCCTACCCTATCCCCTAATGTATCGAAAGGTTTAGAGACACGCGGAAAATCCTTTTGAATTTCGGTTAATAGTTTTCGGTCCAGATCATCCATCATGAGGATTGTTTAACCTCTTCTTCGTGTTTGACGTAAAAATTATTTTTATAGAGCTCATTAATTTGTTTAAGTTCTTCACGGGAAATTTCCGGCGTATCTACCGCAGTGGCAAATTCCTTAAGCTGATCTTCATTGTAAATATTGGGAAGTACGGTCACGATGCTCGGTTGAGCCAAAATGAACTGAAGTGCGGCTTGTCCAATCGTCCGGCCAGTTGCTTCAATTAAAAACTTAAGGCGCTCTATTTTCTGAAGCCCCTCCACTAACCATGATTTGGGTCGGTGCGATCGATGATCCTTTTCATCAAATTTTGTATCTTTGGTATAAACTCCTTCAAGCATTCCAGAAGAATGAGGTACGCGAACTAAAATTCCAATTTGGCGTTCTTCTGCAACCGGGAAAAAATCTCGGCCCGGATCTTGTTCGAGCATATTGTAAATCGTATGAAGGCCGTCGATTTTCCGGTCTTGCATAACTTTAACGCCTTCTTCTTTCCATCCGATGGCAGGACCAAGTGCAGCACCATAAGCCAAAATTTTCCCTTGAGCCTTGAGTCCTTCGAGGGTTGCAAAAAGATCGTCATTCATAACCGCATCCATTTTGGAATTATGAATTTGATAAAAATCGATATGATCCGTCTCAAGCCGCTTTAAAGATTCTTCGCAGGCAAAGCGAACATAATTGGGAGAAAAATCCTGTGGAATTTCTTGTTGACCCTTCCGCTCGCCGGCGAAATGATAAAAATCGTAGCCAAATTTGGTGGAAATCGTAATTTGGTTGCGTTTGGACCGAAATGCTTTCGCTAAAAGAGTTTCGCCGAGGCCGTTACCATACGTATCGGCTGTGTCGTAAAAAATGATTCCATAATCAAAAGCTTTTTGAAGCAGACGGACGGCTTTCTCCTCATCAACCTTGCCCCACCAGCCCGTCGAAACGGTCCATAGGCCAAAGCCAATCTCTGAGGTGGTAACTCCTGATTTTTGAAAGCGTCGATACTTCACGAGTGAATCTTGACTCCTTATTTCAATTGGTAATGTGTATAAGGTAGGCTATAGAGTGTACTAAATATAGGAAATCTTGTCCATCTTTTCCCCCTACCAGCTAATTAAAGAAATTTATTAACCTGGGCCGGTTTGAAATCACTTAAGTCCTATGTTAGGCTTGCTTTACACAACTAACAGGAGGAGTAAAAATAATGAATTCGGTAAAAACTTTGCTTATGGTACTAATCCTAAATTTTATACTAGCTGCACCGGGGATATCGGCTGCTGAAAAAGAAAAAGATTTTGCAGTGCCAGCCGTCGCAGACCTGCCACTCCTGGGAGCTCAAAATACAGCGGCCGAACGGTTTGCCCAAGAACGGTTAAATCCACTCTCTTTTACCGGTCAAATGCAATGGCTTGATATCAACCAGGATTTCCAACTCAATGATTTTGATGCCAAACAATTTCAAGCAATTATTGAAAGTCTCAGGGGTCAAAAATTAACCGGCCTTCAGCTGGTCATTCGATTTCGAGAGGAACAAAAGAACCAAGGCGGGTCATTTCCCATTGCCTATGATTTAGATCGGGATGGAATGTTTACTACGTATGATGTAGATGCTTTCGCTCGAGTCATCAATAAACTCGACGAAGGTTCTGTGCGAGGAAGCGTATTAATTCAAAAATTTAGAGAACTAATTCATCCTCAAAACAATCCATAAACTCTGGTTTAATTCCCGCGACGTTCCGTAATATGATGGCGGATATCAATTCCTTTCGCAAGGTAGATGACGTCTTCCGCAATATTGGTTGCTAAATCGCCAACCCTCTCCAAATTGTGAGCTACCATAATTAAACTCACAGCTTGAGATATTTCAATGGATTGTTTCTTCATTGCTTCCTGAAGCTCGTGATACACTTGATCATTCAAATCATCAAGTTCATCATCACTCGCACAAATCGCTTTTGCTTTTTCGGCGTCCTTTTCAACAAATGAATCCAAAGACTCTTTCACCATTTTAATAGCTAACTCCGCCATTTTGGGAATATCCAAATAGGACTTAAGAGGAATTTCGTGGCTGATGGCAATCGCTTTCTCAGCAATGTTTACAGCCTGATCTCCCATTCGTTCCAAGTCGCTATTGATTTTTAGCACCATGGTAATGAATCTCAAATCAATCGCCGTTGGCTGCCTCAGTGCAATCAATTCATGGCCAAATTCATCAACCTCAATCTCCAAAATATTGATCTTTTGGTCATCTTCGATCACGCTTTCGGCAAGCTTCGCATCTCGTTTGATTAAAGATTGAGTCGATTTTCGAATGGCTTCTTCAACTAAAAGACCCATTTTAAACAATTTATCTTTCAACTGCCTTAATTCTTCATCAAAATGACGTTGCATGGTTGATTACCCCCAAAGTTAACCGAACCTTCCGGTAATATAGTCTTCTGTTTCTTTGCGACGCGGCCGTGTAAAAATAAACTGCGTCTCACCAAATTCAATTAATTCACCGAGATAAAAATAGGCGACATAATCGCTCACACGCGCCGCCTGTTGCATATTATGAGTGACAATTACAATTGTATAACTTTTCTTAAGCGTCCGCATCAATTCTTCAATCCGTTCCGTCGCAATTGGATCCAACGCTGAACACGGTTCATCCATCAAAAGAATATCAGCTTCAACGGCCAAAAGACGTGCAATGCAAAGTCTTTGCTGTTGTTCTCCGGAAAGTGAAAGCGCAGAATCAGACAACTGGTCTTTTAAGTCCTCCCACAGACCAACGGCTTCAAGACTCCGTTCCACAATTTCGGGTAGTTGATTCTTAGAAGCGAAATGATGAATGGAAGGCCCATAAGCAACATTATCAAAAATGGAAATTGGAAAAGGATTGGGCCGCTGAAACACCATACCGACTTTCTTTCTTAAACGAACAAGGTCAATGGAAGGGCCATAAATATTTTCACCATCAATGATCGCGCTGCCGTCAATTCGGACCCCATTTACCAAATCATTCATGCGATTGAGGCAGCGAAGAAGCGTTGATTTCCCACAACCCGAAGGCCCGATAATCGCGGTAATCTCCCGCGGCGGAATTTCAAACGAAACATCTTTGAGCGCGTGAAACTTCCCATAATAAAGATTTAGACTTTGAATTTTAACTTTTGGATCAGCCATAACGACCTGACACGTATCCTTCTGTACGCTTGTCTTTTGGAACTGTAAAAATTTTCTGAGCTTGATCAAGCTCAACCAGCTCGCCCATCAAAAAAAATGCAACTCGATCACTCACACGCGCTGCTTGTTTGGTATTGTTCGTTACCAAAATTAGGGTATATTTCTTTTTAAGTTCCTGCATCGCTTCTTCAATTTTTGCCGTTGAAATCGGGTCAAGTCCCGAACACGGTTCATCAAACAAAATTACAGCAGGCTCAAGAGCAAGTGTGCGTGCAATGCAAAGCCTTTGCTGTTGGCCGCCCGAAAGTTTCAAAGCTGATTCATGGAGCCTGTCTTTTACTTCATCCCACAAGAATGCGGATTTCAAACTCCGCTCTACGATTTCTTCCAAACGTTTCCGACCCCAAACACCATCGCGGCGGGGGCCGTATACCAAGTTTTCAAAAATTGATATCGGGAGCGGGGATGGAAGCGCAAACACCATCCCTACTTTTTTTCTCAGCTGAAATATATTCCACTTTTGATAGATATCTTTGTCGTCAATCAACACCTCACCGCTATACTCATATCGAGGATCTAAATCATTTAAACGGTTTAACGTTCTTAAAAAAGTGGTTTTGCCGCTACTGGCAGGACCAATCACTCCTAAAATTTCGTGTTCTCGAACCGTGAAACTTACGTTCTTCAATGCAGGCTCACCTGCATAGGAAACAGAAAGATTCGTGACTTTTATTTTTTCAGTCACTTTTACCATTGTTTCCGCGCCCGAAAATAACTGCGAATAATGACGGTAATCAAATTTGCTATTATAATCAACCCCACCAAAACTAAAGCGGTTCCATATTGAAGCTCCAACCGAACATTGGGTACTTGCGTAGACAAAACATAGAGATGGTACGGAAGCGCCATCGCTTGATCAAAAATCGATTTTGGAAGTCTCGGCAAGTAAAATGCTGCTACTGTAAATAAAATCGGCGCAGTTTCTCCTGCGGCACGGCTTAAACTTAAAATAGCTCCTGTTAAAATACCGGGCAAGGCATTAGGAAGCACAGCATGGCGAATCGTTTGCCACCTCGTCGCACCAAGCGAATAACTAACTTCTCTAAAAGATCTTGGGACTGATTGAAGTGCCTCCCTTGAAGTTGTGATAATTACGGGAAGCACCATTACCCCAAGCGTTAATGAACCCGCTAAAATTGAAGCTCCAAATCGTAAGAAGACAACAAAAAAACCCAAACCAAAAAGTCCGAAAACCACGGAAGGAACACCCGCCAAATTAACAATGGCAAGCTCAATGATTCGGGTCAGTGCATTGCGTTTTGAATATTCTGACAAATAAATCGCTGAAAAAATGCCGACAGGAAGTGCAAAGATAAGTGTTCCTGCCACCAAATAAAAAGTTCCGGCAATTGCGGGAAAAATTCCGCCTGCGCGCATTCCCATTCGCGGCATTGTAGTTAAAAATTCCCAGTTTAACACACTCGATCCCCTGACAATAATGACAACCACCACTAGAATAACTGGCGCTACAATAATCAGCGTGGATAAAAAAAGAAAAAAGAAAACGATTTTCTCTTCAAGCTCTGGATCAAGTAATCTTTTCATTAACTCACCTGTTTTTGATGAAGCGACAAATCTGCAAATAAGTTCACCACGAAAGCAATAGCAAATAAAACGATTCCGATTGCAAATAGGGCGAAATAATGGTCGCTTCCCTGTACGGCTTCACCCATTTCAGCGGCAATGGTTGCCGTCATTGTCCGAACCGGTTGGAAAAAACTGTGGGGAATGACAGCGGCGTTACCTGTAATCATCATCACAGCCATAGTTTCACCAATCACACGGCCGATGCCTAACATAACAGCTGCAACAATTCCGGAGGAAGCGCTCGGCAAAACAATCCGACGAATCGTCTGCCATTTGGTAGCTCCCATGGCAATCGAACCTTCCCGATAACCTTTCGGTACAGCGTTCAAAGCATCTTCCATAATACTCACAATGGTAGGCATCGCCATAAAAGCAAGCATGATCGAACCTGCGATTGCTGTAAGACCCGTAGGTAAACGAAAAAGTTTTTTCACAAGCGGAACTAAGGTAACTAAACCGATAAAACCCAATACGATGCTCGGAATGGCTGCTAAAAGTTCAACTCCCGCCTTTAAAATTTCACGAAGCCAGTTAGGAGCAATTTCTCCGATAAAAATAGCGCAAGCAACTCCTAGGGGAACGGAAATAACGGTGGCGCCAAGCGTTACCCAAAGCGAGCCAAGAATTAAAGGAAGTGTTCCAAGGCGAGGCGGTTCTGAAATCGGATACCATTGTTTTCCGAATAAAAAATCGAAGACACCAATGGTGCGAAACAACATGAGTCCTTCTTTTAAAAGAAAAATAAAAATCAGAAGGACAAAAATAATCGAAGCTACCCCACTGATAAAAATGAGGCTTTCAACAATAAACTCGTAATACCGTCGCATCCTGATGATAGGGCTAGTTAGAATTTTTGCGAAGGGGAACAAAATGCATATCGAGAACGATAGCCTGCCCTTTTTCACTCAATACAAAATCAATGAATTGCTTAACCACACTTTGTGCTTGATTGGGCAAGTAAAAATAAAGGGGCCTGGAAAGAGGATAACTTCCATCTAGCGCGCTTTCAACTGCTGGAGCTACGGACGTTGTGGTCTTCTCTTTCGATATCTTGAGTGCTTTCACTTTTGGGCTTAAATACCCTAACCCAAAATAACCGAGGGCGGCATGATTCCCGGAAATTTCTTGTTCAATCGCCTGAGAAGAAGGCATCATTAAAACCGAAGGAGCAAACTCTTCTTTGCCGTCTTTCTTCCCCTTTCGTACCACATCTTCAAGCATAAAAACATGAGTTCCTGAATTCCGATCCCGCGAAAGAACGAGAATGGCTTCATCTTTTCCGCCAACTTCCTTCCAATTTTTTATCTTACCCGTAAATATATCTGAGAGTTGATCAATTGTAAGTTCGTTAACTGGATTATCTGGATGGGTCACAACCGCAACAGCATCAATTCCTACTTTTAATTCTTGGACGTTAAGGTCCTTTGTGTTGGCAAGATCCCGTTCTTTCTGAGACATTTCCCTTGAAGATTGCGCGATATCGCACGTCTTATTCAGCAAAGCCGCAATTCCCGTCCCTGATCCACCGCCGGTAACCGCTATGGATGTTGTTGGGTTTTCTTTCATAAACTCTTCAGCCCATGCTTGGCCAAGGTTCACCATCGTGTCTGAACCCTTAATTTGAATTGAGCCATGTTCTTCAGCGGAAACGATCGGCAATACATTTAACGAAAATACTGCAACGCCAATTAAGATGATCCTGATCAGTTTTTTCATTGCGACTCCTTCTTTAGTAGTTGTATTTCATTTAATATTCTCTGATCAGTGTAGTCGTATTATATAAGAAACATATATGAACAACGTAAAATCTATGTAAAGTTTTGGATTCTAAACGAGCTAACCTAAAGAACTGGCAGGGATATGGTGAGCTTAAATCTTACCGACTAAAACGTCTTCGTGGCAGTCAAGGATTCCTTTGGTTTGGCTAGGCGTGCATTCTAAAATAGGGTAGGCGCACAGGGCAACGATATGGTTTTCTTTAATCCATGGCCCCATTTTTTTCTCATACGCCTCGACAAGAGGCCAATCTCTCCGCAAAATAACACCGCCATCTCCTGAACCGCGAAGTTGCTGGAAACCTTTTTTCTGAATGGTTTCAAGATATTCTAATGCATGATTGATGGCTTTTGCTTCGTCAAAAGAACCATCTGTTAAATACCAATCCTCCGCGGAAAGGATTTGGAACTGCCCAGTTGAAACGTAATTTGAAAACTGAGGGATCGTTGCTTGAGCAATGGTAAGAGCGCTATCGAGACCATTTTTTTGGGATACCAGCCAAAGACATGCTTCTCTTTTCTCAAGACCTGCTTGAAAAAAAGGAATCATGACAGAAAAAAAATCTTCTGAGTTTTTGTAAAACTGGTAGAAATGTTTTCCGGGAAGGATCTCGTGAAGCGAATCAAAATCTGCTGATGTTACCACTTCCGCACTCCTATCCTCGCTTTTTTAACCTGGTCAGCGAAGTCAAGTAAGTTCCGTGGGCGGCCTTAAGTGAATATAACATATAAATTTGAGGGATGCCAATTAAACGCAGAAAAAATTCCTCTGAAATGCCAAAAATTAACCTTTAATTACTCCCATTGGCTTCATCCGAACCACTCGTTTGGCAATGCCTGCTTCATGCACCACACGAACGACGTCATTTATATCCTTATAAGCAGCGGGCTGTTCTTCTGCAATCCCTTTATATCCACGAGCCATCACAATCGTGCCCTGTTTTTCGAGTTCCTGCTCAATCGAACGGCCATGAGACATGCGAACCGCCTGGGCTCGACTCATGACACGCCCCGCACCATGACAAGTAGTGCCGAAGGTTTCATCGAATGCTTGTGAAGTCCCAAGTAAAAGATAAGAATTTCGCCCCATATCACCTGGAATGACAACGGGTTGTCCTAAATCCCGATAAGCTTCCGGAAGCTCCGGATGGCCCGGAGGAAAAGCGCGCGTAGCTCCCTTCCTATGAATGCAAAGTAGTTTTTCCTTCCCGTTTACCTTGTGCTCTTCAAATTTTGCAATATTGTGCGCCACATCATAAATCAGATGCATCCCCAAATCCTGCCAACTTCTGCTGAACACTTTTTCGAATACATTCCTTGCAAGATGCATAAGACACTGCCGATTCGCCCAGGCATAATTAGCCGCAGCGCGCATGGCTGCGATGTAACGCTTCCCTTCCGGAGAAATAAGGGGCGCACACGCAAGCTGGACATCCGGAACTTTGATATGATATTTGTTAAGGGTATGTCTCATGATATCCAAAAAATCATCACAAACTTGATAACCAAATCCACGTGAACCCGAATGAATCATGAGCGTTACTTCACCTTCCCGAAGTCCAAACCGTTCAGCCGCTTCTGAATCAAAAATTTTATCTATTGTTTGAACTTCAAGAAAATGATTTCCGCTTCCGAGCGTTCCTAATTGATCGGCCCCGCGTTGATAGGCACGCTCGGAAACAGTATCGGGATCTGCTCCTTCCAAACAACCGTTGGCTTCTGTATATTGCAAATCTTCTTCAACTCCATAACCTTTCTTGATCACGAACTTCGCACCTTGAGTGACGACTTTTGCACGTTCCGTTTGTGAAATCCGGATTTCACCAGACTGGCCCACGCCGCATGGAATCTGATTAAACAGTGTGGCAACAAGCGTCTTTAACTTGGGTTGAACTTCAGAGAAACTAAGGTTGGTTCGTATCAATCGAACGCCGCAATTAATGTCAAAACCAATTCCGCCTGGTGAAATCACGCCACCTTGATCAGGGTCTGTGGCCGCTACGCCGCCGATGGGAAATCCGTAACCCCAATGAATGTCGGGCATGGCAAGTGAGTAATTCACAATACCGGGAAGATGGGCGACGTTGGCAACTTGCAGGAGCGCTTGGTCTTTTCTGACAGACTCAAGCAGCTTTTCATCGCAGAAAATTCTTCCGGGAACACGCATGCCCGGGTCAAAATCACGTGGAATTTCCCAGCGATAATCATCTATTTTCTTAAGCGGAATTTCTTTGACTGTTTGCATAGCGGTTAATTATAGCACGTGGAGATAAATGAAAAATAGAGACTAAAAACAGGTTAAATGTCTAGGATGACTTCGGCAAAATAATGTGCTTTATCCTGAACTAATTTAAATTGATGATGAGTAATGGCTTTGACTTCCTTGCCTAAAATATGCTTTCCGCGATCGATCGGCTCACCTTCTACTTCAGCTGTTAATTTCCCGAGATTCAAATCAATAATTTTGAACTTGGATAAAAAGAGGTGTTTGGCATCAAAAATGAAAAGCAATTCTTTAAGCCAAGCGAGGAACAATTCTTCTCCGGATTCCCGATTAAGCTCAATTTTTATTTTCTGACTAGGAGAAACTGTTTTAAGGTTTACAAGGACGCTGAAGAGCGCTTTTCCTGCTTCCTCAAAAAGTTCGGAAAATTGACTTCCCCAAGCGCGAATGCCGATGTCTGCGGTATGTTCAAACGTTTCATAACCCCGCGATGAGCGAGTCATGAGTTTAATACACTTCTACTCTTAACCTTTGCTCGGCTTTGAGTTTTTCAACCAATGTTCCTTGAATTCCCAACCCAAGACCAATCTGATTTAAAACAGGAAAAATACCTTGTTCCATCCCTTTCAGGCCGCAAAGGTAAACCATGCTGTCTGGTTTGGTGAGCACATCCTGAAGCGCTTTTTGATCCTGATGCATTTTGACTTGAACATACATGCGATTTTCACGGGTGGGAACGATATCAGGAACAGGATTTTTTTCTTCTCGACTAATTGCTTTAATATAGGAAAAGTTCTTATATTTTCTATAGGCTTCAAATTCGTCATCATAAAGAACAACGTCTCGATACTGAACTCCAAAATAAAGCCAAACACGGCCTTGGAAACCGGCTTCAAACATTTCTTTAAGCATTCCGCGGTAAGGCGCAATTCCGGTGCCGGTTGCAGTAAAGATAAGATCTCGTTTTTTAAAATCTTCAGGGAGTAAAAAATGCTTTCCAACGGGCCCCGTCATTGTCACGCGATCGCCAACTTTTAAATCGCACAAATAATTGCTAGCAATCCCAGGAATTTTTTTCTCACCTGTCTTCGGATTGTCCCAAAAATGACGAACGACACAAAGGGAAACGCTCTGACGATCTCCGAAATCGCCGACACTGACTGAGGCAACCGAATAAAGCCTCAGTTTGTGCGGTTTTCCGGTCAGCGGATCAATTCCGGGCATCAAAATACCGACGCTTTGTCCGGGCTGATAAGGAAGTTTATCTTTGTAACGAATGACGACGTGACGAACGTCGTTTCTGGGGTCACGAACAGATGGAGTGAGTCGTTTATTTTGAACCGTTTCTCCGATCAACGGTTTTTGAATGGTGTATAAATTAACCGGGATATTTTCGCTCATATTATTTAATGTAGTATAGCTCATCTGACAGACGAAAAAAAAGGGCAGATTTATTCTGCCCTGATTCTCATTAATTAACTTAAATTGGTAATTAGGACTGTACTGACTGCCGATTTAATTTGATTAATGAAAGTCAGTACTGCCCTTTCTTACGTCCAAATTAAAAGAAACTTAATTAAACAGTCGCGCCAGCTTTATGCGACGTTTTAATCGCCCACCAAATTGCTATTAAACCCAAAATAATCGCCACGCCCAAAGTAACACCGTTCGATGCACCGTAATGAGCGGGTGCCATCATTCCAAAAAGCATTGGTCCCGAAAGGAAGGTATTGGTGCGCGAAGCCAAGAAAGCTGTCTTCCGAACAGCTGGGAGTTTGTCTTGAGGAACTTGACCTGACAACATTTTCTTTTGCGCTGGCCAAATGATAAACCAAACGTTAAACCACATGATGAATCCAAAAAGCATACCCATCAGAATCCAAGTGGCGCGTCCGGTTAAATGGCCGTTAAAATCTTGAAACAGATTGTTCGGTCCAAAACCCTGGCCCGGCGTATACATATAAGTCAAAGCAAAGAGTACCAAACCCGCCAAGAATGTAATCATCGCTCCCCAGCGAAACCACCAAAGGGCGCGCGGCATCAGTTTTGGATTTACTGCTTTCTTAGTCGGATCATCTAAAACGGCTTGAAGTGGCACGTTAACAAAATTGAAAAAATAAAGATGCCCAATCCAGGTAATGCCGGCAATTACATGCAACCAACGCACCAATAGTGATATATTTGTAAACCAATCCGATAGAGCCATGCGTGCCTCCCTTCAAAGTGAAGTCACAGCTTAGAAAGTGTTTCTGCTGTGACACAAAAAGTTAATTGAACAAAAGAATGATACAAATTGTAACTTTTATAGTAAGAATCTTGAGGTTATTTTAGGCGGGATCTTTAATTTGTCAAGCCATGCTTATCCATTAACTATGTTGGCGACACCAACAATTTGATTCGGTCCTGCTTTTCTTGCTTCAAGAATGACTTTCTCTAAAGCGGTAAGCACATCCTCTTTACCGCGATGAATTGCCGGGTCAAAACCAATGAAACCGACGCTTGTGGTCAGTTGGACTTCTTTTCCTTCAATTCGAAATGTTTTTTTCTCTACGACAAAACGGATTCGATTGGCCACAATATGGGATTGGTCAAGGCGAGTCTCCGGTAAAATAACAATCAGGCGTTCTTCGTTGTATCGAATAATGCTGTCAACGGATCTGAGTGACTCTTTTAAAAAACGCGCCACTTCTTGGATAATGGTTTCTGAGAAAACAAGGTTATGATATTGCAAAAGCTCCTTGAGAGAATCAATGGCAACCATCAAACACGAAAGCGGCCGATGGTAACGTTTTGCGCGACTGCATTCTTCAGTCAATTTCGATTCTAGAAGACGTTCATTATAAGCCTGTGTTTGAGCAGCTGTGGCTAAACAAGATTCCAGAGCATCGCCCGCCTTCTTGAGTTCGTAGCTTTGAGAAAAAACTTCACGACTTAGCCGTTCTTGTTCAACCGCTAAATGGTTTACATAAAATGCAGCCCAAGCGCTCAACAGAACGCCTGCGAGAAGAATGAATTGATGAAAGACGGTATAAGCTAAAAAAGACAGGGCCAGAATAGGAAGGAAAAAGAGAACAAACAGCCCCAAGATACGGATGATTTTTTTCACGATAACACCAACTTTCGTTTACTTAATTATTATCGGCACGAATCTTGAGATAAATAATAGGGAATTTTAAACAGCCATTAAGACATTCTATCTAGCCTTAACTGGCCGCATGCTGCATCAATATCCCGACCGGCTGTCTGGCGTACCGTAACATGAACATTTTTATCCTCAAGGAGCTTCCGGAAAGATTCTACGCGCTCTGCAGACGGGGTTTTATAATCCATCTCGTGAATTGGGTTGTAAGGAATCAAATTCACCTTTGCCCCAAGCCGCGAAGCAATTTTTCCGACGCCGCGGGCTTCTTGAGCGGAATCATTAACCTGATCAATCAACGTATATTCAAAAGTAATCTCCCGTTTCAAAACTTTATGAATCTTCTCAAGGGTTTGGATTAATTCGGTAAGTTGGTATTTTTTGTTGATAGGCACCAACTTGCTTCTTGTTTCCTGATCGCTTGAATGAAGCGAGATAGAAAGTCGGACGCGGCCGCGGGAATCATTGACAAATTTCTCAACCATAGGTGTAATCCCGCTTGTGGAAACCGTAATGCGCCGGCCGCCAAGTTCAAATCCCCAATCGGCAGTCAAAATTTCAATCGCTCTCATCGTCGCATCATAATTATCCAAAGGTTCTCCCATACCCATAAAAACAATATTGGTCACTTGTTTTTTCTGATGCCTGCTAATCACAGAAACTTGTTCTACAATTTCACCTGCGGTTAAGTTCCTGCCAAACTTCCCTTTTCCGGAAGCACAAAAACTACACCGGATTCGGCATCCGAGCTGAGTCGAAACACAAACCGTTTGTCTCCCCCGTTGGGCAATCAAAACGCTTTCAAGCAAATGTCCGTCCTCCGTCTTCATTAAATATTTCATAGACTCGTGATCTTTTGATTCGGGAACTTCAACCAGGGTTAACGCTTGAACTCGAGCCCGTCCGGCCAAGGTTTCTTGTAATCCTTTAGGAACATTTTTCATTTCTGAAAAACTCATCACATGTTTTTTGTGCAACCAATTCAGAATTTGATCGGCGCGATATTTTGGAATTTCAAGCGATTCGAAAAATGATTGAAGCTCAAAAAGATTAAACGAACGAAGATTGGCTATTGTGTTCAAGGAATGCTACTTTCTTAATTTAAACCCTGTTTTGAATAAAAAAACGGTAAACGAAAAAAGACATATAAAAAAACAGAACACAACAATAAGACATTGACCGATCGAAACGTCTGAAACACCAAGCATTCCGTAACGCATTCCATTCACCATATAAAAAATGGGGTTAAACGACGTGATCACCTGAAGCGCGTGCGGCAACATCTTAACCGAATGAAAAACACCTCCAAAAAAAACCAAAGGCGTAATAACAAAAGTGGTCCAAATGGTGAGATGTTCAAATTCCTCAGCAAACAAAGCGACAATGGCTCCTACCGATGAAAAAGAAAGAGATACAAAAACAGCCATAATCAACATAATGAACGGATGCTGAGGCGTTGTGTGGACAAAAATGAGCGAAACTAAATACACGCCAGTTGCCGTTACAAGGCTTCGCGCCAAACCGCCAATTAAAATTGCTAAAACCATTTCCACATAGGAAAGGGGTGAAACCAAAATCTCTTCAATATGCCTGGCCCACCTTGAAATAAAAAGCGAGCTGGACGTATTGCTGTAAGAACCTTCAATGACATACATCATAATCAATCCCGGAATCAAAAAATTAAGATAGGGTATTCCGTCGACACTTTCTATCTTTTGGCCGATGGTAAAACCAAAAATAGAAATATAGAGAAAACTCGTCACGAGCGGCGGAAAAATGGTTTGGAGAAACACCGAGGTAAATCGAATGACTTCTCGCTCAACAAGTGATCTGAATCCGATGAGGCTTCTCATGGTTTGCCCTGAGTGAGACGGAAAAATACTTCTTCGAGAGTGGTTTTTTTTACATGGACATTAAGCACTTCAATTCCATGCGCATGAATTGATCTTAAAAGTTTAGATAATTGTTGATTCTCTTCCCGCATCAGAATTGTATTGCCACCGTTAGCAAGTTCGACTCCGTAACCGGATAACTCTTGCGGCACCGTATCCAACTGACGGTCCAACTGGATTTCAATCATGTTTTGACTCATCCGTTTCATGAGACGTTCTTTATCATCCACTTCAATCATAGATCCTTGATGAATCACGCCAATCCGGTTACAAAGCTTCTCTGCTTCTTCAATATAATGAGTGGTTAAAAATATGGTCACACCTTCTTCATTTGTTTTCTTAAAAAAATCCCACAGCCGGTACCGGAGTTCGAGATCGAGGCCTGCTGTCGGTTCATCCACAATTAAAATCTTTGGCCGGTGCATGAGAGCTCGCGTAATGAGGAGCCTTCTTTTAAGTCCGCCGGAAAGTTTTCTGAAATCGAGTTTTCGATAAGGTTCAAGATCGAATTGCTTTAAGAGCTCATCAGCCCGCAGACGCGCTTCTCGTTTAGGAACCCCGAAATAACCAGCTTCATAAATTAGAATCTGCTCGGCGGTTAGAAACGGGTCGAAGTTAAATTCCTGGGGCACAAGACCAATTAATGCTCTTGCTTTTCGATACTCGCGCACCACATCATATCCAAATACGCGAACCATCCCGCTGTTATAATTGGCAAGACCCGTGATAATACTGATGGTGGTTGTCTTGCCGGCCCCATTAGGCCCTAAAAAACCAAAAAATTCGCCTTCTTTAACTTCAAAGGAAATCTCTTTGAGCGCTTGGAAGTTACGATAAAACTTGGTTAACCCTTTAATTTCAATAGCAATTGATTGAGCCATAAGAATAAGTAGTTTTGAGTGAAACCGTATTAAACGATCAGCGGACCTGTATTTCTCGAGGCGGGATATTTTGTCGTTCTTTTTCCTCTAATGATTTAATCTGTTTCAATAATTGACTGAACCGATCTTCGATTGATTTGGTCCGCTGCGCTGTGGTTTTATTTTGAACTTCTTGTTCTTTTTCCAATTCCTTAGAAAAATGATCCACCTGCGATTTTATGATTTGAATGTTTTTATCCATCGATTTTACTTTTTGATCGATTTCATCCATATGTTTAGACAAACCATTTATCTGATTATCGAACATTTTTTCCCGAGAAGAAACTGTCTCGTTAAGTCCCTGATATTTGAGATGAACAAAAAAAGCAAAACCGATAAAAATGAATGTCAAAACAAGAAGCCAAGGCATCAACCAGTTTTTGGATTCGCCCAGGTTTATTTCCGGCTCAATCTCCGGAAATGGCTTAGCAACCGTCAACCTTTTCGCATTTTCTTTTTGCTCTAATTTTTTTAAGGATTCGAAAACGGCGGACATAAGTTTAGCTAAAATCTCCCAGATTCAAATTCGCGCAGACATTCTACAGCGGCTTCCGGCTGATCAGTTCTCAAAACAATGCATCCTGAAATCTGATTTGTGGCAGCCGTACAATAAGCATACTGAATATTGATATCGGCATGCCCTAATTTTTGTGCAATTTTAGCAAGGATTCCGGGTTGATTATCCACCGGGAGAATCACCACGTCTTGCTCCATAATATAAATCTCTTCCTGTTCCAATAAGAGCAGCGCTTTCGTAGGATTGTCGAGAACGAGACGAACCACTGCGTTATCCACCGTATCATGAATAGAAAGCGCCATGATATTAATATCCGCTTCAGCTAAAATACTGCAAATGTGAGCTAGCATGCCTGGCCGATTTGCTAAGAAGATGGAGAGTTGTTTTTGGATTGGCATGGATGTCTCTACACAACCAGAAATTAACCGAAAAGCTTATCCCCTTTTGCCCAATTTTCGCCTGTGACTTCATCAAACACAACATAGGTATGATCTTTGGGCTTACCTGCATGTTTCAAGAGAGAATTCGAAATATCGCTGGCGATATTCTGTTTTTGATCCTTCGACAATTTGCCGACTACTTTGACATTCACATACGGCATCGGATACTCCTTATTGATATTGCGTTATGATAACACTTAGCTGTGAAAAATCCATTCCCTTTTACAGCTTAACTGCGGCCTTTCTTGGTCGATAACAAACTTATGAATCGCAAAAGATGGGTTCGGCTTATATTTATACTATTGCCTCTTTCGCTTATTTTGGTCCAGGTTTTTTGGCAGCCGCCATCTCAACGGCCCCAAAAATTTAAAACGGCCATTCGGGCTTTAATTCCTCCGATCGGATTTATCTTTCAATATTTTGATTTCAACGAAAAAAATGCCTTGACGCAATGGGAAGAAAAACTATTTCAAGGCCATGTTATCTACTGGATTGATTTTGATAACCGAGATGGGTTTATCCATTCTAAAAGCAGGCAAGCCTCATCGGCAATTTTTTATCGGATTAAGTTTGATGTTTCTAATTATCCTTATATCTCCTGGAAATGGCGCGTCGGAAAATTTCCGAATAAAAGCCATGTTACGGATCCAAAAAAACGAGATGACTTTGCGGTACGGTTTTATGTGGTATTTGTTTCCCGATTCTTTACCAATTTCAAATGTGTAGAATACGTCTGGGATGAATTTTTGCCGGAGGGAACAATTTTAGAAAGTCCTTATGCAGACCAAATCAAACAAATGGTTGTTCAAAGCGGGCCAAGCAAACCCGATGAATGGGTTTCTGAAACACGGAATGTCTTTGAAGACTATCAAAAACTATTCGGCAGTCCGCCTAAAGCGAAGGCTGCAGCGATTGCGTTGATGACTAGCTCTGCCGGAACTCAAAGTGAAGCTGAAGGATTTTTTGACGATATACGAATTGGAAAGTCTACCGCACAGTCTTAAGGAAAGGAGCGTTCATGAACCGTAGAGGCATGCCTTTTGTTCGACATTCTATTCAATGGGATTATTTGAAACTGGTCACTCTGGCCATGTTTCTGCCGACTCTAATTGTGACGGCATGCCTTTACTACTTAATTTGGCAGACGGTTGCATATGAACTGGCAGTTCCGGAGTTAATCGCTTCGGCTTTATTCCCTGCGTTTCACCGTGTGAATCAAATCATTTTGGTCGGCATGCCGGCAGTTTTTGGCTTGATTTTCTTTTTCGCTATTCGTCTCAGCCATCAGCTTGCAGGACCGCTTTACCGAATCGAAAAAGAGCTTGAAACGATGTCTCACACCCGCGATTTTACAAAACCCATCCGCATTCGTCCGCAAGACAGGCTCCATCCTCTTGTCTCTAAAATTAATCGAGCCATCCGCACCGCTCGAGGCCATTAGCCCCTCAAAGCTAGAAATTAATTAAATAAAGAAATGGTATAATTAGAATACATATATACAGATATTAAGGAGTTTGCACGCAATGACAAAACGAAGTCTTGGTCTGGTAACTGCTTTTACCCCGGAAATTTTTAGGTGTGAGTATTTTACGCGAATTATTTCCGGCATTATTGATGCTCTGCGCAATACGAATTATGATTTGCGCTTTATCATGCTTAATCCCAATGATATTCAAGAACCAAAAAATACGATTCAAGAACATGCGATTGACGGGCTTATGTTCCTGACATGGACCATTCATCCCAAATTTGTAGAAGAAGCCCGGCATGGATTTGCAAATCTGCCGATTGTGCTCATTAACGATTACACGCCTGATGTAGAAACCAACATTGTCCATTGCAATAATGCGACCGGAACTAAAAAAGCACTTCAGTATTTAATCGGACGCGGTTATAAAAAAATTGGAATGATCCAAGGGCCTGACGAAGACTCACGAGATGCTCAAGCGCGTTACCAAATCTATCGCGAAATGTTGGATACAGCTGGGCTTGAGTTCAATCCCAGTTATTTCAAAAAATGTGACTACTTCTTTGAAGAAGACGGCTATCTGAAAACGCTCGATCTCATTCATCATTCGCCAACTTTACCGAGGGCCATTTTTTGTTTCAATGATGATCTGGCCATTGGTGCGCTCCGGGCCTTAAAAGAAGAAAAAATCAGCTGCCCAGAACAGGTCGCTGTGATCGGCTACGATGGAATCGACCGCGGAAAATATGTGGATCCTCCCCTCACCAGCGTCCGGCAGCCGCTTGAAGCCATGGGTCGTGAGATGGTCCATATTCTAATTCAAATTCTTGAAGGTGAGAAAAACCTGCCGATCCAGAAGGAATTTCAACCCGA
>JGI1358J11329_10001221_pt1 | contig 21527 bp, 23 predicted proteins | sample Subgroupgradi54m_FD_11329 | JGI IMG/M metagenome (IMG submission 11329)
CCGCCGCCTGTTCGTGCTGGACAACAATGTAATCAATGTCGCCTATTTCTTTGCTCCGCCTACCGATAGAATCAACCATGTGGGCGATAGCGCCGCCGGTAACCAAAAATACTTTTTTCGTTCCCCGCTTGGCAATAAATTCCGCAACGTAATCGGTCAATTTCATGTTTTCACCTCGTTTTTTGTAAAAGAGCAAAAATGATTTTACCTTAATATACAAACTATACCTAATTATGTCAATTTTAATAAAACCCGCATTGCTGCGGGTTGAGTTTGTTATTATTTATGAAATTTTAACGATGCCTCTTATTAATTTTCCCTCTTCCAAATCCTTAAGACCTTCATTAATCTCGTCAAAAGAATAAATTTTTGTAAGCAGTTTATCAAGTTGAAGACGACCGCTAAGGTATTCACAAGCGTAAAAAGGAACATCTTTATCAAGAAAAGAGCCGCCGCCCCAGGTAGCATCAATGGTCTTGCCAAGCATTAGTTGCCAGGGATCAATGGAAATCATTTCTCCTGACTCTAAATTTCCGGCGATAATAGCAGTGCCGCTTATTTTAATGCATTTAAAAGCCTCTTCCATTGCCAATTTGTTTCCGCTACATTCAATTGCAAAATCAAATGTATCCATCGGTTCTCTATATGCCATAAACTCATCCGTAAATACCGCATGAACGCCTAAATTTTTTCTTGCCCATTGTAATTTCCAAGGCACAATATCTATAGCAAAGCAATCAACATCTAAAGAAACTGCTCTTAGCAGAGCGCTAGCGCCAATGCCGCCAACACCAAATACTGCCAGATTATGACCCTTGGTTATTCCGTAATGATCAACAATGCCGGCGCCGGTTGGCACCGCACAGCCAAGCAGAGAGGCTAAATCAGGTCCTACTTCTTTGGGAATTACAACCACCCTATTTTCAGAAATGACAGAGTATTCCATAAAAGTAGAAGCGGCTCCGGCATTAATCATGCCTTTATCGCTCTGATACTTGACTGACGAAGCTTCTAAGCCCAACCCCTTAATCCAACTGCAAACCACGTAATCACCAACCACAACCTTTTCAACACCCCTCCCTAAGTCAACAACTATGGCCGACGCTTCATGGCCCGTAAGATGCGGAATAAATTCCCTGCCTTTTCTGCCTTTAATTTCATTAATATTACTGCGGCACAATCCGCTGTAAAGAACTTTCACTAAGACTTGACCTTTTTCCAGTGTTGGAATTTCGAGCTCTTCAATTACAAGCGGCCCACCGACATTTCTTAAAATCGCGGCCTTAGTTTTCATGAGATTTCCTTACGCTATAAACCAGTAATAATCGCCTGTGTAACCCACTTCGGCAAATAATCGCTTCCAATCATCGGTGGACATCAAAGTCAGTCCGGTTAAAACCCACATTAAGAGGCGCCGGTGTTCAACTTCATTCCGCCAAGAATCCAGCACAATGAAAGCATGTCCTTTCGAGACTCTCTGCACTTCCCTTAATGCTTGCTTACATTCATTAAGCGGTAGATTGTGAATAGTGGTAATAGAGATGACCAAGTCGAAAGATTTATCTTCAAACGGCAAATTTTTAGCATTAGCAACCATTACATACGGCTTAACCTCTTCCATAGCATTTTGAATAGCGTATTCTGAAATATCAACGCCGGCGACCTTTATGCCGGGAATCACTTGCATCAAGTCATGAAGTAAAAACCCTTTGGCACAGCCGACATCTAAGACACTGCTTTCGCCGGTTAATCCGTAATAATCTTTAAATTTTTCAGCAACCTTTACCCACCGGCCGTCATAATTGTAACCGCCATATCCCACCAATCGATCACCGTCAAAAAATTCTCTTCCGAATTGCTTGGCAATTCTTTTATGTTCTTCAGTGATTTGCCTAAAACGTTCTTCTACATCTCTATTCAGATTGGGATAGGTGTCTAAAAGATTGATTTCAGCCATTTTGCCCTCCTTTTGCGATTGACATTTTTTTAAGAATATCGTCACAGCTAAGACCATGGGCTTTCCAAAGATCCTGCTGGGAACCGTAAGCGTGAATAAACTGATCTTTTAAACTGAACGTCATTAATAGGCAATCAGCTTTTTCTTCCCAAGCAATTTCTTTTGTCTTAGCCGCAAGTCCGCCCTCCTGCGAATGCTCTTCAATAACGATTACTTTAGGATGTGTTTTTAACGCCGAGGCAATACCATTTTTATCCAACGGTTTTAGCGTATGGACAGAAACGACCGAAGCGGTCTGCCCTATTTCTTCGATTTTTTTGGCTATTTCCATAGCTATTTTCATGATTGGGCCATACGACAGAATGCAAATATCTTTTCCTTTTTGCAAATAACGCAATTTACCAAATTGGAATGGCTCTAAAACATCAGCGGTCAAGATTGGCTCGCCCGCCTTGCCCAGTCTTAAATAAGACGGACCCTTTAATTGCGAACAGGCCCAAGTTGCTGATTCCGTTTCTAACGGATCACAAGGCGCTACAACCGACATATTGGGAAGCGCGCTCATGACAGCGACATCTTCCTGCGCGTGGTGAGTGCCTCCAAGCGTTGAGTACGCCACTCCCCCGCCAACACCAACGACAGTCACGGGAATATTCTGATAACATAAATCGTCTCTAATTTGTTCAAAGGGACGATAAATGGCAAAAGTCGCAATCGTATAAGCAAATACTGTACAGCCACGCATAGCTAAGCCAGCGCACATGCCGATCATACTTTGTTCCGCTACTCCAACGTTTATGAACCGGTCGGGAAATTCTTTTCTGAATTGAGCCATGCCAGCGGCTGGCGAAATATCGGCAACTACGATAAACACTTTTGGATTCTTTTTAGCTATTTGATAAAGCGTCCGGGCAAAGGCGTCTCTCATTAAGCGACTCCGTCTAATTCTTTTAATGCCAATTCGTATTCGTCTTTAGACGGCGACCGAAAATTCCAAATTGAATTATTTTCCATAAAACTGACCCCCTTGCCCTTAACAGTCCGCGCTAAAATCAAATAGGGTTTTTTGCCTCCCCGCTTCTTAACGCTTTGCTTAATTGATTCCGAGTTATGACCGTCAGCTTCCGCCAGCTCCCAGCCAAAAGCTAAAACCTTTTCCGTCATGGGATAAAAATTCGGATTGACTTTGCTGACCCGGTCAAGTGATTGAAAATCATTTAAGTCAACAACTACCACTAAATTATTGAGCTCCAAAGCCGGCGCTAAAAGCATAGCTTCCCACACTGATCCTTCCTGCATTTCAGCGTCGCTCATTAAAACATAAACAGTACGGTCGGCTTTAAACAGCTTGTCCGCTAAAGCCATTCCTAAGGCAATCGGCAAGCCGTGCCCCAAAGAGCCGGTGGAAGCTTCAATACCGGGAATGCCGTAATCGGGATGGCCGCCTAATCTTCCAGACGGCTGGCAAATATTATCAAGTTCGGATTCTTTTAAAATGCCGAGACTTTCTAAAACCGTGTATTGAGCAAGAGCTCCATGCCCTTTTGAAAGAATAAAAGTATCGGTCTGCATTACCTCATAATAAAGCGCGTCCACAATTTCTAAACAAGAAAAAGCCGGTGCAACATGCAATGCACCTAATTTTTGAGATAATTGTAGAATGCGTTTTCGATATTTAATACACCTATTTTTCGCTACATTGTCAATCATCATGACCCCCGCATTCTGAATATTAAATTTTAAAATAACTTATTGATATACTTTACTTATAAAATAGCTAAAAAGTCAAGTCCTTTAATTTCAACGTGCTTGATAATTTCTTCAAGCGTTTTAACTTCATTAAAAACAGTTACAATAATTGAAATTTTCATACTTACAGTTTCACTATTAGACACTGGCTTGTTGATAATTCAATTATAGGCTCTCGTTTATCGCTGAAGAATTCGTCAAAAGCGCTTTTCACGCCTTGCAATGTAGAATAATCATGGGAAACAATTATGCCCCCTTTGACAACTCTGGGATAAAAAAATTGCAAAGCTTCTAAAGTGCTTTTATATAAATCAACATCCAAGTGAACTAATGCAAATTTTTTATCTTTAATCGGGCCAGCTGACAAAGGAAATAGACCTTTGTAAAAAAATACATTATTGCAATCCTTAAGATACTTTTTAACGGATTCGAGACTCGCCGCAAATTGTTTTTCTTTAAAGTTGCCGTCCATTGCCTCTGGCTTAGGTAAACCTTCAAAAGTATCAAAAAGATAAAGTGTTTTATTGCCTTTTTCTTCGGCCAAAAGCCGAGAAGAGCCGGCGGTGGAAACGCCAACTTCGGCAAAATCGCCTTCAGCTTTTAACGCGGCTTTAGCGCAATAATAAAGAAAAATCATTTCATCGGGCCACATTTTAAATCCTCTTTCCTTCTGAATTTTCAATATGCGGTCAACTAATGACTTATCTTTACGAAATTTCAACAGACGAATTTGAGGGAAACGGAAAACAAAGCGAAGAATTCCAACGACAAGTTGCGCCAATGGATTGGGGCTAGTTGCTATTTTTTTTAATATTTTTTTAATCATGTTTACATCACAATGGTTTTTAGCTTCTACAACAATGCGACCAGAAAAAATTTCCTTTTGGTGAAATTTATAAAATTGATTTATAAATTTCATCTATTTTTTTAGCGATAATCGGCCAATCTTTTTGTTTTATGTCTTCAAGATTTTTTATTTTCATTTTTTCGCGAATCTCCGGATTATTAATCAATTTTATCACGGCTTCCGCCAGTTCGTCGCTATTTTTATCTTCAATTAAAAGTCCGTTAAGCCCTTCTTTCACTAAATAAGAATTACCTCCGACTTTGGTCGCCACCACTGGTAATCCTGACGCCATTGCCTCCATTATTGAATTTGATGTCCCCTCTCTGTCTCCTTCCATAAAAATTGAAGCCAGAACAAAAATATCCGCCGCTTTAAGATATTCTATAACTATGTCATTACCTTGCCGACTTAAAAAATTAATTCCGTCTATACCTTGGGCTTGTTTTTTTAATTCAACCCTATCGGGGCCATCACCTATTATAATCAGAGTAGCGCTATTAAATTTTTCTTTAATTTTTTTAAAGGCATCAACCAAATATTTAAATCCTTTCGCCGGCCTCAAAACTCCTATGGAAACGATAATTGGCTTGGAATACTTACCTCGCAAATCAGAAATTTTATTGCTATCAGCTTTTTTAAATTCTGATAAATAAATACCGCTCGAAATTACAGCTAGTTTATTTTCCGGAATGCCAATGCTTTTTAAATCACTAGCGATTTCTTCGCTGACACAGATTACCTTACTGATATTTTTAAACCAATTCGCATTTTTTGGTTTTAAAAACTGCTTATTTAAACCGGCATGGATAGTAAGTATTGCCGGGATTCCCAATTTTTTAGAAAGCTTCCCGCCAAAATAGCCTTCTATAAAATCACCATGAAGATGAATAATATTATAAGGATTTTTTTGGTGAATTTTTTTAACCTTATTATAAGCCCAAAAATTAAACCAAAAGCGTCGCACCTTGTTGTAAAGCGGCAAAAACTGAAACGGTGCTTTGAAGGTTTTTTTAAATAAAGACGAGTCACCTACCCCGATAAATACTTCTACGTCATGGTCCAGTTTAACTTGTTCCTGGGAAAGAATTAGGCCGTGCCGTTCCATGCCTCCTATGTGTGGTGGAAAATATTCTATTATTCTTGCGATTCTCATTATTTTAATTCTAAAAATAAATTAGCGAATTTTTTTATCCCATAATTCCATTCGAAGTTTTTTGCTACATATTCGCGACCTGATTTTCCAAATTTTTCCCGCAGTCCCTCGTTCTCCGCCAGTTCTTTTATCTTTCTTGCCAATTTTTCTGGATTATGAGGTGAAACCAAAAAACCATTTTCGCCATCACTAATTAAATCCGGAATACCGCCGACCCGAGTTGCCACCACTGCTTTTTCCATCGCCAAAGCTTCCATAATAGAACGGCCAAATCCTTCATGCCACGATGGATAAACAAAAATATCTATTTGGGCGAGCGCTTCCGGGACTTTACTATACGAAACAAATCCTCGCCATTCTATTTTTTCGGTAATATTTAAATCCTCGGCCAATTTTTTAAGTTTTCCTTTCAGCGGTCCCGTCCCAAAAATCAAAACCCGAAACTTAAAACTTAGAGCTTGGAGCTTTAATTTGGAAATCGCCTCCAAAAAATCTTCCAACCCCTTACCATCAACCAATCTACCAACATATCCTAAGGTTATCCCCATTTTATCCCCACTCTTATAGGTTTCGTAAACCGATAAATAGGAATTGAAGAGATTGAGATCAACGCGGAGAGAAACTAGACGAATTTTTGATTCGGTAATTCCCTGCCTCCGAACCTGATTGAATATTGCATGGCTTATAACGCGAATTCTGGCCGCATGATTCATTGCGAAACGGCCTATCCGCTGAAGTAACCAACTTTTAAGATTTTGCCTGTTTTCTGGCTTTCTGAAGATCTCTCCTTGCACTTCAATAATTGTTGGTTTCCATGTAAATAATTTTAAAATTGTTACCGCTATACCTCCGCCGACAATTTCCGAAGCATCAAAAACATCAACGCCGTATCGAAGATTCAAATAAATTCCCCAAAAAATCGAAAATTTAATAAATCCTATATAACCGAACCGCGGTAAAAGATATATCGAGATATTTTTTTCTTTTCTATAATGGAAAAATAAATCCGGAGAGCTTGCAATCACAAAAAGCTTATCAAAATAAACGCCCAAAGATCGCCAGGTTTTCATATCCTGTTCATTAGAAAAAATATCTTTGGGATATTTATGTTTTCCTATAACGCAGATGTTCATTATTTTCTTTCAAATAAATAATATATGTTAACTCCGAGCGGCAATAATTTTTGAAATGGCGACCAAAGCCAATCGCAAAATTTCCAAACCGGCAAGGCTAAAATTTGAAGTTTTTTCGGAACCCAGGAAACCGCGCCGAAACTTTCCGATTCAAGAAGTTTAAAATCTTTTTTAAAAAGTTTTCGAATATAGCCGGGGTTTAGTGCTATTTGTTTCATTTTTACTATGCTTCTCATCCAATTTAAATCATTATAAATGTTGGGAAAAACGACAATTACGAGACTCCCGTTCTTCGTTATCCTTTTTATCGTTTTCATTAATTCCTCCGGCGCAATATATTCCCAAACGCCTATGGCAACAATCAGATCCGCAAAATCTTGTGACATTTTAAAATCTTCAACTTTGACATTAATTACCTCTGCTTGATTAAAATCTTTTAATTTTTGGCGACAGACTTGAAGCATCGGTTCCGAACTATCAGTTGCATAAATTTTTCTGGCTTTTTTCGCCGTGAGCAGATACTCGCCTGTGCCACAGCCCAAATCGGCTACGATTTTATCGTTGCTTAAATCAGCAATTTTTTTTTTCAAAAACGGCTGCCATAAACCCAAAACATATTTTTCTAATAGAGAACTTTTGCCTCTATTATCGTATGCTTCGCCATCAATATATTTTTTGGTTTTTTCCTGATACATAAAATTACCGCCGTTTCAAAAGGCGCCACTTAATTAGAAAAGCTGTTTGCCAGAAAATTTTAAAGAGCGGATTGATAAAAATTGCTAAAGTTTTTTCAAAAGAACTGCTTTTACCATACCAATCTAAAAGCTCGCCGAAATTACCGACAGAATTTCTTTTTGTTTCAATAAATTTACGTAAATTTATAAGCTCGTCATGAGTCATAGTATTGGGGTGAAGCGCAACGGTGATCAAACCAAAAAGCCAACTCCTTGGCCGCCATAGTATTTGAGGAAGCCAAACAAGCCCCCATTTTTTGAATGGATATAGGCCAATACCGTCGCTGATAAATTTAAAATTATTTCTCTCTAATGCTTTTACAGTGTTATGATCAAAGGAATGGCGTGGTGCGATAAAAATTTCTGATTTTTCAAGTTTAGATACGATAATATCTTTCCCGTCCCGGATCATTTTTTCCTGTACATTCAAATCCAAACTGCCGAATTCGCCCGAATTATGAATTTTTAGTATTCCCCCGCCGGCTTTAGGCAAATGTTGCCAACCATGTTGACCGATTATCCAACCGTCTTGTTTTAATTCTCTTATAACTATCCAAAAATCTAAATTGATCGGATATTCTAATAGTTTAAGGTCTTTGTTATCCGGAATTACGGCTAAAAGCGGTTTTATATTATGTTTTTTAAAGATAGAAACGAGCAAGTTAAAATTATCCCAATTCATATTGGGAGCAATATCATCTATTCTAAAAAAATATTTAATCATTTTAATAACTTATTATACAATTCAATCCATTTTGGCAAAATCACTTCCCAACTGAATTTATTTTTAATCTTTTGCCTTGCCGCAGCCCCGATTTCTTTCCTTAACCCGAAATCGTTCATCAATTTTAATAAGATATTCTGATAATCATTTTGATTTGACGCAATAAAGCCGTCTTTTCCGTTATCAATAATTTCGGCGACAGCGCCGACTTCATTGGTTATAACCGGCAGGCCCGAGGCCATAGCTTCCATAATCGCAATCGGCATATTGTCTTCATGGGAAAAATAGGCGAAGATGTCGGAATCGGAAAAATATTTTTTAGGCAAATCAAAACCGAACCATTGGACACTAAGATTTTTTGGTTTTTCCAAAATCTCCACTGATTTTTTAATGTTTTCAATAAGCGGTCCATAACCGACAATCCGCCAATTTATTCTTTTGTCAAAATCCTTTGCTAGATTAAAAATTATTTGCGCTAGTTCAAATAAGCCTCGGGCTTTTCCCGGAAACCAGAACTTAGTCACTGTCAAAATGTTAAAAAAATCCCGCTCCATCAAATTAACTTGGTTGAATTTTGATAAATCCACTGCATTAGGAATAACGAAAGCTTTTTTAAAATTTAAAGATTTTTTCAAAAACTCCGACGGAACCGTAATAACCGAAGCGCGATAATATCCCAATAAATAAAAAAATTTCCAAAATAAACCAAAAATTTTGCCGTGGACTGTCAAAACAAGCGGCTTTAGGAAAAACGAAAAGGCCAAGGGATTAGTTGTATGAATAAGACCAGTTTTTAGATTAAACGGACTTAACAGTTTGTCTTTAATGTCAAAAACATGTTGAACTCTAAATTCTGAAAATCTGTTAAGGTTGTTAACCAAATCTTCGCCCCATTGCCAAGGCCCTCCTTTAATACGGGGTGTAATTATTAAAACCGATTTCTTTTGTGATTCACTCATTTCTGTTATATACTATATAACAGAAAAAACAATTGGTCAACCTAACTTTTTTGGCTTTAATATGCGAAAAAAATTACTATTTATCATAACAAAATCGGAGATGGGAGGCGCCCAGAGATTTCTGTATGAACTAGTAACACATTTAAGCCCTGAAAAGTATGAAATTACGGTTGCTGCTGGCGGACACGGAGAATTGTTTGAAAAGCTATATAAAAAAGACATAAAAATATTTACGATCAGAAACTTTTCAAATATACCTGGAATTAAAAATTTCTTAGCGTTATGGGAAATTTTTCACTTGATAAAAAGATTTAATCCCGACGTTCTCTATCTTTTAAGTTCAGAGGCTGGCTTCACAGGCTCGATTGCCGGAAGTTTTTATCGTTTACTATTTTGGCGTAAAAACCCAAAGATAATTTATCGCATTGGCGGCTGGGCTTTTAAAGAACCGCGAAATATAATAATTAAAAAAATTTATCTTTGGGCAGAAAAAATTAGCGCGCCCTTTAAGGATATTATAATTACCAATTCGGAATTTGACCGCCAATTGGCGATAAAAAACAAAATTGTAGAGCCAGATAAAATCGTAACGATTTATAACGGACTTGATATTAATAATTTAAAATTTTTATCAAAAGAAAAAGCGATAAAATTTATTGAACCCAAAATTAAAAATTTAAAATTGAAAATTGAAAATTCCATTTTAGTCGGCACCATTGCTAATCTTTATAAAAATAAAGGTTTGGATTTTTTAATTCTTGCGGCCGCAAGAATTAAAAAATCACAGCCAAACTGGCGATTCGTAATAATAGGCGACGGGCCAGAAAGGCAATGTTTGAAAACCCTTATAAAAAAACGTGAACTTGAAAATTACATAATCTTGGCTGGTAGGATACCCGACGCTTATCAATATCTCCAAGCTTTTGATTTATTTGTATTACCATCGATTAAAGAAGGCCAACCTTGGGTGATTTTGGAAGCCATGGCCGCCAGCATGCCAATTGTGGCAACCAACATTGCTGGTATCTCGGAAATGATAGAAAACGAAAAATCAGGGCTTCTTGTTGAGCCAGCTGATTCTGACGCCTTGGCAATAGCAATAGAAAAAATGCTAACTCATCCGAGCTTAGCTCATGAATGCGCTATCAGTGCTCTAGCTGCGGTAAAAGAAAAATTCAGGATTGAAGAAATGCTCCGCAAAAATGAAGAGCTGTTCTAAAATCCTAATTGCTTAATAAAATTTCTTTCTGTTTCATTTTGCTGTTGATAACCTAATTCAAGAGCTTTTTTAATTTCAATTATTCCAGCTTCTCTTTGGTTATCGGCAATGAAAGCCAACCCCAGATACCAGCGACTTAAATTAACTGCTGGATCCAGTTCTTCCGCTTGTTTTGACCATTTAACCGCCAACTTACTTTCTCCCCTAAGCAAAGCTGTCCTGGCTAAATAGAACCTGGTTTCCTGCCTATTTGGGCTTAATTCTAAAGATTTTTTTCCAAACATTTCGGCCTGATTTAAAATTTCAGAATTTCTCCCATGCTCTCCAAGAATATTATAAAGCTTGATCATATCGGTATAATAAGCGGCGTTTTTGGGATGAGCTTTAACTGCCTTATCTGCCCCGTCAAGAGCAAAATTTAAATTATCCTCAAGTTGAGGAATCGGTAAATTTTTAGCTAAAGCGCCGGCTACCGAAGCAATGAAGTCAAACTGATATTCAGCTTTGTAAGGCGTAAAATAATCTAAAGATTTCTTAAAATAAGCAATGCCCTGAACTTTATCGTGAGAAAAAATACGCAAAGCATCGGCATCGGCAATATTAGCACGCCAGATCGAGTAATTGACATACAGTAATACGACTAGACCAACGCATAAGAATAATATGAATATATTTTTAATCATGTGAAGCTAAAAATGCTAAAAATAAATAAAACCCGAACCAAGATCCAAAACTATCAAAAGAGAAAAACATAGAACTAAGATAGGACGCGAAAGCGCTGGCTAAAGTTAAAGCTAAAATCTTCTGGCTGCTTTTAAACAATTTAAAAAGCGTGAAAGCGGCTATTATCAAAATCAATAAATAAGCTAAGCCGCCCATGATGCCATTTTCTGTAAAAATTTCTAAGAATGCATTGTGCGGCTTATCAAACCATGTCTCGCCTAAGCCATATTTTAAAAGCGTAGGATTGTAATGGAAATTGAAGACATAATTAAAATTTTCCGGTCCCGCTCCAAACCAAATTCGTTCCTTAAATCCCTCAAACGCTAAGCGCCAAACGATTAGTCTTGTCTGAACCGTTGTTTGCCAAAGCGACACTTCTGTTAAACGTTTAAGCGCGCTGATGTTTTGAACAAAGGCTGATTCCCGCGCAAACCACAATCCGGCTAGCCCAACAAAAATCGCAATAAAAAAGGCGAAAATTAAAATTTTAAAGCGGCGTTTAATCGCGTCGGTAAAAATTAAGCCCAAACCGAAAACAATGAGACCAATAAAAAGTCCGAGAATCGCCCCTCTAATTTCGCCAAGAAAAATTACAAAAGCCAGAAGCGCTGTGCCAGATCCAAAAAACCATCTTTTAGTTGATCCGCTTATAACAGATTGATACAGCCCCCAAAAAAAATGGAAAATTAAATACGGAGCAACAAATGTTGGGTTATTAAAAAAAGTGGAGCCATAAACCAGTCGCCATCCCGTATTTTGAAAAAAAGCCGAGAGGGCGACTAAAATGCTAACTGCAAAAGAAAAATTAAGATACATAGAAGCGGATATATGCGGATTTTTCGCGGATTCACGCTGATAATTATTTCCGCGTTGATCCGCTTCTGTCCGCGTTGATCCGCTTCTAAATGTGCCGACAAGCACTAAAAACCAAGCAAAAAAATGCAGTTCCGCAAACAGTCCAGTCATTCTCGCTCCTATTCCCCAGAAACTTCTGCCAAAATCAACTCCGAAAATGGCCGAAATAAAAGAAACTATTAAAAAACCGAATAACACTAATAAGATGTAATTTTTGCGAAAAAATAATTGATTTCCGAAATCAAAGATGCCCCGATTTCGGAAATCAATTATTTTGAGAATAAGCCAGGCGGCAAAAACAATTTCAACCAAAACTTGAAACAAAACAAATTTTGGCGTCATAAAACCGTAAAGCGCCCTGGGCCAGAAAACCAAAGGCATCAATAAAATAGCGTAAAGCCCGTATTTCACCCCCACACCAAACAAGTTTAATAATTTTTCATTAGTCATATTTAAGATTCTATAGATTTTTTAATACGCTTAAGAAGTTGTCGCAACGCTCTAGCTCTAAGTTTAAGATTATGTTCCCGATGTCTTGCCTCTTCCTCGGAAGCATAACCTTCAAAATAAACTAACTTAAGTGGCCTTCTTAATTTGGTCGAGGTTACCAATCCTGAATTATGTTCTTTAAATCTCTTTTTCAAATTTGAAGTTGAACCAATATACAATCGGTTATCTTTTAAACTTTTTAAAATATACATAAAGAAGAACATAATTCAAAAACTTGTTATGGTGTGAGGATTTACAATTTTAGATAAATATAATTCGGTTTTAGACATAGTAACGAATTAGATAATAGCATGTATTGGAAACAAAAAAACAGCCCTAAATTTTAGCTGTATTGATTAAAGCCATAGCCGCTATTACTTTGACACAACTTTGATCCACCTCACCAAGGTGATGGATCCGGTTTTCTTGTCGAAAATACCAAACACTTTCACTTTGTCTCCTGATTTTATTTGTTTCAGCGAAACGTTTTTTCCTTTTTTAGTAACGGTTGTCTTACTACCTACACTAATAGTCTTATCCTTATTATCAAATAATTTGGCATTCTTACTGGTATTAGTTATGCGGAGAGTAATTGTGTCAGCAGAGATTGATATTACTGTTCCCTTCAAAACAAACTTGGCCATCCCCACTACTTTTACTGGTTGCATTTTTGTTGCGGCAAAAGCAAGATAAGATGAAAATACGACAATACTAATAGCAATTATGCCGATGGCAATAGGTAATGCAAAAATTTTTCTTTGGCTAGTCATATTACTTGAAAACATATGTTAAGCTCTGCAAGCGTCTTCCGTTTACATATAAATTAAGAGTATACGTGCCTTTGGGATAATCGCCAATTCCTTTCTCAAAAGCGAAGTAGAAATTGGTAATTCCATCTTTGGTAGGCTGGGCGACCTTTGAATCAACATATTTACTATTCAGATAACGCACATACGATAGTTTGGTATTCTTCGTGGCATTTTTCAGCGTTAGAACGGCATAAACAATTTTGTCGGTCTTTGCATTAAATGTCGTTGCTACTCCTGTAGCATTGCCTTTAGCGTCAATACTACGAGAGGTTACCGCTTTTACGACGGTCGAAGCATTTGCGGGGACTTGTGTAGTTTGGGTGTTAGTTGGCGTTTGAACGGATGGGGAGGGTTTTGATGGTTGCACCACTGTCGGTTTGCTTCGGCCAAAAAGAAAAACTACCACTCCCGCGATGACCACTACTGTAATAACAATATAAATCGTCTTTTTATCCATAAATTATTGATTGTTATTTTGCTCTGGCTGATTTTGTTCTGTACTAGAGCCACTCTCCTGATTGGAAGTTCCTTGTCCGGGAGTTTCTTTTCCGCCATGCTTTTCATTTTCTACTTCGTCCTCCTCTTGAACCTGATGCTCATTGATGACCTCTTGAGATTGTTCATCAAGATTGTTGGCATCTTCAACTTCATCAACGCCAGAGTTGTTAATATCCTGATTGTCTTCGTTCACCCCTTGGTTATTTTTAGCTTGCTCAATGTCGCCGTATTCATTAATACCCTCTTGATTATTCTGACCGTCTCCTTCACCAGCTTCTCCGTCCTCGCCGTCAACAACTTCGTTCTGATGCCGTTGAGCTTCTGGGTCGTGTTTGAGTTCGTCCTTACCATTTTGAACATCATTATCAAAATCATTAGCCGTACCCAGTTCTTCCGTTTGGCCCTTCTGTTTTTGGCTGGCAGGAACCGGCGGTGTTTGCGCAAAGAGAGGGTTGGCAGTGAATAATAAAGCCGCCGCTAATGAAATAAGGGCTGGGATAATAAGCTTTTTGCCGCGAGGTTTATACATATTACTAGTATTTGCCAGATGGTTTTTTCTGGATGGGTTTTGTTGGTTGCGTTGATTTTTTTGTCTTGGCTGGCGGAGTTACTGGTTTTTTGGTGGGAGTGGATTTAACTGATGGCGCAGAAACCGAAGGTTTGGCCGATGAAGGCTTTTGTGTTTGGGCTAGTAAAGGCAAACTCATCGCTCCCAAAAATAAAACGGCGATAGCAAAAATATAAACTTTTTTAATCATAAATTTTAAAATATTATTAATAATTCGACCTTTTACCATTATAACACAATTAAGTCTGCTCGCATAATTATTTATTAACAAGTGAAACAAATCTATTAAAATCACCGGTCACAATGATGCCACAAAGTGTGAAGAGTATCTCTTTGGATTGTTGTGTACATTCCCGAACACCGCGAGCCGATTTATATCCGGCTTGTGCCACAATATCGACAACACGACCGTTATATGCGCCAAAAGGATACGCAAAGTCGTTGATAATGTTATTTATTTTAGCTTCTATGATTTTTTTACTGTCAACAATTTCTTGTCTCAAAACTGCGTCATCGGTAATTTTTGGCAATTCCGGATGTGATTTAGTATGGCCGCCGATTACCATTTTTGAGATTATCATAATTTTTATTTCATTCCAAGTCATAAAAACTTTTTTATCAATCACGTCAGAATAAATATAAAATACTGCTGGGTAGTTATATTTTTTCAAAATGGGAAAAGCATAGCGAAACTGGTTTTGCCAGCCGTCATCTAAATTAATCATAAAAGGTTTTTGCGGCAAAGATTTGCCGGAAATAAGATAATTTGTAAGATCATCGGGCGTGATTGGCGTAAAGCCGTTGTCTTTCAAATATTTTAGTTGCTCATTAAAAATATCGGGCGGCACAGTGAATTCCTTAACTAATTTGGTTATTCCCGGATAATAAGGTCTAATACTGTGATACACCAAAATCGGCACTTTTATTGGTGGCGTCGAGGTTGGCGTTTGAGCGCTTGCGCTACTGATAAAAGCGGCAAAAATATAAATTATGGCAAGAAAAATTTTTTTCATTTCAATAAATTGTGTAACGAATTGTTTTAGATTTTTTACCGTTTATATACAGCACAAGCAAATAGTCGCCGACTGCGCGGATTTTATCGGACTTAAGCGACCATTGAAAGTGGAAATACCGGAGACCGCTGCGACTCGGGTGAGAAATTCCAGAATCAATATATAAGTTTTTGTAATATCGAATGTAAGCGATTTTGCTGTCCTGTTTGACATTTTTAAGCGTAAGCACCGCATAGATGTTTTCTGTGGTGCTTGCTAATAATAAGGTAGTGCTCGCTAATGACAGGACTGACGCCACAGCTGCGCCGTTTTCAGCAACGTGATCAGTTAGAACGGCATCGATAATCTCTGGGGTGGTAGATGCTGTCAGGTTTTTCTCCACAATCTGCCGGCTAATAGTTATTATCCGCAGGCGGGTCTTTGGGCCAGCGATACCAATAGGGTCAATCGATTCTTTCTTTTGAAATTTCTTAACCGCTCCTTCGGTAAAGACTCCGAAATAACCCGTAATTAAACCCTCCGGGTACACTCCATAAACTCTAAGAAATTCCTGTAAAAGTTTTACATCGTTTCCTACTGATTTTTTTCTTAAAGTGTGGGTGATGCCCAAGGTGGGATCAAGTGTAACGTTAAGTTCAGCTATCCGCGCCTCCTCAGAATTAATTCTATCTTGTAATTTGATGAGAGGGTCTGTATTTACAGCAAAAACGGTACTCATCGAAAGTACAACTGCAAAAATTGTCGCGCCGAGAATAAAACTTATTGTAGTAATTCTATTTATCATAATTATTCAGTTGGAGGTGTTGCCTCTGGCACAGGAATGTTCTCTGCTGGCGGTGTTTGTTCAATAGCTTCTTCTCCTTTTAAAATTGCTTCAAAAATTGCGTTCTCACTGGGAGGGCCTGTTTCTATTATGGAAGTATCCGTCTCTGATTTTGTCTCTGATTTAGAGATTGCCGTTTCTACTTTAGAAATTGCCGTCTCTACGGTGCTGGTTTCTGTAATAATTTCATTATCCTCGGCCGAGGAAACATCAACATTGGGGTTTGCTTCCAAGCTCGGATTTGGGATGATGGGTTCAGTCGGGGGAACATCTGATCCTGCCGGCCCTTCAATACTCTGAACTTCTTCAGGAGCGAGATGAATGTTCTCAAGATAACTTGCTTCTTCCAGGTCATAGCTCTTTTCGGTTTCTATGGCTTGAATAATATCTTGGGTTATTTTTATATTAATTTTATCGGACGGAGCAGTGCCATCAATCAATATATTGGTTCCAAACTCATCCCAGGTGCTTTTATAATCCTGATTCTGTATCTCTTTCTGCTGAATTTGTGCCGTTGGATTTTCTATTAAGTTTTGTACGCCAAGTCGGAGATCATTATCAAAATCATTAGCCGTACCCAGTTCTTCCGTTTGGCCCTTCTGTTTTTGGCTGGCAGGAACCGGCGGTGTTTGCGCAAAGAGAGGGTTGGCAGTGAATAATAAAGCCGCCGCTAATGAAATAAGGGCTGGGATAATAAGCTTTTTGCCGCGAGGTTTATACATATTACTAGTATTTGCCAGATGGTTTTTTCTGGATGGGTTTTGTTGGTTGCGTTGATTTTTTTGTCTTGGCTGGCGGAGTTACTGGTTTTTTGGTGGGAGTGGATTTAACTGATGGCGCAGAAACCGAAGGTTTGGCCGATGAAGGCTTTTGTGTTTGGGCTAGTAAAGGCAAACTCATCGCTCCCAAAAATAAAACGGCGATAGCAAAAATATAAACTTTTTTAATCATAAATTTTAAAATATTATTAATAATTCGACCTTTTACCATTATAACACAATTAAGTCTGCTCGCATAATTATTTATTAACAAGTGAAACAAATCTATTAAAATCACCGGTCACAATGATGCCACAAAGTGTGAAGAGTATCTCTTTGGATTGTTGTGTACATTCCCGAACACCGCGAGCCGATTTATATCCGGCTTGTGCCACAATATCGACAACACGACCGTTATATGCGCCAAAAGGATACGCAAAGTCGTTGATAATGTTATTTATTTTAGCTTCTATGATTTTTTTACTGTCAACAATTTCTTGTCTCAAAACTGCGTCATCGGTAATTTTTGGCAATTCCGGATGTGATTTAGTATGGCCGCCGATTACCATTTTTGAGATTATCATAATTTTTATTTCATTCCAAGTCATAAAAACTTTTTTATCAATCACGTCAGAATAAATATAAAATACTGCTGGGTAGTTATATTTTTTCAAAATGGGAAAAGCATAGCGAAACTGGTTTTGCCAGCCGTCATCTAAATTAATCATAAAAGGTTTTTGCGGCAAAGATTTGCCGGAAATAAGATAATTTGTAAGATCATCGGGCGTGATTGGCGTAAAGCCGTTGTCTTTCAAATATTTTAGTTGCTCATTAAAAATATCGGGCGGCACAGTGAATTCCTTAACTAATTTGGTTATTCCCGGATAATAAGGTCTAATACTGTGATACACCAAAATCGGCACTTTTATTGGTGGCGTCGAGGTTGGCGTTTGAGCGCTTGCGCTACTGATAAAAGCGGCAAAAATATAAATTATGGCAAGAAAAATTTTTTTCATTTCAATAAATTGTGTAACGAATTGTTTTAGATTTTTTACCGTTTATATACAGCACAAGCAAATAGTCGCCGACTGCGCGGATTTTATCGGACTTAAGCGACCATTGAAAGTGGAAATACCGGAGACCGCTGCGACTCGGGTGAGAAATTCCAGAATCAATATATAAGTTTTTGTAATATCGAATGTAAGCGATTTTGCTGTCCTGTTTGACATTTTTAAGCGTAAGCACCGCATAGATGTTTTCTGTGGTGCTTGCTAATAATAAGGTAGTGCTCGCTAATGACAGGACTGACGCCACAGCTGCGCCGTTTTCAGCAACGTGATCAGTTAGAACGGCATCGATAATCTCTGGGGTGGTAGATGCTGTCAGGTTTTTCTCCACAATCTGCCGGCTAATAGTTATTATCCGCAGGCGGGTCTTTGGGCCAGCGATACCAATAGGGTCAATCGATTCTTTCTTTTGAAATTTCTTAACCGCTCCTTCGGTAAAGACTCCGAAATAACCCGTAATTAAACCCTCCGGGTACACTCCATAAACTCTAAGAAATTCCTGTAAAAGTTTTACATCGTTTCCTACTGATTTTTTTCTTAAAGTGTGGGTGATGCCCAAGGTGGGATCAAGTGTAACGTTAAGTTCAGCTATCCGCGCCTCCTCAGAATTAATTCTATCTTGTAATTTGATGAGAGGGTCTGTATTTACAGCAAAAACGGTACTCATCGAAAGTACAACTGCAAAAATTGTCGCGCCGAGAATAAAACTTATTGTAGTAATTCTATTTATCATAATTATTCAGTTGGAGGTGTTGCCTCTGGCACAGGAATGTTCTCTGCTGGCGGTGTTTGTTCAATAGCTTCTTCTCCTTTTAAAATTGCTTCAAAAATTGCGTTCTCACTGGGAGGGCCTGTTTCTATTATGGAAGTATCCGTCTCTGATTTTGTCTCTGATTTAGAGATTGCCGTTTCTACTTTAGAAATTGCCGTCTCTACGGTGCTGGTTTCTGTAATAATTTCATTATCCTCGGCCGAGGAAACATCAACATTGGGGTTTGCTTCCAAGCTCGGATTTGGGATGATGGGTTCAGTCGGGGGAACATCTGATCCTGCCGGCCCTTCAATACTCTGAACTTCTTCAGGAGCGAGATGAATGTTCTCAAGATAACTTGCTTCTTCCAGGTCATAGCTCTTTTCGGTTTCTATGGCTTGAATAATATCTTGGGTTATTTTTATATTAATTTTATCGGACGGAGCAGTGCCATCAATCAATATATTGGTTCCAAACTCATCCCAGGTGCTTTTATAATCCTGATTCTGTATCTCTTTCTGCTGAATTTGTGCCGTTGGATTTTCTATTAAGTTTTGTACGCCAAGTCGGAGATCATTATCGAAATCATTTGCCGTACCAACAGGTAATATCTGAGCCGAAAGAGAGTTGACAAACAAAAATAATCCCACCAATAAAATAGAGATTGAAAAAATAAATTTTTTACCGCTAAGGAGTTGCTTAGGCATTTGATAATTTTAATAATAGCATAGTTTTTACGGAAAACCAAAAACGCCCCGAAGGGCGTTTTTAGTTTTAATCCGATTCTCAAGTCACAAGCAAGAGAGTCGAAATAAGTCAGAATTAGTAGCGAACTGACGGACCGTAGACCGGCAAGACCCTAGTTTCAAGGTTGAGGGCACCGGCTGCGTTAGTGCAGAGAGTCGTTCCATCACCCCAACAGATAGCGTTCTGGATTACAGAACCGTTGCTGCCAGTAGTGTCATTGTCGATAGACCACTGGGCAACAGTACCGGCACTGCTCGTTGTTACGGTAAACGCGGCGTCGGAAGAGGTTTCACTACCCGTAGTGTCGGCTTGAACCTTAACCCTCTTGGTCGCGCCCGCAGTTAGAGTAAAGGCAGGGTAGAAAGCGATTGAAGTTGAAGCGTTGCCTTGGCCGAAAGTCGCTCTGTTGGCTGTTGAACCCCAAGCGGTAAGAGTGTCGGCGTCCAACAAACGAACGTTAATGGTGCTCAAGAGTGAACCAGATAGTTTCAAGGTAACAGTACTTATAGTTACGTCAAAGGCCGGATCAGCCGTAAAGACGAAGACCGCCATTACGTCAGCCGCACTTGTAACGTGACTAGTAGTAAGAATACCTGTCGGGTCTGAAGTTACAGTCAGTTTGGTCCTCGCAACAGTAACCGCGTTAACATCCGTTGTTACTCCGGAAATACCGGCAAATGTTGAAGCCGTGCCCAAAGCGGTTAAACCAGAATCGTTAACGACAGCCGTCAAGCTTGAACCGGAACCTCTGGCTAAGACATAAGTGCCATCGGCATTAAAGGTAAAGGTGTGGGTTGAGTTTGAAGTGGTGCCACCCGAAGCAAACGTAGGAACGTCGCCTCGCAGTTCAAGAGAAACACCGCTGTTCATAGGAACCACAACTGGCGAACTGAAAGTCCAGAGGTAGGAATAACCAGTTTCGGAGCCGGCCGTACCGGATGCCGTAGCGGAAACCGTAACCGGACCAACTGCCACGCCGCCCTTGTACCACTGCAGATTCTGGAAGCCGGCTTTGTTTCCTGAAGCGCCAACTTTATCCTTAACAGTTATTTCAGAAATATTAGCATCTTCAGTGGTGCCGCCGTTAATTCTCCAAATACCGATAGTTTGCTGGGTTTTACCCATCGCCACCTGATACGCGGCCGGTTTGGAAGCATCGGTTAACAGAGTAATCGTCGGACCGGCAACGTTAACAGTAAACGCCTGCGAGTTAATGTTGGTAGTAGTAAGCGCTACTCCACGTACTCTTCAAGGTCTGGGTAGTGGCTGTAATCGCGCCAGTCGCTGAAGCGTCTTTCAGTTTTACATAGAATGAGGAACCGATATTAAGCGCGGTTGAAAGCACATCAGCATAAACATCAAGAGTAACGTTACCTCCATTGGGAATAAGTTTCGGCGAAGCGCCGGCGAAGGTGTAGTCAGTAGCAGTCGTAACTGAACCTGTTACCGTGCCAAACTGAACACCATCCATTTTAACCAAAAGATTGGCAAACGGGAAAGTTGACGATGAGGTTAGAGTAATGGTTGAGATATTAATGCCTTCAGCCGAAGAAGCCGATAATACGTAAGAAGCAATTTTCGCTGCAGATTGTCCTTTAACTAAGTTTCCGGTGCCAAGCGCGGTATTAAGCTTGGCTTGGAACGGATTTGATTGAACGGTTAAGGTATTGGCAGTTACCGCTGTCGTGCCGGCGTTGCTCAAAGAGATTTGGCCTTGGTAGTTATTGGTACCAGCGTTCAAGCTGCCAGCAATAGTGCCGGTAGCGGTTGACACAACATCAAGTTTCAAGCTCCAGATTCTGGTCACGTTGGCCGGAATCAGGTAGTTGATGTTTGAAGATGAGGTGCCGAATGTGGCGGCAAGATTATTGCCACCAGTCGTACCACCAGTAGCGGTACTAGACCATGAAGCATCGGTAGCCGTAGACGCATTAGACGCAGTAGTAATAGT
>JGI1358J11329_10001222_pt1 | contig 21513 bp, 20 predicted proteins | sample Subgroupgradi54m_FD_11329 | JGI IMG/M metagenome (IMG submission 11329)
CAATGCCGGCACCACCACTCGTTTTTTAGCCGCCGCTTCACTGTTGCGCTCGGGCACCACCGTCATTACCGGGGACGCGCGCATGCGGGAGCGGCCGATCGCGGACTTGGTGGAGGGGCTTAAAAAACTCGGGGCGGAGGTGAAGTACCTGGGGAAGGCATGCTGTCCCCCGATTCGGATCAAAGGATTGGGGTTATCGCTCGCTTCACACGGGGAATGTTTGATTCGGATCAAAGGCGATCAAAGTTCCCAGTATCTTTCGGCGCTGTTATTGGTGGGGCCATGTTTAGGCAGGCCGCTTAAAATTCAGATTTCCGGCCCACTTGTTTCCAGGCCTTACATCGATACAACGCTCGCGGTCATGCGCTCTTTTGGGGTGCGCGTCACTCATAAAGCCTATCGAGAGTTCAGGATCGCTTCCCGTGCTTACACCCCCCGGGATTACCGGGTGGAAGGGGACGCGAGCGCCGGGACTTATTTTAGTTCCATCAATTTCCTGCATGGTGGAACCCTGCGATTCGAAAATTTAAGCCTGAAATCTATTCAGGGGGACATTGATTATCCCAAAGTCCTGGCCCGCCTCGGGAAAGGCTCAATCGATATGGGTTCCATGCCCGATGCCGCTATGACGTTGGCCTGCACGGCTCCTTTTGTGAAAAGCCGAACCACCATCACCGGGGTGGGGAATCTGCGGATCAAAGAAACCGACCGCCTGAAGGCGCTTCAAGCAGAGCTTAAAAAAATCGGCGTCCGGGTGAAGACAACGCAAAATTCCATTGCCATCATCAGCCCTCTGTCATTCCCACGAAGGTGGGAATCTATGGATTCCCGACTGCTCGGGAATGACACTCGTATCCAAACCTACAACGACCATCGCATGGCCATGGGTTTTGCGGTGATGGGAACCCGGATTCCGGGGATCACGATCGAGAATCCCGATTGCGTGGCCAAAAGTTACCCTGGGTTTTGGGATGATTTGGAGCAGGCGTATCTGGCTCCGCTCAAACTCGGTCGCCGGCATCTGGTGCTCACGGGCATGCGGGGCGCAGGCAAAACCTATTTGGGCCGCAAAATCGCCCGACACCTCGGGCGCCCCTTTATCGACACCGATCGTGAAATCGAACGCGATCAGGGGATGAGCATCCGGGAAATCGTCCGGCGGCACGGCTGGATCTACTTCCGCGAAGTCGAACAAAAAATTTGTTCATCCATTCGACTCCGGTCGCCAAAGGCGACCTCCGCTCAGGATGACAAATTTAGTCAGCCTCTGGTCATCGCCACCGGCGGGGGAGTGGTGCTCAGCCCGACCAATATGAAACATCTTCAGCATCACGCTTTGACTGTTTTTATTTTCGCGGATCCTGCTGTTTTGACGGAACGGGTTCTTAAGGGGGTCAACCGGCCCCCGCTCCGCCGGGGTCAAAAACCCGAAGACGAAATCCGGCATTTGTGGCAGGAACGCTGTCCTTTATATCTCCAGTATGCTGATGTGGTGTGGGACAATACCAGCGGACAGGTGATCGAAAATCATTTGACAGAACTATTTTATATTGATATAATATCAACGTAATCCTAATTTTTTCATTATGAATGGAGCAGATTCAACAAGCGCATTGAGCGATGAAACCCTTGTTGTGGCATTAGAAGAAAGAAAAGCAAAACTGTCACCCGCTCACAGGGCAAGGCTGGGGGCTGTTGCTGCGGTTAAGGAGGCACGCACTGATATTGGTGGCGCTCTTGCCGGTGTCCCCGAATCTTCCGAGGCGGTCACACTCGCCCGCTACGAAGCAGAATATGAAAGCCTGCCTGCAGATGCCAAAGGGCATTTAACCTGGAAAGCTGTTTCTGCAAAGCTCCTCGCCAACGAAGGCGCAAAACTCAAAAAAGCAAAAGCCATGCAGGGCGGCGGGCATTTATTTCACATCACTGAAAGCGGCGACGTTCTATTCAAAGACAGAGGCGTGGAACCCGTGATGTACGGCTGGGACAAACCCGAAGGAGCAAAAGACAGACAGCTAGTCCAGATTTACGGTCGCACTCCGGATTTAATGGCCACAATCAGGCAATGGGCCCATGCCCCCGAAATTGAAACCCGTGTGACCTCAGACGGTTATGAACTTTTTGAAGACAACGGCAATTACAAATTTAGTGAAGAAATGAAACGGGCTGCTGCCGCCAATGAAGGCAATCTTTTTGTGGCCAGCCAGAATAATCGCGAATGGCGGGATACTGTATTGAAAAACGCCCGGCACGCGAACTTCAGCCCGGTCCGTGGGCGCGTCTACGTGTACGATGCCTATCCCGAGAACCGGAATGATGATCGCGGCGCGGTCCGCCTGCTAAGGGTCTAAAATTTTGACCTTTGGATTTTGATTCTTTTTTGTTTTTTTTCTTTTGATTTTCCAAATCCCGCCGAAGGCGGGATTTATTTTACCTGCTTATTCTGCTACACTTCGAATTAACCGGTGAACAGCCACCTACTCCGATTTTACGGGGCAAGGCTACCGAGAAGCTGATCTTTCATCAAAAAAGGCTCTGAATTAAAAAAGGCGCCTGAGAGATCACTTAAATAACCATAGACCCTTAGGTTTGAGCGGGGAATATCCCGATAAATCGGGATGAAAAAAGCAAGCCAATGCCTCCCAAGCGGTTGCGACTGCAAAAGGAGTACGGACATTCCCCGTCATGTAGTGTGCGGCCACCCGGAACGCGAACTTCAACCCGGACAATGGGAACGTCAACGTGAACGATGCCAATCCCGAGAACCGGAATGATAATCGCGGCGCGGTCCGCCTGATAAGGGCCTATTGGTTATGGAGTGACTTCAGCCACCCTCCGAGCATTCGCCCGATTTCCTCCAGCTTTGCCTGCATTTGGAACACCCTTGTTTCATTCGCCAGATGGAGTTCAAGAAATAGCCTTAACTTTAAACGCGCCACTTCCAGCTTGCTGTCGGCCTTCAAAAGATAGCCCGCTTTCAGCGGCCTGGGCGCGTTTTTGGCCATGACCAGGTTTTCCATACATTCCAGAATTGAATTTTCCAGGTTAAAGCCCAATGAATAGAGCCAGCGCTTGGTCATGCTGTGATTGATCTCTACAATACCCTTGTATACTTCATAAGTTTTGTTTATGACGGGTAAAGATTCCATGGATTTGAGTTTAGGAAATATGTGGCACAGCTGGTTTGCTTTCCGCAAAGGCAAACGAGCCACCCCGGAACTGCATGTGTTTCAGTATGATTTGGAGCGGAATTTGCGCGAACTTTGTGAAGATCTGAACGGCGGCAAATACCGTCATGGTGGTTACACTAAATTTACCGTTTGTGACAATAAAAAACGGGTCATCTCGGTAGCGTCTATCCGTGACCGCGTAGCGCATCGGCTGATTTATGATTATCTGGTCGCTATTTACGACGGAACTTTCATTTTTGACGCATGGTCGTGCAGGGAAAATAAGGGACTCATTGCCGCCATAGAGCGCGCTCAAAAATTCCTGACACTTCATCCGAACAATTTCGTCTGGCGGGCGGACATCAAAAAATTCTTCGATAGCATGGATCACGCCACGCTCATTCAAATCCTTTCCCGCCGCATTCGTGATCCAAAAGCCCTCTGGCTCATTCAGGAAATTATCTCCAGCTTCACTGTGCGTAATAGCGCAGAGAGAGAGAGAGAGTACTTATTGGAATGCCGATTGGCAACCTGACCAGCCAGATATTCGCGAACATCTACCTGAACGAACTGGATCGTTTTGTGAAACATGAGCTTGGGGTCAAATATTACCTGCGCTACGGGGATGATTTTATCCTGATTGAGAATGATTTACAAAAACTTAAACAGGCGCGAATGCAGGTTATCCATTTCCTGAAAACAGTTTTGAAACTTGGGCTGAATCCCAAACATGACCGAATTATCAAGGTGGGGCACGGGCTGAAGTTTTTGGGCGTAGTGATTTATCCGAAAGGGCGAAAACTGAAAAAGAGAAATCTGAATCGGATCGCCCGACGGCTGAGTTTAAAAAATGTTGGCAGTTATTACGGCTTGCTTCAAAAGCATGGCAACCTCAAGGGAAGAAAAAAAATTCAATGGAAAATTCACGAACTTATTTCTTAAGAAACCAATTTATCCAATTTCTGTCGGCCTAAATCGTCGTCGTGCGCCAACCCCGTGAGTTCCGAAACATCTTCGAAACCTTCCGCGTTCATGAATTCCCGCAGTTTGTCCGCGAGCATGGTAAAGGCTTTTAAATCATACGAGGCGATGGCCGAACCGATTCCCAAAAGCGACGCGCCGGCCATCAGCATCGCGATCGCGTCGGCTCCCTTGATGATGCCGCCCGTGCCGATGATGGGGATTTTCACTTTGGTGTAAATCTCGTACACACAGCGCAAGGCGATGGGGTAAAGCGCCTGTCCGCCCACGCCCCCCGTCTTGTTGCTGAGAATGGGTCGCCGGAGCTGGATGTCGATCAGCATTCCCGGCCCCATGGTGTTCACCGCGGTGATCGCGTCCGCTCCGTTCGCTTCCGCCGCTTGGGCGATCAGCCCGATATTCGGCACGTTGGGTGAGAGTTTCACTGAAATCGGTTTTTTGGTGATTTTGCGCACTGCTTTGGTCGCCTCGCCCGTCAGTCCCGTGTCGCAGGCGAACGGCCGACCCATCTCGTCATCCACATTCGGGCAGGAGAAATTGAGCTCCAGCATGTCCACGGGATAGCCCGCCATGATTTCGGCGCACTCCACCAGTTCCTTGATGTTTTTGCCCCCGACGCTCCCGATCATCGGATTTTCCGGCGCGAGGCGTTTGTACTGCTCAAATTCATGCTTGGCATTCTTGATTCCCTCGCCGGAAAGCCCCACCGCGTTGATCATCCCGCCGGGGAACGTAAGCACCGTGGGGTTGGGATGCCCTTTTCGCTCCTGCAGAAAAAGCGTCTTCGACGTCACCCCGCCTGCTCCGCTATTCACGCAATTCGCCAAACTGGCTCCCGTCACTCCCAAATAACCCGACGCCAGAACCAACGGGTTCGGGAACTCGATGCCGCAGAAGGTGACGCTGAGATTCATGTTTTTAGTTTTCGCCGATGATTATACTACTTTTTCGCGAAATACTTTACCTCTTTTATGCCTTTAAAATCAGCATCCTGAGTCCAAAGCGTTGCGCCGTAAGTTCGGGCCGTCGCCAAAATAATGCTGTCGGCCATGCCCAATTTTTCTTCCCGACTGATTTTAGCCGCCAGAATAGCCAAATAATCGGTCAGGGGAATCACGCGGCCTCTTTGCAAATGAGTTCCAACCTCAATAACCGACGCTTCCCCAAAAGACGCCATCATTCTTTTTGTAACTTCATAAAGGACGACCGTAGGCACAATCAGATGCATAAAATCTTTGATAGGTTCCCTAAAATGTTTTCGGTTTTCTTCACCAGTCAAATAAGCAAGCCAGGCAGAGGAGTCTATGAGATTCATCATAAAGATCGGTCTTTTTTCTCCCGAATATTATCGGTATTAATACCTTTGAACTTTCCTTCCAGCTCCTCAATGGGCCTTAAAGGAACAAATTCAATTCGACCCTCATAAGGAATAACGGCAAATTGCATTCCGGGATCAAGATTCATTTGATCCCGAACTTCTTTGGGAACGACTAATTGAAATTTGGGGGAAAGGGTTGCAGTTGTCATACGATTAAGTTATCGATCATGTTTACGTAAGCAGTATATCAGATCGATCAGGAAATTGCAAGTTATTTTAATCGCATGATCGCTTTCGCCACCCGTTTCGCCACCCGGCGGTCGAGCGGTGACGGAATAATGCATGTGGCGGTTGGTTTTTTGACCAGGCTCGCGATGGCTTCCGCGGCGGCGATTTTGATATCATCGGTGATGAAGCGAATGCGCGCGTCGAGTACGCCCCGGAAAATCCCCGGAAAAGCGAGTACGTTGTTGATTTGGTTGGGGAAATCCGAGCGTCCCGTGGCCACCACCGCGGCACCCGCCCGTTTGGCCACCTCTGGATGGATCTCCGGCTCGGGGTTGGCCATGGCGAAAATGATGGGATGCGGCGCCATACTCCGAATCATTTCCGCCGTCACGAGTCCGGGTTTGGAAAGCCCGATGAATATATCCGCGTCTTTCAGGATATCCGCCAGTCCGCCCGTCCGGCAGGCAATGTTCGTGACCTTCGCCAGTGCTTCTTTGGTGGCGTTCAGCGCTTCGCGGCCTTTGTAAATCACGCCTTTGCTGTCGCATAAAAACACATGCTCCGGCCGTACGCCATAGCGGATCAAAAGTTTGGTCACGGCCACGCCCGCGGCGCCCACCCCATTCACCACAATTCGCACGTCCCGGAACCGCCGCCCCGTGACCTTGAGCGCGTTGATCAGCCCCGCCAGAACCACCACCGCCGTGCCGTGCTGGTCATCGTGGAACACCGGAATGTCGAGCGATTCAATCAACGCCTGCTCAATCTCAAAACAGCGCGGCGCGGAGATGTCTTCGAGGTTAATTCCGCCGAACCCGGGTGCGATATGCTGGACGGTTTTTATGATTTCAGCCGTTTCCTGCGTGTCCAGGCAAATGGGGAACGCGTCCACGCCTCCGAACTCTTTGAACAAAATCGCTTTCCCCTCCATCACCGGCAGGGCGGCCAGCGGGCCGATGTTCCCCAACCCCAGCACCGCCGAGCCATCGCTGACCACGGCCACCATGTTGCCCTTCGGCGTGTATTTAAAAACCTCCTCCGGATTCGCCGCGATCTTCCGGCACGGTTCGGCCACCCCCGGTGTGTACGCCACACTCAAATCCATCCGGGTTTTCAGCGGCACCTTGGAACACACTTCCATCTTTCCCCGATGTTTTTGATGGAGCTTCAGCGACCGGGCGTAATAATCCATGAGCTCACTGTAACAATTCCCGACCGTTTTTCAAAGAAGGGCATTTGACAATGACATCGCTTTTGATACAGTATAATACTAACTTCTAACCTTTGATTTTATGCCCAGTGCTGATGTATTAGCGGCTGTACCAGGATCAGGAAGACCGATAGAATCTCAAGCTGATTTACCGATGGCCATACAACAGGGACGCAGTGGGGCAGTCCGTGCGCTTCGCGCTGTTTCACCGCGTCTCGGGGTTGAGTATTTACGTAATCCATCTAATTTACGGGCTGACGCAGCTTCCATGATAAGCGCTATACAAGGTAAAGATGCAAGTGAAGTCAATGTCGATCATTTAACCGTTGCTGATTTTAGGCCAGAAATCCTGGAAGCCATTCGCTTTAGTGCCAATGATGGAACGGATCAGGATGCTGAACAATATTTTGCCGAATTTGCCGCAAGCCAAGGGATGTATGAGAGTGCGGGTCAAGCGGCAGTAGTCTTGATGGACGCAACGCCAGTCCTAGTGTCCACCCCCAAAGGCGATAGTCCTACTTTCAACACACTAGAGGAGCTGGCAGCGATAGTTGCTTCGGGAACAAGAATTCCCGGACGAAGAACACGAGAATCACAAGATGCCATGATCTGCGTTATCCAACGATTTATCAAAGTCGTCCAATCACCGGCTCCGGCCACGACCGAATAAATTTGTGAATTTCGGAAGGTTGTGCTATAATAAAACAAAGAAAAGAAAAATAAAAAAACACCCATGTCCCGTACGGCTTCCAAAGTCGCGGGTAGGGGGACCACCACTCATTGGAATGAGATGAGTGCTTTTGAGCGTTTACAGCTGATTCTGCGTTACGAAAATCTTTTTTTGTCGTGGAATCTCATCACCGCGACCGAGCTCGAATTCGCCCGCCGCCTTTCGCCGACGGAATGGGAATATATTCTGAGTCGCGAGATGCACCCCCTCTTCACATCCATCGACCTACACGCCGTTGTTGAAAACCAGACGATCGCCGAAAGACTCACTGCCGCCTTACGGGCGGTTTTTTGTTAGCGCTAAATCCCTTGTTTTTTACGGCCAGGCGGTCATAATGAAGACCGCCTTAATTTTATGAGCGCTTCCCGGTCAAAAGAACGTCCGGATGCTGCCCCTTCCGATTTCCCAAAATTCCAAACGATTTTGAGAGAGGTTTTAAGCAGGATCGGATCGCCCGGAAGCCCGGTTATTTTGGTTTTGAATTATGAAAACCGTCCGGTGAAAATGTTTATTGATCAGGGGCGCGGAGTGTTGGGCTTCGCGATCTTTGAAGATACCGCCGAAACCATCAGCATCCCCCTCTCCGATGATTTTAATGCAATGGGATCGCTGGAACTTGTGGAAGCCAGTTATTGCGATATCTATGATTTTAACGGGGGAGTGTTGCGCGTTTCTTGTGGGATTTATGGCAGGGACAGGCAGGGAAAAGCACAAGGCGTTCTTCATTCTTCTCCTCGGTTTGCGGCAGCGGAGATAGCGCGGACTCTGAGGGCAGGGGATTATCAGGTTCAGTCGCCTCAAGAGCGCGTCGTCGATCAGGCACGCCAAGGCGTAAAATTCACCATTCTTGAACGGTTCACTGATGAAGACGTCGAAGCAATACAACTTTTTCGACGCAGAGCTGCGTCATAATGTCGGTTTTTGTTTATGCCACTCCGTCGCCTGTTCATACGCATGGCCCACGTGGATCAGGGTTTCTTCTTTGTATTGGTTGGCGATGAGCTGAAGCCCGATCGGAAGTCCAGCTTTGCTGAATCCGGCGGGCACGCTCATGGCGGGCACACCAGCCAGGTTGATCGGCACCGTCAGGATATCCGCCATGTACATGGCGAGAGGGTCATCGGCCTTGTCGCCGATTTTGAATCCCGCCATGGGCGAAACGGGGGCGGCGAGCACATCACATTGCTTGAATACCTCCTCGTATTCCCGTTTCATTAGCGCCCGCACCTTGGCGGCCTTGAGGTAAAACGCATCGTAATAACCGGCGGAAAGGGCGTAGGTGCCAAGCATGATCGTTCGCTTCACCTCATCGCCAAAACCCTCGCCGCGGGTCTTCATGTAAAACTCCTCAAGATTTTTGGCATCTTTGGTGGCATATCCAAAGCGGATTCCATCATACCGGGCCATGTCCGCGCTGGCCTCTGATTTTACAAGAATGTAATAGGCGGGAATGGCGTACTTGGTCAGCGGCAGACTCACGTCGATCACTGTGGCGCCCAGTTTTTTGAGCACTTCGATTTCCCGATGAATCGTGTCGGCCACTTCGGCTTCCACGCCCTCTCCAAAAAATTCTTTGGGTACGCCCACCGTCAGGCCTTTCAGGTCTTTTTTGAGGAATTTCGTGTAATCCGGCACGGGAATGTCCGGCGTGGTGGCATCGTGTTCCGAATTTCCGGCAATCACATTCATGATGAGCGCAATGTCTTCCACGGTTTTAGCCAGAGGACCGATCGTGGCGAACGAAGCGGCGTAGCTCATCACTCCATGCCGGGGCACGCGGCCGTACGTCACTTTAAGGCCCACGGTGGAGCACAGGCTGGCGGGCTGGCGAATGGAACCGCCCGTATCCGTGCCGATGGAAAAAGCGCATTCATCCGCGGCCACGCTGGCCGCCCCTCCACCCGAAGAACCACCGGGCACATAATCCAGGTTCCACGGATTGCGGGTAGGGCCAAAAAAACTATTCTCCGTGCTTGAGCCCATCGTGAATTCATCGGTATTCACTTTTCCTAAAAGCACACATCCCGCGGCCTGTAACCGTTCCCACACATGCGCGTCATACGGCGGCACAAAATTTTCAAGCATTTTAGAGGCGCCGGTGGTTTTTATTCCCTTGGTGCATACGACGTCTTTTAGGCTTATGGGGATTCCCGTGAGCGCATTGGAAAATTGTCCTTTTTTGTCGATGGTCTTGGCCGCTTCAAGCGCTGTTTCCGAAGTCACGGTAAGGTACGCGTGAATTTTTTGATCCACCTTTTTAATCCGCTCCAAATACGCTTTCGTCAGCTCCACACAGCTGAATTTTTTGGATTTAAGTCCCCGGTGCGCTTCGGCAATGGTGAGGTGGATCATGGGGTAGTAGGTCATCCCCGAGTAGTCGGGGATCTACAGATTCCCGCCTTCGCGGGAATGACAAAGGGTTACTCAAAAACAGATTTCACCTGAATCAGCCCGTCTTTGGTCGGGTTGGGAGAACATTTCAAAAGCTCCTCCGGGTTTTCACACGGCTTCAGTTCGTCCGCAAAAGTCACCGTGGTGAGCCCCGTGATTTGCGCGATCGGCTCCACGCCGCTCGTGTCCACTTCATCAAGCATTTTGGAATAACTCAAAATGTCCGAAAGCTGTTTCGAAAATTTTTCCACCTCCGCATCCGTTAGCCCCAGCCGGGCCAACCGCGCGATCTTCCGGACTTCATCGTGGGATAATTTCATAGAGATCAATCAATGACTGCTTCATCCTAGCGAAAAAGCATTTCTGGGACAACCTAATGGCTCATGCCTTAAACCCTGTTGTACCAACTTTGTACCAAGTTGGTACATATTTGGTACATACCTGTGGAATAGGCCACCCCGAAGAAGAGTAGGCCATTTGAAATTAATTTGATAAACTAATCCCGGCTACTACCTTTGCCATGAATTCCCTCAAAAACCTTCACGATGTCAGCGCCATTTACTTTTTTGTCCTGGCGTTTGTTTATGCCATTGCGGCACTGGCGTTCCGGAATAACCTCATCGTCGATCCGGCGACCCTGACGATGCGCATCCTCGACATTCCATTTGCCTTTGTCGCCTTGCTCTACGGCGGCAGCGCACTTTATTTGGAACTCAATGAAGGCGAAGACACCCCCACCGCCTGGTCGATTGTCGTGGTGGCAGGCTGTATTTTGCTCTTCGGCCTCGTCGTGTTTGTGAACTTCGCGTTTCCGAGCCGGATTTAGCTCTTATAATTCGGCGCCTCTTTAATCACCTCCACGTCGTGGGGGTGGCTTTCGCGGAGGCCGGCAGAGGTGATGCGGACGAAGCGGGCGTTTTTTTGGAAGAGCGCGATATCCGGACTGCCGCAGTAACCCATCGATGAGCGAAGCCCGCCGACGAGCTGAAAGATTTCCTGCGACACCTGACCTTTGTACAAAATCTGCCCCTCAATGCCTTCCGGCACGTACTTGGAGGCTTCGTCCACGTCGGCCTGGGCGTAGCGTTCGCGGCCGCCCCCGCTCATGGCGCCNANNGANCCCATGCCNCGGTANTCTTTGTAGGTTTTGCCCTCGCGGTAAATCAATTCGCCCGGGGCTTCTTTGGTGCCAGCGAAGAGCGACCCGATCATCACCGTCGCCGCCCCCGCCGCGATGGCCTTGGCCACATCGCCGGAATATTTGACACCCCCATCCGCGATGACGGGGATTTTGTATTTTTTCGCTTCCTCGGCACATTCCATCACGGCCGAAAGCTGGGGCACCCCAATGCCCGTGATGATGCGGGTGGTACAAATGGAACCGGGCCCGATGCCCACCTTCACCGCGTCGGCTCCCGCCTCCGCCAGGGCCTTCACGGCCTCACGCGTGGCAATGTTTCCACCGATCACTTGCATCCCTTTGTAATGTTTTTTGATGTACCGGATCGTCTCCAAAACCCCCTTGCTGTGGCCATGCGCGGTGTCGACCACCAGCACGTCCACTCCGGCCATCACGAGTTTCTTCACGCGTTCCTCCATGTTCTTCGCCGGCCCCACAGCCGCCCCCACCCGCAGGCGTTTCTCGTCGTCTTTGCAGGCGTCTGGGTACAGCTTGTTTTTTTCGATGTCCCGCCGGGTCACAAGTGCCCGGAGCTTCATGTGCTTTTTGCTGTCCACAATCAGCAGTTTGCTGTGTTTACTCTCCTCCAAAATATCATTGGCTTCGCTCAGCGTGATGCCTTCATAGGCAATCAGCAGTTTGGCCGCGGGCGTCATCCGCTCCTTCACTTTCAGATGAGCGTGCTTGTGATAAAAATAATCATTCGCCGTAATGAGCCCCACCAGTTTCCCCCCCGGCTCGCCCGTATCCGTGATGGGCACCGCTTTGTAGCCGTACTTTTCGCGGATCTGGTAAATATGCTCGATTTTGTCCCCCGGCTTGGCGCAAATGGGTTCTTTGATAAAGCCGTTCTCGAACCGCTTCACCTTTTTCACCTCCTCCGCCTGCTGGTCGGGCGTCATGTTCTTGTGAATAATCCCCATTCCCCCGTACAGCGCCATTTTGGTGGCCAGCTCGTGTTCGGTCACCGTGTCCATCGCCGCGCTCACCAGCGGAATGTTCAGCGCGATTCCCCGCGTCAGGTGGGTTTTCACCGAAACCATTTTCGGCAAAATTTCCGAATACTGCGGCAGCAGCATCACGTCATCGAAGGTAAGGTAAAGAGGGATATCTTTCATATTTTTAATATCCTACTTTTATGCGGCTGAAAAGTCAAGCGGTTTTTAACGCCGCGTCCCACGGCATGGCATAATCTTTTTTTGAAAGCGCTGAAAAAGTGGCAAATGGGCCGAGAACCAATCCGGGACCGATGTCTAATTTCGGATAGGTCTCCCGAAAAGCTTGTATGCCGGTAAGGTGTTGCGGCGAGGGCTGGCTGGAGGCTTTAATTTCAACGGGGAAATAGCGACCATCCTGCTCGAGGATGAGATCTACTTCCGCCCCCCCATGCGATCGCCAATGGTAAAAATGGGGCGGGGTCGGCAGGGTCGATGCCTGTTTCAGTAAATCCATGACGGCGGCGGTTTCAAAAAGAGGGCCAAACAGGGGGTGGCCGCCAATGACCCGGGGTGAAGAAATAGACTGAGCGTTGCACACAAGACCCGTGTCCGTCAGATACCCCTTCGGCTTTTGGCTGATGCGCTTGATGGCATTCCCGTGAAAGGGGTTTATTTCCATCCACTGGAAACCCGCCTTCAGAATATCCAGCCAGCGTTTGGAGGTTTGGGGGGTGAGTCCCAGTTCCCGGCCCAGCTGGCTGTGATTGATTTCCTGGGCCGTCAGGGCGGCAGCTAACCGGACAAAACGGCCAAATAGCTGCAAATCCGTGATGTCGGCCATCAGCCTTACGTCGCGTTCAATGTAGGTTCTCATGTAGGACTGATAAAAATCCGGGACATGGATTAAGGGAATTTTTTGCGCATCGGGAAAAAAGCCCCGCCATAATTGCTCATAGAGCGGTAAGGATTTTTTCTCTTTCAGGGGCTTGAGGCGGATGATTTTTCCCGGATTTTTGAGCCATGTCCCAAGCCAGGGGAGTTCATGGTTAACTTCCGCCAGGGAAAAGGTTCCAAGATCCAGAAAAACAGCCCGGCCAGCCAGGCTTTCCGAAATCGTTTTGAGTACCCCCCATTGTTGGGAACCAGTGATCAGGTACTGCCCGGGCATCCGGTTTTGGTCGATGCGGCGCTTGATTGCCGGAATCAGTTCGGGAACGTATTGGGCTTCGTCCAGAATAAGCGGTGCAGGACGATTGTCCAAAAAAAGTTCGGGATCCTGCCTGGCATTGCCGACATCCAACACGGGATCAAAAACGACCGTATCAAATGTTTTACCGTAATCGTGCTTCAGGAGTGTGCTTTTTCCCACCTGCCGCGCGCCGACCACCACGACCACGGGGAAGGTTTTGAGAAGCTTTTTAAGCCTTGCCGAGATAAGACGATCAATGTACATACTTGAATTATAATGATTAGATCATTAAAAATCAAGGTAAAAAATTGATGCGATACCTTTTTGATCAACTTTTTTGATGAACCCTTTAAGCAGCTTTGGCCACTTCATCTGAGGCAAATGTTTCAGCGGCTTTTTCGATGAGTTCAGCAATCACGGCCTCACTCACATTGATGGGCGGGGCTATTCGCAATACCCGTCCATCCACTCCGCCTTTGCCGCAAACCCAGCCATCCAAGGGCGCGCGCCTGAGAACCGCGTTGACGCGGGCAGGAGTATCAAGTTCGGTAGCAAACATCAAACCGCTTTCACCATGGGTAGTAAAACCAAAGGAGGCTCGAGGCTTAACGATTTCTTCAAAGCCTTTTTTTAGCTGTGCTCCACGAGCCGCCGCATTGGCGGTCCAATTGTCACGCTCGGCCATTTGGATCACCGTTCCCATGGCGGCCACATCTTCTAAATTACTGCCAAAGGTATGATACGTCAGGCCATCCGCTTTTTCAGCCACATCGTCTCTTAAAAACAGGCCTGCCCCTCGATGCCCCCCGCCAATGCTTTTAGCGAACACGATCCCTTCCGGCGGTTCCATTCCGTCGAAAACAACCTTAGAATTCCAAAGCGCTTTTCCATTTCTTCCTACTCCGGTTTGAACTTCATCCGGGTAGGCTCCCCCTCCTCGTTTGCGCACTTCTTCGGCCATCTTTCTTAAAAAATCATCCGGGATATCGTAAAAACCTCCTACGCCGTATCGGCCGGCTTCGAACATGGCGCTGACAGACTGTCCTTTGGGGATGCCATACATTAAAACCCGATCCAAATCTTCGCGTGTGGAATCAATTAATTGAAAGCCGGGGATATTGGGCGTTGATTTGCCTCGCCATCCTGGGTTACCACAAGCGGCGCTGGCGGCAAAACCAGAGCCGGAATACCCCTTCAGCAAATTGAGTATGTGAGAAAAACCTCCCCCAAGAGAATAAGCGGATCGGCGGGCCATGTCGTTTCCTTCGGTACCGCTGGCCGTAAAAAGCAGTTTATAACGGTTTCGCCAATCACCCAGACTTTGGAGCAGCGCTTCACGCGCCCATTCCAGGATGGCGGAATTGAAATTGCCGGAAAGCGCATCCATTCCCGTTCCACGCGCCAGGGCACGCGCGGCTTCGATTTCAGGATTTCCATAACCCGCCGCATTGCAAAGGATTTGACCATGCGCATCGACTACATCTGCTACGTCCATGACCACGCCCTCTCTTTTTATTTTGCCTTTCAGATAGGGGCCTTGGCCGCCCTCGATCAGCATTCCATGGGGATGAGGGGAGCCATCCCAGGCTTTTACGGCGTTTCTCGTCCGCATGGTCGCAATTTCATCGTAATTGGGTTCGCGTTGTAAAAATTCGGATAAGGATTCCATAAAAAAGTAGTTAAAGTTTAAGAGTTGATATTTAAGTTATCGGGGGCCAACCACTCCTGAACCGGGGTTGATATCTACTGTTTTTTCCACCAGGAAAATTTTCATGCTATCAGGGCCCATTTCTCGTCCGCCCAAGCTCGTGTCGCCGCCCAGCCCGCCAAAGCCTATCTGAGCGTCACCGCCGGTGGTAGGGTTTTTCACATGTACTATGCCCACTCTTGCCCCTCTTATAAACCGATGAGCATTTCCTAAATCTTCTGTATAAATTGACGCGGCGTGTTGGTGCCGTACACCATTAACCACGCGGATTGCCTCCTCCAGGCTCTGGACACGGCAAGCCCCTACCACGGGGCCGAAAGTTTCGTCTCTGAGCGCTTTATGTCTTGGATTATTTGGATCGCCTTCCAGAACGGCGGGCGATACAAAATAGCCGTGGGCTAGGACGCCTTCCTGAAGGCGTTCCCCGCCAGAGAGCAATTTCATTCCATTGCGCACCGATTCGGCCACGGCGGCAAGAAAGTTGTCACGCGCGGCCTCAGAAACCAGCGGCTCCATTTGGCTAGAAGGGTCTTTGCCCGGGCCGACCTTAAAAGCTCTTGTTTTTGCCAGCGCCAATTCCATAAACGCATCATAAACGGGGTCCAGAGCGACCCAGCGGCTGGTGGCAGTACAACGTTGGCCTCCACCGCCAAACGCACCGGCAACCGCGGCCGAAGCGGCTTGTTCCAAATCAGCGCTCACATCCACCACCAGCGCGTTCTGGCCGCCCATTTCAGCGGTAAAGTGAAGGGGGTCAAGCGGCTCAGGACGATTGGCAGACCAGCGATAGATTGCCTGGCCCGCAGCGGTTCCGCCGGTGAAAGAGACCGCTTGGACGCGGGAGTCTTCCACGAGTTGTCTAACCCGGTCTGGTCCGCCGTGCACTAAGTTCAGCACCCCAAGAGGGATTCTTTTGCGGAGCGCTTCCGGTAACATGGCGACAGCTTCTTCAAAGAGCCGCACCATCAGGCGAGAGGTTATCGGCGCGGCAGGGGAGGGTTTAAATATAACGGGGCAGCCAGCCACAAGGGCAGGCGCTATTTTCCACGCCGGCACGGCCGCTGGAAAGTTGAATGGGGTGATAGCGGCGGCGGGGCCCACAGGTTGGGAACGCGTGTACATACTGGCATTCGGCTGATCAGGATGAACCGCCATGTCGACGGCATGCCCTGCCAATCCGGCCATGTAACGCAAGATTCGGACGGTTTTTTCCACTTCTAACGCGGCGCCTAAACCGGTTTTTCCGATTTCATCCACCATGGCTCCTTGCAGACGCGCTCGCCATTCGGCTGTATTTAAAAGGGAAGCCATATGAAAAATCACTTCCCCCCGATCCCGCCGGGTGAGTTCCGCCCACGCGGGAAAAGCCCGTTCCGCTGCCGAGATGGCCTGATTCATGACTTCAGGCGTGCTATCGTGAAATCGGGCAACCACGATTCGATTATCCGCGGGATCCCTGCGTTCACTAATTGCTCCATCAAAAACATCTTTTCCATCAATAACGTGACCAAGAGTTTGTGTGGGTTCAGGCATAATTCATTTGAATTAATTTTTAAGACTTTATCCTATCGAACAATGGTTTTCGATGTCAATGTCAAAAAAAGCCCCGTTTATCCCGGGGCTTTTTTAAATTCGTGTGTCGAAAGGACGCTTAGATTTTTCGGCGGCGCGTGATCCAGAGGCCGCTCAAAACAGAGCTGAAAGCCATTAAACCAGCTAGTCCTTCAGGTCCGGTGGTGGCCAATTGCATCGGCTGGGGCGTGACGGCGGCCACATTCGCACCCACGGGTTCACCCGTGTTGGAAAGTCGGCTGGTCAAAGGCTGATCCACCTGCAGGGGGGTACGGGGAGGCAGGGTAGAAGCGGGAGCTTCCGGAGTCATGACGGGAGGTTCTGGTTCCCGGACCGGAGGTGTGGCAGGCTGTTCTGGAGCGACGGGGGCAACAGGAGGCGTTACGGTCGTAGAAGAAGAAGTGGTATCCGTGCGCTGATAGACCAGCGTAAAGGTGATATTGGCATTGGGTACTGTGGTTTGGGGGTTCTCTCCGGTCACCGCAAAGGAGTCATAACCGGTTTTGGCTTCGCCAGTGAGGAAATAAGTTCCGTAATTCATTCCGAAGGCTTCACCCCAGGTTCCGTTGCGGGAAATCATGCCTTGGGTTCCGGATCCTTCGTAGAGGTACCACACACCGGCGACATCATGGCCGTATTGGTCGACCACCTGGACGGTGACGGTTCCGCTGGAATGCTGGTCGGCCAGGGCGGCGCCAGGGACGAAAAGGATGAGGGCTGTTAACGCAATTAAAATGGATTTGAATCGGGACATAATTGAGGAGTTAAATAATGATTGGGGCATACATTCCTATAAATTGATTATATTGTCAAATAAGTATTATAGACATAATTATAAATTATTTTATAATATTATGTTAAAATAGAAAACTGAGATGAGAACTGCAACCATATTAAAAATCGGGATAGGCCTTCTTTTCACCCTCCTCTTCATCGGAGTAGGCTACGCGTGGATCCCCGCGCCGGAGCTGGCGCGCGAGATGGGGGATTTGCAGAATCAAAAAATTCCCGTGGGCGCGTCGCTCCTGCTCCATTTTACCCAACCCATGAATAAGGCGAGCGTGGAAAAGGGGGTTACCATGACTCCGGCGCTCCCAGGCCAATGGGTGTGGCAGAATCGAAGAGTGGTGGAATACCACCCTTCGGAACCGCTGAAAACAGGGGATAAAGTTGAACTCCATCTGACTGCCTCAATTCGCAGTGTTTGGGGCAAACCACTCAAAGGGGAGCATGTCCTTGTTTTCACTGTGACCGGCCCCCCCGTGGCGCTTTTTGTGAATCCGCTGGGTTCATCCGATTCGCCCTCGATCGTGAGCCTCCACCAACCCATCACCGTTCTTTTTGACCGGCCGATGGCCGAAGAGGTGCCGAACCCCTCCCTTTTCAATCTCGATCCCCCGGCCACGGGATCGCTCCAGTGGATTACCCCGGAAGCCTTTCAGTTTATTCCCGACGAGCTGAAAGGGAACACCCTTTACTCGCTCACCATCCCCGCGGGCATTCCGGCGCTGGGCGGCGGGAAAACAGAAGCGGAATTTCGCGTCCAGTTCCGCACGCCGGGACTTCACCTCACGTCCACCATTCCCGCCGAGGGGGAAAAAGAAGTGGAACTCCAAGTCCCCCTCCGCCTCACCTTTAATCAGGAAATGGATTTGAATCTCCTCCAGCCCGGCCGCAATGTGCTTTTGTTTCCCAGCAACGATGCCGGCGCGACGCTTCATCCCAAAGAAGATGGATTTTTTAATACGGAAGCCCGCTACGCTACGGATGAAAAAGGCGCCATCGACAAGCACACCCTGGTGTTTACGCCCACCTTTTCTTACCTCCCCGGACAGGAATACCGGCTGGTGTTTAAGGCGGGGTTGGACGCGCCGTTCACGCTCACGTTTACGACCAAAAATCCTCCCACCCCGGAAGAAACCGTTTCTTCAGGCCCGACCAATGCGCCGATTTATTTTGTCACCGATCATTCCTGGTACCAGTCGGGGGACACCCTTCATTTTTATGGCATCGACCAGGAAGCCGGCAAAGACGGATGGACGCTGGAGCTCAAGGACGAAAATAAAAACCCCGCGCTCACGCTTCACCCCGCGTTCGCGGGAGGGCTGAGCGGAGCTTTTTTTGGGGAAACCGTTTTGCCGGACGACCTTAATCCAGGGCGTTACACTCTTCTGGACCAGCCGATTAGGATTGAAACACCTGAAAACCCGCGCTGGCAGATCAATCCCGTAAACATGGCCGCGTCGTATCCAGCGGGGACACCCGTTGTCCTGAATTTTCAGACGATGAACGCGCGGGGTTTTGTGGCTTCGGGGAGGAAAGGCACTTATCGCTTCACCCGGGTTTCGGATCCGGCCACTTTCTCCGTCGACGAGCGGCTGTACACAATGGGAACTCCGCCCGCCGATTCCCATCCCGATACCTCGGTGGCCGCAGGATCCGTTCAGGCGGATCCCGAAGGGCATTTGGCTCTGGCTTTTGATCCCCAAAAAACGGCGCTGGAACCGGGTTACGCGTACACACTCACGCTCCGCCTTCCCAATGGGGCCGATGATTCGACCCTTTCCCAAACCCATTTCACCATCACTCCCGGGGATTATGCGGTGGGATTATCAGCGGAGCATCAGTGGATTCAAGCCGGCCAGAATTTAGAATTTTATTTCATGGCCGCCGCTCACGGTTCGCTTTTATCGGGGAAAAAGGTGAAATTCACCTTTGGTTCCCTGTGGAATGAAACCTTGGCCACGGGCAGCGAACCCAAGCGCATCACCGTCCCCGTCCCCGCGTCAGCCAACGGGAATTATGTTTTGACGGCCGAAAGTGAAGACGGCCAGGGTCGGAGCATCCGCTCATCCATTCCGGTGACCGTCGTGGGGCATGAATCTCCACGCCCTTCTTCGCTGGTGGTGATCCCCGACCAAATCCAATACCTGGTCGGCGAAAAGGCGCATCTTAAAATCCGGGGAGCCGACCCGAACCTCAAAACTCTCCCGGTGACGATTGAGTGGGCGGGGAAAAAAGAAACGCGCACGCTCGACCTCAAGGCCTCCAATGCAACTCTGGATATTGCGATTGAAGATTCCATGGCGCCTCGCGTTTTGGTAACGGTCGCAGATGCCAAGGCCGAACTGCGGGTCAGTCTGCGGGAAAAAACGATCAAAATAGATTTGCAGTCCTCCGTTTTACCGGCGGTGGAGGGGCAACGCTCGGTTTCCGTCCGCCTGAAAACCTACGACTACCAGGAGCGCCCTGTCCCGAGCCAAATCACCCTGTGGGTGGTGGAAGGGGATGGGCCATCGGTCACGGGGAAATGGGATTATTTTAACGCGCTTTTAAAAACCGATGCCGCGGGGCTGGGTGAAGTCACCATTCCTTTGCCGGACGATTTTCATCGGGGGCGTATTGTGGCTCGGGCCATGCAAGGCGAAGGCCGCTTTGGTTCAGGCGAAATTCCGCTCACGCTGGAAAAGCCGCTGGAAATCATTCCCGATCTCCCGGCCTTCGTGAATCCCGGCGACCAATTTCCCCTGCGTGTTAAAGTCCAAAACAACACCGACCGCCTCCTCCAAAGCTCGCTCGAGCTCATCGCCGATTCGCTCGAAAAGGCGGGACGCCCTGCCTACCGGCAGGCAGGCCAAAAATCCCTGACGATTCCCGCGCGCGCCAGCATTGAGCTTTCCTGGGATGTTCACGTGCTGCCGACCGACAAATCCGAGTTATCCGTGGCTTTTCGCACCCCGGAAACCTTTTTAACGAAAACATTGCCACTCGGCACAAAAGAAGAATTAAAAACCCTGGAAACGGTGACCAAAGGCGCGGACCTTAGCCCTTTTAAAACACCCAGTGGAGGCTATGCCTTTTGGCCCCATGGCCGCGAAGCCAATCCCTTTTTTACCGCCTACGCGCTCGCCGTTCAGGGTCAGGCTTCCCCCGAGCCGGTGCGTTATTTACTGAAAACCCTGCACGAGGCAGAGTCGTCGCTTTCCCCCGTGGAACAGGCGATGATTTTATGGGCGCTCAGCGAAATGGGTCAGTACGACACCTCCTCGACGCTCGCGCTTTACGCCACCCGCTCCAATCTCCCGGAGTGGGCCAAACCGCTTTTACTCATGAATCTTTATAATCTGATTCAGGGGGGCCAAAAAAGCGTGGGGCCGTTTGTGGAACAGCTGAAATCGGAATTAGCGTCCGAAACCACCGGAGCTCCCGATCCTCTGCTCTTTTTCGCCCTGAATCGGGTCAGCCCCGGGAACCCGCTTTTGGAAAACCCCCCGCAGGTTTTATCGCCTCAAAATCCGCTTTGGCTGCAAACGTTCCAGCCCGATGCCCCTTCTCCCGCCTCGAACGGCCTGATTCTCACTCGAAAATACGAACCGCTCGGCGGCAGTCCGGGCGTTTATCGGGGGACATTAACGATGATCGTTCCGCACGATTTATCTTCGGTACTGGTCCGGGAATTTTTCCCGGCCGGCTTCACGCCGCTTTCGCTGGCGCCCGAGCTCACGGATCCGCTGGTGCAAAAAGACCGCCTCGAAGAAGCACGCCGCAACGGCTATACGGTTGACCCGAATCCGCTCTGGGAGTTCGACCACGCGGAACTCAGCCCCTCGGGCCTGGTACTGGGGGCCGACCACCTTTCCGCCGGCGTTTACACCATTCCGTTTTTACTGAAAACCGCCCACCCAGGCGTTTACGAACACCCGCCGGCGTATGCCCAAAGCCTCCTCGACCCCGCTGTTTTTGCCCGGACGGCTCGCGAAAACGTTGAGATCACGCCCTAATCATCCATGCACCTCTGAATGAACTGAACAGAGTAGCCTTGGGCTTTGCGCTTAAAACTGATATAGGGGAATTCTGTCTTTTTAAAATTTTTTCGCTAAGATATTTCAGCTAACGTC
>JGI1358J11329_10001228_pt1 | contig 21419 bp, 22 predicted proteins | sample Subgroupgradi54m_FD_11329 | JGI IMG/M metagenome (IMG submission 11329)
AAATTTAACAATCGTTCCCCTTTCAATTTACACAACAAAAAATTTTATAAAAATTGAGCTTGGTTTGGGAAAAGGAAAAAAAGAATACCAAAAAAAAGAAGCGAAAAAGAAAAAAGATATCCAAAGGGATCTTGAAAAAGAAATCTCCTCTCTGGATTAATTGTGGACAGCCTCGATATTCATTGGAATCAGATTGAAGAGTATGTTTTCAAGTGGTATCCGAGACTACAAAATATGGATCTAGCTTCGCTTTAAGACATTTATGTGGTTATCACAAGGAGGTATTGGAATCTAGAAATTAAACTATTGACAAAAATGTATAGAATATATACAATTCTTATATATGAACACAGCAGTGATTAATTTTACTACAGAACCAAAGCTAAAAGTAGAAGCTCAGAAGACAGCCAGAAAGCTTGGTATATCATTAAGCCTTGTACTCAATAGTTATCTTAAACAATTTATCCAAACAAAAACAGTCACATTTAGCGATAAGACACCAAGCATGTTTCTTAAAGACTCTATTAGAAAGTCTAGAAAACAATTGAAAAAAGGTGAAGCATCTCCCACGTTTAATGATGTGGAAGATGCGATTGCCTATCTTCATAAAAAGTCTGCATGAAAGTAAAATTAAGTAAGGAGTTTATTGCTCACTACAAGGCAGCAGATGTTCGTATTCGTCACGAGGTTGATAAAAAACTTCGTATCTTTGCTAAAAATCCAATGGATTTAGAATTAGGAAACCATACTCTTCGAGATAAATTTATTGGGAGCAGAAGTATTGACATTACTTCAGACTGGCGTGCTATTTACGAAGAGATAAATGATGAGCATAACGAGCAATTTGCTTATTTTACTACATTAGGAACCCACACACAGCTTTACAAAAAGAAATAGATCTAAATCAAAAATATATTGTTTACAATGCTATATCAATCTAAGCTCTAATTGTGGACATATGTTTTTAGTGGTATCCCCGACTTCAGAATATGAATCTGGATTCGCTTTGAGGAATTAGATTAGTTATCGCAAGGAGGTATTGGAATCTGCGATAATCTTTTGCAATCTCCCTTTAAACATATTTAATGTCCCTTTAGCAATTTCAAAATCACTCGGAGTCATGTCTGATTGATAATTTCCACGATCATCCCCAAACGAAATGAAGGGTTTGCGTTCAGGGTCTACAGGTACAGAGTCCGACATGTTCAAAGTCTTAGTATGTTTTCCGTCTTTGGTAAAATAATAATTTGTTACTGCAAATGCGTCCAAATGATGGAGCCTTTTTTCTGCAAGTCTTTCATACTCTTTCCGTGTTGGTTCGTCTCCATGAAACGAGATTGATAGCCGTCGGTCAGTATTAAATCCTAGGACTTTTGCTACTTCATCATATCCGAAAGAAAATTCAACCCGAATAGGCTTATCATCTAATCCTCGGATATTTTCTTCATAGCTTATGATAGAGGCAGCTTCGTTAAGTTCTTCAATAAAGACCCTCTCCCCTGCTTCCACCTTGTAGTAACTTTTATCGGCTGAAGGTTCCCATGGTAATTGATCAAACATTCCTACAAGCTCTTCTTCAAGCTGGGCACATTCTATGGCAGCATTTCTGAATAATTCTTCTTGCATAGGGGGTGTTTCATTCAACTCAGGGTCTGTTTCTTTAAGAAAGTGTTGTGGTATTCCTTTGTTGGGTTTTGTTTTTAATCTTAACCGTTCAAATGTTTGGGCAAGTGATTCTGGCGGAACTTTATTTTTAGGAATTTCTGGCATATTGGATTCATCTGTCATTTCAAAGTATAGTATATCATGAGGAGGAATAAAAAACTAAATATAGAGGTGTTTAGACTGATTTAACAATCTAACCTTAATTGTGGAGATGTCCGGCTGTGAGCCGGAGTCCAAGAAAGTATAATTAAAAACTTCTACAAGCTTATCCGATTTTTAAATGTCGCAATATTTTCTCCAACCGGATGAAATAAATAAAGCCAAAGGTTTATAAATTCGAATAAGAAACAAACCTATTTCTTATTTATAGCTCAACTTTATTTATGCTCATAAAGTCTCATTGAGAAAGACAATATGAACAGGTCTTCTTAGTTTACGTATGCGTTTTGAGGCGCATAGGCATAAGCCAATTGACCGCTAAAATTGCTTCTAGCATTTATATTTTGATTGTTTTTAACGACTGCCAATCAAAGTCGGCTTGCAGTTTTTAAAGTACATTCCTGTCGATGCATTGCATCCCCAGTAAACGTATTCTATCTTAATCTCTGGCTAAAGTCAATGCTCAAACGCTTTTTATTACACGACAATAGAAATGCTCAAACGCTTTTCATACAATTCCTTTTAATGTTCTTACAGCTTCCGTAAGAGTTCGGCCTGTGGCAAAATTATCATCTACATTTTAGAAAGATAAGATTCAAAAAATTCATACTATCAGTGTAGCAAAATGGAGACTAATAATGATATAATGCTAGCAACCAATGACTGGGGTCAATTTGGAGGGTTGCTAGAGCGGTAATAGAGCGGCTTGCTAAGCCGTGACGGTGAATAATCGTCCACAGGTTCGAATCCTGTACCCTCCGCATGGGTAGATATAAAGACTACCAAATAGAACTTGCGCGAGAATTAAGGCAAAAAGAAAAATACTCATTTGCACATTTACAACGTCTAACAGGAATTCCTGCAACTACTATTAGAAATTGGTGCAAAGAAGACTATTTTGGCACTAGATGGGATGCATTATTAAAAACTAACGAAAGACAAAGACAAGAGCTAAAATCGTCCGAATTATCAGCTCTTGATGGAATAAATAAAATGATTGCTAAAAATGCAAAAATACTTTTGGCAATCATCTATGGATGTGAGGGCGCAAAGTATCCTTCTTCAAATAAACTTATACTTACGAACAGCGATCCTGATTTACTTAAAGTTTTTATTACGCTTTTAAGGAGAGCTTTTGTGCTAGACGAGTCTAAAATAAGAGCTCATTTACAAATCCATGATTCCCATAATTATGAAGAAGTTAGAGATTTTTGGAGCAAAAAACTAAAGATTTCAATTGAAAAATTTATAAAGCCCACTATTACTAAACGCCGGGGAGGCAAGCATAGAAAAACATACCTTGGCACTTGTACCGTAAAATACGCAGACTATCGTACACAATTGAAGCTCATTGGTATTTATGAGGCGTTTATAAGAAAATTTGGAGAGGTCGCATAGTTGGCCTAGTGCGGAAGTCTTGAAAACTTCTATAACGGCAACGTTATCGTGGGTTCGAATCCCACCCTCTCCGCAAAGTAACCCATAGTGTCATGAGACACGGGTAGCATGTCTGATTAGCTTGATCTGTCCTTCTAAAAAATCAAGAAAATTTCCATATTCGAAAATATAGCCTGTAATAGTGAAAATGCCCTAAAATCGACTGGAAGTATTTGCTCAAGGTTCTAAGCTTTTTGAGTAATTTAGCTCTCTAGGACGTGATTTCATTGTTTTTATGTTTCGTTCCAGACCTGAAATAGAAAATAAGGCTAGCGACCCCTTTTTCGAGAAAGGACACCAAGTAGTTAAACCAAATAATTGAATTTAAAGAAGAATGAGTTGTCTATTCGTGAGGATGAATTTGGATTTTAGACCAGCTAGTATTCGCACTCTTTCTTCTGGTGTTCCAAATCTTAATACATGAAGTAAGTATTCTTGCACGGTATTTAGTTGATCTTCTTCATATTCCACATTTTCTTTTTCTATTATGTTTTCGGGGGAATTATGGGGAGTTAACTCAAGGCGAGGAGACCTCTCTTTTAATACGGCACTTTTAAAGTGCTGTAATCGTTTAATGTCATTTTTAAATTCTTGTAACAGGAATGGAATATTTATTTTTATATTTGGCAAATGGACTACAAGTTGTTTTATGAGTTCAGTTTCTGTGATGTATGGTTCATGACAATCGTAGTCTTTTATACGATTACAATGGTAGTAGATGTGTGCATTAAATTTTCCATTTATCAATCTTTTGTGTTTGATCTCAGCCGTAATACTCCCTCCACACGAACCACATTTGCAGACTTTCTTAAACGGAAATAACTGTTTATTCCATTGTCGTGGCACGACATCCAGCTGAAGTTGAGCTTTATCAAATATCTGTTTAGTAACTAAGGGTTCATAAATGCCTTTGTATAATTTTCCCCCATACATAAAGTGTCCGTAATAAAAGTGAGTTCGAAGTACTTTATAAATTCTACTGAGCGCCATATCACAGTTGTTCCTTGTTTTAAAATCAACACTCCTAAGCCACTTTCTTATCATTCGTCCGGAGTATCCTTGGTTAGCTACTTTATTAAACATCTCTTTTATAACGGGTCCACGTTCCGGATCTATTGCAACCGTAGAAATTCTGTTTAGCTTCATAACATTTAAGTACCCAATAGGAGCCATCCCCGGTCTTATCCCATATTCACATTTATTTTTTAATCCTCTTTTTACATTAATACCACGATTATCATTCTCCAATTTTGCTTGACTACACAAAATCATAAGCAAGAATTTTTCATTCGGGTTGTTGCCAAAAGATTGAGAATACGTTTGAATAATATGAAGTCTTCCTTGGTCCATAAGATCAACTATTCGTCCTAAATCTCCAGCATTACGAGATAACCTATCAGGTGCCCAAGTCAGAATGGCGTTATATTTATTCTCTATTAGTCCTTGTAGAAGTCGATTAAATTCTGGTCGTTGTCCTGATTCTTTAGCAGAGTGACTTTCTGTAATGATCTCTGTCACAAAGAATTTTTCTTTCTTTGCCATCGCCTTCATTTCACTCAGTTGCCCATCAATTGACATAGCTTGTCGCTCGTCCGATTCACTAGACTTGCGTGCGTACAAACAATATCTAACGTGTTGAGTTATTTTGTTTTCCATAGTCCGTTAATTAATTTCTTAAGTTGCTTGGTTTTATGAAAAAACCGTTCAATATAGACTTTGTCGTGGGTGAGGAGATATTTATAGAAATATCGTTCGCTTTGTCGAAGTAGCTTTTGTGCCTTTTCCCTCTGATTTGTGTTATCCATCAAGGCACAAGGTACCGCAGGATTTTGCTGAAGTCCAGCCTCAAGATGTTATAAGGACCAAAGATCGCTCATCGTTGAAAGCCCGCGACGAGGAACCGATGGGCCAGTGTCCAGAAGTCTTACATTTGGTATTGGTCCACTCGATTTTTCCATAAGTTTTATGCAAACAAGTGTAAAAGCATCCATCAAATCATCATATCTGTAAGTTCCGAAATATAAAATCTGTTTTATAAGTTCCTCACATCCATTTCGAGGAAAAAGAATTTTCCCATCTCTTATCCATGCACTTATTGCTCTAAGTCGATCACCTTTGCTAATCGTTGTATTTACGTTTTCAATAATTATGCCTTCATTTCTCAAGTTGTCGGTTACTGCTGGTTGGAAGGTGGTATCTTCTACATAAAACTTAGAGGAGTTACTTCCGCCTAAACTTGTATTAAGCAGTCTAATTTGGTCAACAATATCCGGAAAGCTTAAGTGTTTGTTTATTGGATATGGCAGGATGTAAATATATGGTTTTTCATCAAATCTATATAATTTGGCTGTGACCATTGATGAGAAATCTGACGTTTCTTTTGCTTTACCTGCAAAATCAGTACCTGTTGCTGTTGCCATAATATAATAGTTCGATAAAAGTTCATCGTAATAATGAATCCATTCAGGCTTAATAATTGCAGTAATTGCCGCTTGAGGATTTAGCATATATTCACTTTCCCATGCTTTATCACTGGCAATATTTTGTTTTTCTTCTTCAACTGCTTTTCTATCAGGATATTTTCCTTTCCATGCAATTCGACCACCTGGGGAAATAATAGGAATTTTACGGACAATTCCTTTTTGTTTTTTCTCAAGAATGCGGGAAGATAATCTTCCGATAAGGTCATCCGGATGAAGTTGGGTACCAACAACAATAATACGTTTACGTAATAATCCCAGTGAAACTATGTCATGGGTATACCAGTCAAATAATTTATCTCTACCTTCAACCGTTTGCATGCTTTCCAAGTTTTCTACATCATCCAAAATAGTTACTTCTGGTCTGGTATTACCGTGTTTAATTCCCCGAATATTTTGCTCAACCGATGCTACTGTAATTCTGGCATCAAATTTTCTAATAACCAATGTGCTGGTAGACATTTCACTATTTTCTTCAGTAAACGGGCCAATATCAGCTTTAAGAATTTCGTTATTCTCTAATTCACGGATAAGATTTTTCATATATTGTTTTGCTTGAGTCTGATTTCCGGTAAGAATAAGAATAAACCGTTTCTTTTGCTTACCCATAATTGCCCAAAGCGGATAGCAAAGGCTAAAAATTGTAGATTTCCCCGATCCTCTAAAGGCTTGAATAATTGCAAGGGGAGTACGATCGTTCTCCGCAATTTTAAAAAAATCATAGTGAAAAGAAGCAAGTTCCATATCAAAATGGTGGGATAAATAAATTGCAAAAAAATATCCGATACTTTCATTTGCCAAGCCTCTTCGCATCTGTTGATCTCGAACTATCTGTTTTGTTTGTTTTTTCGTTAAGCGTTTTTGTAACATAATTATATTTTAGACTTTTGTAACATAGTCAATGCTTTTATCATAAGTTTTTCCTGCTCGGGGTTGAGATGATACTCCTCGGTGAGCTTGCCCGATACTTCTAGTTTATTTGCATATGCTGGGTGGTGGTGCCTAAGCCATAGAGCAATTGCGCCTAGATTTTTCTCACGAATTGCCGAGATTAACTGTGATTCTGCAAGATCATTAATAATGTCATTACCTTGTGTTATTGCGTTATCTGTTTGCTGGGTAAACAATTTATCTCTTTTTCTCCATCGATAATATGTCGGTCGGCTGATTCCTGTTTTCTCGCAAACAATCTGCACAATAGGTATTTTTTGAAGCATTTCAATTACTTTCTGTTTTTCTTTTATTTGTCGTTTATCTATACTATTCATGATATTCTTACTCCTTTTTTCCCGGTAAGATTTTCCCAGCGTTTTTTAATCACTTCAGCGTAAACTGGTGATTTTTCCATGAGATAACAACGGCGTTTCATTTTTGTCGCTGCTATCAAAGTACTTCCTGCACCTCCAAAAGGTTCGATAATTAGGTCTCCTCGCTTCGTTAAAACTTTTATGTACGGGATTAGTATCTCTATTGGTTTAGTTCCAAAGATAATTCCCTGTCCTGAGTGCTTGGCATCGGAAGCAATATGCTCGATAAAATCCGTTGGTTGGAATTTTTTACCTTTCTCGTATGACTCCCATGTTGGTTTTCCGGAAATTGCATACAATGCCGTGTCATATTCTTCCTGCAAGCCGTCTTTTTCAATGTCATTATTGAATTCAATATCCGTGTTCGGGGACGCTCCAACCATGGCGATATCATGCTTTGAGAAGAATTTGTATTTAGCTGAGAACCCTTGGTGTCTGTTGGGAAGGTGCCAAACAATCATATTTTTTACTTTCCAGTACTTTTCCATTTCTCCCCAGATTGTGCGTATATTCTTCCAATTTTCGTAGCAGATGATAGAGAAGTGTTCTTTTTGAATTTTATGGATGTTAGCCATCCATTTTTCGGTGAAGTCAGGTGGTAGGACGTCGGTTTCTAAGTACCGGCGATCACGTTTGGCACCAAAACCGGTAACTGCACCATTATGTTTTTTCTTACCGTGCAAATAATCCAAGATATACGGAGGATCTGTTAGGCAAAGATCAGCTTTTTCACCGTTCATTAACTTTACAATATCGGATTCGAGCGTAGAGTCACCGCACATTATTCGGGAGTCGCCGAGCTGATAAACATCACCTTTATTGACTTCGATCTTTGTTATATTCAGCTTTTGAAGTTCTTTAGTTAAGTCAAATTCTTCCGGAATATCAAAATCGAAAACCTTATCTAACTCTTCGCTTGAAAATCCAAGATCCGAGAGAAAAGCTTCATCGAAATCGGCAAGAAGCTCGTAACTCCAGTCTCCGACCGCTTTATTTAAGCGAATATTTAACTCCTGTTCACGTTTGATATCTGATATATATACGGCAATAACTGGAGCCTCTTTGTAATTGAGTTTTTTCATTATCTCGTATCTAAAATTTCCCCCAATGATAATTCCTTTTCTTTCCTTTGCGAAGTTCACCACAAGAGGCTGGAGCATTTCAAATTTTTCAACGCTTGTAGTAAGCTCTTTTGTTGCTTCTTCTGTCCATTTCCTTGGGTTATAAGTTGGATGGCTAAGCTCGGACAAGGGAACATAAAGCAGTTCGTATCTTTTGCCTTTAATTTCAATTGTTTGATTTTGTTTTGTATTCATATGTCGTACCTATATACAATTATATTGTGTTTTTCCGAGGGGTTTATACATTTTCAAAAAAGAAAATTTTTGAGTTTTGAGGCTAACGAAGAATTTTGGTATACTTTGATACACTCTAAAAATGAAAATTATTCCTGTGGAATGTAGATAATTCTTAAAATTTTAACCATAAAAATTTATTAAATAAATTTTTCTATATCTCCGATACATTTCTCCGGATTTTTTAAAATCTCCGTTTTCCAAAATCTCAGCACTTTCCATCCTTGTTTCTTTAATACTTTGTTAACCTCTTTATCTCTGTCAATATTTACAAGAATCTTTTCTTTCCAAAAGCTTTTATAGTTCTTTTTTTCTTTTCTATAATTTTTTCCGTGCCAAAAATCTCCGTCGCAAAAAATAGCTATTTTTTTCCCAGGAAATACTATATCGGGTTTTCCAAATAAATTACCGTTAAGTTTGTATCTATAACCACGCTTAAATAACCCCTTTCTTATAATTAATTCTATATCTGTATTTCTATTTTTAACCCTTCGCATTATTTCGCTTCTTTTTGATTTCGGAAAAATGTCGCTCATATTTGATTAAGGTTGCGATTTCGTCTATTATAAACTTATACTCGTATATATGAAACTGCTCAAGGCAATTGATTTATTTTCCGGAATAGGTGGAATAAGGTTGGGACTCGAGAAAGCTGGTTTTGATGTAATTTACTCAAACGACTTCGATAAATACTGTAAGATAACTTTTGAAGATTATTTCCACGAAGAATTAGACACAAGAAAAATAGAAGATGTACCCTTGGAAGATATTCCGGATGGGATAGATTTGCTTGCCGCCGGATTTCCTTGCCAACCGTTTTCATTAGCGGGCTTAAAGCGGGGATTTGATGATCCACGAGGATCATTGTTTGAAGAAGTTGTAAGAATCATTAAAAACAAAAAACCCAAGGCGTTTCTGTTGGAAAATGTAAAGAATTTAAAAAGACACGATAAAGGAAAGACATTATATTACATGTTGAGCGTATTAAGAGATTTGGGTTATTATGTTCCGGAGCCGCAAATTCTAAATAGTAAGTTTTTTGGAGTGCCTCAAAACAGAAAAAGAATTTATATTGTCGGATTTTTAAACGAAGTAGATTTTAAATATCCGATTGAGAACAATAATACTCCTAAATTAAATGATATATTAGAGACAAATGTACAGGATGAAAGTTATTATCTTTCACAAAAATATCTTGACGGGCTTATAAAGCACAAAAATAGACATCTTGAAAAAGGCAATGGTTTCGGAATGGAAATTCTTAATCCCGAAGGAATTTCAAACACATTGGTAGTTGGAAACATGGGCAGAGAAAGAAACCTTATAAAAGAAAAGAATAAGGTCAAAAATAAGGAGGGAATTAGAAGGTTAACAATAAGAGAGTGTGCTCGTTTACAAGGTTTTCCAGAAGATTTTCGATTCAAATTAGTTTCAAGAACGCAAGCCTATAAACAGTTGGGTAATACCGTTACGATTCCGGTTATTGAAAAAATAGGAAAAGAAATTTCAAAAATTTTAAAGAAAAATAAAACAGAACCTACCTACCTCTATACTTCTGATATTTTATCTATTGCACACATGTAGTCTGTTATGGTATAATATGAAATATTATGCCAAAAAGAAGATTTAATAATCCTCGAGAAAGATTTTTAGAAGTTGCGGAATCCAGGACGAATGCCGTTCTTAATAAGATAAGAGTGCTTGGTCATTGTTCCAACAGAAGTTTATATCAATACACTCCTGATGAGATCAATAAAATTTTCAAAACAATAGAGGACGAGTTGAGTCAAGCAAAAACCAAGTTTAAGCTTGAACAGTCCAGGAAAAGAAGATTTAAATTATAATGACAAGCTTTGTACAACCACAGAATAGAGAAGCAGATCTACAAGCCATAATGGAAGGCTACGAAGGAAGGATTGCCCACCCCAATTGGTTAATAGATGCTTTACAAAAAGACGGAATTCAAAACTGTTGGGATGCAAAGCTTAATAAAAGTTCTACCAATTGGTCTTGTAAAATTTTCTACAAAAAATTATCTTCCGGAATGGATGTGGTAGGCATTGAGGATAAAGGAACAGCGGGATTAACTGGTAGTATTCCGAAAAATTTAAACGATGTCGTTTTAGCGCTTCAAAGCGATGATCCCGAAGAACGTTTGGCTTATTTTTCAAGTTCCAATTGGAGCAAGAAAGCAGAAGACGCTCTGGGTTCAAGAGGACGAGGGAAGATGATTTTTGTGGGTGCCTCCAAAGAAAAAATGATCTATTTCGATTCCATCCGTTCGGATGACGGTATTTACATTTTCGGAAAAACTTATTTGGACGAAAATAAATCAATAAGCGTGGACATACTTGCGGGAGAGGAAGCCGAAATTAAGAGGAAAGAAATATTCGGAACAGACTTAAACTCGTTGGACCAAGTTGGAACAAGAATTCTAATCCCATTTCCAAGAGAAGAAGTTATAGGTGGTTTCGAGAATGAAAAAATTGTCGAATATATTCAACACACATGGTGGGAAATTCTTGAGAAGTATGGTGCGGATATTCAAATAGAAAATGATGGATGGATTACAAAAGTTGAACCTTCTGTTTGGTTGCCCGTGGCAAAACTTGGAATAAAGGAAACGGGAAACTACGAGAATATATCCTTAAACAATAATAAAGACTTACGAATTAAGAGAATTTCCTTGGCTTATTTGGGCGATAAAGAAATACCCGATTTATATAAGGGGATAACTATTCAACGTAGCGGAATGGTTATACAGCATGTAGATGTTTCTAAATTAATAGGAGACCAAATAGGAGAGAAAATTTTTGGTAACATTGAATTGGATAAAAAATTAGAGACTGAAATTAGATTAAACGAAGGTCCTGAACATTATTCCATATTTTGGACTAGAGAGATTCCTAGACAGTTACGTTTAATCCTAAAAGAGAAAGCATTAGATTTCGCCCAAGAATATAAACTTATTGAAGAAGAAAAAAAGAAAATAAACAATCAGCAAAGGCGAGCGGAAGTAGCAGTCCAAAGAGAGTTAAATGATCTTGCCAAAGAGTTAGGCTTGAAGTATGGAACAGGATTGGAAGTTAAAAGAAAAAAGAAGCATCAAAGGGAACCCGATGAGCTGCTAAGAATATCCGTTCCGGATTTTGAGACACCGTTTGTTACCGGTAGAGTTAATTTTGGACAATCCTTAAAAGGGTTATATGCGATACCTGTCAATACTACCAAAGAAAAAATTAAAGCACTACTTAGGGTTTACGTAATACATAATGATACTATTTTCAAAAAAGAGAACGTGGATTTGGTAATTGAGCAGGAAATAGACCTCGATAACGAAACGGATTTAAGAATTGGATGGGAAAAGCTGGAAATAAATAACTCTTTTCCAACTGGACAATATTATTTTAGAGCGAAAATGATAGCGATGGAAGATAAAAAAATTGATGAAAACCTACAATTTGAAAAAGGCGACGAGATTTACAGAACCGTAAGCAGAGCCTTTTATGTTGAGGAGGATCCCGAAGACAAGGGGCTTTTTAAACTGCAAAGAGACGACAGAAATAATAAGAAAAAATATTTTTGGTGGGAGTTTGAAGATAAAACATGGATAATTTATTGGAATGGACTACACCCTTCCTTTAGAGACACTGTTGAAAATGAAGAATTATTGCAGGTAGAACTCAGAAAAATGAGCTATATAATTTTCTTTTCAATTCTATGTTCAGAGGATAAAGTTTTGACCGATGATAATAAAACTCCAAAAGTTTTTGATCAAGATGATTTAATGGAAAGTAATTTCGATGATTTACTTCAGACCGTATTCAGAAAACAGAGCGAAATTCTTTGGGATAAATTTAAATAATGGCAATTTTAATTAAAAAGAATAATAAAAACATATTCGTAAGCGGAACGGGTGTAATAACCAATGCCGAAAAAGAAAAAGCCGAAAAACTCAGCGCAGAGTTAAAAAAATCCTTCTCAAATTTAGAAGTAGATTTTATAAGACGAGGCTTACTAACAAACAGTGGTACTAAGAAAGATGCTTTGCAAATATGGTATGAGATTGGAGAGATTTTAAACTTCGCACTCGATAAATATAAAATAAGGGGATCCGTAGACGAACCTTATTTTTGGCAGTCCATATACGATTACACTTCAAAAAGAATTCAAAAAAACCCTCCTCCGAAAAGATCCCAAGAATGGAAAAGAAATCATTTCAGGCTTTGTGCAAAGATGGCCGAACGCAAATGGGAAGATGTTAAGGAAGTTGGTTCTTGGTCGGTTTGGAGAGACTTATTTGATAATAATAAAATTTTAGAAGATGATCGAGTATTAAATTTAGTTGTAGAAAAAATAAAAGAATTACATAAAGGCCATAAGGAATTAAGGCCTTTTATTCATGGTATTAGAAGAGGATTAAAAAGAGTTGATACTTCCGTTCTTTCGAATAAAGAACTGAAAAATAAATTAGATAAAATTGATTAAAAAGACACAACTTCACGCGTATGAGACGAAAATTTATCAAATGGTTTATAAACTTTACGGTCTTACCTCAGAAGAAGTAGCAACAGTAGAGAGAAGAAAGGAAAGCTAAAATAATATGGATTGGGAGGATACATTTCGTTCATGGGCAAAAAGCCCGAGTACGACCGAGCAAGACAAGTGTGATAATGCAGAAACTGCTATCCGCAAAGCAGTTACTAATCATTCTAACTTTACAAATAAAACAGTTCGCGTTTTTACTCAAGGGTCTTATAGAAACAGAACGAATATTGGAGCTGAAAGTGATGTTGACGTTGGCGTTCTTTGTACAGATACTTTTTTCTTTGATTTACCAGAAGGATTTACTACGGATTCGTTTGGAATAAGTACTCCAGCAGAATATAAACATCCTGAATTTAAGGATCATCTACACGAAGCCCTCAACTCTCACTTTGGTGAAAAAGTTGTAAGTCGTGGCAATAAAGCCTTTGATATCCATGAAAATACTTATCGAATTGATGCAGATGTTGTGCCCCACTTCGAGTTCAGAAGATATGACAAAAATGGTAATTATTTAACGGGCACCGCATTTTTAACAGTAGATGGTACGAGAATTATAAATTGGCCGGAACAAAACTACGAAAACGGAGTAGCGAAAAATGATGCCACCGGTTATAGATTTAAGGCTCTTACGCGCACAATAAAAAATCTCAGAGTTCAAATGGCCAATGATGGGCGTGAAGTAGCAAAGCCAATCCCTTCTTATCTTATCGAATGTTTGGTTTGGAACGTACCAGACGAAGGATTTAACCATGATACTTACACCGCAGACGTTCGTTATGTTCTTGCACATTTATTTAACAACACAAAAAATTATGATGACTGTAAGGAATGGGGAGAGGTAAACGAGTTAAAGTATCTTTTTCGTACATCACAACCGTGGACAAGGGAGCAAGCGCACGCTTTTATTTCTGCGGCTTGGGATTATTTAGGACTCAAATAAATGAAAAATATTAAATACGAATTATTAATATGGGTACACCTTATATCACTTATCAGTATCTGGTTTGGGTTGCTTTTTATCTTACAAATACCTATCGGATTTAATAATGAGGCACTTTTCAAATTACCGGAAGTAGTAACAATATACCTAGTGCTTAGTTTTATATTTACAAAATGGGTTTGGCGTTTACCGATCTTACGGGGATGGCTTATTAGATACCCAGATTTACAGGGAACATGGCAAGGCAATCTTCAGACAACTTGGAAAAATCCTGAAACTGGTGAAATTCCTGGCCCAATTCCTATGATTTTAGTAATAAAACAATCATTCGATACCATCAGCTGTGTTATGCACACGCAAGAATCTACAAGCTATAGTAATGCGTCAATGTTGAGTGAAGATGATGATAGCGGCGTACAAAGAATAAGCTACAACTATACAAACACACCAGATACAACAATAAGAGGCCGTAGTGCTATACACTATGGAGCGGCTATTTTGAGAATTGTAAAAGAAGGGAAGAGATACTTACTAACGGGCGAATATTGGACAAGCCGTAGCACCGCAGGGAATATTTCTTTAACATTAAGATCAAAAAAACTATTAGGGGCTTTCCCTCAAGACTTAATACCTCAAGAGCAAAAAGTGGGTAAAAAGAAAATTTCAAGAAAATAAAATATGAATCCTACTTGGCCATCAAAAGATTCAGAAGTAAATGCAGTTATTATAGCCGCACACCCTGATGATGAAACAATATTTTGCGGAGGTACTATGCTTAGTTATCCATCATGGAACTGGAATATCATTTGCGTAACAATGCAGCAAAATACACCAAGACCTCAAGAGTTTGATTCAGCAATGAAAATGTATAAGAGTTTTGGAGTAAACATAAAATCATATTTAACTCTAAATAAACCTGACGATAATCAAGATTTATCTTCAGCCGATTATGAAGATTGGAAGGAAACTATAAGAAAAGTTGGCCTAAATCCCGACATTGTATTTACTCATAATGTCATGGGTGAGTATGGCCACAAACACCATATCGCTATTAGTAAAATGGTACTTGAGTTGTTTACGAATGTATGGAAATTTGTATATCCTGGCGATCCAAGCATCACTCCTCAACCCCAAAAATCACTTTTGAATTCTGTACCCCTAGATCAGAATTTACTTAATAAAAAGAAAGAGATCTACGATACTTGCTATAAATCGCAGGCTTACGTTTGGACAGTTTTACCAGAGTTGATGAAATACGAACTTGAAAAGGGTCCTGAAATTTTTACTAGCGGGAATGATTCAGAATGAAAATAAAGTTAAGAAAAATAAAACAAATTAATATCGATAAAATTTCGGGGTCAAAAGAAGATTTTAGTCAAGCCATTGCTACAAGTTGAAGAAAGTTATATTGAAACTGATCAAGTAAACGCTATGTCAAAATATCGAATTTATGCTCTAATCCTTGGAGAAACCCTTCCAGAAGGAAAGATATTTGAGTGCGAAATCAAAAAGATAGATTTCGATAAGCAAGCAAAAAGAAAATTTTCCCCAATCCAAAGTGTTTTCTCTGAAGGAGAAGATGTTGATTATTATAAAACTTATGTTACTTCTCTTCGATACGTTGACCCCATAAAAATAAAATCTGAATATGTCATAGTTTGTGATATCGAAGAAGATAAGCCTGGCGATGCGTTGGGTGGAGCAATAAAAACAATCGATAGAATCACAAGATTTTTATCATTGGCCTGTTTGGAGGATGTAAAGAGAAAATTTGGAAGAAATAGGGGTAGCTTTGAGCCATATGTTTATCAAGTAAATAAAATTTATTTACTGGATGGGAATGATAAGGAGTCTGATGTTGAATATAAACTCGAAAGTGGGCATATGTATCTGCCAAACAGACCGGAGCAAACAGAATGGAGAGACTCTGGTACAGGTAAGTTTCTTGATGAAATTTACAATTTCCATGATGAAATATTTGAGAGAGCTCTTAAGTACCTCTACCGATCTTCCGTTGGGTATTTAGTTTTGGACAGTAACGAAAAGATAGCCCTAGACCATTTCAAATCAATTGAGATTGTTATCAATTCGTTATCAAAGAAACGTGAGTTTAAAGAGAGATTGGGAGAGGCTGTTAGTAAAATTGGAATTACACCGGAAGAAAAGAAGCGGATTGAAAACTTCTGGGATGACAGATCAAAATATGGTGATATTGCTCATCCATCTCTATTTGACGAAGTTGAGAGATATCCTAATCAATTTCCAATACCTAGTAATGCTCGTTACTCCGGCGGTGGTTTTGATTCAATCGCACCGAGTATTCTTTTGAAATATTATCAGTACATTAAAGGAGTTTTTATCGTGGACATTGACGAACCTTCGAGTCAAGGTGATTCAAGTTCCAAGGAAGGTCAATTCAGTCGTGTTTATGAAATATCTCTTTGGGGCACTATTCACCATAATCACTTATTCTATTACACTTCAGAAAAAAACAAACAAAAATTAATCCTGAATTTAAAAAAAGCATTTGCAAGGGAATATAAACTTACAGATGATTTGATAGTTGAAATTGAAATTCTCCCAAGTAAAAAAGGGGTATTCCGAGAAAGGAGAATTAAATTAAGAGTATGTACGACAACATAAAAATCGCTTTTGACAGCTTAATTAAACATCCTGAATTCCAGGAGCTTGTAAAAGAATATAGATTTAGGTTTGGCATTCCCGAATCTGGATTTACTGACTCATCTTCAGATGGATACAAGCATTGGATACAAGAAGGTCTACGAAAATCTGATTACCTAAAGGATCAGTTTCTATTTATAGCCAAAAGATGCAAAAACCTTATTCCTGACAGAGATCCTATTCCAAATGTTTTGCTCGCTTACTATTTTCTATACGGGAAAATCCCAAATGAAGCATCAGATCAAAATGAATTTACTTTTTCTATTAATCCTAGTGGGATACTCGGTAGTTTCGATATAACTTTTACTGTTCCTTTGCTTTTTGGTCTGGAGGAATTCATTAGTCAAGTAGAGGAGCATAGAGATGAAATCAAGCAAACAGCTGGCAATTCAAAATCAGCAATTTCCACTTTATCTTCGCAAACTTCAAGCTCAGCAATTGACTTTAACCCTAAACATGATCTTTTAGCGACAACGCCAGGAAATGGATCAGATCTGATTGACAGAGTTCATAGAGATATTATTTATTTAACTGAGTTTGGTCGGATAGTTTTGAGAGGGCATCTCCAAAACATGAAGGAAGAAGACTTTGTAATAGCTACTTATGATGACAAAAATAAACCAATCTTTGCTCCTATTCAACAGATGGGGATGTTTCTTTTAAATCGAGGTTTATTCCCCCTTGTGGAAGAATATTGGAAACATATAGATGACGAAATCCAAGATTTTAATAGACAGACAGGAAAGAGAGTTAATAGAGGAATTCCTCTCGCAAATATAGGTGTTTCACAAATTTCTCAAGGGAAAGTAATTGAAGGATTATTTAATATTTATAGAGGATATGAAGACGACAGAGAATGTCTCCAACATTTACCTGCGATTACCATTGAGCCTGAGAAGGATATGGCTAACAGCGTTCTTTTTACTCAGTTTGAAGAGCGACAAATTAATAACCTTTTTAGTGTTATTGTTGCTAAATTTGGTTCAGTTTTCCCTACTCCCATTTCAAAAGATGATCTTTCCAATTTTGTATTAGGTTTAAAATCTGACAAGAAGTTACTTTTCTATATAATTATTTATCGATTTTCATTTGCTTTTTCATTAAATAATCAATTAACGACAATTATTTCCAGGAGCGAAATTCTTAGGTCTTTGGCAGAATTGGCTTTATGGTTTGAGGATGAGTTAAAAAGAAAAGATTTGACCCTATCTGGAAAAACTTTAATTCCGATATTAGATCAAAAAATTGGTCAATTAAACCCGACAAGTGGGCAATATACGGATGCTTCCTCTTTAAATGAGCTCTCAACTAAAATTGCAAACGCTTTGGGAGTATCCTCAGCATTAGATCTAACAAACGCACGAGTAATGGGATGCTTAAGGAATTTTGCAGGCCATAATCTAGAAGTTCAGGATCATGTTTTTTTTCAAACTTGTGATGAAATTTTTGCGCGAATGCTCTCATTCATTATTTACTCAAAAAGTAAGGGGTGGATATGAAATATGCAGTATTTAAATGACGAACAACATTATATTGACCGCTACGATCTCCACACAATTGAGGAATGCATCGATGCTGTAAGAATGTTTCATGAGGTGTATCAAAAAAGCTCGTCTAGTGAGGAAATTAAAGATGTGCCGGAAGAAGAGAAAGTAAAAACGCTAAATTATATGCTTAATTGCCAGCTTTTTGTCATAAAAGCAAACAGATTTGAAAAGAAAAAAGAAACTATCCAAAAATGGATGGAAGAAGATAAGTTAAAACAAGACAAGCAAGATTATACTCCAACACCTGAAGGAGCACATTGTCCCCTATGCAACGCTTCCATGTATTTTAACTCCTCAAAGCATCTTGATTATACCCTTGATAGCCCATTAATTCGCATGATGTTTTTATTTAAATGCAGCAAATGCGAGAAGCAGCAATGGGTTTATGATGATGGTGAAATTCGTGTCTCAAAACCTGATCTTTGCCCAAAATGCAATAAAGAACTAAATGTAGCCGGTAGTAGGAAAGCGAAAGTCATTACCACACTATACAAATGCAAAGGATGCGGATATTCAAAAAAAGACGTGCTTGATCTTGCCAAAAGCGATGAGGAACACAAAAAATGGCAGGAAGTGCAAAGTAAAAAAGAGGAAGAAGGCAGGAAATTGTTAGCAAAATATCGGGAAGAGTTTTGTTTGTCCGATGAAAAAGGCAAAGAGCATGTTGAAACACTTGAGGCAACAGAGGTTGCAAATGAAATCCATGAGGAAGAAAAGCAAAAGTATGACAATTCAGCGTATCAAACAGCAGTTAAACTCAAACGGACGAGCATAATTGAGCTGGAAAAACTTCTAACCGAAGCGGCGGAAAAGGAAAAATATGTCAAACTCACTCTTGAGAAACCGGAGATGAGTCAATTTGTGATTGTCCCCTTTAGTGTTTTGGATGCTATTTCAACACGCAGACAAAATATTAGTGAAGACACACTTAAAAAACTCATAAAAGACGCTCTTGAGGATACTAACTGGAGACTGATGAGTGATGGAATACATTATCGCCTTGGTTATCTCTCGGGGAGATTGAGAGGTTATGAGCATGAAGAGGACTTAGTGCAGCTATCAGGCAAGAAACAGGAACAAAAACCATCTAAAGTCGATCCTGAGAAAAGGGAGAAATACAATTATCATAATCTAGTGCAGATGGCAAGAATTACCGGCAAACACGCAGGCATAAAAGCTATGCGTATAAAAAGACTTGAAAAAGAACCAGATGGATTTTTTCTTGAAGCAAGCGAGGGTCCATATCAATGCGACATCTGTAGAGAAAGTGCTTATGGAGATAATATTTGGTGGACATTAGATTGTATGACTTGTGGTGATTGCCATAGGAATATAAAAGAAGGAATAATACCCGCTCTTACGTATGATTTGAAAAATAAAATATGGATCAAAGATTGGCAAATAAAATCTGAGTATAGTGTTCAACCGATGACAAAGAAAAAGTTGGAACGACAAGGGCTCCTGCATGGAAGACAGCTCAAACGGAAAGACGGCACAGTTTATTGCACAGTCTATTTAATTGCAGAAAACCAGGAGTTTTTAAAGAAATATCCATTAAAACCGGAACAAGATATAAAGCTCTACTGGTCAGATGAACACAAAAGCTTGATGTTGGATGTTAAAAATAATAAGTATCCCAAAGAATCAGATGGAAAAGAGACAATGCTTGACGATAAAGGCAATCAAGTTGAATTTTAGGCTCGAAAGTAAATACCTGCAGTATCTTTAGTAGTCTTATTGAGAGGTTATTCCATTGAACAATGCCTGAGCAATTTGCTGAGTATTATTATCCATCAGTCACCAATATTGCCGGTTTCTGGTAACAATACGCATCTGCACAATTGTCCTGCTGGTGAATATAAATGCCCGCTTGGGAATTTCACATCTAAGGGTATAATTCCGGCTTTCTCGTTTTCTCTGCATACGTCACACACATATTTATCTTTTCCGCAAAGCCATGATTTACCAGTTACTATCCCGGATTTTATATAGCCGTTATAGCTTTGAGTTGAATTTTTAAACATGAACGTATAATGTTCTCGCAGTTTTTCCGGGGAGTCTTTGGCTATTAGTTGGCCAGTACATTTTCTCACTATTTTGAGGTTATGCCAGCAAACAGTGCTTGAGCAATTTGCTGTTGTCTGTTTCCTGTACCATCAGTCAAAAGCGTGTACTCTGCGTCAGAGGATATAAACACCGTCTCTGCTATTGTTGCCGGCATATTTGCTTTTAAGAGCATGCCGTCTGCAAAGTTAGTGATGCCATTGTTTTGAATATATTGCTTAGTTGGGTCTACGTTGCTAAGTTGCGCCATAGCATTGTTGATTTTCTGCGCCCAAGCCTTGTCTTTGAGTTGCTTGCCATACAAACCCTCTGTGTAGTCAATTGCATGGTTGGTTGAGCCGTTAAGATGTATTGACACCAAGTAAGCAGCACCGGCATTGTTGCATGTATTAGCGCGGTCAGTGTTGCTTGGGTCCGCGTCTGGGGTTTTTCTGGTCATTACTACAAAGTAGTTGGCATTAGTCAAAAGGGTTTGTAAGCGAACGGCAATATCCAATGTCTCTTGTGCTTCTGTGATAGTGCCATAAGTAGCACCAGTGTCATTACCACCATGCCCGGCATCAACACAGATAATCTTAACTGATGGCGTAGGAGTTGGTGTTGGTTGTGGTTTTGCAGCAAATGCTATCTGAGGGGAGAGCAAAAGCACCGTAGCTGTTATAAAAGTAAACAATTTCTTCATTATCTTAATGCTAACTGTAAGTTAGCACAAAGTCAAGCAGGAAATGAGGCTAAATGCTAAGTGTCATTAAGTGGATTATAACCTGTGTACTTTCAATAATTAGGGCATGAGAAGAAATGCAAAGTTGCCTAAGTCTATTGGCAAACGTATTCAAAAGCGCAGAAAAGAGGTAGGTTTGACCCAAGAAGAACTAGCAGAGAAAGTCGGAATTAGCAGAGCGTATATGGGATATGTTGAGCAAGGAAGAAATGCTCCATCTCTTGAGGTGTTAGAAAAAATTGCCAAGCTCCTGAAACTTTCCTTAAAAGAGCTGTTTTAATATCAAATATATCAAACTATATCATTAGGATTTGAGCCATGTAGGCTATGCTGTGTATCATTTGTCTCATTTAGCCTCGATATGATACACTATCCAAGACAGTGATTATGGGACTAAATGGTTCCAGACCAAGCTGTTCCGCTCAATATTTACCTTTAAAAAAGTGTATCGTATTGACTCCATAATATGAATCAACAGAAAAAAAGGCCGACTCAAGAAGAATTTCATTTACAT
>JGI1358J11329_10001245_pt1 | contig 21252 bp, 22 predicted proteins | sample Subgroupgradi54m_FD_11329 | JGI IMG/M metagenome (IMG submission 11329)
AGGGTTCCTAAGAAAACTAAAATATCCGTAGCCTTAATATTAATCTTTTTTGCTCTTTTCCATTATACTTCTTTTATCTTTTTTGCCGCATACGAGCTTCCTTCACCAAAAAAGCTTGTCTCAACAGATAAACCTTTAACAACCGAATTTTTTGATCGCAGTGGCAAGCTTTTATACAGGCTTTATGAAGGAAGAAACCGCACGCTGGTAAATCTTTCAGACCTTCCCCCATATCTGATTAAGGCAACTATCGCAGCTGAGGATAAAAATTTCTACTCTCACCCGGGGGTTGATCCTCTGGCCATAGTCCGGGCAATAATTGCCAATTTTAAACACCAGAATTTGGAGGGAGCATCTACCATCACCCAGCAATTGATAAAAAATACGCTGCTTACCCCGGAAAAAACCTATGCCAGAAAAATTAAGGAAGTCATTCTTGCCCTTTGGGCTGAGCGTATTTATCCCAAAAATCAAATATTACAAATGTATTTTAATGAAGCGCCTTACGGAGGTCCAGCCTGGGGAATTGAGGCTGCATCTCAAACCTATTTTGGCAAAAGCACTCATGATCTTACTTTAGGACAAGCCGCCTATCTTGCTGGTTTGCCTGCTTCCCCAACCCAATATTCTCCTTATGGCACAAATCCGGAACTTGGAAAAGTCAGACAAAAAGAAGTTTTGAAAAGAATGGTTGAAGATAAATTCTTAGATCAAGCTCAAGCAGATTTAGCATATTCAGAAGATTTACATCTTAAACTTCAGATTAATGATATAAAAGCTGCGCATTTTGTCATGTATATTAAAGATTTACTTTCACAAAAATACGGTCAAAGAGTAGTTTCACAAGGAGGACTTAAAATTATAACTACTTTGGATTTAAATTTACAGGAGAGGGTTGAAAATATTGTCTCGGAGGAAGTTGATAAACTGTCATCTTTGAATGTAAAAAATGGGGCAGCTATGGTAACAGATGGCAAAACCGGCCAGATTTTGGCCATGGTTGGTAGTAAAGATTATCATAACAACGAGTTTGGATCTTTTAATGTTACACTTTCTCCCCGTCAACCAGGCTCATCAATTAAAGTTGCAACATATGCAACTTCTTTCAAACAGGGTTTTAGCCCGGGAAATACAATCCTGGATGTACCAGTTACTTTCCGGGATAATTGGGGTAATTCCTATTCACCGCTAAATTATGATGGTAATTATCACGGACCAGTTTCGCTGCGCACAGCTTTAGGCTCATCATATAATATTCCGGCTGTTAAAATGTTATCAACAGTTGGAATTGATGAGATGATAAACACAGCGAGGGATTTGGGCATAACTACTTTTACCGATCCTGGCAGGTATGGCTTGTCTTTAACTTTAGGCGGAGCCGAAGTTAAGATGATTAACATGATGACTGTATACGGAACTTTCTCACAACTCGGCAGCAGAAATACAGCTACTCCAATACTTAAAGTTACTGATTCTGATGGAAATATTTTGGAAGAATATGAAAATCACCCGCAACAGGCAATAGCTGCAGAAGTTGCATATTTGGTTACAGATATTTTAGCAGACAACAATGCCCGAACTCCTGCATTTGGAGCAAATTCTTTACTCAAAATTCCAAATCATACTGTTGCAGTAAAAACCGGAACTACGGATAACAAAAAAGATAATTGGACTTTTGGCTATAGTCCGGATTTCGTGGTGGGGGTTTGGGTAGGAAATAATGACAACTCTCCCATGAATCCAAGATTAACCTCAGGTGTAACCGGTGCAGCTCCAATTTGGAACAGAATAATAAATACCATTCTTGCAGATACACCTGATGCGAAATTTATCCGTCCAAAAGGAATAATTGAGGCTAAAATAGATGGACGGGCTGATTTGGCAAGCGCCAATATTTTACCAAAAAGTCTGGTCAGAATCGCAAAAAAAGATGATAAGATGTATTTTTCCGACCCTTTTTCTTCCTATTCAACTCCATCTGCCCAGGCTACTGTAAAAAATGATATTACAAATTAGGTTCCAGCAACTTCTGGATAACTAAGTGGATTTAATCTTATATCATGACATTCAAAATATTGATGTGTTAACATTGAATACATATAATCCATAATCAGGTCTTGCTCTTTTAATCCTAAAATATTATTCACCTTTTCCGCCTCTACCTGATTACTTGGTTTTAATCCTAAATTCGCAGTTTCCAGCAGAGCTTTTTTAACAGGCTCTGCGAGCGTAAATACTGTACCTAAATCGTAACGCCCACCAATCGAAGCCTCAGATTGTACTAGATTCTGATCTCCCCTGATATATATTACTTTTCCTCCTACCGCTATCAAGCTTGCACTATCCCGTCTCATTCCTGATTCGCTAAAAAAGTCTGAAAAAAGTTTTTTAGCAGCTAATCTAAACTCAATTTTAGGACCTTTTTTTACCCCTTTTTCTTCCATATAATTTTCAAGCCTTTGAATATACTCAGAAGTTTCTTCCATCATTACAAGTCTTGCAAAAGAGGCTGTATCCTCACCAATAACATGAGGATTGACTTGATAAGCAAGAATTCTCAAAAAATTTTCCACCAGATTATAATTATATATCCTGATTGCTTCCGAGTTACCTCTTAAAATATGATCAAGTAAAAGACGGGGGAAGTACATTTCACCCCTCTCTGGATTGCAATATGATTGTCCCTCTGATCGAACAGTCAAATAAGCTCTTTCTAAACGACTTAATAATTCAGGATGTGGTCTTGTAGTTTTTTTGGGGTCATGAGGTAATAAATCTCTAATCCCTACGTATATAGGCAGGTTTTCCAAACATACATCTCTTCTTTCTATATCCTGTAACTCAGCCAAAGAACCAAAAAAAACTTGTGCAGGTAGATAGCGATCAAAAGGCTCTAAAACAGGATAATGATCTACTAAGGTTTGTCTTACCCGGGCTCCGAGATATTGCGGGCTTAATTTATTACTATCTGCACTTGGTAAAATATTTATTACTTCCATTTAAAAACCCCTTTCGGAGTTAGGTATATATTATATACTTTTCAACTTTTCTATCTATTCCGAACTTCCAAAAAGGTTAATACTCCCGGTAAATGCAGTAAGAATTCTACTGTTTCCTCATTTTTTAAGACAGCTGATATTCTTCTTTGTTTTTCTTCCTCACTGGAGGCTGTAAATCCTACTAATTCTTTTCTGTGTCTTCTTGCCAGAATATAATAAAATGATGCAAATTCCAGATATTTCTGTATATCAACCATATCTTCTCTTCGTCTAATTCTACCCAACGGGCTTAAACGCTTTCCAATTATTTCTTTTTTTAACTCCCTTTCTACTCTCTCTCCAACTTGTATTATTACATCCTTTAGTCCCCAAGGCATCCACACCCCCGCCTGCCGGAGTTTTCCCAAACCTGCCTCATCAGTCAGCGGGATTTTTTTTGACCTTATAAATCCTGCCTGCTTACCAATCATCCTTCCTAAATACTCAGGGTCTGTCCAGATTTGATCTTCACACATTTCCTGCTCAAGTTTATTCCCGGTCTTTTCCCTGTTTGCATCCCAAGCTCTTATTTGAACTCTTATCTGCTCTGTAAAAGCAGGCTTAAAATCTTCACTTCTCTGTTTATAAATAAGAGAGAAGTTAGGATTAAATTCTAAGGCTTTTTGCACATGACCTACAAAATCAACCCACTGCTCTCTACCATCTACCTTTACCCTATTCATTTTGTTAATCAAATGGTCAAGATTAATCCAGATTCTTGATCTTCGATATACTTCTTCCAGATCTTCTGATCTCACGTCTTTTTCAATTAACCTGCGTTTCTCTAAAACTGCCTCGGATTCCTGTCTTTCTATATCCCATACAGTTTCTGCAAAAACTCCTTCAGGCAATACCTGTCCTGTTAAAAAATTCAGGGCAATTCTGGCTTCAGGAACAACCATTTCCATATTCAATAAGTATTTAAGCCGTAAACGGGGATTATAGGGTTTATGAGAACCTCCACGAGCCAAAGGATCTTCAACACCAAATAATTGATTTGTTAGTCTTTCATTAACCATAAATTTCAAAATTTTGTGATACTGCGTAGTTTACGCTCAATTACCCTATTGCGCAAGAGAGAATTACTTTGGAATAACCTGATCCATCAACCTGCCAAAAGTTACACGCCATCCTCGCAATGCCTGAATAGTTTGACGATTCCCTATTATTTGTTGAATTTGGTTCTCAGGATTATCCGCTGCTAAGATTATTTGAGGATGTCTGCTTGAATAAGTCAGGTAATAAATTCCAAACTTAAAATAATCATGATATCTGGGTTTAGACTCCCTTGGATCTATCTCAAGAGTGTAATTATCTTCTGTATCTGGTAAAACTCTATTAGTAGCATTTCCTATCTTTACTATCCTGGCAAACAAACCAGCAGGTAAACTTGCTCCCGAAACTTGTAATAACTCTCTGTTTACTGTAGTTGCCAAGTCTATGTTTGCTTTTTGCAAGTATAAATTTTGCCTGCAAAGCATTAAAGCAATATACTTGCGGTTTGTAAATCTTCTTGAACCTATTTCATGAAAATCAACACTTTCCATCCAATCTACCAGAACCATTTTCAGATTAGCTACCTGACTGCTGGGAAGCCTACTAATATGAGTATCAAAAATAGTTGGACCATCTTGGATAAACTGCTCTCTTTGAAGTTCCAGTGAATTCCCAATATCCCTCCATTCAAACCGTCCGGAAGGCATGGGCAAGTTTTGTATCTGAGTTGCCCGGAACGCATTAACCAATGGACGCACTCTTCTATCTACCTGTTGCGGTAAAGTGTGTTTATTATTATGTCTTTTTATATCTGTTTCTTCCTCTTGAGTTAAAGCTCTTAACTCACCTTCTTTCCACTCACCTCTTTCTTGTTTTTGTCTGGCCTCCCGCCTTTTTGCACTAAACCAATACCTTAAATTTTCTTTATCAAAATCTCCTCTACCTTCAAAAAGTGATGCAAAGTGTGCCTCCCAGGGAGACATATATAGAAATCTTGCGTAAACTTCTAGATCAGACCATTTATCACCTTTTGCAACAGATACACCTCTGCTTATCCTTCTTCTTGTTTCTTGTGGGGAAACAAGCAGACGTGGATCAAATAAAAGCTTCTGTCTGCGTAAAGATAACAGTGCATCATTAAATTCATCAACTGTAAGGTATATTAATGGAGCTGCCTCAGGAGCAGTAGGAAGAAGCTCGTCCGACTTTAAAGTTCTAATCAAACCTCTTAACCTATCAACATTTGAAAGTGCTTTAGATTCCATACTATTTCAATACCACCCAGCCCCGTTGATCTTTTTTGGGAATCTTAACTGGTGAAGTAATAAATCTACTGGAATCACCTATAAAAATTAAGGTACAATATCTGTATCCTTTTTTACTTTCCAAAAAAATATCATCATGTGCGGTCGTACACCATGATGTTTTTTTAATATTTTCCAGATCCTCTTGGGTTAGTCCATCAAAAAAGATTACTTTTTTTACTCGAAATTGTCCGATTACATCTTTACCAGAAGGTTTTATATATACCAAATCCCCTGCAGAAATAACCCCAAAAGGGGCAATTTTTGCCTTTGAAAATCTATTTTCTATAGTTTTTTTACCGGAAAGAATATCCTCTGCCCCCTTGCCTTTAAAAATTGCTAAATGTTTGTTCATTAAAGCCGATTATAATTTAATAGCTGAATATTGGCAATCATATGAAAAATAATCTTCCTATTGCCTTCTCTATAAACCTTTGATATACTTGACAAAGTGAGTCCAAAATAGAGGACTCTTTTTTTGGATCAAAATATGCCCAAGATAAATTTTTTTAAAGAAGTTTACGAAGAGTTATTAAAAGTTACCTGGCCAACTCGTGAGCAAACCATAAGATATACGGTTTTAGTAGTAATTGTAGCTGTGGGTGTAGGTATATTTTTGGGAGGGTTAGATTATATTTTAACCGCTCTTACAGCACTTTTTTTAGGACACCATGGACGATAAAATAAAAACAGAAGAACAGACATTAACTGAAAATCCTAATGCTAAATGGTATGTAGTTCATACCTATTCCGGCCATGAAAATAAAGTAGCTTATACTTTGCAACAGAGGATTGAATTAGAACATTTGGCAGATAAAATTTTGGATGTTTTAGTACCAATGCAGGATAAAATTGAGATTAAAAGCGGTAAAAAAATAACTATCAAAGAGAAAATTTTCCCTGGATATATTCTAGTTAAGATGGTTTTAGATGATATTTCCTGGCTGGCTGTCAGGACTACTCAAGGTGTAACTTCATTTGTTGGTATGGGAAACAAACCAACCCCAATATCTGAAGCTGAGGTACAAACAATTGTTAAATTTACTCAAAACGAGGCTCCTGTTTATAAACAAGTGTTTACAGCAAACGATACTGTTAAAATTGTTGATGGTCCTTTTGCAGATTTTATTGGAAAAGTGGATAATGTTGACGGAGAAAGAGGAAAAGTAAAGGTGCTAGTATCTATTTTTGGTAGAGAAACACCTGTGGAATTGGATTTTTTGCAAGTGCAGAAAATATAAGACTCTCACTAATAAATATGGCAGCTAAAAAGATTAAAACATACATTAAATTAAATATCCCGGCAGGTGTAGCAACTGCTGCTCCTCCTGTGGGCCCGGCTTTAGGCCAGCATGGTTTACCTATTATGGAGTTTGTAAAAGCTTTTAATGAAAGAACCAAAGAAAAGCAGGGTAATATTTTGCCGGTTGTAATAACAGTATATGAAAACAGAACTTTTTCTTTTATAACCAAAGAACCTCCTGTTGCAGAGATGATTAAAAAAACTTTGAATCTGGAAAAAGGATCTGGCACAGCTTTAAAAGATGCTGTTGGAACTTTGAGCAAAGCTCAAGTAGAACAAATTGCTAAATCCAAAATGCCGGATTTGAATGCAAATTCAATTGAAGCAGCTATGAAAATTGTAGAAGGAACAGCACAGAGTATGGGGGTAAAGATTAATGGGTAGACCAAAAGTTAAAGTTATTGATGATTCGCAACCAGAAATAGAAGTGAAACAAAAGGTTCAAAAAGGCAAACCTAAAGATGAACTGGTTGAAAAACTAAAAGCAGAACTTGGGATAAGTGACGCTCCCTTGATTGCCACCCCGCCAACAGCTACGCAGTTGCAGGCGGGTCACAATGACAAACCTAAAAAACCACAAAAACCTGGCAAGGAAAAACCCCGCTCTAAAAAATACCAGGAAGTTTCAAAGGATCTGGACAGATCCAAAACATATTCAATAAGTGAAGCTGTTGAAATAACAAAAAAATTATCATATTCCAAAAATGTAGGCACCCTGGAGGCTCATATTAATACTATCCAAACAAATATCCGTGGTTTGGTTTCTCTCCCTTTTATATCTGGAAAAAAGTTAAAAATTGTGGCTTTTGGTAAAGATGCAGACAAATCAGGAGCTGATGTTGCCGGCAGTGATGAAACAATTGAAAATATAAATAAGCAAAGCTTGCCAGCTAAAGCTGGTAGAGGCAAGGTTGATTTTGATTTAATAATAACCACTCCTGAGTGGATGCCAAAACTGGCCAAAGTGGCAAGAATTTTAGGCCCCAGAGGTTTAATGCCCAATCCTAAAAATGGAACTATTACAGATGATCTTAAAAAAGCTGTTGATTCCTTTCAGGCTGGAAAAACAGAATATAGAACAGAGGCAAAAGCTCCTGTTATTCATTTGGGTTTAGGGAAGTTAAATCAACCAACTGAAGAATTATCAGCTAATATAAAAATGCTTCTTCAAACAATCGGCAAAACCAGGATAAAAAAGGTTTCTTTATCCCCCACCATGGGCCCATCAGTTAAGGTTGATTTAAGCTCGGTTTAATGCCTTCTTAAGAATAAGCCCCAAATCTATTTTTAGCAAAAAGACTGATAAAATCCCAAACAGAAGGGTAAATATAGCTACTATTATATGAAACAAAACAGTTGTGGCTGAAGCCAAGTCTGCATTTATTCCAAATACTCCGGAGAAAATTAGCAATCCTGATGCCTCAGCCGAACCTACATATCCGGGTGCTGCTGGTACAAGATATGTTAGGGCAGATAATAATTGCCCCAAATACATTTTTAGATAATTCTGGTGAGATCCTAACGAAATAAACATAAAATACCAGATTGCCCCATCACTGCAATATGCCAGGACCGTCAGCAAAACCATAAAAAATAAATCTTTTGGGTGCCTGTCTAAAATTTTAAATGATTCTAAGATGAAATTTGAAAATTTCTCAAAATATACTCTAATATGTTTTTGAATTAACAAGTTTTTTAAAATCTGAGCCAATTTTTGAGAAAATTTTAATTGGAATATTACTAAATAGGCGAAGCCTGAAGCCAGAATAAAGATAATAGATACCATGATGGTAAACTTTGTCCCTAAAGAGGTAGGAACAACAAGTAAAAATCCTGTTGCCAGAAGTAAGACAATTAGAAAATCCACAAACCTATCCAAAAATATCCAAATTACAGACTTACCTAAATTTAGCTGGTAATTTGTATTAAGATATATTCCTTTGGCAATCTCGCCTGCACGGATAGGGATAAAAAAATTAAGCATAATAGCCACACCATTCAGGAAAATTAAGTCCAAAAGCTTAACCTTTTTAACCTCAGCCAAAAATATTTTGAGTCTAAGAGCCCTAATTATGGGTGATAAAAGCAAAAGGAAAAAAATTGGTCCCAGATATAAAAGGTTTGTCCCTGATATTATATTTGCAATCTGTCTTAGATTAACAAATCGTGACCAAATAAAGATCAGAACTAAACCTAAAAGTGTATTCAGTAGAATTTTTATCATTTCTTAGTTGCCAAATATCCTTCTTTAAATATACACTATAGTTAACACCTTATGTTCTCTACCTTAACTCAAAAACTGCTATTGGGGTTATATATCTTCATTTTATTATCAATCCCTGTTGGCGCATATCTTGCATCTCAACACCAAACCGTAAAAAGCAGTGCCTTGGAACCAACGCCTGCAAAACTACCGGTTGTAAAAACAACTCCTTTACCTACCTCCCCTACTACCAAACAATTGCTAAATGCTTCAAAGTCAAACGCAAACCCCTCAGAACAACCCAGCCCCACCCCACAATCTCCCACAATTGCAACCTCTTTTGGTCCAACAATGAGCTTGAAAATATACTTGCAGGGAAGACCTGCAAACAATCAAGCCACAAAACTATTTGTAGGTATCATGGAAGGCTCTTTAACACAAAATCCTAAATTCCTGCTTAATTTTACAGTTGATATCCCAAGCAATGGAGCATATGACAATTTGTCTTTGGCTGGACTTACTCCGGGAAATAACTATACTGCTTTACTGAAAGGAAGTGCCCAAATTGCCACTGCTTCTGCCTTTACAATGTCTCCCAATATTACCAGTTTAAATAAAGGCCAACCAATTAATCTATTATCCGGTGATCTTAATGATGATAATATAGTAAATTCTGCAGATTATTCTATTGCTCAAAAAGCTTTAGGGGCTACATCTTCCTCTACCAGTTGGAATGCAAATGCGGACTTGAACAAGGATGGGATTATTAATATCTTTGATTTGGCAATCATTGGATCAAATCTGGGTAAGGTTGGCGCATCTGGGACCTGGACTTCACCTATCCCTAAATCAGCCACCCCTTCTGCCAGCCTGTCTGAAAATGCTCCAATTGGCGGTCCTGAAGGATCTACCAATGGCCACTGGATCTGGATACCAGGCAGCTTAACCCCATAGCACTTAACCCCATAGTACTTGACAACTGGATATTAATATGTTACGATACCCAATCTGATATGAAAATTAAAAGTTTTTCAGTTATTTTTAAAAAGTTTTTAGCGCTTATTTTAGTAACTTATTTTTCTATATTCTCACCAGCAGCTGCCTTAGCTATTACCCAACCGGTTTCTGCGCCGGTAAGTATTCCTGTACCAGTACCTGTTCCAACGCCTACTCCATCACCAATACCTGCACCTACACAAGACACAGGATTTACTATTAATATTTCTTCTATCAATACTACTTTAGTAAAAGGTGCAAGAGTAAAAGTCTTTGATTTAACCTTCACTCAAAATGCCAACTTTGAATTCATAACACCTACTGATTGGGCTATTAATGGAATAGGTTTTGCTCCCGCCAGCGGAGGTGCTTTAGCAGGAACAAAAATGCCTGTAGAACTCTTTACCGGAGCTGCCACTACTATTAAAACTTATTCTACTAATATCAGCATAAGAAATACAGGCAATGGACAAAAAATTACCTTTCCTGTAACTGTAAACGTCACTAATTCTACCCCAAAACCTGATTTGGTAGTAGAAAAGGTTAATGTATTAGGTAAACACCAAGTTGGTGGAAAAGATGAGGTTGAAATAACTGTTAAAAATCAAGGCAATCAAGATGTAAATACTAAAGTGGGAGCAGCTGTTTATATCTATGATCCTAAAGGGAAAAAGGTTGAAGATTTCTTAGCTAATATGGAGGAGATTAAAGCAAGTAAAGCTAATACCAGAAAATTTACCATGTTCAACAACTATCAAATCTCAGGCCAGTATAAAGTCCTGGTAGTAGCTGATCCTTTTAACTATATACCAGAAAGTAATAAGAAAAATAATGAGTATACAACCAATGTAGTTGTATCCCAGCCAGCCTTAATAAACTCAATTACTCCTACATCTGGTATTGTTGGCAGTATAACCGCAGTTTATGGCTCAGGTTTTGGTAATAAACAAGGGTCTGTTGTTTTCTACAATCAAAAAGGCCAAGCTTCAACTGGAGCATTGATCTTAGGCTGGTATGATGGAGGGGTTAAGTTCAGGATTCCAGCTGTTGCCAAAGGTACTTATTCAGTAGAGATTCAAACATCTGATGGAAAAAAGAGTAATAAAGTAAGCTTTAGTGTGATAGCTGGCCAACCTACTATCTCTTCACTTTATACTTATAAATTAAGTTGGGGAGGATACTTTATAATTTATGGTCAGGACCTTGGTAATTCTGGAAAAATCAATCTATACAATATAGGATCAACTGTACCTTTTTACAATGCTAGCATACTTTATTGGTCAGATTCTTTGATCATTGGTCAAATTTCACCAAAGGTTGGAGGTAATACAACTTATGGCATACAAGTATCGACCTCTGATAACAGAAATAGTTCCATAATCTACCGCTACATCAGCAAATAATTCTGCTAAGATAAAATAGTGCAAACAATCCGGAATCTCTTTTTGTTACTGCTTTTTACCCTACCAATAACTTTTTTTCCTTTTACATATCTTGCCTTTGAGCTTCCTAAAATCCTGATACTATACTTTGTCTCTGCCCTATCAATCTACTTTTTATCCTCAGCTGGATATAGATTCACTAAATTAACAAAGATACATAGGTTGTTTTTAATCTTTTTACTGTGGATTATTTTTACCTCAATAATCGGATTATCTTTTCAGCAAAGTTTTTGGGGAAACTATTTCAGAATGCAGGGAATATTAACTTATCTTTGTTATACCTTACTCTTTTTTATATCTGGCAAAGTATTTGCTGATAATCATTTTAGAAGACATGCTTGCCTGACTATTTTAGTAAGTGCCACATTTACAGCTATATTAGCCCTTATCCAGTTTATAAGTCTTTGGTTTTTAGGAAATAATACCCAGCTTTTATACAGTGGTAGAGTTATTTCTACCTTTGGCCAACCTAATTTTTTGGGAGCCTATTTAGTAATGTCACTTCCTTTTGTTTGTTTTTTATTTAATCAAGTTAAAAGTCAGTTAAAAATTCTCATCGCTTCATGTATGGTAATTATTATTCTTGGTATTTTCTCTACTGTTTCCAGATCTGCATATTTGGGATTGGCTATACTAGGGTTGATATGGGGTATTAAACATTACAAACTATTACTTACCAGTATAGTTTTCTCAGTATTACTCTTTGGCATCATGGCCATTATTTCACCTAATTTAGTTTACCAACAGTGGTATAGATTGAAAGTTGACACCATTTCTAAATGGACTGCAGAAAACAGGTTGGTTATTGCCCAAAAATCAGTTAAATTAATTTCCCAAAGGCCTTTAACAGGATATGGTTTGGAAAATTTTTCCTTAGCTTTTCCATCAGTTGTAACCGAAAATGATCTGGGACTAAAAGATATAGTTGTAGACTCTGCACATAACATATTCCTGGACTTAAGCGTTCAAACAGGACTTATTGGCTTGGGAATATTTTTAGCTATTTTGATAGTAACAATCAAAGCCGGATTAAAAGTAAAGGATGATTTTATCAAAGCTTCTTTCTACGTTATTATTAGTTTCCTGGTAATTCACCAATTCTCCCCTGTTTCAGTTGTACCCATGGTACTTTTTTGGGTATCAATCGGTGCAATAAATGGACCAGTAATCGGATATTTTATCCCCAGGAAAAATTTTAAAATAGTTATAAATATTATTAGCATATCTCTAATCATTCTTGTCAGTGGATTTTTAATACAAACAGTGCGGGCTGATGTATTATTTCGTGAAGCTGGTGCTTATGAGGTATCTGATATAAATAGAGCTATTAAATTGGACAATGATGCTATAAAACTTGCACCCTGGATTAACTTCTATTCAGTCAGAAGAGATTTCCTGCTTAAACAGCTGGGTTACTAATATTAAGCCAGTTTTGCCCTGTGCTGTAAAATATTTGCCCAGGTTAAGGCAGTCTTAGCAACCCATTCTGAATCTTCTTTAACTAGTTCTACTTTAATCAACCAAAAATCTTTAGCAAATTTATTCAAGCATAATCTTAATGACCTTGAAATTTTTTGATTTGAGAAATTATTTAGGTAAGACTAGTACTTGAAGTTAAGAAAAAAATGTAATAAAATACTGAAAGCTTAAGAAAGTAGGTACTCGCAACTTAAATCCTACCGAAGCAAAAAAATGCCAAAAACACGTATACAAAAAGAGGAAGCAGTAGTACAAATACAAGAAAAGCTAGGCCGATCTAAGGCTGTGGTTTTTGCAGATTATAAAGGCTTAACCATGAGCCAGCTTTCTGATCTTAGAAAAAAATTGCGTGAGCAAAATGCTGAATTTAGTATTACCAAAAATACCCTGCTTGAGCGTGCCCTTCCAACCTCTAGTTTTCAGTCTCCAGCTTCCGTTTTTGAGGGTCCGACAGCAACTTTATTTGCATATGATGATCAAATTACACCTATTAAAATTTTGGTTAAAGCATTTAAAGATTATGCAATCGGAAAAGTAAAATCCGGTTTTCTGGGGATGGAGCTTTTAGATGAGGCAAAAATAATTAAACTTTCAACCCTACCAAGCAAAGATGAATTACTCGGTCAGGTTGTGCGAGTACTGGTTGCTCCACTGCGGGGTATTGTTTCTGTATTACAGGGTAATTTGAGCAATTTAGTATATGCACTGAATGAAATAAAAAATAAGAAGGGGGGTGTTTAAATTGTCAGACGATCAACAGACACAACCAACTGAAGAGGCTCCAAAAGCTGTACCAGCTAGTTTAGAAAAGATCATTGAACAGATCGAAAAGTTATCGGTTCTGGAACTTGCTGATTTAGTACATGCGCTAGAAGATAGATTTGGTGTTTCAGCATCAGCACCTGTAGCAGTCGCCACAGCAGGTCCCATAGCAACAGCTGGAGAACCAGCTGAGGAAAAAACCACATTCAATGTAATTTTATCAAGCAGCGGAGCAAACAAAATTGCAGCTATTAAAGCTGTCAGAGAACTAGTTCCAACTTTAGGTTTGAAAGAAGCTAAAGATTTGGTAGAAGCAGCTCCAAAACCGGTTTTGGAAAATGTAAATAAGCAGACTGCGGAAGAGGCTAAGACTAAACTTACAGCCGCAGGCGCAACAGTGGAACTTCAGTAAATACCTATTGACACTCTCTGTTTTCTTATGATATATATTGAGACAGAATGGCAGACAAGTTATCTCTTGAAAATTTACCCGATCTTTTAACAGTCAGAGAAGTAGCAGAAGTCTTACGAGTTTCTCCTTTAACTATCAAGAGATGGGGCAAAAGAGGAAAATTGCCGGCAATAAGAATTAATTCCAGAGGGGATAGAAGGTACAAAAAAGAAGCCGTACTTTGGCTGTTAGGTATTACACAGAAATCATCATCATGATGGAAGGAGACTGCTAATTGGCAATGAATACGTTGTCTTAGAGCCAATATCTTTACTCCGGAGTTATTTGAGGATGTATAAGATATTTAGGATTTGGTTCAAAACTAATTTCACCCTTTTTCTCAACAATATAATATGCAAAACCGCCTTTTTCCAAAATTGGCTTTGAATTTTTATACTTTTTATCCAATTTGTTATTCCTTATTACAACCAAAAGGTTCGTACTTATATTTACCAAACACATCCCACATCCGGCAGGCACAACAATTTGTCTACCAGGATTTAAACTAACGACTTTAAATTCTTTTGCTTCTCCATTTTCATCATTCCTTTGCATAATAAGTATTCCTTTACCATATAAACATTTAAAGAGTTGCATTCCGGGAAAATTACTAAAATATCCAACAGTTTTATTAAATTCTATGCCATTATGGCCGGCAGAAATAACAAATATGACCTGGTCATTATCAATAATTAGATAATACGGCTCTTTTATTTTACCTTCAGATTGTGTCATCAATACCGGTTTTAAATCTTTATTTGTTTTTGTGATAACCATGAAAAAATTTAGAATTCAGAGTTTAGAATTAATACTCTACTATTACAATACTTATTTAGTCCTCATCCGGTCAAGTAGCAATAACCAAATATATTTAATCAATGATAGTTGTCTTTTAATCCTCCATGGCTGAATTATTAATCTAAATAACCATTCAAGTCCCATCTTTCTTATCCAAACAGATGCCCTGGGAACTTTACCTGATAAAAAGTCAAATGCTCCCCCTACCCCCATTGCTAGTTTAACCGGTATTTTGTCTAAATTTTTCGCAATCCATTTTTCCTGCTTCGGCGGGCCAAAGGCTACAAACAAGATATCGGAATCAGGAATTATGAATAATGAATTATGTTTTTTTTGCTTTTTCTCTTGATTCATCATTCTTGATTCATGATTCAAAACCCCCATCTCATTTCCGTCATTATCTATCTCTCCAGCTGAGCTAGCAAATGAGACCTTAAGTTTTGGATACTTTTTCTTTAAGCACTCGGCAGATTTCTCTGCTACTGTATCCCTACCCCCTAAAAAGCCTGTTGTATAGCCCAAATCAGCAGCCATCTTAATTATACTTTCTAAAAGGTCAATTCCGGGAGTATTACAAACTATATCACCAGATAATTTCAAACCAATCCCATCTGGTATTGAAAGATTTGCTTTATTTAGTATATTTTTAAACTCTTCATCCTTTTGAGCCATTACTATTATCTCGGGATTTGGGGTAACAATGTAGTATTTGCCTTCTTTTTTTAACCAACCCTTAACTATTTGAAGGGCCTGATTTATATTTATGTCATCTATTTTTATGCCAAGAACGAACTTCTTCATAATTTAAAATTCAAAACTTTAACTTGTACTTTTGATTTATCCCTTGCAAGTTTCCTCTAAAACATCCAATGTTTCCCTTGCACATTTTTCCCAGGAAAACTTCTTAACATTCTTAAACCCTTCTTTAACTAGCCTATCCCGAGTCCCGTCTATTTCCCCAATTTCCCTAATCCCTCTAATTATATCCTCAACAGAGGTGGGATTAACATATACAGCTCCTTTACCTGCAACCTCAGGCATAGATGAAAGATTGGAAGTTAAAACCGGACAACCACAGGCCTGGGCCTCCAAAATAGGTAAACCAAATCCTTCAAAAAGTGATGGAAAAGTTAAGGCAATTGCCCCAGTATATATGGCTGGCATATCCTCATCAGACACGTACCCTAAAAACTTTACCTTATCTTCAATCCCCTGCTTTTTGGGAAGATTATAGATTTCATCCGAAAGCCACCCCTTTTGGCCAACAATAACCAAATAGTCGTCAGGCTGACGACTGAAAGCTTTTATTAATCTCTCAAGATTCTTCCTTGGTTGTACTGTCCCTACAAACAGGAAATAGGATTTAGGAACTAGGTTAAAATGTTTCAAACTATTAACTAATATATCAACTCTGAACTTTTGTTTATCATACCCCTCATAAATTACTTCAATCTTTTTAGGATCCAATCCCCTTTTTTTAATTAAATCCATCTTTGTAGCCTTTGATACTGCGATTATCTTTGATGCAGTTTGTAATTGATATTTTTGTATAAATCCTAAATACAATTTTTGTTTAAATTGATGCATATCCGGCAAATATTCTGATCCTAAATCATGAACAGTCACCACAGTTTTTAAACCGGGTTTACAGAGAAGCGGTAAAGTATGTGCAGGCACAAATAACACATCAAGCTTATCTGTAAAAGTGTGTAATGCTAATCCTAACTGAGTCCATAATCTTGGAAAATTTATGGTTACAAAACTAAAATTCTTTGGCCAGTGAAGAATCTCTGGACTTGTTCCAGAAGAATTAGGTCGAAGATAAATAACATATTCATTATTCTTATCAATTTTAGCCAGAGCTTTTAAAAGCTGGTAAGAGTAATTTTCTGTTCCGGTTCTCGTGCTGACAAATGCCCTGGATCCATCAAAACCAATTACCATAATAAATTAAGTTTATACCCAAAATATTCCAATTTGCAACGTTGACAAGCACGGAATAGAATTTATCTTTTACTTACGCTTCTCTTGTATAATCCAGGTTTTCCAATGCCATGCCTGTTCCAAGTGCTACACAAAGTAAGGGATTTTCTGCCAAAGCTGCCGGGACCCCCAAATGTTCTGTTAATAATCTATCCAGATTACGCAAAAGTGAAGTTCCTCCACTCATCACAATCCCTTTATCAATAATATCCGATGCCAGTTCCGGGGGCACTTGTTCCAATACTCCTTTGGCTGCCGCTACTATTTTTTTGCAAATATCGTCAACAGCTTCTGTTACCTCATCAGAGGTTATTTCTACTGTTTTTGGCAAACCTGAAAAAGCATCCCTACCCCGAACTTCTGCTTTTTGCGCCTCTGATAGCTTCAATTTGGTAGCAGAACCAATTTTTATTTTAACATCCTCAGCCATACGCTCACCAATAATTAAATTGTGCTTTTTGCGGACATAATTTTGAATAGCTTCATCAATTTTATTACCCCCAACCCGGACAGATGAATGAACTACCACTCCACCTAAACAAATCACCGCTGCTTCAGTTGTCCCTCCTCCTATATCTATAATCATATTGCCGGAAGGATTGGCTATCGGGATCTTGGCACCAATTGCTGCAGCTAAAGGTTCATCTATTAAAAAAGCGGTTTTGGCCCCGGCTGATAAAGTTGCATCTAAAATAGCTCTTTTTTCAACAGAGGTCACACCGGCAGGAGCGCAAACCATAACCTCCGGCTTAAATAACCTGCTTGAACCACAAACTTTATCCAAAAAATAGCGGATCATAGCCTCGGTTATAACATAGTCTGCAATAACCCCATCTTTCATAGGACGGGAAGCAGTAATATTACCCGGAGTTCTTCCCAACATTTCTTTGGCCTCATTACCAACAGCCAAAACCCTGTGATCATCATTTGTAACTGCCACAACAGTTGGCTCGTTTAAGACAATACCGTGACCGGCAAGGTAAACAAGCGAGTTTGCAGTACCTAAATCAATACCAACCCGCTTGGAGAAATTGAACATGTTGACATTCTAACAGTAGAAAAACTATGTCTCAAGATGTATTAAGTGGAGCAAAAGCTATCAGTTACCTGAGGTTTATTCCATACAAATTCGGTTCTGAAGCTGTGGGGGTTGGAAAAGAGCTAATGATTACTAGCCTGGATGAATCAGGCCAGGAGAAGACTTTATTATCCTGAAAATTTCCAGCATATATTACAGCTTTATTTGTTCCATCAAAATCAGCAACAGAAATGGCATTTTCCTCTACCAGTATTATATGTTTTGAATCCGGCAACCAAATATGTGCTTTGGCAGATGGAAGATCATGCTCCTTCCCATCTTCCAGATCGTATATTCTCGAAATCGAGTTACGACCAGAAGCCATAAATTTAGTTTCATCCGGAGACCAACTCAAAAAAGCCGAATCTGATGCAATTTTGCGCAATTTACTATCTTTAATACTATCTACTCTTGCTATATCTTTGGCAGCAATATCATCATCCCATCCTTTTAAAGTTGGGTTCAAAATTGGGGTTATATCTCTAGGTTCTGAATTTAAACTATCACCTTCCAAAAGATAATTGTTTTTCTCAACAATTGCTAAAATCTGTTTTGAATCTGGTGACCATTTAAGTGTTGCTTTGGAGAAATCAATTGCAGTATTTAGGGCAATTTGATGAGGCTCTGATGATCTGGCAAAAGATATTGGCTGATTTCTAGCCATTGTCCATACCCAAACTCCGGCTTTTTTGTCTTTAGGCACAATAAAAGCAAGTTTGGATCCGTCAGGAGAAAGTTGTGCATTTGCAACACCTATGAAAGTTAAAGGATAAATTGTCGGAATGGCTGGAAAAAGAGTAATCTTGACTTCAGTTACCAATCCTTCTTTAACCGAAACTTGTCTTTCCCAGGGTATAAATCCTTCTTTAACAACCTTCACAGAATAAGTATTTGGTGATAATGATGAAACAGTGGCATTTGTGGCTGTGGTCAGATGACCGTCTATATAGACAGATGCTGCATCCGGTTCTGATGANACAGTCATAATCCCGGTTCCAACTAACCTTCTTTCTTTAGGAGAGATTGTATAACCTTTTGCCAAAAGTATGGCAATCCCGGCAGCTACTGCTATTACCAGTATAGTTATAATAGTTACAATAAATCTTTTGGACATCTTTGTATTGTACAATTTTCAAGTACCAATTTACAATTTAACTATTCACCAATCTTGCTCTTACTACTAGCCTATTAAATAATGTCCCGGGAGGATCGCAGGTCTGCATTGTCAGTATCGGAGAATTATAGCGATTAGTTAAATAAGAAACATCTGTAGGTGCTGCTATTATTTTATCAAATACTATATAATCATACCTTTTATTATTATAAAAAATTATTACTTTATCTCCAGCATCAAGTTCTCTTAAAAGAAAAAATATGGCATTAAAGCGAACAATATTCCATGGGGCATCTGTAGAATGAGAAAAAAGATACAAATTACCTGCTTTGCCAGGAGGTGTTGAACCTAAGGCCTCTGCTACCCCTGTTTTTAGCGCTGCTACGTAAGCTTTTTCATTTGTTGGATCAACATTAGGTATTATCCTGGCATTGGCATTTATTTTTTCTATAACTATCCCAAACTCTGTTGAAACTGGAATAATACTATTTTCCGAATCNTTAACAGATCCAAAATTAACAGGAGCAGATTCATCTGCTTTAGCAGAAACCTCTTTAACTATCTCCGGCACAGTTCTTTTAACTCCTCTTATTCTATCTACGTTATATCCAACCTGTGCCCCAATAATTGGACCAAGCATAAAAATGATGCCAAGCAATCCGGTAAAAAAAACAAGGTAACCTACAAATCTGATAATAAATATGGCTTTAAAACTTTTCATAGTATCCCTGGAGGGAATTGCACCCCCGACCAACTTCTTAGGACGAAGCTGCTCTGTCTACTGAGCTACAGGGACAAACACTCATCATATAATTCTACCATCTTGAGAGGTATAATTTAAGCTTCGGGGAGTAGTTCAGTAGTAGAACGCACGCTTCGGGAGCGTGAAGTCGAAGGTGCAATCCCTTTCTCTCCGACTATCTGATCACTAATGGATCTTGCTTTCTTTGACAATCATCTGTGGATTTGCAGGCATAGAGTACATACTTTAATTATGTTATTTCTAAACTAATTTTAGTTAGATCGAAAGTTTTTAGGATCCACAAATTTTGCTAGTTGTGGAAGTTCATCTTGATGTAATACAACTGGATAAGATGCCCTTGCATTCCACTCTTCAGCTTTATAGTCAAAATACATTTCAGCTGGTTGCACCACAAGAGCGTTTTCTGTTTTAAGTAGGAAGTAATAGAGGTTATTAACAGGGAAACGAGCTCCTTTTAATGTTGTCTTTTCTCCAATGGAGGCAGATATTCCAAAGTTTATAACTGGTGCAAGGGAGTCAGGGTATCCACCAATTTCTCCAATCTTCTTTCCCCCATCAGCGTATGTTGTAAGACTCAATTCTACAGGATAACCACTTTGCCGCACAAGCGTTACACAAGCCTGAGAAATTGCCAAAGGGGCAATTGGCCGAGCAACTTCAGGAGTAAACATTTCTCTTGCCTTTTCTACTAACTCCCATACTCCTTTAGGCTGACTGTCTGAAACAACAAGTCTTTCTTTAGGACTAAGCGTTCCTTCTTTAAGCTCCACTTCGGTTTCTGCAATAGTAAATCCAGTTTCTGGGTTAATTGTAAACTTAAGTTTTGGTAGTGGTAGTTTTCGATAATCTTGCCCTGACTCCCTCTTTGTCGGTTCTACGAAATCACCAGGATGGTTTTCAACACTGCATATAGGAATGAGCCAAAGATTGCCACGATCTGCAATTAAACCCTCGTCTAACGGACCTAATTGGCAACCATGACAAAAAGCCATGACCTCATTAACTTTAACTGCTTCCCCTCTTCTATGCCAGGCGTAATACTCATCCTTGGGTGTGTTAAAAGTTGCACCAACTGGTTCAATAATGCTTACCCATCCATGTGTTTTAAAATCTGAAGTAAACATACTGTGATCCAGAGAACCACTACCTTGTGGCTCATATTTCCTTAATTCTTTAACATGTTGCGCTCTTCCAACGTCGTAGCTTATTCCGCCAGATCTTCTGTTAAGGTTAGCGGCGCGAGTTATTTCACCCACACGATAAACTAAAGGAACTGGAGCATATGGCTCTTCTGAGACTAATGTTGGTTCACTTATAACTAAACCATGTTCAAGGGCATATGCAGGAGTTATTAATTCAAGTTTTTTGAAGTATACTTCACCTTGTCGAACCTGTCTTTGCCTTTGCCTCTCTACTGGTACCATACTATTTAGTTTTATTCTATATCATATGAGTTTGTCAAGTAATAGGTTTTTTGCTAATTAAATCCTAATAGCTTACCCAAAATACAGTGAAACTTTAATTTTACTTTACTTTTGCTTC
>JGI1358J11329_10001246_pt1 | contig 21244 bp, 25 predicted proteins | sample Subgroupgradi54m_FD_11329 | JGI IMG/M metagenome (IMG submission 11329)
ATTCATTGATGGTTACCTGCATAGCGCGTCGTGACATGAACATCATCTATCACACTTCACAATATAAATCCACTTATTTAAGAGACACTACACTAGCAGCCATCAAGGCCGTCTTTGTTAAGCAGGGTTCAGCAAAAGGGGAGCGTTCCCGATGAGGATCGCGGTTAATGCCTCTATCGTCGATCCCATCTTGAGCGGCCTTGGGGTTTATGCCGTTAACCTGCTCAGGGAGCTTCACAGGCTTCATGATGATCTGGTAGTCTACACCTCCTACCCGGAGGTCTGCGGCGTAAACTCGACCATTGTTAGGAGGATCAGCCCAAAGGTCCAGCCTTCCCGCGGTCGGAGGGGTCACCTCCAGCGGGTGGTCTGGATCCAAACCGCCCTTCCGTTCCGACTCCTTCTCGACAGGGCGTCCTTGCTGTTGTCCCCTTTGCCTGAGGGGATGCTGTTTCCCATCATCCCTCAAGTCGTTGTCGTTCACGACGTCCTCCCTCTCCATTTTCCAGAGGAGTATCCGAGGCAGCAGCACTACTTCCGCTACTTCGTTCCAATGATCCTCCGGAAGGCTCATGCCATCGTCGCCGTTTCTGAGAATACGAAGCAGGACATTGTGACCTGCTACGGCATCGGGGCCGACAGGGTCCGCGTCATCCCGGATGGTTATGACACAAGTCGCTATCAGACGGGGATCGATGCAGAGGGGATCAAGAAAAAATATGGTCTTGCGGCGTATCTCCTCTACGCAGGCAACCTCCTGCCCCACAAGAACCTTCAGCGACTCCTCAACGCCTTCGCCCTCATCTCGAAAAGGTTCCCCCATCGGCTGGTCATCGTCGGGAGGAAGGACCCCCGCTACTATCCGGCCCTGGAAGCGGAGGCGAGAGTCTTGGGACTTGAGGAAAGGGTCTCGTTCCTCGACTATGTCCCCGCTGGTGAACTCCCCGCTCTATATGCGGGGGCCGACGCTTTGGTCCTTCCCTCCCTCTATGAGGGCTTTGGCCTCACAGTCCTGGAAGCTATGGCCTGCGGGATCCCCGTCATCGCCTCCCGCGCCGGGTCCATACCAGAGGTCACCGGCGACGCCGCAGTCCTGGTCGATCCCTATGACGTACAGGGGATGGCGGACGCCAAAGAGGCCGTCCTCGGTAATCCGGGGATGAGGGAGGCCATGAGACGGAAGGGACTCGAACAGGCCAAGCGGTTTAGCTGGGAGAGGACCGCCGCCATGGTCTTTGAGATCCTCCGGGAGGTGGGCGACGACCGATGACGAATAAGAAGGTGGAAAACTTAAGGACTGCATGGGAAGGCTTAGCGTCTGAAAACGTGAAGTTCTATATCCGTACGACGTCGAAAGCAGAGATGCATTCGAAGGGGCATCTGGGCCGGCCTGGCATCGGTCACGCGCGTGACTGGGATCCTGATCCCATAGACCGTTGAGTCCTTCGGAGAGAAGATGACAGGCGAGAGGAGGCAGGTTCTCCTGTATACATGCCTATCAAATCCCCGGCTGAGGACCCCGGGCGTAAGCCCGGGGGTGAAAGCCTCCGATGCTGGGAAGATTCTGAATGTTGGTGTCGTTCCGCAAGCGCCACGGGCGTAAGCCCGTGGGTATCTTACGCTCTCTCTGTTTCCCATCGCGCTTTTGCTGGCCGTGAACGTTTTCAACCTGAGCTGGGAGATCAGCAGGGACAAGAAGGTGGCTTTTCTCGGTTGGGCTGTTGTGTTTACAACGTCCCCCGTGCTCCTCTACGCCTTTCAGCTTTTTCCGGAGATCGTTGCTGCTTTAGTGGTCGTGAACGCCTTTCGAAAGATCAGGAACGTCCGCGAGATCGGAGGCTGGACGGCTTTGACGGTCGGCCTCGGTCTCGGCTATTACCGTGGCTACACATGCGGTATGCGGCCCTAACGGCCATCCTGGCTTTCTTCTTCCTGGTTCGGAATAAAGATCCGAGGAGAACGGTACTCCTTCTCCTACCGCTTACAGCATCAGCGATCCTCAACATGGTTTACTATGATCGCCTCTTCGGCCAGCCGCTTCTTCGCACAGGTTTCCATGAGGGGTTTACGCTTAGTGTCCAGGGAGCGTTGGGGCTGGCGGGGTTGCTGTTCGATGCCCATGCTGGCCTCTTGATCTACTCGTCCATCTACATCCTCGCTCTCGCTGGACTTCCCTTCCTGTGGCGACGGGACAGGAACGCTTTTCTCATGGTTGCTTCTGTCTTTTTGGGCTCTTACTTTATTGGGGGGTTTTACAAGGTATGGTATACAGGATGGTGCCCACAGCCGGCCCGGTACCTTGTCGTGGTATTGCCTCTTTTGGGTACTCCTATCGCCTACGATTACATGAACGCCGAGAAGGGGTGGCGGCTCTTTAGCCGAAGCATCTGGACCTTGAGCCTAGTGTTTCCCCTTACCTACTTGTTCGAACCTCGTGCGACATACACCGGGGTGTTCTTATGGTTTCTGAAGGAGCGATGGGCGATCGATCTCTCGCCTTTCCTGCCGACCTTGGCGGCCAAAAAGTTTTGGTTTGCGGAGTTTCGGCCGACGACCTACTGGCCTGCCCTCTTTTGGGGTATTGCGGTCGGGGAGATAGTATACCTCCTCAACCGACATTTCAGACATCATGAACAACGGGCATGAGGACTGAGGCCTTTTTCATGTGTTTCGCTCAATGGCATTGGGTTGGCTGACCTTGGGCAAGGCCCTTTCGAAGGGATGGCGTGTTCTCAGGAAAAGGATCTATGGCCACGATCCTGATCGGGGCGAACGGCCAGTTGAGCAGGGAAATATTGCAGGTGTTTTGCGATCGGGATCTGGTGCCCCTGGCCCGTGCCGATCTCGAATTGACTGACCCGGGACGCGTGCGGGAGTGGTGGGGATGGGAGCCACACGCTGGCGGTGAGCGCTTTCTGCAGGAGCTCGACTGTCAAGACCCCATTTTCTGTACCAGGCGTTATGAGAGTAGAGGTTCCAGCCGGATGTGTAACTCTTCCTCCCATTGATGGAGGTCGAACGCTATCGCGCCATCGGGCGCAGAGGTGACCATGCCATGCCTGTGGCATGTCTGCTCGGCCGCGAACTCTACCGGGGTCCGATAGCCCAGGGCGCTGTGCGGCCGCTCGTGGTTGTAGGCCAGGCGGTACTGTTCCACGAGCACCTCCGCCTCGATCAAGATCGAGAAGATCTCCCGGTTCAAGAGCTCGTCCTCGAAGCGGCTGTTGAACGACTCGCTGTCCGCATGCTCCCAGGGGCTCCCAGGCTCGATGGAGAAGGTCGTGACTCCCGAGAGGGCCAGCCACGCCTTCACGACCGTCGCGATGCACTCGGGCCCGTTGTCGGAGCGGAGGTACTCCGGCTCGCCATGCACGCGGAACAGGGAGGTGAGCAGCGCGACCATGTCCTCGGCCCTGATGCGTCGCTCCACCAGGATCGCGTGCGTCTCTCTCGTACACTCGTCCAGCACCGGCAACAGCTTCAGCCGCCGCCCATCCTCCGTCTGATCCATGAGGAAGTCGTCGCTCCAGACCTGGTGCTTGTACTCGGCACGCCGGCGCCTGCAGCCGTTCTCGCTGCTGCCCAGGCGCTGCCGTGTCCGCTGCGCCTGCGGTACGCGAAGCCCCCCGTGCCTCCAGAGCCGCTGCCCCCGTTTCCGATTCACTCGCCACCCTTCCCGCTTCAGGAGCGCCCAGATGCGCCGATACCCGTAGCGAGGATGGCGCCGCGACAGCGCCACGAGCCGATCGCTCACGGCACGGTACCTCTCCCGCTTGCGCCTCACAAACCGTTGGCTCGACCTCGGTTGTCCGATCACCCGGCACGCCCGATGTTCAGCGACCCCCAGCACCCGCTGTACATGCACCACAGCGGCCCGTCTCCGAGTCGGGCTCAGACGTGTCCCCGGTCCACCTCCTTCAGGATGCTGATATCGACCGCCTGTTCGGCTACGATCGTCTTCAGCCGCGCATTCTCCTTCTCCAGTGCCTTCAGCCGCTTCGCCTGGTCGGCCTTCATGCCGCCGTACTGGTTCCGCCAGCGATGGAACGTGTTCTCGCTGATCCCGAGCTTCTTGCTCACATCGGCCACCGGGGTGCCAGCAGCCAGTTCTGCGTCAGCGTCGCGCAACTTGCTCATGATCTCCTCGGGGGTGGGCCGCTTCCATCTCATTGAGAGCCCTCCTGCCCCTGCGGGCGGTTCAGACTCTCATAATACCTGGATCAACGCGAAGGGGTCAGGCCATGACCCTTGATCGGGAATCGGGATACGCAATGAATAAATCTTACGGTAGCGGGGAGGTCAGTAGAGGGTCTCGATGCGGACTAGCGAGGAGCCGAGTGGTTGCGAGCCGGTCGGAGGCAGCTTTTGATCTAGGAAGTGGAGGCGCCGTCGCCCCGGCCCTTGATGAGGGCGTCGAGACGAGCAATGAGGGCCCGGATGTCCTCCTGGAGCGTTCGCAGTCCATCGACGAGGGCGCACACGCCATCCGCCATGCCGCGAAGCCATCCTGTAGATCCTCATGCAAGGTATTGAGGGTCACCTCTTTCGGGTCGGAATCTGGCACGGATCGCCTCCTTCTCTTGAAGGAACAACAATAGGGTAACGTGAGCAGGGGCGACACGGTAGCGACGTCTTGGGACTCCATACGGGTTGCTCCGGGGGTGTCCACGATGTGTTTATACCTTCGACGGTCTGAACGGCCCCGCCTTGACAATCACCGGAACGCCGTGCTAAGACGGGTGCGATCCTTCTGAGGAGAAGTCCTGTGTGTTCTGATTGATCTCTCTTTACGCACTGGTACGTAAGCTGGTGGGTCGGGGCAAGTCGGTGCTGGAGATCGGTCCGGCCTCGGGGTATCTGAGCCGTTGCTTCGTTGAGGCTGGTTGTTGCGTGACGGGGGATTGAGGTCGACGAGGCACTGGTGCGACGCACAGCACAACCGGGCGTGAACGTCATCTGCGGCTCCGTAGAGGAGAGGACGTCCTTCGGCAGATTCAAGTCGCCTTCGACGTGGTCGTGCTGGCGGATGTGCTGGAGCACATGCGGCAACCGGAACGGAGCTTGCTCCGAATGCGGGACTTCATGAATCCGGGAGGGTATATTGTCGTCTCGCTTCCGAACGCCGGCAATTGGAGGATCATGGTAAGTCTGCTCTTCGGGCGTTTTGACTATGCGGATACAGGGATCCTCGATCGGACGCACCTTCGCTTCTTCACCAAGCGGAGCGCCGAGGCGATGATTCGTAAGGCCGGGTACGAGGTGCTCGAATCCCATGCTGGCGCCACTCGGATGCCGGCGCTCCTTGTCAAGGTGTGGCCGACCTTCTGCGCGGTCCACCAGGTCTTCAAGATCGCCCCGCGGAAGGACGGGTCATGATCACCCAGGCCAGGGTCGCCATCGTGCACGATTGGCTGACGGGGATGAGGGGGGGAGAGCGATGCCTGGAGGCGCTCTGTGATCTCTTTCCGAGAGCGGATATCTTCACCCTGCTGCATGTGAAGGGAAGCGTATCGAAGACCATCGAAGAACGGCGGATCCAGACGTCGGCTATCCAGACGTTGCCCTTTGCCGCCAGCCGGTATCGCTATTACCTGCCCCTCTTCCCGTGGGCCATCGAGCAGCTCAAACTCGATGGGTACGATCTGATCCTGTCGAGCAGCCACTGCGTGGCCAAGGGGGTCAAGCCCCGGTCACAGGCGCTTCACATCGCGTATCTGTACACCCCCATGCGGTACATCTGGGATATGCAGGAAGAGTACGTGGGCCAGGGACGGATGGGCCCATTGTCCAGAATCATACTTCGGGCAATGACGCCACGCCTGCGACGGTGGGACGTTACGGTGAGCGCTCGGGTAGAGCACTTTGTTGCCATCTCCCATCATGTGGCCGACCGGATCAGGCGCCGCTACGGACGGGAGGCCCAGGTGATCTATCCTCCGGTCGAAACCGGCCGTTTTCACATCGCTGACCGGACAGACGACTACTACCTGGTGGCCGGGGCCATGGCCCCGTACAAGCGAATCGATCTCGCCATCGAGGCTTTCAACCATCTGCGGCGACGGCTGGTAATCGTGGGGGAAGGCCAGGAGAGTCGACGACTGCGGCGCCTGGCCGGTCCCACTATTGAATTTGTGGGATGGCGTCCGGACAGCGAGGTTGCCGACCTTCTGAGCCGCTGTCGCGCGCTCGTCTTTCCTGGTGAGGAGGACTTCGGAATTCTCCCAGTCGAGGCCATGGCCTGCGGGAAGCCGGTGATCGCGCATGGGAAGGGTGGGGTGACGGAAACCGTAATCCCGTTAAACAGTTTCGAGTTTCGAGTTTCGAGTTTGGAGTCAAGAGCGTCGGCGAACCCGAAACCCGAAACCCCCACGGGCGTGTTTTTCTACGAGCAGACCGTTGAGGCGTTGATTCAGGCCGTCGACCTATTCGAGCGGTCAGCCGACCGGTTCGATCCAGAGGCGCTTCGCGCGCATGCCCTTACCTTCGATCGCTCGATTTTTGAAAAGCGGATTGCGACTTATATTGCTGAACGCTTCGAGGAATGGAAGCGTGGAGGACGCCGTCGGCCATGCTGAAGCGCCACAGTCAGTTTCTCGAAAGTCTCATGCTTCTCGCAGACCTGCTGGCGATCAGCGCCAGTTGGCTCGGTACGTACTATTTCCGCTTTTATTGGGGCCTGGTTCCCGTCTACCGCGGTATCCCTGACGTCCGCCCGTACCTCTTGCTTCTGGGCCTCATTGCTATCGTCTGGGGTGTCGCCTTTAAGGCCTTCGGGTTGTACCGCCCGAGGCGAATCTCATCGCGTCTTGCCGAAGTGAGGGATATCGCCAAGGCTTGCACCCTCGCGGTCTTGATCCTCGTCGCGGCTACCTTCTTTCTCAAGCCGTTCGAGGTCTCGCGGTTAGTGATTCTCTACTTCTGGGTCTTCAGCATCCTGTCAGTCAGCTTGATCAGGAGCTCCTTCCGCGGGGTTCTCCGCTTTATGAGGCGCAGGGGGTATAACCTTCGCCATATCCTGATTGTCGGAGAGGGGGCGTTGGCGCGGAAGGTCGTCGAGAGGATCCATGCGCGCCCGGAATTGGGTCTTCGCATTGTCGGGTTCCTGGTCGGGGATCCCAGGATGGTGGGGGAACAGGTGGAGGGGTTGAGGGCCCTTGGCACCTACGAGCAGGCGGGAGAGGTGGTGGGCGAGTTGTCAATCGACAGGGTGTTTATCGCCGTTCCGCTGGAGACCTACGGACGGATGGAGGGGATCCTTCGAAGTCTGGAGGAGGGGATCGCAGACATCAACGTTGTTCCGGACCTCTACCAGTACATGACCTTGCGGGGTGGGGTGGAGGAGTTCGACGGCCTTCCCATGGTCAGTCTGCAGGACTCGCCCACTTACGGCTGGAGCCTAGTCGGCAAAAGGGTGATGGACATCGTACTGGCGAGCGTGGCCCTCCTGATCACCGGGCCGTTGCTGCTCCTTTTCGCGGCTATCATCAAGCTGACCTCTCCTGGCCCAGTTCTCTACCGCCAGGAACGGATGGGCCTGGACGGCAGGACCTTCCAGATGCTGAAATTCCGATCGATGCGGACCGATGCAGAAGATGACACCGGTCCGGTTTGGGCCGCGCGCGGTGATGGGCGTCGAACGGTGATCGGCACGTTGCTCCGCCGAACCTCGCTGGATGAGCTGCCGCAACTGCTCAATGTGCTGAAAGGGGAGATGAGCCTCGTTGGCCCCCGACCGGAGCGGCCGGTCTTTATAGAGGAGTTTCGAAAGCGGATCCCTCGGTATATGCTCCGACACAAGGTGAAGGCAGGGATCACTGGGTGGGCTCAGGTCAATGGGTGGAGGGGCGATACCTCAGTCGAGAAACGAATCGAGTGCGACCTGTTTTACATCGAGAACTGGTCATTGTTCTTCGATCTGAGGATCCTCTGGCTGAGCTTGTGGAAGGGGTTCATCCACAAGAACGCCATCTGAAAGTTTCTAGTTGCGAGTTGCGAGTTTCGAGTTTGAGCACTTGCAAGCCAAGAGCCGAAACTCAAAACTGAAAACTCGAAACTCAAAACTGAAAACCCTGCATGCAAAGGAGGTCCCATGAGGGTGCTTGTCACCGGCGGGGCTGGTTTTATCGGGTCGCATGTTGTAGACGCCTTTGTGAAAGGGGGTCATAACGTTGCTGTGGTAGACGATCTCTCGATGGGGAAACGAGAGCAGGTCCATCCTTCGGCACGCTTTTACCGGGTGGACATCCGTGACCGTCAGGCACTGGAGGAGGTTTTTCGCGCCGAGCGCCCTGAAGTAGTCAATCATCACGCGGCCCAGGCCGACCTGCGCCGGTCGATGATTGAACCATCGTTCGATGCCTCCGTGAACATTCTTGGCTCGCTCAATCTGATCGAGCTCTCCCTCGCCCACAAGGTGAGGAAGTTCATTAACATTTCATCGGGAGGAGCCGTCTATGGTGAACCCCAGCGGCTGCCTGTTGACGAGTTCCATCCGATCCGTCCGGTGTCCGTCTACGGGGTGAGCAAATACGCCGTCGAGCAGTACCTGCGGCTCTTCGACGGGTCCGGGCTGGACTATACGATCCTGCGGTACGCCAATGTCTATGGTCCTCGGCAGAATCCTGCTGGGGAGGCCGGCGTTGTGGCGATCTTCAGCCGACAGATGCTCGCCGGCGAGCGTCCGACGATTTTCGGCGACGGCACGAAGACTCGGGATTATGTGTATGTTGATGACATCGTCGCGGCGAACCTCTTGGCAATTGCGGAGAAAAGGGCCAAAGGTCGAAGCTATAATGTGGGTTTGGGGCGCGAGGTGAGCGACCGGCAGATCTTTGAGCTGGCACGCAGGACGGTGGGGGCCACGGTGGAGCCGATTCTGGCATCGAAACGCCCCGGAGAAATCGACAGGATCTGTCTGGACGCCTCGTTAGCCAAGGCAGAGTTAGGCTGGGAACCAACCATTTCCCTTGAGGAGGGGATCTCCCGGACCGTAGCGTTTTATCAGGCGGAGGTGACCCATCGCGCAAGAGAAAGCCGTTGAATTTTCCCACAACTTCGGCTAGTCTGACAGGTAATACGCATTGGTCAGGAAGGCTTTGCCAGGGGGTGTAGCTATTCGGTATCGACAGATTTTGACCCGTTTTCCAAAGAAGCAGTTCCTCGTCCTTGGGGATATTATGGTGGACGAATATATCTGGGGGAGCGTGTCGAGGCTCTCCCCGGAGGCCCCGGTCCCGGTGGTGGAGGTGAAGGCCGAAAGTTTTCGTCTGGGGGGAGCGGGCAATGTGGCTGCCAACATCCAATCTCTGGGTGGGAGGGCAATCCTGGTAGGGGTGGTCGGGAATGACCAGCCAGGGGAACGCCTGATCCATCAGATTGAGGCTGCCGGGATGAAAAGCGATGGGGTGGTGATAGACCGTGCGCGCCCGACCACCATCAAGACCCGAGTGGTAGCGGGGAGCCAACAGATCGTCCGGTTCGACCGGGAGAGCACGTCGGATCTTTCGAAGGAAGCGGCGGATCGGGTGCTTGAGCTGGCGACGGAGCGGCTTGCTGATGCGGATGCCGTGCTCATCTCGGATTACGCCAAGGGAGTGATCGGCAAGCGGGTCGCCAGGCAGATCCTCTCCCTCGCGCGACGTTCCCAGAAAATCATTGTCGTCGATCCGAAAGTGCATCATTTTCCCCTTTACAAGGGGGCCACAGTGATCACCCCCAACCATCACGAGGCCTTGGCCTTTGCCCATCTTCCCGCATGGGGGCAACAGGATCTCCTCGCTGTTGCTGGGAAAGAGCTACTCCGGAAACTTGAGGTCAAGGCCATATTGGTGACTCGGGGGGAGGAGGGGATGTCGCTCTTCGAGGATGGGCGGGTGACCCATATCCCGGCGGTCGCTAAGGAGGTCTATGATGTCACGGGGGCGGGGGATACCGTCTTAGCGGCCCTTGCCTTGGCCATGGCATCGGGCGCCTCCCTGAAAGAGGCGGCCGTCATTGCCAACCATGCGGCTGGTGTCGTGGTGGGGAGGGCTGGAACGGCAACCATCAGCCGTCAGGAGTTACTAGACGCGCTCAGGGCGAGTGCGAAGTGCGACCCCCCCACCCCTCCCTCCCCCTCGGAGGGGGGAGGGTAAGGGAGGGGGTGCGAGGGACGATGGCGACAAAATTCATCTTTGTGACTGGTGGAGTGCTCTCATCGCTCGGTAAGGGATTGGCCTCCGCATCCATCGGCTGTTTGCTGGAAAGCCGCGGCTTCAAGGTGACCATACTGAAATGCGACCCCTATATCAATGTAGATCCCGGGACCATGAACCCCTTCCAGCATGGGGAGGTGTTTGTCACCGATGATGGCGCTGAAACCGATCTTGACCTGGGCCATTACGAGCGGTTCATCGACCATGTGCTGACCAAGGCTAACAATGTAACTACTGGGCAAATCTACCATTCGGTCATCACCAAGGAGCGGCGTGGGGACTACCTGGGCGCCACGGTTCAGGTCATCCCCCATATCACTGACGAAATCAAGCGCGCGATCCACCGGGTGGCGGTGGACGTGGATGTAGTAATCATTGAGGTCGGCGGGACGGTCGGCGACATCGAGAGCCTCCCGTTCCTCGAGGCGATCCGGCAGTTCAGGGGCGATGTCGGGCGAGAGAACGTGCTGTATATCCACCTGACGTTGGTTCCGTACATTGCGCCGGCCGGCGAACTGAAGTCGAAGCCGACCCAGCACAGCGTAAAGGAGCTGCTCCAGATCGGGATTCAGCCGGATATCCTGCTGTGCCGGACGGACCGGCTCCTCCCCAAAGAGCTGAAAGCCAAGATTGCACTTTTCTGCAACGTCTCCGAAAAGGCGGTCATCACCGCGAAGGATGTAAACAGCATCTACGAGGTTCCGCTGGTCCTGCGCAGTGAGGGGCTGGATGCGATCATTGTCCAAATGCTCGGCCTGCCACAAACCGAGGCCGATCTGAGCGCCTGGGAGGTCATCGTTCGGAAGGAGAAGGAATCCACGGCTCGCGTGACGATCGCGGTAGTCGGGAAATACCTTGAGCTCAAAGACTCGTATAAAAGCCTGACTGAGGCCATCATCCACGGCGGCATCGCCAACGATTGTCAGGTTCACATCAAGTCGGTGGATGGGGAGATGGTGGCGCGCGACGGCCCAAAGGAGCATCTACACGATGTCGCAGGTATCTTGGTTCCGGGGGGCTTTGGGAGTCGGGGGGTCGAGGGGAAGATTGCGGCCATTGCCTTTGCTCGTGAAGAGCGAATCCCGTTCTTCGGGATCTGCCTGGGGATGCAGTGTGCTGTCATCGAATTTGCCAGGCACGTGTGCGGCCTGCAGGGCGCTAATAGCCGCGAATTCGATCAGAACTCCCCCCACCCAGTCATTGATCTCATGTCTGAGCAGCGAGGGATCACCAGCTTGGGTGGGACCATGCGGCTGGGGGCATTCCCGTGCCGCATCGTGGTGCCGTCTGTCGCCTACCGGGCGTACGGGACCACCGAGATCAGCGAACGTCACCGCCATCGCTACGAGGTCAACAACGACTACCGGGACATCCTGGAGCGCCATGGAATGCGGCTGTGTGGGTTTTCGCCGGACAATATGCTGGTAGAGATGATTGAACTTCCGGATCACCCGTGGTTCGTTGGCGGCCAATTCCACCCCGAGTTTACGTCACGTCCCAAGCACCCTCACCCGCTGTTCCGCGAGTTCATTAAGGCTTCGCTGGTACGACAGGAGGCCAAGGTCTAGGGTAGAGGGTATAGGGTAAAGGGTCTAAGAAGGATCTCCCGAAACCCGAAACCCGAAACCCGAAACCCTCTACCTTATGGCGCTGACTAAACAGGTGCAGATCGGCGAACTTACGCTTGGCGGCGGAGCGCCGCTTCTCCTGGTGGCTGGTCCATGCGTCATCGAGAGTGAGGAGCAGTTACTCAGAATCGGCGAGGCGATCAAGGTGGTATGTGACACTTGCCGAGTTCCCCTCATTCTCAAATCCTCCTACGATAAGGCCAATAGGTCGTCAGGCCGTTCATTCCGCGGTCCGGGCTTGGAGGAGGGGCTTCGCATTCTGGAGCATGTGAGGGCGAGGCTGGGTGTCCCTGTCATCTCCGATGTCCACGACGTCAATCAAGTGCCTGCTGCGGCGGAGGTGCTGGATATTCTTCAGATCCCGGCCTTCTTGTGTCGTCAAACCGACCTCCTCCTGGCTGCTGCGAGGTCCGGCAAGCCGGTCAATGTCAAGAAAGGACAATTCCTGTCACCATGGGATGCAGGTAATATCGTCGAGAAGCTCAGATCTGCCGGCTCGGAGGCGATCGTGCTGACAGAGCGGGGAAGCAGCTTCGGCTATAACAACTTGGTGGTAGACATCCGCTCGCTCCCGGTCATGCGCAGCTTCGGCTATCCCGTCCTGTTCGATGTTACCCACAGCTTGCAACTGCCTGGCGGCGCGGGGGATGCCTCTTCAGGACAATCCCAATTCATCCCCTACATTGCGCGAGCCGCCGTAGCGGCAGGGGTCGATGGGCTCTTCATGGAGGTCCATCCCGACCCTGCCAATGCGCCCAGCGACGGCCCCAACATGCTCCGGCTCGACGCGCTTCCGGGACTTCTGAACCAGTTGCTAGAGGTTCAGCGGGCGGTGGAGCCATATGTGAATCAGCCATCAGCCATCAGCCAGGAACCGACCGCTGATAGCTGAACGCTGTTCTTTAGATATGCAGACCCCATTGCAGCAATTCCTTCGCATGCTCCGGTACGCCTACCCCTACCGGGTACGGATCATCCTTGCCATCGCCTCCCTTGTCCTCATCGCTATCCTCAATGCGGTCTCCATCGGTTCACTCCAGCCGATCTTCGACGGTCTCTTCGCCGCAGAGGGCGGCGCGGCAGGGATTAGCCTTCCGGACCCAATCAGGGCCGTACTTGGACAGCGGCTGGTCCAGCTTCAGACGCTCCTGCAGGCTCATCGGATCAGCGTCCTCACCTTTATCGGAGGGGCCCTCTTCCTCGTTTTTTTGGCTAAAGGAGTGCTTATCTATATCCAACAACTGCAATTGCGATACGTGGCTGAAGGGATCCAGCGAGACATCCGAAACAGTCTGTATGCGCGTCTGCACGCGCTGTCCCTTGGCTTTTTCACCCGCCGCTCAACAGGCGAGATCATGTCCCGTCTTAACTCTGACGTAGAAAGCCTTGGAGACGCTTCGACCGAGCTCTTCCGCAATGCTCTCAGAGAGCCGTTTAATATCATTGGGCTCATCGTACTGCTTTTTCTGATCAAGTGGCAGCTCGCTCTCCTTTCGTTGCTCGTCTTACCGGTGGCGATCCTGCCGATTGTAAAGTTTGGTTCTAAGATCCGTCGCAGAGGCACCCTGGTCCAAGAGGGGCGCGCCGAGCTGAACACGATCCTGCAGGAAACTATTTCCGGAGTTCGGATCGTCAAGGCCTTTGGCATGGAAGAGTATGAGCGGCGACGGTATCGGCACGCCAGCGAGCAGGTCTTCAGGGCCATCATGCGGATCGTCAAAGTTGATGCGCTTACCTCGCCGGTCCTTGAGGTCCTCGGGTCCGTGGGCATTGTTGTTGCGATCTGGGTCGGCGGCTATCTCGTGTTCTCCAAAAGCTTGACCCCTGGGGCGTTCATGGCTTTCCTTGGAGCGCTGACCTCCCTCTATCAACCTGTCAAGCGGATCAGCCAGATCAATAACAACATTCAGCGCGGAATGGCAGGCGCCGCACGGGTCTTCGAGCTCATGGACCTCCGTTCTGATCTGGTGGAGCGGTCCGATGCCGTGGCGCTCGGACGGATGCAGGAGGGGGTTCGGTTCCATAACGTTTCCTTCGCCTATGAACCCGAACGGACCGTGCTGCACGGCATCAGTTTCGGGGCTAAGCTTGGTGAGATCGTGGCGGTCGTCGGCAGCAGCGGGGCCGGTAAGAGCACCATGGTCAACCTCATCCCGCGCTTCTACGATCCGACAGAGGGGCTCATCGCCATCGATGGGGTCGATATCACGCAGGCGACCCTTTCGTCATTGCGCGCACAGATGGGGATCGTAACCCAGGAGACGATCTTGTTCGATGACACCATATTTAATAATATCGCCTATGGGCAGCGTGACGTGGCTCCAAGTCTCGTCGTGGAGGCAGCCAGGATCGCCAACGCTGAGGAGTTCATCCAGGCGCTCCCGGCGCGGTACGAGACCAGGATCGGTGAGCGGGGGGTGCGTCTATCAGGTGGAGAGAAGCAGCGGATCGCCATCGCCAGGGCCATCCTGAAGAACCCGCCCATCCTGATCTTGGATGAAGCCACGTCGGCCCTTGATGCGGAGTCGGAGCGGCTGGTCCAGGAGGCGCTGGATCGGCTGATGCAGAATCGGACCACCTTCGTGATTGCGCACCGGCTTTCCACCGTGATTCGGGCCGACAAGATTCTGGTGCTGGACGGTGGATGCTGTGTCGAGCAAGGGACGCACGCGGAGCTGATGGCGCAGGGTGGGGTCTATTGCCGGCTGTACAACACTCAGCTTGCTCGAGCCTGAGGTAACGATGGCGGATCTTATATGAGCAAGGAAGAGATGTGGGAGGCGTCGGGAGGAAAACATTTCGCGTGGAGGGATCGGTACCTGGCGTACTCAGCGACCGCACTTCAATACGGCCTCGTGTTACTTATTTTCCTGCTGCCGTCGGCCTTGCTGCGGCCTTTGAAGGGCGCCCTCCTTATCGGCCTGGCCGCTGCCTGGATCTTACACATGCTGGTTGCAAAGGATTTTAGCCTGCGGAGGACCTCACTGGATGTGCCGCTCGCGGCCTACATCGCCTGGATCGCTTTTACCCTCATCACGGCCGCTCATCTGTTGTATAGCCTAGGAGAGTTGCTGAAGCTCATAGTGAGCGTACTCGTTTTCTATCTCGTAGTGAATCAGGTGCGGGATAGGCAAGTGGTGCGAAGGCTGCTCTCTGCCATCGTGCTCACCACGTTCGTGGTCAGCAGCTACGGTATCCTCAAGTTTTTCCTGATTCAGCAGGGGAGTGTAGCCCACAGGGCAGTGAGAGCCAACTCGTTGACCCCGGATTTCCATTGGCTGAGCACTTATCTGATTTTGACCATCCCGATTCTGCTGTGTCTTGCAATGGTGCAGCATGATCGGTGGTCCAGGCTGTTCCTTCGCATGACGTGCGTGCTTTCATTCGTTGCGCTTTTTCTCACGTACACGAGGGGAGCATGGGTGGCCCTCCTAGCTGAGCTGTTTGTGTACGGGTGGGCTGGACGAAGACGGCTATACCTGATCCTGGTTGGGGGAACCATCCTCGTGGGGTTGGTGGGTCTGCTGCTTCTCACATCAAGAAGCAGCACCATTTCGTTTAGCCCGAGCGCCGACACGCTGAATCCTTACACTTTGATGACTCGGCTCAAGACCGCTGGACTGGCCGTCCAGGAGATTTCGAAGCATCCGCTGATGGGGATAGGATACGGCGGAAAGGTCATGGCCAAGGTCTATAAGGATGCGCCGGAAGTAAAAGAAGCCGACCACCCTCATAATCTGTACGTTGAAGTTGCGCTTGGGACCGGGTTCCCGGGTCTGATCCTGCTGCTGTGGATCTTTTCCGCCGCGCTCAGAGCAACATGGGGGGGAATGGCCAAGGCTTCTGATGGATTTGGACAGGCGGTTCTACTCGGCCTAGGGATGGTAGTCGTAGGGGTAATCGTCAGCAACCTATTCGATCACATCTTCGCGGGAGGCATGGCCCACCTTTTCTGGGTACTGATGGCCTTAGTGGTGGGCGTCGATGCGGGGCAAGAGAGGCAGAAGGCGGGGATCGGTTCGTCAGGCCCTTTGAGGCTTGCGGCATGAGGGAAGAGGTCCTTGGTGTGGCGTTGTTCATGATGGCCCGCCGAGCGCACCCATACGTTATGGTGGCTGGATCTCATGGATGTCTGGATGACGCCGGACGGGGAGCGGCGATGGCCGCATTGGGGATTGGAGAACCGAGGAGGATCCTTGTGATCACGCTCCGGTACCTGGACGATGTGTTGCTCATGCCTCTGCCAAAGCGGATCGAGATTCCATGATCGCCGATCGAGGGCGACACGTGCTGCAGATCGAGGCCGAGGCAATCCTGGCCTTGATTCCGAAGCTCGATGAGCGGTTCGACCGGGCCGTCGAGATCCTCCGGGACTGCCGGGGTCGGGTCGTGCTGACCGGCATGGGCAAGTCCGGCTCGGTTGCTCAGAAGATTGCCTCCACCATGGCCAGCACCGGAACCCCTGCGTTCTTCCTCCATCCCGCTGAGGGAGGGCATGGCGACTTGGGGATGCTGGTCCGGGGCGATGTTGTCATCGCAGTATCGAACAGCGGCGAGACGGATGAACTCGTGGGCTTGCTCCCCGCGATCAAACGGCTCGGCCTCACGCTGATCGCGCTGGTTGGCGAATCCACCTCTACCCTTGCCAGACAGTGCGACGTCGCGATCGATGTGAGCGTGGCGAAAGAAGCCTGCCCGCTGGCATTGGCTCCGACCGCTAGCACCACCGCAGCCTTGGCAATGGGCGATGCCCTTGCCGTGGTCCTGCTCGAGCAGCGCGGTTTCACCGAGGCAGACTTTGTACTCCTGCATCCGGCTGGCAGCTTGGGACGGCGGCTGTTCTGGCGGGTGCAGGACCTTATGCATGTTGGTGAGCAGCTTCCTATCATCGCTCAGGGTGCGCTCATGCGTGACGCGCTCACCGAGATTTCGCGAAAGCAGCTCGGGATGACCGCTGTGGTGGACGAGGCCGGGATCCTCACCGGGATCATTACCGATGGCGACCTGCGGCGGGTGCTCCAAGAAGGGATCGATCTGCTACAGCGCCAAGTCAGGGAGTGCATGACTCCTCACCCCAAGACCATCGACAGGGAAGCCCTCGCGGCCAAGGCGCTGGAGGTCATGGAGCGGTACGCGATCACCTCCCTGCTGATCGTGGATCCCAAAGGGAAGCCGGAGGGGGTTATCCATCTGCACGACCTCCTGCGCGCTGGGGTAGCGTGAAGATATTTCATGTGCTAAGTTCCATGTGCCAGGTTGGAGGTGGAAGGGTTCTGTCAAGGGTTCTTGTCACCCGGAACCCTGTCCTGAGCCCCGTCGAAGGGTCGGAACACGGGACCTGGAACTATATGGCTTCATTTGCATGAACATGGATGTGAATCTCGAAATCATTGAGAAGGCAAAACCCATTCGCATGTTGGTGATGGACGTCGATGGCGTCCTGACTGACGGACGGATCTTCTATAACGCGGCAGGGGTGGAGACCAAGGCCTTCTTCGTGAGAGACGGCCTGGGTCTTCGCATGGCCCAACAAGCGGGGTTGCTGACTGCGATCCTGACTGGACGGGTGTCTGGGGCGGTTACCCACCGCGCGAAGGATTTGGGCATCTCTGAGATCCACCAAGGGGTCCTGAATAAGCTCGAAGTCTACGAGATGCTCCTTCAGCGGTACGGTCTGACCGATGAGGCGGCGGCATACGTCGGTGACGATCTGAACGACCTGCCCGTGCTCAGTCGGGCCGGCCTCTCTGCGGCGCCTGTGGATGCCGCCCTAGAGGTGAGAGCGAGGGTCGCCTATGTGACCACGCAGGCCGGTGGCCGCGGCGCGGTCCGGGAGGTAATTGATCTGATTCTGAAAGCCCAGGGCCGATGGGGGGAGCTTGTTGAAGGGCGAGGGCCGGCTTCGAAGCAGGGGCGGCCGGGCAGTGGCTTTTTCTTGACAAGCAGGAGAGGTGTGTTACAGTGACCGATCGAAACACCTATGTTTCGAGTTTCGAGTGTGAAGTTTCGAGCTCTCTGTCGAATGTGATCCGAAACCCGAAACTCAAAACTCAAAACCCGAAACCCGCAACCTGGAAGAGGAGGACCGATTTATGCCTTTCAAGCACTATCTATTCACGTCGGAATCGGTGACGGAGGGTCACCCCGATAAGATTGCCGACCAGATCTCTGATGCCGTGCTTGACGCCGTCTTCGCGCAGGACCCCTATGGCCGCGTGGCCTGTGAAACGCTGGTCACGACTGGCTTGGCCTTTGTGGCTGGGGAGATTTCCACCAAGTGTTATGTGGACATCCCAAAGGTGGTCCGCGAAACGATCAGGGATATCGGCTATACGAGGGCTAAATACGGCTTTGATTACGAGACCTGCGGCGTAATCAGCGCAATTCAGGAGCAGTCTCCTGATATCGCGTTGGGAGTTGATGTCCAGGGGGCGGGTGATCAGGGATTAATGTTTGGGTATGCCAGCGATGAGACCCCAGAGCTGATGCCGATGCCGATTATGCTGGCCCACAAACTCTGCAGGCGCCTGGCCGAGGTCCGGCGTACGGGGATCCTAGATTACCTCCGACCGGATGGCAAATCGCAGGTGACGGTCGAATACGTCGATGGGAAGCCGAATCGCATCGATACTGTGGTTATCTCCACTCAGCACAGCGCGGAGGTCCAGTTAAAGCAGATCCGCGAAGATATCATTGAGCAGGTGATCCTCCCGGTCCTCCCCAAGGAGTTGGTGGACTTGGACCTGATTACCTACCATATCAACCCCACCGGCCGCTTTGTGATCGGTGGCCCCCACGGCGATACGGGGCTGACCGGCCGGAAGCTGATCGCGGATACCTATGGCGGGGTCGGGAGCCACGGCGGCGGCGCCTTCTCCGGTAAGGACCCGACGAAGGTGGATCGGTCTGCATCGTACAATGCCAGGTATATTGCAAAGAATTTCGTGGCGGCCGGCCTGGCCCAAAAATGCGAGGTTCAACTGGCCTACGCGATCGGTATCGCCGACCCAGTATCGGTGTTTGTGGACACCAAGGGGACAGGGGTGATCCCGAATGAGGAGTTGATGAAAATGGTCCGCACGCACTTTGAGTTGACCCCGGCCGGGATGATCAAAGCTCTCGATCTTCGACGCCCAATTTATAAGCAGACTGCGGTCTATGGCCATTTTGGCCGCACAGAACCTGATTTCACGTGGGAGCGGACCGATAAGGCCGAGGGGATGAAAAAAGAGGCCGGCCGACTGGGAGCATAATTAAAGGCAGGGTATAGGGTGTAGGGTAAAAGTGAAGGGATTGGACCAAGGGGGGAGATGAACGGCGGCTCTTAGTCTATACCCTGAACCCTAGACCCTCAAAGGAGGTACTGTGGACTACGACGTGAAAGATATGGCGCTGGCGAATAAGAGGCTCCTTCGTATTGAATGGGCGCGAGAACAGCCCGAGGCTGAGTACGGCGTTTAGAATCGGGTTGTTCTACAGTCGTTAAGTGGTGGCTCCACTGGTTTAGGCGTTCTTACAATTCTCTCATTTTAAATAGTTGCTGTCCCTCTGAAGGTCCTCTCAAAACTTCCGAATCCTATCTCGATGCATTGCACATTCCCGTTGAACAACTGGTACTGTTTGGTGAATGGCTCGAAGATCGCAAAGCCGAGATTCATTTTCTGGGAGGTAACATGTCGGGTTTGAATAGCCCCGAACTATAATCCCTTACGGGGCTTGGTCTAAAACCAACAAAAAATCCTATCCCCGAAAAGAGATACGATTTAAAGGGATAGGATCCTAGAGGCAATTCAATTGCCGATTAATAACGATAATGATCTGGCTTATAAGGACCATCTGGAGAGATTCCGATATATTTAGCCTGCTTGGGACTCAACCGGGTTAGCTTGATTCCCAGTTTTTCCAAATGTAGTCGAGCGACTTCCTCATCCAGCTTTTTAGGTAAGGTGTAAACACCTATGGGTCGTGGATTGTTCCAAAGGTCGATTTGGGCCAAGGTTTGGTTAGTAAATGAATTCGACATGACGAAACTGGGATGACCTGTGGCACAACCTAGATTGACAAGACGTCCTTCAGCCAGAAGATAGAGGTTATTCCCATTGGGAAGTACATATTTATCCACCTGGGGCTTGATGTTGACGTGTTGCACACCCGGAAGGGATTTCAACCCGGTCACATCGATTTCGCTGTCGAAATGCCCGATATTGCAAATGATACTTTCACCTTTCATCATCACCATGTGAGCCACGGTAATGACATCCACGTTACCGGTGGCGGTGACAAAAATATTTCCCACCTTGGCGGCATCTTCCATAACGGTGACTTCAAAGCCCTCCATCGCCGCTTGTAGGGCGTTGATGGGATCAATCTCAGTGACGATAACGCGGGCCCCGTAACTGCGCATGCTATGCGCGCACCCCTTGCCCACATCTCCGTAGCCGGCTACGACCACCACTTTACCTGCGATCATTACATCGGTGGCGCGTTTGATACCGTCGGCCAATGATTCTCGGCATCCGTACAAATTATCGAACTTGCTCTTGGTGACACTGTCGTTCACATTAATGGCCGGTACCAAAAGTTCCCCTTTTTCCATCATCTGGTATAAACGATGGACGCCGGTGGTGGTTTCCTCCGAAACCCCTTTCCAATCTTTGCTTATGCGGGTCCAAATACCCGGATGGGACTTCAAAGTTTTTTTCAACAAGTTGAGAATACAGCCTTCCTCTTCGTTTTCCGGTTTTCGATCCAGGAAAGACGCATCTTTTTCGGCTTTGATTCCCCAATGAATGAGCAAAGTGGCATCGCCACCATCATCCACAATGAGCTGGGGTCCCAGGACCTCACCGTTTTTGCCAGGGTGAACCAGAGCTTTAAAAGTACAGTCCCAATATTCTTCCAAGGTTTCACCTTTCCAGGCGAATACGGGAACTCCAGCCACGGCAATGGCTGCCGCTGCATGGTCTTGGGTTGAAAAGATATTGCAAGAGGCCCAGCGAACATCCGCACCCAGGTCGACCAAGGTTTCGATCAAAACGGCCGTTTGAATGGTCATATGCAGCGAACCGGTTACCCGGACGCCTTTGAGGGATTTCAATTTCCCGTACTTTTCACGCACCGCCATCAGGCCGGGCATTTCTTTTTCAGCAATTTCAATTTCTTTGCGACCAAAATCGGCCAAGGACAAATCCGCCACTTTGAAATCAGGCGAAGAGGATAGGTTATTTTCTGTTAACGTCGGCATGTTCATTTCCTTTTTATGAAGAGTGCGAGGCGCCCCTATTTTAGCCCTCACCGGCCGCGCGGAACGCGGTGAGGGGAATTTCATAAAATCACCGCAGGATACCCCTCAGCTTGCTGAGGGGAGGAATGCGTCTTTCTCAGGTTTGTTCTTTCACGAAGATGCCCCCCAGCTTGCTGGGG
>JGI1358J11329_10001258_pt1 | contig 21098 bp, 23 predicted proteins | sample Subgroupgradi54m_FD_11329 | JGI IMG/M metagenome (IMG submission 11329)
ACCATCGCCCTTGCCGTGGCTGTCGGCCTCATCGGCTGGCACGACCAGACAAGTCGCCGCGCGATCGTGGCCGAAATGGATCGTCGCATCGGCGGCCTCGACCGTAGCCCACTCGGCTCGCGAACCGAGCTCGTGCTCGACGCAAAGGGACAGCCGATCGAGACCGGAAAGGACGAGAGCGGCAACCAGACTTACAAGCGACACAAGGTCTCAATCTCCCTCACGGAAATGGTCGAGAATCTCAACTCAACCGTGAGCCGTCATGAGGCCAAGCTCAATGCAGTGAGCGAAGGACAGATGGATGCAATAGGAAACTTCATCGATGAAAGCGAGTTGTATTTGCTCGCTCAAAGCCAGACAATGGACGTCTTGCGTTTGCTCCGTGGTCAGGACTTCGATGGCGACGGGATCGTCAACGAACAGGACGACTGTATCGACATCGCCGGAGTCAAAGATGACCCGAATGATCCCGATCACTATTCTGCTGGCGGCAACGGCTGCCCGCTCGCCGTGGACGTGGACAAGGACAATGTCGCCGACTACCGCGACGCGTGCATCGAAGCGGTGCCAACAGACGAAACGGTCGCTGACGCGGCGACGATGCGCGGCCCCAAGTCCCTGTTCCCCAAAGACCAAGGCTGTTCGCCGACCCAGGTGCGCAACCGGTGTACGAAGAGTGATCGGATGACGTGTGGCGAGATCGAACTCTCGAACTGCCCCGCCAACCGCATCTTCCAATGCACCTGGGACGAGCAGACGAAGCAGTACAAGGACTGTGACGAGGTCAACTAGATCTTTCATCGAAAATACGTAACGACGTCTGGGGTTCACCTGGACGTCGTTTCGATTTGACGCCAGTGCTGGTAAGGTCTACGGTTGATTGAGGAGGTGTCCATGTCGCCAAGTCAACTCCGCGAACGCGTTCGCTCCATCATCGCTCAGGTCACCAAGCATCGGCTTGAGGCGCTGCATGATGGAGCGCTTCTCGCAGAGCTCGATATCGACAGCCTCGACATCGTCGAAGTCATGATGGTGGTTGAAAACGAATTTGATCTCGAGATGTGCGACGATGTTCCGATCCAGGAGTCTGGAAGCATTGGCGAAATCATCGACGCAGTCCAAATGAGCGTCGAGCGCGCGCAACCATCCCCCGTTCTTTCTGCATCCATCTGAACCCAACTTCCCCGCCGCCACGCCGCTCGCACTCGAGTGGCGTGGTTTTCGATTATGAATACATGATTTGCTCACAGCACCACATATTTGATCTCCATAGAAGAAACTGAATCGGACGATTTCTTTTAAGTTGAAAAGCAAGGCGGTTGATGTGCCTACGCATGTCGAGTAAGGCAAGGCGGCCTGCTCAATTTTAAGTCAAAAACAACTCGTTTGAACAATCTATGTGTTCATGATTGACAGATCAGCTTTTTTATGATAGATTTTTCAGTCCTCAAACCCTCCTATTGGAGAGACATCATGAGTTACGAACTCTATCGCATTCGCATACTAGGTGGCATGTTCATCAGTCTGGTCGTGTTGATCTTTTCGGCCTGGTTCATCAACGTTGGTAAGAACGAAGAGGTCGCCGCACTCACCAAGACCTGCAATGAACGCGTGCGCGGCGTGGAGTTCGACAAAGCCGCCGCGGATGTCAAGCTCAAGGCGGCACAAGCCGAAACCAAAACCACGCAAGCGGCGTGGGATCAAGCAGTCGCTCGACTTCACGCAGACAATACTGCACTCCTGTCCGAGCTCGACGCCGACGGCGACAAGGTGCACATCCCCACGGATGTGTGCCCAGACACCAAATTCGTCGAAGGATTCGGTCATGAGATTCTTGGCAACGGCTGCAGCAACGACCAGGTCGTGCGAGCCGGATGCAAGAGCTGGAAGTACCCACCCGACGTGAAAACAGGCAGCGCGGGAAAAATCGACTGGTTCGACTGCAAGCTGAGTCCGGACCCGACGCTCGCCTACCGCTGCAGCTGGTCTGTGGAGTTCGCGTCCTACAGCGAAGGGTGCTACAACTTCGACCCGAACGAAAAAGGCGGATAGCTATTTCCCGCATCAACATCATCGCGTCACCGGCCTGGGGTTCTCTCAGGCCGGTATGCATTTCTGCTATACTTCAAAAGATATGCCTACCCTCGCCTTTAACAAACGCGCAAAATTCGATTACGAAATTCTTGAAGAGCTCGAGGCTGGTTTGCATTTAACAGGCGCTGAAACAAAATCTGCAAAAGCGGGGCACGTGAGTTTCATCGGCGCATATGTTTCTGTACATGGCAACGAGGCATGGCTCAAAGCCCTACACATTTCGCCATACAAACCCGCTGGCGAACAAAAACTCTATAATCCAACCCGAGACCGCAAACTCTTATTGCACAAACGCGAAATTAAGCGCCTCATTGGTAAATCGCAGGAAGCCGGGTTGACACTCATCCCAATTTCTCTCTATACTAAGGGCGATTTGGTGAAACTCGGCTTTGGTATTGCCCGTGGAAAGAAGCTGTACGAAAAACGCGAGAGCATCAAAAAACGAGAAGTCGAACGAGAAATACGCCAACATCTACGGGGGTGACGGGTATCGATGGGAGTTCTCTTTCATCTTGAGCAAGCCGAGCACATGCGTCGTCTCGTAAATCCGATGCACAAATGATACCTGCCAACATCATTGCCAAAGTGAAGAGTGCTTTCAGCATTCACAGCTTTGCTCCAGCCTTCGCTTAATAAGCGTCGGCTCATCCACCTTTGTGATGCTCGATAACAAAGACTGGGTGTCATAAACATCGAGCTGGATCGACTCTCTGTCCATCGGAGTCGATTGAGGAGGCAGGTGGACGCTCATGGCCGTTTTCGTCTCGCTTTCATCTGTCATGAGTATTTAAGCGGGACTCAGCTTGAAGAACCATTTTGAAATAGCTTCCAGACGGGGGTTCAACTCCCCCCACTTCCACCACTATGCGCATACATCGTCACCGTGTCCGGAAACCAAAATTTGACGTACCAAAGTACAACGTCAACGAGCAGATTAAATCACCTCAAGTGCAGGTGATTGATAAGGACGCTCAACCGCTCGGCATCATGGACATCCTCGTGGCGATCGAAAAAGCGCGTGCTTCTGGATTCGATCTTGTTGAGGTCTCGCCGAAAGCCGAACCACCTGTCTGTCGCTTCATTGACTACGGACATTTCAAATACCAAAAAGAAAAAGAGGCGCGCAAAGCGAAAGCTCAAAGTAAAGAAGTCGAGGTCAAAGGCATCCGTCTATCACTGCGCATTGGCGAGCACGACTTGGATGTGCGAAAAAAACAGGCCGAAGGATTTTTGGAGCGTGGAGATAAGCTCAAAGTTGAGATCGTCTTGCGTGGCCGCGAAAAGGCCCATGCCGATATCGCTCGCGAAGTTGTCAACAAGTTTTTGGTCATGATTAAAGAGAAATACCCAATCCGCGTGGAGCAACCTTTGAGCTCTATGGGTGGGAGGTTGACAGTGACCGTAGCTCGGCAGTAAGATCTTCCCGCATATGTCACAGAAAACCTACAAGGCGCTCACAAAGCGCTTCAAAATGACGAAGAACGGGAAGGTCCTCAAACGCCGCGCAGGCCAGGATCATTTTAATTCCCGCGCTTCAGGAAACATCACGCGCAAGAAACGAACGGATCAGCAAGCGCCGCTCATCATTAAAAAGTTGCTGATTGCACTCACCGGTAAGTAAATTTTATGTCGAGAGTCAAACGCGGAATGCTCCACTTGAAAAAGCGTCGCAGCCTTCTACAAAAAACTAAAGGATACCAAGGCAACCGTCGCATCAAATTGCGTGCGGCGCGTGTCGCCTTTTTGAAAGCCGGCGTCAACGCCTATCGCGATCGTCGCGGAAAAAAACGTGTGATGCGTCAGTTGTGGACAATCCGCTTGAACGCGGCCGCTCGCTTGAACGGCACAACCTACTCACGCCTGATAGATGCACTCAAAAAAGCGAGTATCGAGATTGACCGCAAGGTACTCTCAACCATCGCCGCAAAACATCCCATCGTCTTTGCAAAAATAGTCGCGGCCACAAAAAAGTAAAAAATAAATTGTGTCACACAATCCCGTAGCGAGCCTTGCTCTGCTGCGGGATTGACGTTTGACTCAAAAATTGATAGGTTGCAAGACCGCTTCATGGAGGCAGGATGCGGAAACCAACGTTTTGGATCTGCTCGCTCGCAGATTCGAGCGAAATTAACCTATCTGCCGGGAGGCATCACGCAAACGCATGGGTCGTCATCGCGTTTCCAGCGACGCTCAAGGTCACCATGCAGCCACCGCCGGACGTGCACAGCAATCACGACATGCTGACCCCAACGACGTGGTCAGTGAAATCTGGCTATGGTGTGCGGCTGAACGCAAAAGGTCACGCGAAGCTCCTTGTCGGTCTGGATACTGCTAAAGACGTGTCGCTTACTTTGCGACTCCCAATAGAGGGCCGTGAAGTCGTCCGTGCAACGATCAAAGGGCGTGACCAAATTGTGCTCGCGCTTGCGTCGTGTGCAGATGGTTCCGCGCCATTTGTTCCGCGGACAGGAAAAAGCGAGAGGATAGGGATCAGAATCACGGACGAAAACGGAGAAGCCATGCAGGGATTCCCCGTTCGACTCAGTGCCATCGCTGGCGCTGTGGAACTTTTCCTCAACGACAAACTGCCACATGGACACATGGCCTTTCTTTGTCGAACGGACACGCATGGGGAATTGCCGCCGCTTCGCACCGTCCTGTTGAAAGACACACAGGCAAAGCATGCACACATCATGGTGAGACCAGAGTCTGGCAATTTTGGAGCGCTCTCCATCAACGTATCCATCGCAGCAGCCGATGAGCCAGGCCTCTTGGAACTCGATGACGATCACGTCCAAGCGATTCCTCCCATGCTACGAGAGTTGCACATTTCACTTGCGACATCGCAAGATCAGCCAGAAGTGCCGACAGATGAATGGGAGGAGACGCCCACGCCGCCACCTCGCTATGAGTCGATCGGCGTGCCGCCAATCCTGCTGCATCCTACGGGTGTGGATTTTGGCAATGTGCCGAGGCCGTTCGACATTTCGCCCATCGCAGGACGATCCTGGCCGCTTGGTTGGAAGGTCGCGGCTCTTATACTCCTGCTCACCGCTGTGGTTGTGAGTTTCAGTGAAATTGTGGCGGAGAAAAACGGGACACATGTAGTGGAAGGTGCGCGTGCCGCATTCATTTCATCCAGGACACAGAATCCAATACAGCGACATGGGCCTATTGAGCCGCAGTTCGACCAAGGCACAATGAGTCATGACCCGTGCAGTCGCATTGACCCCCTTATGGTCTGCGATAGCTACAAGGTGATCAAGCGCGATCGTCTCTACGCCCTGCGCTTTGATGACTGTCGCAACCTCGGTGGCGTGAATGCTTGCGAGTGCGACTTCCAACGCAAGGCGAGCGGCGTCCAATACCAAGTCTTTACCTGTCGATCTCATTAACCAGCGACCTTGTGGAACTCCATAAGGTCGCTTATTTTTTTAAGACGCAAAACGAAAAAACCATCAGAATGAACTGATGATTTTTTCCTGGCGGGCCGGACGGGATTCGAACCCGCGATCTTCGCCGTGACAGGGCAACGTGTTAACCAGGCTACACCACCGGCCCATGGGAGTGCGGCGTCATCCTACTAAAAAAGACAGGAAGCTGCAAGGGGGCTGGGTCTTCACTTATTTTGTCCACACGGCAATTATTTTCCTTGTTGACCTTCTCTTGCGCGTTGCTTCCAGGTTGGGATGCTTTGCCATAGCCGTTGCCAAGGACCAAGTGGCCATGGCAAACGGCGTCGCACAAACATGACAACAATAGCGAGGATGACGATGCCAAGAATAGAAAGCGTCACGCCGTTGTCACCGAGCATATCTGCGAATACGCCCACAGCAATAGCTACAAAAATAATCGGCATGGCAAAGACGATTGTGTATCCAATGCGTTTTTTATAAAAAGTTCCCAAGGAGTCCATACCATTACGCCTGTCGGTCACTCAAATTTCTGAAGGTTTTCAACTGCGTCTGAAACGTTTGTTGCAACCCATAGTCGCCGTGAGTTGAATTGGCCATTCCTTCAACCGCGGCAAGAGACGGCATGAGAGTGGCCCACGCAGTCGCACGCGCCTGCTTTTGTTCAACAGAAATATCTTTCTTCGTAAGTTTGCTCCATCCATCTTTTTCCCAATCAAATGCTCGCAGTGCCGCCCCTTCCGCCATCCACGCCTGTAAATGCCCATTCGCAAAGGCAATGTCTGCATCCCGCGCGGCATTGGCTTTCTGCGAGAGCTCTATGTTACTTCTCCTCAAAGCTAAAGCTTCTGCAAACCGTGGATCTTTTCTCATGGCCAGCAAAGCCTTGAGCGGTTTATCTAAAAACGGCAAAAATGATGGTTTAAAATGCTCCTCCATGGCATTAAACCACTCTTCGCTTCCAAATCGATACTGAACTGATTCAGCGCGCATTTTTTCTTGTTTTGGTTGTGGTATTTCATTAAGAAGATTCGAAAGTTCAGAATTAAAAGCCCGTTCTGCGGAAGCACACTTGCTAGACTCTGCCGCAGAGCGAGCATTGAGCTCACGGGTTGCACCCAATCGTGTCAGCCACTCTTGACCTACAGATGCAAACGAAAGCGCAACTTCTGTAAAGGCATCTGTGACTTCTGCTATTTCTTTCTCTGTGACTGCACGCAGATCAGCCTCTTCTTTTTCAAGACGCTTTACTTCCTGCGCCTCAAACATTTTCCTAAAAAATGGATCTTCTTTGGTTACCTTACGCTCAGCATAATTTTGCTTAACTTTTAGTTCCAACTGCTCAATTTGATAACTCAAATCTGCTTCGTAACTTTGAAGTTCCTCGCTCATGCTATCTTGCGGAATAAGATTTATTTCCGTCTGCGCTTCCCCGAGATCTTCCATCAAGCTATAAAACTCTCGCCCTTGCGCCTCAAGCTCCGCAAGATGCTCCTGCATTCCAGTGAAGCGATTTTCTTCCTCCGCCTTGAGCTCTGCCACTCGCGTTGCAACAGCCTCTTTTGCCTTCCCTGCAAGCTCGCGAACCTTATCCACAGGCTTAACCGACTCCGTTGCCTGTGCCCCTTCCAAACCCATTCCTTGCTCTTCTGTTGGCTGATCTCCTGTTGATTTCGTTCCCATAAAAATAGATTAATTTGACTAAAAAAGTATACCTTCTACCAGCGACTTCGTACAACAATCCCCGTCGGCAACTCAAAGCATCGAGGACTGCTTTCTTTCAACGTGAGCTCGACGACTTCATCGATCTTCGCAAATGGCACGTGCGTTTTGACGAGCTGTTCAATAGCAAGCGCTGGATGACCAAGTGAATACGCGTTGACAAGAAGCATTCCTGATTTTTTATTCAAAAGTTTTCCGCACAACGCGAGCAACTTTGGCAAGTGCTCTTCAAACTTCCACAGCTGTCCATCTGGACCTCGACCAAACGCTGGCGGATCCATAATGATTGCGTCGTATGTGTGACCACGTTTCACTTCACGCTGCACAAACGTCATCACGTCTTCGAGCACCCAGTGTGCTTTGCGATCCTGCAGTCCAGAAAGCTTTGCATTTTCTTTCGCCCACGTCACAACAGGCTTGCTCCCGTCAACATGGGTTACTTCAGCACCAACAGAAAGTGCGGCAATCGAAGCGCCGCCCGTATACGCAAATAAATTAAGAACGTGATCGCCTGATTTCAGATGCTCACGCAAATATTTCCAATTACTTGCTTGTTCTGGAAACAAACCTGTGTGCTTGAACGATGTCGGTCGAATCATGAACGTCAAATCTTCCCACTGCATGGTCCATTTTTCTGGCATCTGTTTTTTGATGTCCCAACTTCCTTCTTGACCGGATCGAGCGTACACGGCATGCGCTTTGTTCCAAACGTTCCCGTTCCCTGATGGGGTCAGGCCGAGAATCGGGAATTTTTCATCCTTGCCTGCTAAATTCCCGATTCTCGGCCTGACCCCATCCCCTTTCCCCCAAATCGCCTGCGGTTCTGGACGCACAAAAATAACACCACCAAACCGCTCGAGTTTTTCAAACTCGCCCGTGTCTAAAAGCTCGTAATCCTTCCACCCTGGCGCCGATTGCCTGACAAGTTGCATACCGCCTGATTATACACTAATCCAACCCCAAGGATTGGATTATGCCCTGTTCTATTGCTTTATCCAACCCTTGGGGATGGATTTTACTGGTTTTCTTGCTCTACTACCGCCTTATCGCAAACAATTGTAGCTGAAAAATTGACAGAAAAAAGCCTTTGTTATAGGCTCAATTCAGCAAATATCTATGTCTACGTTCGAAACCGAGTTGATGAGACTCGGACTCAATGAAAAAGAGGTCGCGGTTTACCTCACTCTGCTCTCGCATGGGCCAAGTTCTGTGCGTAAACTCGCTGGAATCAGCGGGATCAATCGCGGCACCACCTATGACGTCCTGCGCTCGCTCAAGGAACGTGGACTCGTTTGTTTTTATCATGAGGAAACCAAGCAGTGTTTTGTGGCCGAGGACCCGTCGCGTTTGTCCGAGCTCATCGTGAGCCAGGAAACCGAGCTCGCGCGCTCAAAGCAGGCCGTATCCGAGCTCATTCCAGAATTGCGTAGTTTGCATGATCGTGGCGCGGATCGTCCTGTTTCCCGTTACTATGAAGGCCCGCAAGGCATTCGCACCATTTTGCTTGATGTGCTCGACAGCATGGAGAAGGAAGAAGAGAAGACATACTTCGTTTACTCGTCTTCTGCTGTACGAGACGCAGGGCTCTATTCCCTGTTTGCTGACTACACGACGCAACGCATCGCGCGCAACGTGTCTGTCAAAACCATCGCACTTGGTCATGCTGGATCTGACGCCGAACTCTCACAGCACAAGTTGATCCCTGCAACCGAAGCGTCGCCAACGTACATCCTTATCTACGCCGGCAAATGCGCGTTCATTTCGATCAACACCTCCGGCATGCTTGTGGGGGTGGTGATCGAAAACGCAGGGATCTACGAAACGCAGAAAATTTTATTTGATGCCTTGTGGAAGTCGATTAGCGCGTAACAAACACAGATTCATGGGCTGTGGGAGGGGAGAGGCAGCTCATAGATCCGTGTTTGTTCCTTCATGGAGGCTGTATGGATCGTCCATTGTGTGTAACGGTGATAGGTGGTGGAACGGGTACACGAACCGTCCTGCAAGCTCTGCGTGACGAGACGCGGTTTGATCTGACGGCCGTGGTTTCCATGGCAGACAACGGTGGATCAAGCGGCAAGTTGCGCAAAGAGCTCGGTGTCCTGCCTCCGGGTGATCTACGTCAGTGCCTACTCGCACTTTCGATGCTCCCGCCAGAACTGAAGGCAGTGCTAGAGTACCGATTCGCCAAGGGGACAATCAACGGACACCCGATTGGCAACTTGCTGATCGCGGCCGCACAGGAATACTGCAACAACATGGAAGAAGCGCTGTGTCTGATGAAGCTCCTCCTACAGGTACGCGGAAACGTGGTGCCGGTGACAACCACGCCAACGCATCTGTGCATTGAACACGGAGGCACAGTAACTACTGGTGAAATCGAGATTGTACATACCACGCTTGCCGAACCGCGACGGTGTTCGCTCACAGGGGATCCGCATGTTGGAAGGTCTGCCTTGCAGGCGATCAACAGGGCCGACGTAATCATCATTGGGCCAGGCAACCTCTACGCAAGCGTTCTCCCGAACTTCCTCGTTCGTGGGGTACGAAATGCCATTTGCACAGCACCGGCGCGATTCGTCTATCTCGCAAACCTGGTGACGAGTCCTGGCCACACGGACGGCTGGGACGCTGCAAAATACCTTGCGACAATTGAAGAGTATTCCGAGCGTTACATGGACATCGTCGTGGTCAATGACCGCGAATTGTCGCCCGAACTGCTCGCGCATGCCCCCGCCGGAGCCGCTCCGGTCGTGATCGGCACCCTGCGCGAGGATCAACGTGTCCTGTGCGCAGATCTGGTGGACCCAACGCCTCTGCAACAACAGAAGGGAGACATCATCGAACGCAATCACCTGCGCCATGATCCGACGAAACTGCGCACGCTCCTTACACGACTACTCTTTCCTTCTTGAACACGAAGGGCTCCGCACTCCGGAGCCCTGACAACCCTTTATGAAAATCTTTATCGATTTTGACGATACGCTCATCGATCGCACACGCTTCATGCGTGACTTTTATGCGATGTTTGATGGCGTCTCGAGTGAGTCATTAAAAGAAACCTACGACCGCTTTCGTACTCACCAAGCGTTTGATCTAAAAAACTTTGCTGCTGAAGTTGAGCTTATGCACGGCATTCCTGAACGTGACGTGATAGCAAAACTTACGGCCTTGCGCGATCGCGTCCATGCGTATCGTTTTGAAGAAAGCCGACCATTTTTGGAACAGCTCAAACAGCGTGGGCATACGATCACGCTTGTGACGTTCGCTGAAGATACCACGTGGCAATGGGGAAAAATTCACGCGAGTGGTTTGTATGATCTGCTTGATGATGTACACATTACCACGCGTGGAAAAGAGGAAGTCCTACGCGAGCTCACGAACGGGGAGCCATTCTGTTTTATTGACGACAGCGGAAAAGAAGTAGAGGCTGTACAAAAAATGTATCCACACGCACTCTGCTTTTTGAAAGTGCACGACAACGGCAAGGCCGATGGGTTTACGGACTCTCTGACGAGTTTTCGATCGTTTCATGAAATCATTGACCGCATTGCCTAAGTATGGATGAGACATAAGCAAAGGATACATCCTCTGCTTATTCCCTCCTCCAAACTTGGTGTACGATGATAACACTTCCTGCTGAGTTTTGTCCTAGCGAGCTAGTCGACCAGCTGACGCGGGACTGGCAGTTTGTCCTGCGAGGCCGCATCAACACTGAAGCCGACACGTCGGTGCCGCAGATGCTATCGAGTCTTGAGAAAAACTGGCGTCCTGAGGCACCTTCGACCGCCTCTGCAGCCAAAATTCTTGTACTCTCGAGCAGTTCAGGAACAGGAAAAACCCATTTCGGAAGATACCTGCGAGAACGAGGCTGGCATCCGATCGCGCGTTACAAGGACCGTGCAGCTCGTCCTGACGAAACGGACGGTATAGATGCACATTTCGTCAATCAAGGACGCTTCGAAGAAATGCAAGGAAACCATGAGCTCATCGAAGTGACAGGTTCCTATGGAGATCACCGTGGCTACAGACTGTCGGAAATTCTTTCAGAAGTGGGCAGTCATACACGATGCGTCAGTAGCGATGGGTACAGTCTTGTTCGTCTTGTTGCCAAAACGCCGCAACTGTTAGGTTTGAATATGCTCTCTGTGTACCTGCTTCCACCAGATCTTCCAACACTTGTTGCAAGAATTCTGGGACGATCCCTCGACCGTTTCTCTGGGGCTCATGGAAAAACCATTGCACAACATCTGCAGGAACAAAAGGTCACTGAGCGCCTTCTTGAGAGTTCTCGTTACCTGCGACAAGCATTCGATAAGGATACGAGGGGAAGACCGCTCGTCAATCGATTCGTCGTCTATGATGACCCTGTGCGTGTTGCACACCTACTCGGACTCTCGGACTAAACGAGTGGGGATGCCTCTCTCGCGTCCCCCTCAAATCATTCTTATTATGCCCACCAATGAAATCTTGCCAGTCGTCGATAGATATGATCATGTCCGTGCATATCTCCCATCTGGAGTCATTCATGAACGCGAACTACGCCATCGAGAAGTGGTCATTTATCTCTTTGACAAGAAAGGTTGCGTCCTCGTTCAAAAACGAGATGGCGGCGTGTACGATCATTCCGTAGCTGGCCATGTTGGGAAACACGAACGGTACCTAGTCGCTGCACAACGAGAGATAAAAGAGGAACTTGGACTCTTTGTCCAGAAACAGGATCTCTTGCGCGTTGGGAAATTTTATCATCGAAGTTTCTCAGAACGCTCACAACGATACAATAATCGTTTCTTTACATTGTACGTGCTCAACCAGTCAGTGGATAAAAGGACGCTACGTTTAGATCACCGAGAAGTTGAGACAATAGAGACCATGACATTTGAACAAATTCATCGACTCTTTAAAGGAAAGTCATCCCACTTTAAGGGGGGATTTCCCGTGTCGTTCAAAGCTCTCATACACGCCTCGGCAAAAGCGACGAGTGGATTAGAAATCCTTTCATCGCTCGTGCGGAGGCCGCGTGGATAACGAACACCCTTATCAGTTCCTTTCTCTTGCCGTGCGTGAAACGCACAGTGAGATCATCCGACATGTCGAGAACCCGTCTGTCTTTGACACCGTAACCATTCCTGACAAACCGACAGGTTCATCACCTACGATGCGGATTGATCTTATGGCCGACACCACACTCTGCCAAGGCATTTCACACAGAATGGGTGATGTACATTACGTGAGTGAGGAAAGACCATGGAAACGGGAAAATTTGGAAGGATACCAACGTGTGGTCGTTGCTGATCCACTCGACGGAACTCAGCTTCTGGCTATGGGACTCACTCATTGGGCCGTCTCTGCCGCTTTGCTGAATATGCGAGAACACATTGTTGAGGCTTGTGCGACCGTTGATGCACATGGCGTCCTTTTCGCAAGCGAGCTCAAAAGCCAATACCACACATGTACCGCTCCAACACTGGTACAACTACGATCACAGAAACAACTGCGAGGAGCACGACTCGCACTGGACGGTCGTAAGCCGGAAAAAATCCTTCGGACCCAAGCGCTCCTTGGTCAACACTTCAGCGATCCTGCATGGATTCTTGGTCTTGGTGGTGCACCTGCTATCCTGCGTGTGATCTCTGGACACCTTGATGCGACATTCGGTCGCTGTCGCGGATATGACTTCGCTCCTGCAGCAATCACAGCTAAAGCATGCGGAGCTTCCATGACAGACTGGAACGGAAACCCGATCGATGCATTCGAAGTCTTGGCTGATCCTTCTCAAAAATGCTCTTGGATTGTCGCTTGTAGCACACAGCTCGCGGCTGATCTTCAAGAAATTCTTCACGACAAATAACGGTGCTCACTCAAGCACCGTTTTCCTATTTAAACACCTCTTCAACAATATGCTCAAGATGGACTTTGTGCTGTTGAGTCGTTTGATAGAACGCAATCATTTTACGAGTCCGTACGATGTTATGAAGACGACGTGAACGATACAACTGTCGATCCCAACCAAAAAATCTATTTTCAAAAACGTCGATCAAAAACCGCGCCGCTAATTGCAATGTAATCAACTGAAACGCCTGCACAATATATTTCTGTTCATTTCGTGAAAGAAAGCCGGAAGCCTTAGATCGATATCCCACCAGGGCAGGACGAAAACAACGCAGATCTAATTTACACCAACTACGTAGCGCATCCCCGAGGTCAAAAAGCGGCGTGTCGCGCTGACATGTGTCGAGGTCAACCATCACCATACGACCCTTTGAGGCAAAAACAATGTTCGTGATTTTAGGGTCACCGTGTATGACGCGTTGAGGAAGTGTATTCGGTAAAAATAATTCAGGAAGATGTCTCTTTAAAAATTCTATCTCTGTTGCTAACTGTCTTCCCATAGGATGTGAGGGATAACGTTTATGCAGTTGCAGAAGAGTGCGATAGACACGAGCGGAATCATGCAAACGCTTTTTCTTCTTAAACAGGGAGCGAAACGATTTGAAGGTCACATGAAATTGACCCAAAGCTTCTCCAAGTTTGCCTGCTTGTGTCAAGGTCGGAGCTCTATCGTACACGCGACCAGCAACAAAGGTCAGCAGGCGCCACGCAGAGTCACCATCTTTAACTTGTAATTTTCGGCTCGTGGTTGATACGACGGTCTGTGTCAGTTGTCCCTTCTTTTTCAAAAACTGGGTTACAACATTGTAATCAGCTGTACGCGACGGATGGGTAAGATCTGGATGAAGGTGCTGAAGCAAAAAAGTTCCTTTCTCTGCTTCGACCTTCAATGAGCGGTGAATTAAGCCAAATGAAATTGGAGTGATACTTTTTACCTTTCCAACGAGGTAGTAACCAAGGACTTGCTTTGGCGTCATAATGATTCCATTTTATTCTAAAAAAGCGGTCTAGTAAATTTCTTGACAGGAGAGAGTATCTTTGGTGAGATTATCCTTAGCTACAACAGGAGTGAAAAATGACAGAACACACGTCAAGCGGTGCAGTGATTTATCGCTATGTTGCCACAGAGTTGCAGGTACTCATCATGCATCGAAAAGCCACGAACAGCTGGCACCTGCCTAAGGGGACCAAGGAGCCGGGCGAGAGCATCGAACAAACCGCCGTGCGTGAGATCAGAGAGGAGACTGGACTCAACGTTTGCCTCGGCAAACATGTCATCTCACTTCCGTCAACCTTCGAGCGTGAAGGTCGGACGATCACCAAGGAGACACATTACTTCCTTGCCCAAGAGATCGATGGATCGACTGCTATCCACGACAACGAGCACGACATCGTTGAGTACAAGGAAGTGAACGAGGCCATCGGTCTACTCAAAGCCGGAACGATCTACGAAGAAGAGTGGCTGGCCGTTGAGGAGGCAATCACAAAGCTTCAACAACCACCTGACCGAACACGAACAAAAACAGGGGCAGCTACGCAAGCCGCCCCTTTCGAATTCTACAGACCCCACCCTAGCCCTCCCCTTGGGTAAGGGGAGGAAAATGTTCAGACATCATCGTACGGCGACGCTTCCGTCTCCTCAATAATTTTTCGCATCATCTCGACGGCTGGCACGGGATACTTGCCGCTCGCCGTCTCGCCAGAGAGCATCACCATGTCTGCTCGATCCATCACCGCATGGGCCACGTCTGAAACTTCTGCCCGCGTTGGTCGAGGATTACGCATCATGGAGTCTAACATTTGTGTGGCCACGATCACCGGTTTTTTTGCTTTGTGGCATTTCTCAATCATCTCTTCTTGCAGAACCGGCACTTGCTCCGCCGGCATCTCCACGCCAAGATCGCCACGCGCAATCATGATGCCATCCGTCGCTTTCAAAATGGCATCAAAATTTTTGACGGCCTCGTGCTTTTCGATCTTGACAATAATCTTCGGACGATGCGCCGCAGGCAAAGACGATCGCAAAGCTCGCACTTGAGCGGCGCTGGTGACAAAAGATATGGCAATAAATTGCACGCCGATCTTCAGAGCAAAGGCAAGATCTTTTTTGTCCTTGGCGGTCACTGCATCAATGTTGAGTTTCGAGTCTGGAAAATTCATGCCTTTGTGCGAATACAAAATACCGTCTCCCATCGCCTCCACCTGAAATGTCCGGCCGGACATTTCACGTACATGGAACTCGTACAACCCATCTTCAATCAGCATCCGATCTCCGACAGTCACATCTGCCGCAAGCCCTTTGTACGTCACAGGAATCGCTCCTTTGCCAAAGCCAAACGCAAGCACGTCGCCTTTTTTGAACGCAATCCCCTTTGGCGACAATGCCCCGATCCGCACCTTTAGTCCTTGCAAGTCGGCAAGAAGCGCGACAGGCGAACCAACAGACTTCGCCGCGGCAACAATCGCCTTAATCGTCGCACGATGACTCGCGTGAGTGCCATGCGACATGTTGAGCCGGGCGACATTCATGCCCGCTTCAATCATCTTTTTGAGAATCGTCGCGCTTGCTGAAGCTGGTCCAATCGTGCAAACAATTTTTGTTCTTCGAGACATAGGTCCATTAAAACAGCGACGGGTCCAGTTCCTTCAGCGTCACATCAACCCATACCGTATCTGTTCCACGCAGAATTTCTAATTTAACGGTTTGATCCGGATCGAAGGTGTTGATGGCTTCGGATAAATTTGTTTTGTCATCCAGTACAATCCCCGAAACCGAAATCACAATGTCCGAAGGTTTGATCCCCGCAAGCGCCGCGGGACTTCCACTCACCACGCTCTGTTGCTGCGTTGCCGACTCCGGCACAACCAAGGCCCCTTTATCAACCGAGAGCGCAAATTTCTTTTTGATTTCTGGATTGATCATGACATAGCGCACTCCCAGCCATGGACGAATGATGCGCCCATGAGCGACGACGTCGGCAAGGAGTGGTTTGACCACATTGATCGGGATAGAAAAACCGAGCGACTCGCCTTGCGTGGAAACCGCGGAGTTGACGCCTAGCACCTCCCCGTACAAGTTGATGAGCGGGCCGCCAGAATTTCCGGCGTTGATCGGCGCATCAGTTTGAATTGCTTCATCAATCTGTTCCTGCGCTCCGTAGCCATCACCAGCGACAATCGTGCGGTTGAGTCCTGACACAATGCCTTTGGTCACAGAATTTTGATACTGCGAAAGAACGTTGCCAATCGCCAGCACTGTCTGTCCCGTCTGGATGCCATCTGAATCTCCAAGCTTCACTGTTGGAAAATTTGTCCCTTCAATTTTTACAAAGGCGACATCCAAAAAAACATCTTTCGCAACAACCGTCGCGTCGTATTCTGTCCCGTCATTGGTGGCCACTACATACTTGGCGTCCGCATCGCTCACCACGTGCTTGTTGGTCACAATGAGTCCGTCGGTGGAAACGATAAATCCGCTTCCGCCACCGACCCGTTGATACTCATAGGTCACGTCACTCTGCGTCGCGCCATACTGCGGATACTTTTTTTCAAGATAAATACTCACCACCGCAGGCGTCACCTGTTTTACGACGGCAATCGTTGCGTCTTGTTCTTCAACAAGTCCTGCAATCGCTTTTTCTGTATCCTTGGAGACACCTTCAATCTTTACGTCGTTCGTCCCCCCGCCCTCAAACCACCCGTGCTCGACAAGCAGAAAACTCGTAAAGCCCCCTGCGATGGATCCAAAAAAAACACTGGCGCACAGCGCCACAATGAGCACGGTTTCGTGTTGAGTTTTGAGCATAAAAAACTATTTTTTTTGTTTGAGTGCATTAAGTTCACGTTCAAATGTCGCGACGTCTTCAAAGGCGCGATACACGGAAGCGAAACGAATGTACGCAATCTTGTCGAATTTTTTCAAGACACGCATGACAATCTCTCCAAGCTCTGCGCTCGTGACCTCGCCACGACGTTTTTTCTGGACGTCGCGCTCAATGCGATGGACAAGCTTTTGGAAATCAATCTCCGTATAGGGGCGCTTTTCAAGCGATCGCTCAAGCCCACGCGTGAGCTTGTCTCGGCTATACGCCTCGCGACGGCCGTCGCGTTTTATAACCGTCAAATCCAAAAGTGTTACTTCCTCAACCGTACTAAAACGAAAGTCACATTTCTCACACTCGCGGCGGCGGCGAATGGCCATGCCATCGGCAGCGAGTCTGGAATCTATGACTTTCGTATCTTTATTGTTGCAAACGGGGCAGTACATAAATAGCTAGGATTTCTTCAACAACTCCCGCTTCAACTTTGGCAAATCTTGCCTGGCCGTCTTCCAGACTAGATCTAAATCGATCTCGAAGTAGTCATGGACAATGACGTCGCGCATGGCGGCAATCTTACGCCATGGAACATTTGGGAAATCATTTTTAGACGTCGTTGGAAGGCTTTTTGTGAAATCTTTGGTGTAAGACTCGACAGCATCAATACAAGCAACTATGTGCTGAAGAAAAACGCTTGCCTCTTTCATAGAATCTGGACCTGTTCCTCTAAAACCCGGTCACGAATGAGGGGTGAAAGCGAACGAAAGGTCACCAGGTCGACCGGCCGACCAATGGCGTCTTCAAGGTCGAGTTTCAAGCCCGCCAAATCAAAGAGTGAGCTCCCCTTTTTAAGCTCGACCAAAAAATCCACGTCGGATTTCTTTTGGAGCTCGCCCCTAGCCGCGGAACCAAAAATCGACGAGCGTTTCACTCCGGCTCGTTTCAAAACAGGCACCGCCTGGCGGGAAATGGTTCGTAATTGGTTGGTCATATTATGTTCAGATTACCACGAACCTCGACCTCGTCGCAAACAATCTGCTCTTGGGGCTTCCAGCGTTTAGACCAACTGTGTTTGTGCGGTTTACACAAGGCACAACCACTGCCTTTTTTACGCTTATATTGTTTACGCATAAATTAACTACGATAGCAGGTCGGACACTCCCAGTACTCCGCTTTGACGTCCTTCTTTTTGGATTTCTTTGTAGACTCCCAAAACATCTTAAAATAATGGCCACCACGGTACGTTCCATCCTCATATAGAATCACACTAAGTGCGCGACCACAAACAACACAATTTCGTAATAAACGTGTCGAAGATTTCTGCAATTTTTTGTTCGCCATAGCACATTTAGGATATCACAAAAGGCACGGAATGCGTGCCTTTTGTTTCTCGATTTCTCTTACATCATCTTTTTGCGAATGAAAGCAGGGATTTCGAGTTCTTCTTCTTCGGTCTTTTGCTTGACAGGAGCCGTAGGAATCATACGCACTGGTTCAGGACGCGGCTCGGGTGCTTGTGGAAGTGGAGCGCTCATCACGGGGCGTCGTTCGACCATCGGCTCGGCTTTTCTAAATTTCATCGGCGGTTCTTCCTCGCGGCCTGCTCGCATGAATGAGGGCGCAGACCACGTGGTATGTGGAGTCACTTCAGCCGAACCTGCAATGGAGGCTCGACGATCTCCACGCGCATCAAATCCTGTCGCCACCACCGTAATGCGCACTTCATCTTTGAGTTCTTCGTCTACGTTCGCGCCGAAAATTACTTTAGCGTCATCGTCTGCTGAGCCGGTGATCACTTTCGCCGCTTCCGACACCTCATGCATCCCAAGATCGCTCCCGCCTGTGATCGTAAACAAAATTCCTTTGGCCCCATCAATCGACACTTCCAAAAGTGGACTGGCAATCGCCTGTTTGGCCGCTTCAATCGCACGGCTCTCGCCACTTGCACGACCAATACCCATGAGCGCTGAACCCGCATTTTCCATGATCGCTTTAACATCCGCAAAGTCCACGTTGATGAGCCCTGGCACGGTAATGATCTCGGCAATTCCCTGCACACCCTGACGCAGGACATCGTCCACAATATCAAATGCTTCGAGCAGGGTTGTTTTCTTGTCGATAATTTGCAACACGCGATCGTTTGGAATCGTAATGATGGTGTCCACGTACTGCGAGAGTTCCTCAAACGCTCGGTCGGCGATGCGGCGGCGTTGAGGTCCCTCAAACGCAAACGGCTTTGTGACAACGGCGACGGTGAGCGCGCCGACATCCTTGGCAAGTTTCGCAATCTCTGGCATGGCGCCACTGCCTGTTCCGCCTCCAAGACCACAGGTCAAAAAAACCATGTCAGAGCCGTTGAGACATGTGCGAATCTCGTTTGCGTTTTCCTCTGCCGCACGCCGACCGACATCTGGATTCATACCGGCGCCAAGTCCACGCGTAACCGTTTTACCAATAGAGACCTTCGTGGGAGCAAGGTTTGAGTTGAGCGCCTGCAAATCCGTGTTCACGCAAATAAACTCAACGCCTTTGAGTTTTTCGGAAATCATTCTGTTGATGGCTGAACCACCACCTCCGCCAACGCCTACGACTTTAATCTTTGCGAATGTCTCGATTTCTGGTTTGACCTGTGCCATAAATTTCGTGTTCAAGTAAACCTCCTTGATCAGATTGGTGAACACACAATGTGTTCAACTTGTGCTCAGTTGAGCACAAAATATATGGACATCGTAGCATGGCTCGTGAGGGTGTCAAATAGAAAAGGGGTCAGGTCTTGAATCGTGAATTTCCAGATAACCTTACAAATTCACGATTCAAGACCTGACCCCATCCGGACCCATTCTACGGAATGAGCGATCTAAACCATTTTCGTATCTGCGACGTAGCCTTATCAACACTTTTAAATTTTGCTAGGACATCTCCAAAGTGCCCTCCACTTTCTGAACGAACAGATGCCCCCCACAAAACGAGACCTACGGCTGTTGAGAAACCTGGATCTTGCACGCGGTCCAAAACCGAAGTCACGTGGTGCAGTTGCCCATGCGAAACAGGAAGCCGTGTGATCTGCTTAACCACGTCCGCGAGTCCTGAAAGTTTTGATCCTGCTCCTGTGAGGACGATACCACCTGGTAACATTCCTGAACGCTCGACCTTGGCGAGTTCACGATCAATGCGTTCACAAATTTCCTCAACACGCGCCTGAATAATCTCTGCAACAAAGCGACGCTCAACAGGCTCCTCGCCTTTCACACCAAAATCCTCCAAATGGATAAGTTCTTTTTTGGTCAGCTGATCTGCCAGTGCATGACCAAAATGAATTTTCACAGCCTCTGCGACCTCAACAGCCACGCGTAGTCCAATGGCCAAATCGTTGGTAATATGGTCAGATCCTACAGGCAAAACGGCCGTATGCAAAACATCGCCTTCCTCAAATACGATCATACTCGTGCTTGAGGCGCCGATATTGAGCAAACAAACGCCAAGATCTTTCTGCCGTGGTTGCAGAAGCGCCTCGGCGGTTGCAAGGGGCGCATAGACGACGTCCTCAATATCCAAACCGGTGCGGTAAATGCCCTTGGTAAAATTTTTCATCTGCGAAGAAAGGGCCTGAATAAGAACGGTCTCGACTTCGAGTCGAATACCGTTCATTCCAACAGGGTCCTTAATCCCGCGTTGCTGATCCACTGAGAATCGTTTTGGAATCACGTGCAAAATGTCATAGTTCGCTGGCCGCGCAATCATCTTCGCCGCTTCAAGCGCTCGATCAACATCTTCATCACGAATTTCCCCATCTGTCCGGCCAACGCCCACAACACCCTTCCCTTCTTGAACCAGCACATGGCTTCCAGCAATCCCAACCCACGCAGAGGCAAGAGGAATTCCTGTCATACGTTCTCCCATTTCGAGCGCTTGTGAAATAGAACTCACAGCGTCTTCAAGTGACGTGATGATCCCTTTGTTAATCCCTTCGGAAGGGACTTCAATGGCCCCGATCACATGGATCGAGGCTTGCCCGCCATCAGCCGTGTGGGGCACAGCTTGTCCAACGACGAGCCGCACGGCACTTGAGCCGATGTCTAGTCCTGTAATGACGTTCTCAGACATATTTCCAGAAGATGAGAATTCCAACAATAGCAGATATAACCGAGGAAACCAACAC
>JGI1358J11329_10001259_pt1 | contig 21091 bp, 25 predicted proteins | sample Subgroupgradi54m_FD_11329 | JGI IMG/M metagenome (IMG submission 11329)
TCGGAAATCGACGCGCGGCTTGGCGCACCGTGGATCCCGGAAGAGGTCGTGCGCGACTTCGTCGCCGAGTTGCTCGATCTGGAGCCGGGCCGCGTCACGGCGACGTATACGCCGGTCATCGGTTTCTGGGAGATGGCCGCCGCGACGTACGGTGCGTCGCGAATCAAGGCAACCAGCGAGTTCGGCACCTCGCGCCGCGACGCGGTGGATCTCATCAACCGCGGTCTCAATCAGCAATCCGTCTCCGTGTACGACACGGTGGAGCTGCCGGGCGGAGGAAAGAAGCAAGTGCTCAACATGCGCGAGACGGTCGCCGCGCAGGACAAATTGAGCGCTATCCAAGGTGAGTTCATCCGCTTTCTGTGGTCGGACCCGCCGCGCGCGGCACGCCTGGCCAGGCTCTATAACGATCGCTTCAACAATTATGTGCCGCCGAGTTACGACGGCACCCACCTGACGTTCCCCGGTATGAATGCCGCCATCGAACCGCGGCGGCATCAGAAAAATGCCGTGTGGCGGGCGGTTCAAGAGGGCCGCGCGCTGTTCGCGCACGAAGTCGGAACCGGCAAGACGATCGTGCAGGCCGCCTCGGCGATCGAGCTCAAGCGGCTCGGCCGCGCCGCCAAGCCGTTGTGGACGGTCCCCAATCACATGCTTGAGCAGATCGAGCGCGAGGCGCGGCAGTTGTATCCCTCGGCGAAGATTCTCGCCGTCTCGCGCGAGGATCTCCGGGGCGATCGGCGTCAGGAATTCGTCGGGCGCGTCGCGAACAATAACTGGGATCTTGTCATCATGACGCACTCGTTGTTCGCCGAGATCCGTGTGCCGCCGGCGTTCGAGCAGGAGTTCATCGGTCGCGAAATCCGCGAACTGCGCGTAGAGCTCGACGCACTTCGGTACGCAGAAAACGCTCCCCGGCTCACGGTAAAGCAGATCGAGCGCTCGCTTAAGTCGCTGCATGCGCGACTGCAGGCCCTCGCGGAGGATCTCGATGTCCGGCAGAAATACGTCACGATCGACCAGTTGGGCGTTGATTGCCTGCTGGTCGATGAATCGCATCTCTTCAAAAACCTGATGGTGCCGAACGCGGCGGGCGTCGAAGTCACGGATCACATCACGGGCTCGCAGCGTGCGTGGGATCTCTATGTAAAAACCCGCTGGCTGTACGACCGGCGCGGTGGCGTCTCCGGCGTGTTGTTCGCAACCGGTACGCCGATTACGAACAATCTCCTCGAACTCTACAACACGCAACGCTATCTCCAACCGGACCTGCTCGACAGCGCAGGCATCGCATCGATCGCTGCGTGGGCCGGCGTGTTCCTCGAGGCAAAGACCCGTTGGGAGCCGGAGGTGAGCGGCAACGGCTTCCGTCCGCGCACGCGCGCCGCGCTGCGAAACGTGCCGGAAATGATCCGCATGTATCGCCAGGCGGCGGATGTGGTCTACGCGGACGATGCCGGCATACCGCGGCCGGTAGCAGAGCGCTTCAACGTCGTGGCACAGATGTCGAAGACTCAGCGCCGTGTGCTCAAAGAGCTTCATAAACGTGTCGAGAAGATTCGTCAGGGCGGTGTCGACCCGTCGGACGACAACCTCCTGAAAATCGTCACGGAAGGACGCAAGCTCGCACTCGATCCGCGTCTGTTCGGTCTCGGTTACGGCGATAACCCGACAAGCAAGCTCGCGCTCGCGGCGGAGCAGATGGCGCGGTTGTGGGAGGAGACGCGAGATAGCCGGGGCACGCAGATTATGTTCTGCGACATGGGCACGCCGTCGGCGCAGCGGGCCTTTAACGTATACGACGATCTCAAGCGCAAGCTCGTCGACCGCGGCGTGCCGGAGAGCGAGATCGCCTTCATCCACGATTGTGATTCCGACCGCGAGAAGGCGAAGCTTTTCGAGCAGGTCCGCGCCGGCAAGATCCGCTTTATGTTCGGCAGTACCGAGAAGATGGGCATCGGCACCAACGCGCAGACCCGCGTGGTGGCGGTGCACCACCTCGATCCCCCATGGCGCCCGTCCGATATCGAACAGCGCAACGCCCGCGGCGTGCGGCAAGGCAACATGAACGACACCTGCCGCATCTACGTTTACACGACCAAGGATACGTTCGACTTCTACATGTGGGATGTGTTGCAGCGCAAGGCCGACACGTTTCACGCGATTCTCCGCGGCCGCTCCGGTGTGCGCCGTTTCGACCTCGAAGTCGATCCGACATATGCGGAAACCGCCGCGATTACGTCAGGCAATCCGATTATCAAAGAAAAACTCGAGACCGAGCAGGAAGGGTCTCGGCTGGAACAGCTCGCGAAGGCGCATTGGGAAATGATCGGCCGGATGCACCGCGAGGCGGACTATCTGCATGGAGAGGCCAATGCATTTCGGCGCGATGCAGCGATCTTACGCGGCGTGGCGCCGCTTGTTCATGGAGATTGGGAATTCGATTCGCGTCCTTATGGCGGACGCACGGCCATACGAGGATCGCGTGAAAAGTTACTGGAAGCCCTGCGCGCCCTGCGGCAGAAACGGGTGGATCACGTTGAGGGTGTTCGATTCGGTGGTGTGCCGGTGGCGTTGCGACAAGCACTCGATGCCAATAACAACCCGGTGCTGAACTGGGTAGTCCGCTCTGGTGAGGAAGAACTGGTGTTCCCGACGGCGGCACGGCTGGAGGAGGAGCTGCTGGGTCGCGAGGAGCGTGTCACGCAACTCGAACGACTCGCCGATCGGAAAGAAGCGCAGGCGGCGTTGGCACGCGAGCAGGCGGCAAAGCCGTTCGATCGCGAACAAGATTTGCTCGAGGCGAAACGTAAGCTGCAGGAGATCATCCGCAAAATCGAAGAACAGCACATGCCGCAGACGGATTCGGACGAGGTGGCGGTCGACGAGACCGAGCGGGCGCAGGCCGCCATGGGGACGGGTTGACGATGACGCTTGCGGACTTCTCCATGCAAACGAAGAAGGTCACGCTTGACGACGCGCAATACGACGTCGCCGCGTTGTGCGCACGACTCGTGAAAGAGTCGCAGTGGTTCTCCGTTATGCCACTGCCGTTTGGTCGCTACGAGATTGCGGTCAGGACGGACTACGTCATCCATTTCCGTGCCCTGGTGAAGTCATATGAACGCGATAGCTACGCCGCCGTCAGCAAACGGGAACTAGCTCAGATTGAGGCATCGTTGCGTCATTGTCAGGACGCGGGTGTTGATTTCGCCGACGAGGGCTTGGCGCCGCTGAGTGATGACGAGGTGGTCGAGTTATGCGAGAGGCTGAGAAACGAACTGGTTGTTCGTGATAGCGAAGAGCGGATCGACGTGGCTGATCAATCGCCCTCGCCATAGCGCACCGCGCATGAGCTGCTTGAGAATTCTAGAGAGCAAGAGAGATGGCGAACAACTACGAACAGGCAACGGTAACTCCAAGCATTCCAAAGCGCCTGGTTAGCGAACTCGAAAAGGCGTTGTTGAGTGGGTTTGGTTTTGGATGGGAGCAAGACGGGGATGCTTGGTATTTCTTTGTTGAAGACTCGATTAGAGGCGATGAGTGTCTATTGCAGCTACGTCCCGCGGTGTTGCAAAGCGATCAATCACCGATCGCGCACGCGATTCGGCGATATCTCGAGGAAGAGCAGATCGAGGTGGATTGGGACACCGAAAGTGAAATCGATATTGAAATTCCTGCGCGCGTGGCGTCTTGGGAAGGCGCGTTTCAGCAAATACTGTCGAAGCCGACAAATCGCGGGAAGGTTGCTGTTGATGAAGTCGTCGTCATGGCGGCGTATTACTGTTCCAAGCTTCGCGCCGGGGAGTTTGGAGGTTGGGTGGCGAGGATCACGCGCAATGACGTGCAATACGACGGCACCTATCGCGCGTTGGACCGGATGCGGGCGGGTGCGACGGCAGAGGATCTCTCGGAGATGGTCCAGGCAGGGGTTGCTGCGGCGCGCAGGGTTGTTGGCGCTTGGGAAAGCGGAGATCTCGCCGGCGCGGTGAACGAGTTGGAGGGATGGGCCGAAGGCGCAGCTAAGACCATAAGGAAATCGCCAAGCGATGCTGCGACAGAAGAGGTCGAGGCGGACGATCAATCTCCGGCGCCGTAGCGACGTGCCAATCCGTAATAACGGAGGTTCTATGACGGAAAGCGTTTATGACTGCGACGGTGACAACTACGGCGCGGTGGAGATCCACCCCGTCCGAGACATCGGGCATCTCGCGTGCGAGATCTGTGATCCGGACGACGCGGATTACTGGTCGGTTTATGGTCGCGCGAAAGCGGGAGGGCTGATGTGGCTTGATGACTTCGACACGTTCGAGCTCGCGATGCGGGAAGGACGACGTCTTTCGGAAAGGTGGGCGGTTCCAATCTATGAATACACCGGCGGACCGCGGTTGTCGCCGACACTCGAGACTAGATTTGTATGAGCGAGCGCACCACGGCGGTGGATGTGGAGGTGGTTCCGCGGATGCTGCGGAGGTACGCGGGATTGCTCAAGGCGGGCACGATTGGCATCGGCGATGCCGAACTGCCGATCGGCGTAGACATGGACGACGTTGTTTTGTCCGCTGCGAAGTTGGTGGAAGCCGCCCGCGCGCTCGATCGTCTGTTGTGGGTCATCAACCAGGATCGCGATGGAGATTATTTTATTTGTCGCGAAGGCGAGGCCGAGATTCAACACGGCCATCGTTTGATAGGAGAGCTTGGTTTACGGCCGCAGGCAGCGGACGTTGAGGTGGTTAAAGATACCGAGAGCCAGCGTATTGATGAACTGATTGTCCAAGTCGAACAGGGCGGGGTGACGAGCGGGGAACTGGACGAATTGGTGCATGACGCCGCCTCTGTTCTTGGCTCCGATGCAAACAACGAGGGGATAGCGGGACAGATTCGTTTCCTCGTACGGCAGTGGGGCTTCGAAACGGTGGCAAGCGAGGTTGCCAGCTTAAGCAGGCGCCCAACGGCGACAGGTGGATAGCGAGACGGAATGTCGTCTTGGGTTCAGTAAAACATCACACATTAGGGCGGTTAATCGTGAGGTTAATTGAGTGGTAATAAATACAACATACCGCACATATCGCGGAATGCAAAAAAGCGAATTCTGGAACGTCTTGACGGGGCAGATGCCGAACGAGGCCGCGGACCTGTTCCAGTTTCGCTATCGAGACGGGCTCGGGGTGCGCGACGTGGCGAAACAACTCAAGCGCACGCCTGAGCAGATCGCTGAACTAGAAGTGCATCTGTTACGGCGTTGGCGTCAACCGTAAGCGCGATGCGCGGATGATTCGGAGGGGAACATGATGCAAGCGTTGATCGATTCCAATGCGGAACTGAATCGGGCGTTGTCTCGCGTAGCCTGCGCCATGATTCAACAGGCGGCGCGGGATTTGACGCTGCCGACGGAAATAACGGCGGGAATGACGTCGTGGCAGCGTATTACGCGCGAAGAAAACCGTTTCTACAAGCAATCCGCTCTCGTTTGGGTGAATGAAGAAGGCAGCCCTTCGCGTAACGGTTCCAAGGATTTTTCATATCTCTCGCTGGCGACGTGCTGCCGGCTGATCAACACCTATCTGTGCGCCGGCCGCTGGCACGCGCTGGACGATGTGCCGGACGTGGAAGTGGCCCGTGTGCGCCGATTGCTCCATCTGCATCCGCAGGAAGTCGTCCGCATCATGGGCGACGTTACGGAGTGCATCAACGCCGGCAAGCATGATCTCGTTACCGCCCGATGCTGGACGGTGGTTGATGATGTCATCGCCGCATATGGAGACTAGCAGCGCGATGCGTCTGATCATTGCCGAAAAGCCGTCGATGGCGCGCGACATCGCCAGGGCCGTGGGCAACGCATCCCAGCGCGACGGTTATCTCGAATGCCGCAGCAATACGCTCGTGACATGGTGCTACGGCCATCTGCTAGAGCAGGCGCCGCCCGAAGAATACGACCCAGCGTTCAAATCGTGGGACAAGTCCGCCGAGCAGCTCCCCATCGTGCCAAGCGAGTGGAAGCTTCGCATTAAGCGCGCACGCGAATGCCGTCCCGGCGACTACCGTCCCGATAAAGGCGCAAAAATCCAGCTTGAGACGATTAAACGCCTGGCCCTGCAGTCGACGGAGATTGTGCACGCCGGCGACGCGGGCCGTGAAGGACAGTTGTTAGTGCAGGAAGTGCTGGACTATTTAAGCGTACGCAACAAGGCGGTCCGGCGCCTGTGGTTGTCTTCCTTAACGGAAGAAGCCATCGGCAAGGCGCTGGCGCAGATGCGCGACAATCAGTCGTATCGACCGTTGCACGATGCGGCGCTCGCGCGTTCTCGCGCGGATTGGCTCATTGGCATGAACCTGACACGGGCGATGACGGTGAACGCAAACCGTCAGGGGCTCGGCCGGACAATCCATGTCGGGCGCGTGCAAACGCCGACGCTCGCGATCGTCGTTGAGCGAGATCGAGAAATCGATTCCTTTGTTCCGAAGGACTACTTCGTGCCCGTCGTCGTGGTTCGACATTCGAATGGAACGTTCGAGGCGAAGTGGATTCCACGGGAGGATGCGCCGCTTGATCCGGAAGGCCGGTTGCTGAGCCGCGATTTTGCGCGACGGTTGGTTGCAATGCTCAGTGGTGTGTCGGGTACCGTTTCTGAGTACGAGAGCCAGATCAAGAACAAGGCGCCGCCGCTGCCGTTCAGTTTGACCAGTTTGCAGCGCCGCGCTTCGGCGCGTTTCGGTTTTTCGGCGGAACACACGCTTGATGTGGCGCAACGCCTTTATGAAGGGCCGAAATTGATAACGTATCCGCGCACAGAATGCGCTTATCTGACGTTGGATCTTCTCAAGGAGGCGGGCGCCACGCTGAAAGTTCTCGCGGCTGTGGGCTATGAGGCAGCAGCGGGCGCCAACAGCGCTTTGCGATCTGCCGCGTGGAATGACGAAAAGGTGGGAGAGCATCACGCGATCATCCCAACCGGGAGGTCGGCAGATATCGGGAAATTAGACGACGATGAACGTGCCATCTTTGGTTTGATCGTCGAAGCGTACATCCGCCAGTTCTATCCGCCAAAGCGCTATGAGGCGCGCAGTGCAATCGTGGAAGCGGGTCGGGAGCGATGGCGCGCCAGCGGCAGCGTCGTCATCGAACCAGGTTGGACGGCGGTTCGAGTTTTAGGAATAGGAGCAGGCGTTAGTGAACCCTGCGATGATGAAGATGATACGGCGCTGCCGGAAATGCACAAAGGCGACGGCGTTACGTGCATCGAGGCACGGGTCGATGCTAAGAAGACGGAGCCGCCCCCGCGTTTTACTGATGGCACATTAGTCGATGCGATGGAGTCGGTGCACAGGTTCGTCACGCATGCGGAGATCAAAAAACGGCTTAAGGAAACCTCCGGTCTGGGCACCGTGGCGACCCGCGCGAATATCATCGAGCACCTGGTTGATCGAGGATATCTCGCACGCAAAAAGCGACAGCTGATATCAACGCCGCTCGGGCGCGAACTCATCGATCTGGTGCCCGCGCCGTTGCGCGAACCGGGCCTCACGGCATTTTGGGAGGAGCAGCTGGACGCGATCGCCAAGGGCAATGCGCCGGCCGATCAGTTTATGGCGTCGCAAGTGAAAATTCTGCGCCGTTTGATCCAAGATGCCTTTGGCAGCAAGTTTACCGGCGGCGTTGCGCCCACTAAGTGCCCGCAGTGTTCATCGCTGATGAAGCGCCGGACCTCGAAGGGCAATAAAAACTTCTCGTTCTGGGTCTGTGAAGAGGTGCGTCACGGACGGACATTGCTCTTCGTCGATGAGGGTGGAACACCAGGTCGAGAGTTCGGAGGCGAAGCGTTGCGTCAAACAGCTCGATCGCACGCACGCTTCCAGGGCTAGATTTCTATCAAGTCGCTACCATATATATAGATAATTGGATGGAGATTGAATGAAGAGCGTCTGTAAGCTCGAACCGATCGTTCCGGTTAGCGATCCGGTGAGTCAGGATGGTTGGCACGAATTGCTTTGTCGACGGCTGCCGACCTCAGGACGCGGTTGGCGCTCGTGGTATGAGCGAATACCGGAGATCGCGAAGTTTTGTTTGAATCAGGCGGGAGTAAATCGGTTATCCATAAACATTGACGGTGGGCAGCTGCTCGATCTGCGTATCGTCCGTGCGTTGCGCCGTATGCAGGGGCTCCCGATTACCTTGGAGTGGACGGAACGCTCGACGGCGGCAGCGTCCGCTCGAGAATTGGGAGTCGTGCTTGAGCATTTGCGCCAGGACTGCGGCTTTTCAATCGCGCTCGATGACGTGGGCATCGGTGAGGACGGAGTGGGCCGATTATGCGGTGTGCGCGCCGACTACGTTAAGATTGACGGCCATGTTTTCCGCCAGACACGCGGCAACGAGCGAATTCGGTCGCTCGTTGCCCGATCAGTCGCTTTTTATAAAGAAGTCGGCGCGGCGGTCGTTATCGAACATATCGAAAATGAATCGGATTTGCAGCTCGCGCGTCGAATAGGCGCGGACTACGTGCAGGGGTATCTGTTTCTGCCAAAACATGCCGACTCACTATCGTCCCCGGTAGCGACGGCGTGGACAGCAGGACCGGTTTATTGTGATCAATGATTTACAGGTTTATTTTCGCCATGTAATGTTGGCCGGGGAAGAGATTATGCCAGGGACGCTGCGAGTCGCTAAATGGGATTAAGTAACGATTCATCTGACCGGAAGCCGGGTAAATATCGGATTCTGGTTGCCGAGGACAATGAGCGAATAAGGGGCTCCATCGTCCGAATCCTGGTCGGCGACGGGCATCAGGCACATGCTGTAGACAATGGAAATGATGCGCTGGCTGAGCTTTGCCGTGGTATTTACGATTTGGCTGTGCTCGATGTGCGTATGCCGGGTCTAACCGCTGTCGAAATCACGCAACAATATCGGGCGACGCACGAGCGACCCATACCTATTATAGTGTTGACGGCGGATACTACGGCTAAAACCGGCCTCAACTGTCTTGTTTCCGGCGTCGACGTAGTCTTGAGCAAACCGGTTCGCATTCAAGAATTGCTCGATGCCGTGGCCCAGGCAGGCGCCGGGCAGCGTATCGAGCCGCCGCCCGCACGGCCAGCCCACGCTTCCGGCACCATCCTGGATGAAGGCACGCTGGCGGATTTGGCTCACAACGATCCGAACGTGGAATTCCGCAGACGTTTTTTCGGAAAATTCATCAACGCGGCGCATGGCATGGTTCGCGATGCCGAAAAAGCGCTGTCGGCCAACGATTTTCAGGCCGCCGATTTCGTGATTCACAAACTCAAGAATGCTGCCGGAACCGCCGGAGCGGTGGCAGTCATGAGGATATGCGATGCGTTGGCGGAAGATTTCGCTCGTGGGTCGGTTTCCGATCTTTCGGCGCAGCTCGACGCCTTACGGCAAGCGGTTTCGGATGTGGAGAAGGAGTTGGATACTAAGTATGATATCCGCGCATCAAAAGAAGGTTGATGTCGAACGCAAGTGACCAACTTTCAATAGAAGAAATGGAATTCAGTCATTAAAAAAACCGGAAATGAATAACAGTCGGAAAATACCGGTTTGCGACGTTGATCTTATTTGTAGAGTACCAGCGCACTAAAAACATTACGCAGCCTGCTCTGGCGATCGCGTATTCCACCGGTGTTTCCACAACGCGGCTAAGAAGCTACGCCTGATGGGGAGCCTATGTCGTTTTCGATAGGAATCGCGCCCTTGGATACACTAACTTTGCAAGCACTTCTACCATTCGCAGCTCTGCTCGCCAGTGTCGTCGCCATCTGGCTTCCGTTTCGATTTGCATGGCCCGCCTTGTTCGCAGTCGCTGTCATTGTCGGTTATGTGGTGGGCGTACTGTCGGGGCCGGCGATCATACCGATCGCGGTACTCGCCGCAGCCGGCTGGTTCTATTGTGCTCAGAAACAAGCGACAGCCGTTTTCACAGCAAAGCGCGTACTGGCCGCCATAGTCGTTTTCGTGGTGGCGCTGCTACTCGGGTTCCATATATTTCCAGGATTCAATAATCCAATCTATGTGAAGGATCTATTAGTGTCACCTGGGGCGAAACCGCTCACAAGTCGTCTCACGTTTGACATATGGGCCGCTGGTGTCTTGGTCCTCGGGTTCTGTTATGAGGGAACCATCCGGACCGGACGGGAATTGGTTGATGCACTGAAGCGAGCATGGCCAGTAATCGTCATTAACGTCGCCGTGCTTGTTCCGATGGCGCTGATCCTTGGATTTGTTCGACCCGACCCGAAATGGATAAGTTTTTTCTGGACCTGGGCAGTTGTGCAACTGTTTTTCGTCATCATGACAGAAGAGGCATTCTTTCGTGGCTTCGTGCAGCGAGAACTTTCCGCGTATCTCGGAAAAGTAAAATGGGGTCTGTGGATGGCGATTGGTATAACCTCGGTGCTCTTCGGTATTTCGCATTTCGCCGCTGGAATGGCCTATGTGCTGCTCGCCACGGTGGCGGGCGTTGGATACGGTATCGCCTTCCAGCGCTCTGGTCGCATCGAAATGTCGATGTTGGCGCATTTCGCCGTCAACACGACACGATTTCTTTTTTTCACCTACCCGTTTCTTGCCAGGTAGCGATGTAAACGTTGTATCTTTCAGTATGTGGCAGCGCAGATGCGGTGCTATCGGTTCGTGGGTAGGCGCACTATAAACATTGCGCCTTTTCCCACATCGCTCTCCACATCAACGCTGCCGTCCAGCAACGCCGCAAATCGCATCACGATGTATAAACCTAATCCGGTTCCACTCGGATGGTCGACTCCTTCGCGTGCTTGGCGGAACTTTTCGAATATCCGATCTTGATCTTTTTTTGCGATGCCGGGACCCGTATCAGTGACTTCAATCAAGACATGATCTTCACTGAATCGGATCCGTAGCGTAATAGTGCCGTTTCGTGTGAATTTATTCGCATTCGTGAGTAGATTAAGAATCATCTGGCGTACCATGCCGCGGTCCGTGACGAAGGGGCGTTCTCTTTCTTGGACATTCACAACAATTTGATTGTTCTGTCGTTGAGTGTCCAACGCCAACGAAGCGACGATTGTTCGACAGAGTTCCGCCATGTTGACTGGTGCCAGCAATACTTCCATGCAACCGTCTTCCAACTTTTCCAAGTCGAGAACGTTATCGAGAAGCCGCTTTAATTGGTCGGATGATTCCAGCACGAATTCCATGTCGCGGACCAAGGTGAGATAGTTGAGTAGACGAAGCTCTCGCGCAACCAACTCCGTATAAGAAACAATATTCTGTAGTGGCGTCCGAAATTCATGGCTAACGATCGAGAGAAATTCCGATTTGTTTTTATTGGCTGCAACGGCGGCATCGTGCGCTTTGCGGTACTTTTCGGTGGCGCGCTCCACTTCGCCTTGAAGGATGTTGCTGTGTTCGCGCAATTGTTGTTCGCGGTCTGCGAGGTCGGCCATGAGTTTGTTAAATGCGCGGACCATCTTCGCAATCTCGGTGGGTCCTTGTTCTGACACCTGAAGCGGCACCGGGTGATTTGTGGCTTGCTCGAGTGTGTTGGAAAGATTGACGATTGATCTTAACAGTCGATTCATCATTGGCACAAAAACCCCGAGTGATACCAGCGCCGCGGCTATCGCGAGCAGAGCGTTCGTGCTCAGCAAGTAGGTGCTCAGCTGATTGATCGACGTTTTGCTGCGGACCAGATGCACATAGCCGAGGTATTCGGCTGAAGGGTTAGTCCGGGCAAATGACGTTTTCGATTCGGCAGTCGTGGCGTAAACGGGGGCAACGAAATGCCAATGATCATCCGTTTCATGAGCCAACACGGCGTTGGTCGACGACCACGGCGTAAGCGGGTTGGGGCGCCAGCTTTCGGAGATCGTACCGTCACTGCGCACGAGCGTATTCGTATCATCGTAGACGGCGACATATCGCACACTAGGGAAGGATAGGGCGCGCTCGGCAGGTTCCTTACCGTTTTCGGAAGCGTGCAGCAGAAGTGCGGTTGTGTTTCCTTGTGCAAAAGATGCAGCAACTTGTTGCCCCTGCTCGATTTCATTTGCTACCACGTGCCGGGTAATTAAAATCGGTGTCACGATTCCCATGATGATGACAATCGAAATGATCGCTGCTATCAGTAGTAGCGCCGCATCGCGTCGGAATCCGCGCTGGGCGATGGCTTGAATGGCTGTTCGTGCCAATGCGCGAGCTCGTTTCATTTGAAAACCACCTCGATCTTCGCTTTGACATCGTTGTTGAATTCGAGGCCAAGGTGCTGTGCAGTTCTAAGATTGACGGCAAGCTTGATATCTGATGTCGGACGGATGGCATTGGTGTCGAGCTTGGAGACCGGGGCATCCTCAAGCAGTTCGGCGACGTGATAGCCGATGGCCTTGTAATCCGGATAAAACGAAAAGAGCGCCCCCCGTTGTGCCATATCGGGCCCGCTGGAAAATACGACCAATCGGTTTTTCCATGCGATACCCAGGATGAGCCTCAACGTGGATTCGTCGAAGTTCGGATCGAGGGGCAACCACAACGCGTCATGTTTTGGATCAATGTTTTCTAGTACGTCGCGGTATGACTGTGCCGCAGTGCGAAGAGTTGTCGCATTCTTGATTGTGAGCGTGAGGCCAAGGTCTACGGCAGCACTTCGCGTACGGTCCAGCAACCATTTGTTCTGTTCAGAATTGGCAACGATGAAGACACGTCGGATATCCGGGGCGAGCATCCTCAAAGAACCTAAGACCCGACGTGGATCTGGATCGAGACTTATTCCGGGGATCTGGCGATTGGATAGAGACGGATCCCAGAGTATTGCGCTGACTGCTATGGGTCCGGCCCACCCAACTTGCTGGGTCGCCTCTAAGCCGCGCCGTCCGAGGGCAACAATTCCTCTTACCGGTTGACTCGCCAATCGCTGCTTGAGATCAGATGCCGTGTAGTTGGCCGGTAGGGAAATTCGATAAATGGGCCCAGGGCTTTTCTTAGCAACGCCGTCGGCAATGGCTTCGAATACGGCGTTGTAGTCGGGGAGATCGGGGTAAAGAACAGCGAGTCCGTTGTTCTCAGGAAAAACGGCGGGCGAGCCAAACCCCAGCACTGCGGCGAAAACCGCAATAAAGAGTTTCGACCACCAGGACCGTTTTGTCGGAGCCATGCTGAAATGCTGTTATCTATGTTCGACTATCATGGTTTCTGATAAACCATGATAGTTTGACGGACGGTCTTTTTTCTCCCATGGGCGATTTCCATCGTACGTTAGTTAGACGATGGCAGCTCGGCAGAGAAGCGAACAGCGGTACGGGGTAAGGCTGAGGCTAATATGGGGCGACCATCGCATGCGCGTGGTAAAAGCACAATATTTCTGTGCTCCAGGCTTGGCATCTCGCGCTAGGCAATGACACCCAGGTGTTTTATAGCGAGTACAGAAAATCTACCACCGCCACTGGTAAAAGCAAACTCCCAGGACAACCTTTAAAAGCTTGAGGTTATAGTGGGTTACTTCTTAGTCGATCCTGAGTCGTCGGATTCGCTATCCTCGTTTCCGCCACATTGGGCCTCAAATTCCCGGATTATGTCTTCACTCAACTCTACCGCTTTCCGGCTCTCGTTTTGAGATAGTCTCATCAGAATCTTGTAGGCATGATCTCGGGTTTTCTTGTAGTCTTTCATCAACATACCGAGAACGGTGTTTACGCTGCGTGCACTTGCAATTCCTCGTGCCACGGCGTTTGAAAAGTTTCCTTCCAGCTCTTTGAGCGATTTTTCTTTGTTCTTGATTTCAGCCGCGCGGGCCAGGCAGACGGTTACCGTATTAAGCAAGTCGGAACGACGCACGGGTTTTGATAAGAACTGAAGCGCGCCTTCGTCGGCCGCCTTCGCTACAAGATCCTGGTCCGGATACGCGGACATCAAAACGAATCGGACCATGGAAAGCCTATAGAGCGCACGTCCGGTCTCAAGTCCCGACAGTCCGGTCAACCGATGATCAAGCAGAGCCAGATCAATATCGGTGGTAGCGGCGATCTGAACGGCCTGTTCTCCTGACGTCGCAGTGAACACGTCGTATCCAGCGTCCGCTAACGCTTTCTCCATAAAGTCGAGGGTTGCCTCGTCGTCATCCGTTACGAGGATACGTTTTTTTACATTACTCATTGTTGAACTTCTGGGCCACCAGGGGACGAACGCTACGGTGATCCATGACATATTCAAAGCATAAATTGCGCCAATTTCTTTAAGCGGCTAAAAAAGAATAATTACTATATATAACAGTAGCTTACAATTCATTGACTTAGATTCATCCATTTCTATAATTAATTAATCTGTAGTCCTTCTTTGGATTCTGACCGGACTATAGAGCTAGGCCATAAAAGTACGCCTGATACGACGGGTTTGTGCGTCGAGCGCCAATCGCCAGATTGACGTTGAATTCCGAGAGCAAATTTGATTGCTCAAGGAGCAGGCGGAATTTTTCCCCCATGCTTCCCTCGCAGTCGTTCGCTTTGCTGGAATGCAGCGTCCCTGTGTTTCGTCGACGACGTCCGCTCGTAACAAGACTCCCAGTTGGAGCTCCAAACTTTACGCGTGCAAGGGCCCTCTGTGGCCGAGGGGTATGCAAACCATGTTGATTTTGACGAGGCGTATCGGCGAGACCGTAAACATCGGTGACGACGTTCAAGTTACCGTTCTTGGAACCAAGGGAAATCAAGTGCGGATAGGCGTGGCAGCGCCAAAGAGCATCGCTGTTCACCGAGAGGAAATCTATAAGCGGATTCAAAGAGAACGCGGGCTCACAACAGAACTGAAACCGGAATCGGAATCGTAGACAGCACCGGTTTCGTGTGTATGGTCGCAGGCAGGGTTGGGTTTAAAGAGGAGTACCACTGACAACGGATATCGTTATTGGAGGCAAACGTGGAATCTGAGTGACAGTAATTACGAGAGCGACAGGGGGCAAGTAATGCAAACCATCCGTCACGACGAGAACGAGGAGAATACCGGCAGGGAAAATTCCGATGAGATCGGCCGTAACGTCAGTAAGCTTTTACCGGTGGACGATGCTATCGACTGCAGGGATCGGCAAGAGCAAGCGCTAGCACAATGTCACGCGATACTTGTTGCGCTGATGTATAGCAGCGATGGGGAAGACTTCGAGTTGTCTCACGAAGTCGTCATGGGCCTTATCGGAGCCGCGTATTCAGTGACAGATAACGTGTTCAGACGGGAGGCAAACAGTTTCTCGAGTAGGAATAGATATCCTGCGCAGAACGCGCAGCTTTGAGTCACTTTACAGACATGTCAAATATGGCTGAACTTAAATTCATCCCGACCGAATCTCCGAACACGATTCGAATCGTGCGGGTTGATAAATTCACGGAAAAGATCGATTTCGAAATTGAAGTTCACTGCGATAGGAGCGAGTCTGTTCCTCTCCTTATGCGCACTGTCATTGACTCAGTGTTCGTTGGTCAAGTTCTTCCGCTTATTCGTGAAGCGCCACGGCTTCTCCATTCTCTGCGGAGCCTGCTGGCGCTGGAACGTAAGCGTCAATCTCAAGGTCACTTCTCGACTGTGCAGCGGCAGATGTTACATGTCTTGATGCTTGAGGTTGAAACAATCGTAAATGCACTGGATGAACCACTCACGAAAACCAAGGCGGAGACTGATGAAATTTATATCGATCTATCCGAGCCGATGGATCCTTCACCCTAGCGTTCGGATTCAGTTCATCTGGAGTTTAACTTCCCCCGAAAAGCCACGAACGTCGATCGTTCCTATTACGTCCTTCGAAGCGATCGCAGCCATTTGACGTATCCCACCGCCGCGCAGCGGTGCCGGCCAGACGATTACTGCGAGATGGGAGAATCGAGTATCCTTCCATATAGCGTTAATCAGCTCGGGTTCTTTCCCTAGCAGCACGACGGGATCGGCGACGGCGTCGCTTCGGCGGCCGAGGACACGTATGAGTTCGTCCGCCAGGTCGGCTTTCATGCGCGCCAAGTTCAGAAACTTGATCTTTGGGATATCTTTTAGGCCGGGTTTGGGCGGATTAACCTTGCCGACCTCAATCGTTAAATCGACCCGGTGCAGTGATAGCTTGCTGCGCTCAGCCTTGTCGTAAGCGTCACGCAATGCATCCAATACATCGCGATACCCGAAGAGTGCGACGAGCCGGCCCTTTGGCGGGGTCCGATCACTGGGGATCGGAAGCGATTTGAGCACCGCTTTGGTATCGGAAGGTTTCGTAAGGATGTACGAAGTAAGCGTAGTGGTTGTCATCGATAGTTTATGTTCGTGTTGGCCGGTTGTCGTTTTCTGACGGATCGGATGGTTACGCTTTTCTATGTAAGTGATATATTACTAATCATATCACACAGGCTGCAATCACCCTATGCCGACAAAACCGAAGAAACCCAAAACTACCGCCCCTTTTACAGAACGCCCCATCTGCAATCTCGACATGGCGGAACTCCGGGATCGGCTAGGCCTCGGGACCCTCGATTTCGTATGGCAGATGGGGGCGATTAACCGAAAATGGCGCGTGTCCGGTTCTCAAGCGCAGGAGCCAATCGCAAACCCATCCATGACGTTGCTTGTGCGCTATTTGATGCATCGTTCTAAGGAACAGTTTGTTCCCAAGATGCCGTCAGCGACCGACGTACATCGCGCGATCGAAGGTGCAACGGGAGAGGAATTATCCAGTCGCAGGTTTGGCGCCATGTTCGGCTGCGGGCAATGGTCCGGAGCCCGATGGTTAAACGGCGGCGGGGTGGCCTCGCCGGTGGTCGAACGACTGTTCTATCTCGTGTTCCACGCGATCCAGGAAGAGGGTGAGAAAGGGTTGAAGCGATTTTTGAACGTGGTTGATGAAGAGGCCCGCGCGCGCGGAATCTCAGGTGGTCTGGAAGAACTACTTCGTTCTGCCATGTGGGGGGCTTATTTAGATAAAGAGGAGTAAGAAATCGTCGGCGACAAACTAAGCCAACGCGGCACCAGCGTTTCAAATTCTTGTTCGCGCTCGCCGTAGCTGACATGCCCAGCACCACGCAGTTTAACCAGTGCTACCGATGGCATGTTTTGCGCAAGCCATTCGGATTGCTCGATGGGCGACACCGGATCCGCATCGCCGTGAATCACCAGCGTCGGAATGTTGCATACCGCAGCGGCGATCGTTGGGCGGATATCCCATGTCGCGAATATCCGCGCAGCGGCCACCAATCCGGATAAGCGCATGCGCCGATAATCTTCGTGTCCGCTTTCGACATAAAAACGGGTGTTTTTGTTTCCGTAAAACGATTCGTGATCGCCGAGGAGGGGCGCAAGCCTTCCAGGTAGGATTCGATGGATTGCTGCATTTTTCGCAGATTCGGTCCGAGCGCAGCGCCGCAAAGTACCGGCCATAGCGCCGTTCGTGCAAGATACCGGACAACGCGGCCGCGTATGGACCAGAGCATGGGATTGATCAGGATCAATCCCTGCACGAGTTCCGGTACGCGCGTTGCTGCGCGCAGGGCGATGTGCGCGCCGGCTGAATGACCCACCACCACGAAAGGCCGGCCATCATGGAATTTGCGATAGATACCGAGCGCCGTTTCTACAAAATGCTCAGCCGTCCAGCGCCGATAGTCGCTTCGTGTTTTAGGGGGCACCGGTCCGTGACCCGGCAGACCGATCCGGATCAGTTCGCCCAATTTTTCGAGATACGACCAAGGATAAAAGCGGTTTACCGAATTAAATCCGTGCCACACGAGAAAACGCTGCTCTCCCTTCCCGGAACGCAGGACATGGATCGGCTCCTTACCGAGCGATGTTTCTATGTCGATCACTGAATCTTCGTGCATTTTTCAACCCGTGTCGGACTTATGCGGCATTATTTTGCATTCTCTGCGTGCACTTTTTTGGGAACAAAATGTTCGGTGTCATCTCGATGGTCGGCATCCCGGGGAGATTGCCACTTGGGTGTCTAAACATCACATTTGGTGTTTTGATATCTGGATTGGCATTATAGGATGCTATTCGCTGACCCCCAAAATGATGTTCGCTCTTAACAAGACGGAGTGCCGCCATGTTCGCCGGGAAGAAGGCGTTGTTACTCGACATGAACTCCACGTTCATGTTCGGTGAAGATCGATTCGGCGATACTGAAGATTTCTCGCTGCACTATGCCAGATTCGGTGGAATACTCCCGTGCAACGAAATCAATCGTATTATTCGCGCCGCTTACAACTACTTGGACGTTCGTTATCCAGATGAGAACTATCGGCATAATTTTCCTTCAGTGGAAAGCGCTATCCACGAAGTAGCCGATCAAAATCTAAGCAGCGACGAAGTAGCGAGAATAGTTGAGACCTTTGCGTTCCACGAGCTCGGATATATCCCGGCCGATTACGCCGCCACGCTTCATGAATTGAGACAGCGCTTTATCTTGGCAGCAGTTATTGATATTTGGTCGCCCAAACCCGCATGGCTGCACACGTTCGAACGCATCGGAATATCCGACCTTTTTTCAGCCGTGTCGTTTTCTTCCGATCACGGTATGGTAAAGCCGTCTCCGAAGCCCTTCGAGTTAGTATTGAGACGGCTTGGTATTACCAATACCGAGGCCATTGTCGTTGGCGACTCGCCTAGAAGGGACCTTGGCGGAGCGAAGAGCGCCGGGATCGACTGCATATTGGTAGGTGGCGCCACTCACATTGATGCATTGACGAGTTTCGATAACTTGTTGGTGTTGTGCAATGCAGTCTAAAGAAGGCTAAGCAAGTGTTGCGCCTCCTGAGTCGGCTTGAACAAAAACGAATCGCCGGTCGGTCTTAGCATTCTCACCCACATTGTCGATGTAGCGCACAACTTCGGAGTAGGTTGAATAGCCACTTACCTGTCAGCGGGGCGAACAGTTTCATCGGTATTCATGCGCTCCAGAAATTCATCGATCATTTGGTCTGGAGGTGTCAACGCATAACGTACAAGCCGTGTCGCTATATCTTCTTTGATCAGATCGCCATCGTCGATTCGTGCCTGAATAAACCGGACAAAGTCGACAAATAGTGGATGGGAGTCAGGATCGTCGGGTTTGGTCGAGGCGTTCGCCAGCATTTGTTCATATCGCTCTTTGCTGATCTCCTCAACATCTTCGTCTATCCCTGATCCGAGATAAGGTTCTTCCGGAATGTTCTCGTTGACTTCAAACAGGCGAGCAAAGCGATCGTTGGCTTGCGCCAATGCCTGGCGAGCGGCGTTTTGTTCATTGTTACTGGCGATCGGCACTAAGGCGCTTTCGGTTGTGCCTCGAGTCACCAAAACAGAAAAGTAGCGTTGTGCAGCAATGGACTTCATTGTTCGTTTCCAAGATAAAAAAGTTGGATTTTATCGTCGATAAACGAGATGAAAAGCGGACTGTCTTGAACCTAAGTCATCGATCGCTCGGCGTTTCCATATTTCCTGCGCTTTCGCACGCATCAAGTATTTCCAGTACACGATTTGAATCGACCACTTCCGCAAGCCCCCAATGCCCAATTACCGCTTCACGAGGAGCGTCACTATGGGGTATTTGAACAATTTCCGATTCATCAGCGCCTTCTATGTCGTAGTCGATGACGACATACTCCGTCGGTTCGCATGCGATTACTTCTTGAACGAGACCGCCTTTAACGACGATTACAATTTTGTTTGACATACTGATCATCTCGATAAAAAAGTGCGGGGAGTCACAGATTCAGGGCTATGCGTTGGCACCATTCTTTTGGGTCAAGCGGTCCCAGATGAGTTTATGACCGGCGCACTCGCCGCTTTCGTCAAAGAGCGGGACGTGGGACGGGCCACCTTGGCATGAAGGAAGATGCGGGCAGCTTACGCACGGACGTCGTCGCTTCGCTTCATAGGCAATGCGCCAAAGCCGTTTCGGATTGCGCACGATTCTGTCGAATGACATCGTTTCCAGGTTACCCAAATAAGTGGGTTCGAGATCAGAGAACAGTGGATTGCTGGTGACCGTTCCGTCGGGATTTAATGTAATGAATTCGCCGTCGCGATTGACATTGAAGTCGTTGTTTGTCCGAGAGGTGGCGGGGTCGTCGAAGTTGCTGATGTGAACGCCGAGCGAGCGTAGCGTTTCGCCGTAACGTTCTTCAAGTTCGAGAAGATAACGGCTGTGTTCGGCGTGTGTAATCGTGGTTTCAAAGACTGGATAGCCGTCGGCATTGTAGCGAGGGCTGCGGAGAAAACGGTCGAACTGCACCGAGATGTCGAAATAAATTCGCGTCAATTTCGCGTCGCGAATGATCTCGATCAGCCGCGCGGGATCGCAAGCGACGGTCTCGCGGTTGAGTTCAAGATTTACATGCAACGTAATCCCATTGTCCGCCAGCCGGCGGGCTGCCGCGATAAACCGCTCCTGAAAGTGCTCTACGCTGCGGTCGAGAAGCGCCCGTGCGCCGAGGGCAAACGTTGTTTCGATCACCAGGTTGTGTTCTTGAACCAATGTGACGAGCCAGCGAGGTGCATGCACGAGATTAGTCACGATGATTTGACGGGCTGCAGGGAGCATTCGACGTCCAAGCTCCACGTAGCGTCGAAGTCGAGTTTCGCCGACGAGTGTTGACTCGCCGCCACACCACTCTATATGTGCACGATCCCCAGGCCTGGCGAAGAAAGGATGCTCGAGGATTTCCAATAGGTATTTTTCAGGCAGGAACTCGGCGGCGTTTCGATGTGCCTCCGTTAAGTAACAACGATCGCACCATGCATTGCAGCGTCGAGTGACGTTGACGATGAGCAGCGGGCTGTGCGCCCATACGATGCCCGCGGTTCGAGGCATGGGTGGCGCGCTGCCGGCGGCGCCGAATGCCATCATCGGATATTGCGCCAGATGGCGTCGCCAGCCTGACCGCCTGTGTCGCGGACCGTGGTCTTTGCGTCTGGGGATCCCGAGGAGCTGCCCGGCCGGACGTCTACACCGCCGCCGACGGCGCCGCCCGAACCGGGTACGTCGGTTCGATAGTCGAGTTGATCATATACGCGCCGCTGTACTTCATTTCGCATCGCCGAACAAGCGCGGTTGACGAGCGTGGTCAATATCGACGACAAGTCCGGCACCCGCAGCGA
>JGI1358J11329_10001263_pt1 | contig 21060 bp, 18 predicted proteins | sample Subgroupgradi54m_FD_11329 | JGI IMG/M metagenome (IMG submission 11329)
ATCACCAGACGCATCAGCCACAACCACGCGGGAAAAAGCCAGGACGGCCGCAAGTGCAGCACCTCGCGCGTGGTCTCGGGTTTGAGCACCCAGCCGACGAACAGCGCGATCAGAATACCGGAAACGGGCAATAACATCTGCGCGGTCACGATCTGCATGATATCGAAAAATCCCATTTTCTTGACGATCCCGAGAAACTTGAACGAAAACGCCCAGTTATTAAACGAGAGAATGGTCACCACCCCAAGCGCCCAGGCGCCGATACCGCACAAGAGCGCGGAATTCCGCAGGCTCATGCCGAAGCGCTCGCTCAGCCACACCATGACCGGCTCCGCGAGCGAGACCGCCGAGACCCACGCGGCAAGCACCAGCAGCGCGAGAAACAGCGTGATGAATACGCGGCCAAAGGGGAGATGGTCGAACGCCAGCGGCAGCGACTGGAACACGAGACTCGGTCCGGAGGACAGTTCCACGTTGCCCGCGGACAATACCGAAAACACCACGAGGCTGATGGCCAGGGCGGTGAATGTGTCCATGCCGACCACATAGAGCGACAGCCGCGGAATCCTGGCCTCGACGTTGAGATAGGCGCCGTACATCAGCATCGCGCCGGCGCCCAGCCCGAGGCTGAAAAAGGCATGGCTCATGGCCGCGAGCACGCCCGCGCCCGAAAGCCGGGTAAAGTCCGGCAGGAACAACATGCTGGTGGCATGGGCCAAGGCATCCGTGGTCGCTGCGTAAACCGTCAGAACCAGCAGCAAGATCAGCAGCAGCGGCATGACGTAACGCGCGAGCGCCTCAAGACCGTGACGCACGCCGCGGCTGACCGTGATCATGGTCATGGTCATGAACAGGGTGTGCCAGAAAAGCTGCTTCTCGGGGTCCTTCACGAGTTGCGCGAACTGGGCGCCCATCCCATCCGCCGTCAGGCCGACAAAAACGCCGGATGCCGCGCGCAAGGTGTAGGCGATGACCCAGCCGGCGATCACGCTGAGGTAGGAAAGAATCAGGAACACGCTGAGCACGCCCATCGCGCCCACCACGCTCCACAGGCGACTGCCGTGCACGCGCCGCGCCAGGAACCGGAAAGTCGTGACTGGCGACGCGCGTCCGCTGCGGCCCAGCATGTACTCCGCCATGAGCAGCGGCAAGCCGATGATCAGCAGGCACAGAAAATAAACGATCAGGAATGCCCCGCCGCCGTACTGCGCGACCAGTTGGGGGAACTGCCAGAAATTGTTGAAGCCGATCGCGGCGCCGCCGGCCGCCAGCACGAATATACCCGGTGAGGACCAGCGTTCGTGCACGGTTTTCCTGCCACTGCGCAAGGGATCGCGACGCGCCGGATGTTTGTGGGTCGGAATCATCGTCTCTTCGCCACCGGAACAGGGCTGGGTTTCTCTCGCACGGGGCGAGAATGTGGCATACTCAACGCAGGGCGTCCACCGACAAACCGATTCACACGCATCCTCACGATGCCGATTCCTTATATAAGCATAGGCCATGGCCGGCAATCGATTTCCGCGCCATGTCTGTGCCAATGCCAGCTTGATCGCCGATGACTAAGAAAAAAGAAGCTTCGCACGGCCCCGTCATCGCCCAGAACCGCAAGGCCTGGCACGACTATTTCATCGAGCAGAAGTTCGAGGCCGGGCTCGTGCTCCAGGGCTGGGAGGTCAAGTGCCTGCGTGCCGGACGCGCGCAACTCAAGGAAGGCTATGTCGTGATCGAGCACAACGAGGCGTTTCTGGTGGGCACGCACTTCTCGCCGCTCACTTCGACTTCGACGCATATCAAGGCGAACCCCACGCGCAACCGCAAGCTGCTGCTGCATCGCGAGGAATTGAACAAGCTGATCGGCGCCACCGAGCGCAAGGGCTACACGCTCATCCCGCTGCGGCTCTACTGGCAACGCGGCCACGCCAAGCTGGAGATAGGTCTGGCCAAGGGAAAACAGGCGCACGACAAGCGCGCTTCCATCAAGGAACGTGAAACCGATCGGGAGATGCAGCGGGTGTTGAAATCCCGTTGAAGCCACCCCATTCATAATGCGTTATACTGTAATTTGTATCTGGGGGTGACCTGGCTTCGACGTGGGTTACGAAACCTCTGGGGCATGCCGAGGTGCAGATCTCCTCGTAAATCCAGCTGCAAACTTATAGTTGCCAACAACGACAACTACGCCTTAGCGGCTTAATCCCCGCTAACCTTTCCGCCTGAGTTTCGCCCGTGGGCTGGGATGGAAAGGTCGATCACACGGGATCGCGCCGGCTCGTGCCTGTTGAGCAAGCGTTAAATCCAAGCAGGCTCAGCTCAGCAGTGGTCCTGTCTGCCGGAACACGCTGAGTCAAATCGAAGACAGACTACGCATGTAGAACCATAGATGTAGGACTTGCGGACGGCGGTTCGATTCCGCCCACCTCCACCAGTAAAAACCCCCTGACTGGATTCCAGTCAGGGGGTTTTTTATTTTCCCTTCCACTACCGTTCCATCACTGCGGCAATGTGCCAAACCAAAAGCTTTCGTCTTTGAACAGAAAATCCTGGGCAGGCATATAATGGGAGCCGTCGCAGGAGAAGGTCAGACCCACCATCCCGTTGATCACATTGAGGGAACCGGAACGCAGGTAGATGTTTTCGTCCGCATTGCGCAACAGTTTGAAGCGCTCGAACACGGGGCGCACGAGGGCCGACGGCACGACGGTCTGTTCCGAATAGGGCCGGCTCGGATAGGCCAGGCAGATCGAGGGGTCGATGATTTCCTCCAATACGTGGACACGGTAGCGAAACGGATCGTCCGTCAGCCACAGCGTGGCGCGCGAGCTGGAAAAATGCAGCTTGCCGTGAAACACGCCGCGATCACAGATCAATTCATCCATGATGGCGATCACGTCGTCGAGTTTCACGTCCATCGCGCTCTTCGCCCGCCGCTGCTGAAACAGCGCGTCACGGATGACGGGGTCGCCCTTGATCTGGCGCCATGCACTCTGGCCCGACGTGGTGCGACGCTCGAGCTGAGGCAAGTCGCGCAGATAAAAATCCGCCGCGACGAATCCGAGCATGATCGAACCGTCCGCCACCGCCTGGACGGCGGTGATGCAGGAGCGCCGGTCGGGCGGACTGAGGTACACGTCGGACAGCATAAACCCCTTATAAGGAATTGCGTTCGACAAATAGGGGCGGTGCGCGAGATTCTCTCCGTATTTACCGCGGTCGATCGCGTCCCGGCCAACGTTGGAACTGACCTGCCTGCCGTTCGTGTCGATCGCATAGATAAGCTGGCAAACTGGCATGTCTACCAGCGCCTCGCGCAGGGTAAGATCCAGCCGGTCGCGCTCACGCCATGACCTGGCGACCCGTCCGGACAGCATGGCCATGGGCGACTCCAGGCGCGACGCCAGGATGGCGCGCTGCGCTTTGATGACTTCATTCAGCCATGTCATGTTTGATATTTCCCGGAAGGCATATTTTTCCCGTGAAATACATGCAACTATCATGCTAGCCCGTTCATTCACATGACAAGCTTGTGACGGGAAAAATTAAAAATGATTAAACGGCGGAACCGTATGAGAAATATGCAGCAACGGAGCAAGGCAGCCGCAAAAGCAATAAAGTAATCTTGAGCGCAAAGGACCCGTTGCTTCTTTTATCCTGCACCACGCCAGTGCGTTAACGCATATGCAAGCACCATTACGGTGAACAATCCACGCGAGCGGTTGGAAGCAGTGGACACTCAGCTCGCGTAGGGCGCAATAGGCGAAGCCGTATTGCGCCGAATGGAGCTACATCCGGCGGAATACGCTATCGCTATTCCGCCCTACGAGTTCTCAGTCTAACGTCTGCACTATCTCGCCAGACTGGCCCTTGATATGCGGCGCGAAATTGAAAGCATCGGAGAAGCAGCGGTCCTCGGCCATGCCCTTTTGCAGAAAAGCGGAATGCGCCGTCTCGACCATGCCCACTGAACCGCAGGCGTAGACTTCGCAACCAGTCATGTTCGGGAAATCCTGGAGGATGGCTTCGTGCACGGAGCCAGTGCGGCCTTGCCAGCGATCTTCGGAGACCGGCTCGGAAACGACCGGGATGAATTTGAAATTCTCATGCTCTCTCGCCCAGCGCTCGGGTAATTCCCGCATATAAAAATCCTTGAGGGACTTCACTCCCCAATAGAGATGCATGGGGCGCTTGAGGCCAGCGTGGAACGCATACTCAACCATGCTCTTCACCGGCGCGAAGCCGGTGGAACCAGCGACGAATATAATTGGCTGGTCTGTGCCCTCGCGCAGGTAAAAAGAACCAAGCGGTCCTTCGCAACGCAGCGTGTCGCCTACCTTCATCGCGTTGAAGACGTAGGTCGTGAACGCACCGCCGGGAACCAGCTTGACGTGCAGTTCGATCAACTCGGCTTCGTGCGGCGCGGTGGCGAAGGAAAACGCGCGCCGCTCGCGGTCCTCGAGCACAATATTGATGTATTGCCCGGCATGAAACCGGATGGGTTCCGGGTCGAGTGGCTTGAGCATCACGCGCATGACGTCGTCGGTGAACCGTTCCAGGCTTTGCACGCGCGCCATGAAGGTCCGGATCGGGATGTCGCTCGTAGCGCCGATGTTCTCGCATTCGAGATCCAGATCGGACAGCGGCGTGGCGCAGCACATCAGCACCTTGCCGGCGCGTCTTTCATCCTCCGTGAGCGCGCTCTCCTGATGCACGCCATGATCCACCGTGCCTTGCAGCACGGCGCACTTGCATACGCCGCATCCGCCGCTGCGGCACTCAAAGGGCAGCGCGATGCCGGCGCGCAGACCCGCCTCGAGGATGGTCTCGCCCGGTCTGGCCGCCACCGTCGCGTCGCCGGGACGAATGGTGAGCTGGAATTCCTTGCCGGCGCGCCGGCGTTGCGGCGGCAACCACGGCAACAGCGCCAGCAGGCCGGTACCGCCGATCACGAGCCACCACAAATGTTTCGGCGACCAGGCATAGATCAGCGGATACATCAAAAGATAAAACCAGTCGAGCTTGAGCGATGTGACCACCGTGTCCAGGTTCGCCGGCCCCTGGCTCCACACCGGCCACAGCAGCGTAAACACGATCAACGCCGCCAACAGCGGCATGGCAAGATAGCGCGGCGGATTGGTGGCGGCCTTGGCCACGCGTTGCGTGTGTATCCACAGGACCAGCAGCAGGATCAGCGAAATGCCGATGTGCATGAACGTCAGCAGCGAGAACAGGCGGTCGCTGACACTGCCCTCGCGCAGGAAATTGCGCGCCATCGGTTCGGTGAACAGCGGCAACCAGTCGAGCCATTCCGACGTGGCGATCGTGACAAATTGCGCCAGCCGATCCCACGGCAACATGAAGCCTACGATCCCGGAGGCGTATACCAGCCAGATGACGAGGACGCCCGTGGCCCATGAAAACCAGCGGAACCCGCGGTAGTGGTCGAACGCGAAATGACGCCACATGTGCAACCCCATCGCCAGCACCATGCCGTCGGAGGCGTAGCGGTGCAGGCCGCGCATGACCTGTCCGATATACCAGTGGTTGTGCGTGATGTGCTCGACGGAGGCATATGCTTCTTTCACGCCGGTATCGAAGAAGGCGTACAGATAGAGGCCGGTCACCACCGCCACCCAGGTCATGAAATAGGCGATCGCGCCGAGGTGATACAGGGGATTGAGCCGGTCGCCGAATACGGCGTTGAATATTTTCTCCAGGCGCAGGAACAGCCACTGCCCGCTCAGCCGTAGGTATTTCATGCCGAAGAATTTCTCCCGGAACGCCTGTTAATGGCGCACATTCGTATCAGGCGGGTATCGCACGAGCCTTGATTCAGGTCAACGGGCCGGCGGGATAAGCCGCAACTTCGGACGCGCAAACTACATGGTTAGTATCGTGGCACAAAAGCTCTGTCGACAACTGATATGATTCGCTTTTATCACGGCACCCTGGCATCGCCCGTGCGGTGAAATCCGGCGAATTGACGCCCTTGGGCGCACGCGCTAGTTTATCCCTTCTTTGCATATGCCTTTCGGAGGCCCGGTGGCGAAAAAATCCAGCACCCAACCCGACTTTGAAGCTGCCCTCGCGGAACTGGAAAAGATCGTGGAAAAAATGGAGTCCGGCGGACAGACGCTGGAAGAGTCGCTGAAATCATTCCAGCGCGGCATCGAGCTGACGCGCGCCTGCCAACAGGGTCTCAAGGACGCCGAGCAGCGCGTGGAAAAACTGGTGAGCAAAAACGGCGAGTTGACCATCGAGCCGCTGCGAGACAAAGACGAGTAAACCCGCATTGCCCGCTTTCGCCGATCGTCTCAAACGTTTCAAGACGCGCGTGGAAAGCGCGCTGGATGCGCGCCTGTTATCCGCCGCCACGTCACCGTCGCACCTGCACGCGGCCATGCGTTACGCCACGCTCGACGGCGGCAAGCGCGTGCGCGCGAGTCTGGTGTACGCCGCGGGCGAGGCGGTCGGCGCACCGGACGGCGCGCTCGACGTGCCGGCCTGCGCGGTGGAACTGATCCACGCCTACTCGCTGGTACACGATGACCTGCCGTGTATGGACAATGACGACCTGCGCCGCGGCAAGCCGACCTGTCACAAGGCCTACGATGAAGCCACGGCGCTGCTCGCCGGCGATGCGCTCCAGTCTTACGCTTTCGAGATTCTGGCGAACGACCCGACGCTGACGGTCAGCGCGCCACAACGCCTGCGCATGATCGCGCTGCTGGCGCAGGCCGCCGGCTCGCACGGCATGGCCGGCGGCCAGGCGATCGATCTCGCCTCCGGCGGCCGGACGCTGACACTGGCACAGCTCGAAGACATGCATCTGCGCAAAACCGGCGCGTTGATCCGGGTTTCGGTTCTGCTCGGGGCATACACCCGTGAAGGCGTCGAAGCGGCAAAACTGGAGGCGTTTGAAAAATACAGTCATGCGATCGGCCTCGCGTTCCAGATCACCGACGATATCCTCGACGTGGAAGGCAATGCGGAGACGCTCGGCAAAAAACCCGGGGTCGACCGCGAGCGCGGGAAACCCACTTACCCGCTGCTGATGGGTCTTTCCGAGGCCAAAGCCCGCGCCAAGGCCTTGAAGTCTCAAGCCCTCGAAAGCCTGGCACCTTTGGGGGATAATGGCTGCCTATTGGCCGAGCTGGCCGGTTTTATCATCGAACGCCGTCAATGACCAAAAAATCCACGCCCGACCGCCGCTTGCTCGAGACCATAAACGGTCCCGAGGATCTGCGGCGTCTGGACGAAAACGATCTTCCCGGCCTGGCGCAGGAAATCCGCGAGTTTCTGATCGGCAGCGTGTCGCGTACCGGCGGTCACCTGTCCGCGGGTCTGGGCACGGTGGAACTCACCATTGCGCTGCATTACGTGTTCAATACGCCCGAAGACCGGCTGGTGTGGGACGTGGGCCATCAGACCTATCCGCACAAGATCCTGACCGGACGGCGCGAACGCATGGGCACGCTGCGCCAGACCGATGGCATCTCCGGTTTTCCGCGCCGCGATGAAAGCGAATACGACACTTTCGGCGTCGGCCACTCCAGCACCTCGATCAGCGCCGCACTCGGCATGGCCGTGGCGGCGGCGCGCACTGCGTCCGAACGCCAAGTAGTGGCGGTGATCGGCGACGGCGCGCTGTCCGGCGGGCAAGCGTTCGAGGCACTCAACAACGCCGGCAACATGGACGCGAACCTGCTGGTGATCCTCAACGACAACGACATGTCCATCTCGCCCAACGTCGGCGCGATGTCGCAATATCTGGCGCGCATTCTCTCGGGCAAGGTCTATAGCCACATGCGCGAGGGCTCCAAGACCGTGCTCTCCACCATCCCGCCGATGTGGGAGCTGGCCAAGCGCGTGGAGGAGCACATGAAGGGCATGGTCATGCCGAGCACGCTGTTCGAGGAGCTGGGCTTCAATTATTTCGGTCCCGTGGACGGGCACAACCTGTCCGCGCTGGTCCGCATGCTCAGGAATCTGCGTGGCCGCAAGGGCCCGCGTTTCCTCCACGTCGTGACGCGCAAGGGCAAGGGCTATGAGCCGGCCGAGGGCGATCCCTGCGTGTATCACGGTGTCACGCCGTTCGATCCCGCCACCGGCAAGATGGAAAAAAAACCCTCGGGCAAGACTTACACGCAGGTATTCGGCGAATGGCTCTGTGACATGGCCGCGCGCGACGTGCGCCTGGTCGGTGTCACCCCGGCAATGCGCGAGGGCTCGGGGCTGGTGCAATTCTCCGAACGTTTTCCGGCACGCTATTTCGACGTCGGCATTGCCGAGCAACACGCGCTCACCTTCGCCGCGGGGCTGGCCTGCGACGGCATGAAGCCGGTGGTGGCCATTTATTCCACGTTTCTGCAGCGCGGCTACGATCAGCTGATCCACGACATCTGCCTGCAGAAACTGCCGGTGCTGCTGGCCATCGACCGCGCCGGACTGGTGGGCGCGGATGGGGCGACGCATGCCGGCAGTTACGATTTTTCCTATCTGCGCTGCCTGCCGAACATGACGGTCATGGCGCCGGCCGACGAGAACGAATGCCGCCAGATGCTGACCACCGGTTTCCAGCTCGACGCCCCGGCCGCGGTGCGCTATCCGCGCGGCGCCGGCCCGGGCGCGGCCGTTGATCCGGCCTTGCTTACGCTCCCCATTGGCAAGGCCGAGATACGTCGCGAAGGAAAACGCATCGCCCTGCTCGCCTTCGGCAGCATGCTCGCGCCGGCGCTGGAGGCGGGCGCGGCCTTCAACGCCACCGTGGTCAATATGCGCTTCGTGAAACCGCTGGACGAGGAACTGGTGCGGGAACTGGCCCGCACCCACGACTTGCTGGTAACAGTCGAGGAAAATGTCGTTGCCGGCGGGGCCGGGAGCGCCGTCAATGAATGTCTGATGGCCGCGGGCCTGCCGACGCGTGTCGTCAATCTCGGACTCCCTGACCGCTTCATCGAGCACGGCGATCACCGCGAACAACTCGCGCAGTGCGGCTTGGATGCCGCCGGAATCCGGCGTACGATTCTGCGCCATGCCCCGGCGGAAAACCCCGTGCACCGGGAATCCGCCTAATCTTGACTGGATCGCTCAACTACTACATCATTGGCGTCCGTTTGGGGAGTAGAGAGACCCTGTTATGAAGCTCAAAAGCAAAACCGAAGTCGTCGACCTCATTGCCGACGTCCAGAACAGCCCGGACCTGCGCCACCTGCCGATCGACAAGGTCGGGATCAAGGACATGCGTCACCCGGTGGTCGTCAAGGACCGTTCCCAGGGCGTGCAGCACACCGTCGCCTGCTTCAACATGTACGTGGAGCTGCCGCACAACTTCAAGGGCACCCACATGTCGCGTTTTGTCGAGATTCTGAACAGCCACGACATTGAAATCTCGGTGGAATCCTTCAAGGGCATGCTGGCGGAAATGAGCCGGCGCCTGGAAGCCGATACCGGGCACATCGAGATGAGCTTCCCGTATTTCATCAACAAGTCCGCGCCGGTGTCCGGCGTGAAGAGCCTGATGGATTACCANGTCACGTTCNTCGGCGAAATCCACGGNGGCCGGGATGCCATGACCATCAAGGTGNTNGTGCCGGTCACCAGTCTCTGCCCCTGCTCCAAGGAAATTTCCCAGTACGGCGCCCACAACCAGCGTTCGCACGTCACGCTGACGGTGCGCACCAATACTTTCGTGTGGATCGAGGACCTGATCGATCTGGTGGAAAAACAGGCGAGTTGCGAGCTTTACGGCCTGCTGAAACGCCCCGACGAGAAATATGTCACCGAGCACGCCTACGACAATCCCAAGTTTGTTGAGGACATGGTGCGCGATGTCGCGGCGGTGCTGAACCGGGATGACCGCATCGATGCTTACGTGGTGGAATCGGAGAATTTTGAATCCATCCACAACCACTCGGCCTACGCGATGATCAAAAAGGACAAGACGCAGAACTGACGTCGCGTCCGCGGGGACTCAGCTCGCGCTCTTCTTGATATCGGGTACCACGCGTAGATTCACCGGCAGCCGCTCCGACGGCATCCCGACGTAAAATCCCTGCATGTAATCCACGCCGGACGTCTTGAGCATGGCGATGGTCTTTTCGTCCGGCACGAACTCGGCAATCGTTTTCATGCCGAGCGAGCGGGCAATGTGGATGATGGAAAGCACCATTGTCTCGTCAATGGAATTCTGCGCCATGGTGTTCACGAAAGAACCGTCTATTTTGATGAAATCCACTGGCAAATTCTTGAGATAGACGAACGAGCTGAAGCCGGTACCGAAATCATCCAGTGCAAAACGGCAACCTGTGGCTTGCAGCCCCTGAATAAGGCTCTTCGCATTTTCCAGATGGCGCAAGGCTGATTGCTCGGTGATTTCAAGAATCACACAACCCGGCGGCAACTGGTTAAGCGTCATTTGGTCCTTGATCAGTTGCATAAGGGACTTATCTTCCAGCGACTGCCCTGACAAATTGATCGAGAAGACAATCTCGCGTCCAGCAGCACGGAAGTCTGCCAGTGCTTTCATGGCGTGTACCATAACCCACCGGTCTATGTCTGTCATCAGACCGAAACGCTGCGCCACCGGCAGAAAAATAGAGGGCAACACCAGTTCACCATTGGGCCCCGGCATGCGCAGGAGCACCTCATAACACTCTTTACCGGAATCAACATTATCGATGATGGGTTGGTAGACCATCACGAACAAGTTTTCCTTGATGGCCTGCTGGATGCGCTTGAACCAACCGGTATCTACGGCGATTTCCGTTTTACTGTCGCTGCGCTCTTCGTACATATGATAGCAATTGCGTCCTTGCGACTTGGAAGCGAAGCAGGCCGTATCAGCATGCGATAGGATCTCATCGGTGGTGTGTCGTCCGGGGTTGATCATGGCGATACCGATACTGCAATTTATGCTGAAAGTATGTTCGCCTTCGGTGATGTGCATTTCGCGCAGAATCTTGTTGAAGGAGTTGGCCAAAACCATCGCATCGTCGCGGGAGATATTGCGCGCAAGCACAGTGAACTCATCGCCACCGAGGCGTGAGACCACGTCCTTCTCGCGTACCTGGGACTTCAGCAGTTCGGCGACACGAATAAGCAGCTTGTCCCCCGCAGCGTGTCCGTACGTGTCATTGATTTGCTTGAACTTGTCAAGGTCGATGAAATAAACCGCGCTCTCGGCACCGTCACGCGTGACATGTTCGATCTCCTCTTCCAGCGCACGCGCGAAATAACTGCGGTTCACAAGACCAGTCAGCGGATCGCTTTCGGCCATTTTCCGCAACATTTCGTCCCGCTGCTTGAGTGCGTTGATGGTGGTATTGAGCGCATCACTGATGACGGCGATTTCCACGTCCTTGGCGCGTTCCACGTTAACATCGATCTCACCACTGGCGAGGCGGGCCAGCGGCACCTGCAGCTCGGTCAGCGGCGCGAGCGCCCGCCGGATCATCCGGCTGCCGAAAAACATCGCAAATAGCAGCAAAACTGCGATGATCAGGCTGCCGGAGGCCATGCTGCGCACCATTTGTTCCTTGTAGTAACCGGAATCGATACTGAGATCGATGTAACCGACGATCTTTTCATTTTCCACCTTCTCGTTATCAAGGCTGAAATTGAGCAGTCCGTCCGAGCGTATGGATTTGACACGAATCGGCGAGATGAAACGCAGGTAGGCGCCGCTCAGCAGCGACCGGTCAACCAGATAATTTCTTTCCGCGCCGGCGGGCTGCTGCTGCAATCTCTCCACCTGCTGCGGTTTGAGCAGCGGAATATCCGCGCTGCGCACTTCACCCGCTTCACCGAGAACTTTTATCCCCGAGGCATCGTAGTAGCGTATGAAAGCGATTTCAGGAAAGTGTTTGATACGTTTGTCGATATTCGCCAACTGCTTGCCTCCTTGCGAGGCATAGAGCGGCGTTCCGAGTTCATCGAGTTCGGCGAGCCACCGAACCGCCTGTTTCTCGAGGTTGCCTTCAATGAGACGGCTGGACGTCCACCACAGGCCGATATTGACGATCAGGTAAATTATGATCGCGCCGAGCATCTGCAGCGCCAGCAGCCGGCTGACGAGACTGCGGCCTCCAAGTCCAGGCATGATGCGCCGCCAGAAAGACACGTCGTTCAAACGTTCAAACCAGGACTTGCCGATGGATTTCCACTCAGGGAGCATACGCCATCCCCCGCAAGGTCCCTGGAATTTTCAGATTCAAACGCTTCGCCATCACCGTATTGATCCTGATAACTGTTCGGGTCAGCGGAATGACGGGCGCGCCCGGCACGCCGGATGCCTCCTGCGCCTGCCTGACCCGTGACAGCACCTGTTCGGCGATGTCCGCATAGCTGGTCTCTGCACTGATCAAGCCGCCCAGTCCCAGCAACTCACGTCCGAACACGGCAACCTGCTTCCCTTCCTTGACGCTGTGCGCCATGATGTCGCGGATCACATCGTTGCTCAGCACGCGATTATCCGGCACCAGCCACAGCCCCTGTATCTTCGGCGAGAGTTGTTTATAGGCATAAATCATTTCCTTGTCCGACCTGACCTCGACGTGATCAAGCCTGATTTGATTCTCCTTGGCCACTGCCTGCATCTCCTTCATCAGGCCTTGCAGATTCTTTCCCGTTATGACGCCGACACTGGTCAGCTTCGGGTACAGGGACTTCCAGATACGAAACTGTTCGCCCACGGGAGCGGTTGCTGACACGCCTTTCATCCACGGCGTCACCAGTTCGGCGTCTTCGTAGTTGAAGACTTGGCAGAAAATCACTTTCTTGCCGGAAAAACCCTGCGCCAACCGGGCGGCGGGAAGGCCGATTGCCACAATCACGGGCAGGTCAGACGACTGAATTTTCTTTTGTACGGTTGAGTATGCGGTTTCATCGCCCAAGGTGTAGGTTACAATCCGCTGCGGGAATTTTTTCCCTAGCTCGCGCTGAACACCGACGAAAGCCGGCGAGTTATCGCTCAAAATAACGGCTATGCCCGGCACCGGTGTCTTCTGCATGGCAAAGCAACCGCCGAATGCCGCACACAAAGCCATCAGCAGGCAGACCGCCCACAAGCTTTTCCTGCCGGAAAAAGAGAATAGGCCCCGGTCCCAGGGCAATTGATTTCTCGCGCTTAAGCGCGCGATAAGTTCGATTCTGACGTCCTGCAAGATTGCACCTCGTGGTACTCCTTGGCCGGCACGGACCTCTGTCCGCCGTCGCTTGCATGAATTTCCATGAGTACTGTTGCAGCATTCATGCCATGCACGCCTATTGTGACGAACAGCGCCAAGCCTGCAGGAATTTCCTGGTTCACAGGCTATTGAAATGAAAAGACTTATTCTGGGTTCGTGGGTGAACCGGTACCATAAGGATCAAGCTCGGGAAAATCACGCCAAATACTGGGATTACCTGGCAAAAAATGACGATTCTGATGCAGTTTTCGACCTGAATTGAGGGCTCCTTCCCGCGAGCGCCAATATTTCCTCCTCTATTTCCCGCACGAAAATCGACATGGCCGCAAACACCGCGGCGCTCAGGGTAAATCCGGCACAGCCAGCATCCATCTCGATGCCACGCAACCACAGCCGGTCGGGAAGCTTTTCGAGTTCTTGCGCCAGTTCCAGCGCGGCGGCAATACCGAAACCATGGGACGTTGCCGGGAGGAGTGCGCCTGTCACATTACTGACGGTGAAATGATGTCTCGTCCCCGGCGCAGCACCGGAGCGCACACCATCTATAAGGATGACATGATCCGCCTCATCCCAGAGCGCCAGCAGCATGGCGCCGGGGCGATCCAGGATAGAGATCACGATCCCGCCCAGGTTCCAGGCCATTCAAGACAGCAGAACGTTGCAGCGATTCAGCCGCCACCCATCCAAGTCGGTCGTCGCCAATAAGGAAAACCCACGCCGATGATGTGCAACCGATCAGGCATGCGTCAGCTCGCGCACGCGCAGATCGAGGAAATGGGTGGCGCAGGAAATGCACGGATCGTAATTGCGGATAACCATTTCGCCGCGTCGGCGCAGTGCTGCATCGCCCTGCCGGACACCCAGGGCGTGCAGTGACAGCCGCAGGTCTTCCTCGATGCGCGCCTGATTCTGGCTCGTGGGCGGTACGATACGCGCGCCTCGCACAATACCGGCATCGTCGACATCGTAACGATGCCAGAGGAGTCCGCGCGGCGCCTCGGTGCAGCCATAGCCGGTGCCGGCGCGCGGTGTGACGCTTGTATAAGGTGTCGATGGCTCAACGTAACCCTCCAGCAGACGTATCGCCTCGCGCATCGCCACCACGATCTCGATCGCGCGCGCCACAATGCTGTGATACATGTTGCGGCTGGGGAATTGAATGCCAAGACTGTCCGCGAGGTTCCGCACCGGCGCCGGAAGACGATCAAGATTCAGGTTCAGGCGCGCAAGCGGACCGACGAGGTAGGGTTTGCCGTCGTGCAGACAATGCAGCGCCGTGGAATGCGCTTCCTGATGCTCAACAAACCGCGACTCGAATTGATCCGCGGAAATATCCAGCCCGTGATTGGAGACTATCCGGCCCTCGTTCATCGGATACTCCTGCGGGTGGCGCAGTGACACGACGGTGAATTCCTGTTCCTCCGTCGGCAGATTGAGTGCCGCGGTCCAACGCACCAGCGCCTCGGCTTCCGGCAACGCCGCCTGCAACTTTCCTCGCAAGGCATCGACCTGTGCGCGTGCCGGGGCATGGTGAAATCCACCGATGCGCGCGCCCACGGGATGGACCGAACGCGCGCCCAACAGCCGGATGATCTCGTTGCCGAGGGCCTGCAGTCGCAGACCGCGCCGCACTTCATCCGCATGCTGACGCGCCAGTTCGGTGATGCTTGCGAAGCCTAGAAAATCCGGCGCCGCCAGCAGGTGAATGTGCAGGCTGTGGCTTTGTATCCACTCGCCGCAGTAAAATACGCGACGCATGTCACGCACCCAGGGGCCGGGCTGTACGCCGAACAGATTTTCGATGGCATGCACCGCGCTCATCTGGTAGGCCACGGGACAGATGCCGCAGATGCGCGCCACCATGTCCGGAACTTCGGTGTAATCACGTCCCTCCAGCAGTTTCTCGAACATCCGCGGCGGCTCGAAGATGCGCAGCCGCAGGTCCTCGATCACCCCGTTGCGCATGTGCAGCTCCAGCGTGCCCTCACCCTCGACGCGCGCCAGTACCGGCACCTGAATCGGGATCTGGCGCTTTTCAGTCATCGCTGGCTCCGCGTCGCTTCAATCCGGCCTCGGCAAACGCGGGCGCGGCACAATTTATGAAAAGGAAACGCCGCGCCACCGCCTCGGGCAACAGCCCCAGTCCTTCCAGGCGACGCGCGAGCGATTCCGCGTTCGGATTCTCGGCCGGACCGTAACAGGCATAACAGTCGCGTCCGAAACCCGGGCACAGCGCTCCGCAGCCGGTGCGCGTCACCGGTCCCATGCACGGAACTCCTTTCGCCACCATCACGCACACGGTCTGCCGACGCTTGCACTCGAGACAGACCTTGTCCTTTTCGTGCCACGGCGGCACGCCGAACAGCAGCGCGCGCACGGCGGCGAGCAGCTGGCGCCCGCTCACCGGACAACCCCACAGCTCGAGGTCAACCTTCACATGTTGTGAAATAGGCGTGGAGGTGACAAGGCTTTTCACGTATTCCGGTTTGGCATAGATCGCGGCAAGCCATTCCCTGGCGTCGGAAAAATTGCGCAACGCCTGCAGACCGCCCGACGTGGCACAGGCACCGACGGTGATCAGGTAACGGCTGTTCGCGCGAATACGCAGGATGCGCTCGGCATCCTCCGGCGTTGAAATGCTGCCTTCGATGAAGGCAATATCCACGGATGCATCGGGATTTACCGGCCCCATTTCCACGAAGTGAACAATGTCGACCAATTGCGCGAGCGTGAGAATATCCTCGCCCATGTTCAGAAACGCAAGCTGGCAACCGTCGCAGGAAGCGAACTTGTGTACCGCGACTTTCGGTTTATCCGACATCAGAAACCCCGGATGCCAAACAGCGGCTTGGCCTCGGTATAGCTGAATACGGGCCCGTCCTTGCAGACAAACTTGCCACCATACTGGCAGTGCCCGCAAAGCCCCACCGCGCAATTCATGCTGCGCTCCATGCTCAGATAGATATTATCTTCGTGCACGCCGCGCTCGCGCAGGTGATTCACGGCCACCTGCATCATGCCCTGGGGACCGCACATCATGATCATCGCGCGGGAAGGGTCGATCTTTACCTGGTCAAACAACTCCGTGACACGACCCACGTGCCACGGCCACAGTGCCACGCCAACATCGGCCGCGACGAGAACCTGCGTGTCACGCAACTTACTCCACTGCGAATACTGGCTGCGCCAGATCAGATCGTCCGAATGCTTCACGCCCTGCATGATGACCAGGCGGCGGAAATTGTCACGCCGGCGGATCACGTAGTTGATCACCGACACCACCGGCGCACAACCCAGACCGCCGGTTATCACCATGATATCCCTGCCCTCCGCCAGCTTGAGCGGCCAACCGCGCCCGTAAGGCCCGCGCACGCCGAGCCGGTCTCCGGCCTTCAGTTGCGTCATCCCCCGCGTCACCCTTCCGACCACGCGGATGGCGTGATCGAACATGCGCTCGTCATCCGGATCAGAAACAATGGAGATCGGTATTTCGCCTACACCATACAAATAAAGCATGTTGAACTGGCCTGGCGCGAAGCGAAACGCGGCATGCTTCACGGGATCGGTGAAGCGTAACCGCAGCGTGAAGATGGTCGGCGATTCCTGGAGGCGTTCCACCACTTCCGCCTCCAGCGGCAGATGCGGATTAACCATGCGCGCCACCTCCGCAAATGACTGCCGCTTCTTCGGTAATGTCGATCCCGACCGGACACCAGGCGATGCAGCGTCCACAACCGACGCAACCGCTGCGGCCGTATTGGTCATGCCAGCTCCCGAGTTTGTGCGTCAGCCACTGACGGTAGCGCGTGCGCGTGTCGGCTCGGATGGTCATACCGTGAATGTAGCTGTGTCCCTGGGTAAAGCAGGAATCCCATTGGCGCACGTGCAGGCTGTGACGGCCGTCGAGCGCGGTCTCGTCCGCCGCGCTGTGGCAAAAACAGGTCGGGCATACCGCGGTGCAATTGCCGCAGGAGAGACAGCGCTCGGCCACTTCTTCCCAGCGCGGATGCGCGAGATTCGCAAAAAGGTCGTCGCGCAGATTGCGTGCGGGCAAGCGCCGTGTCTGCCGCCGGTCGGCGGCCTCGACTTCCTGATCGGCGTCCCGTTGCTGCGCGGCTGTTGCCGGTGCGAGCGCCCATGGCGCGGCCAGCGCGCGTCCTTTGTCGCTGCCGGCCTGTACCAGATAACCTTCATCCGATTCATGCAAAGCCAGATCGAAACCCTGCGTGGCGCGCGGGCCGTCACCGGTCGATACGCAGAAACAGGTGTCGGCGGGATGCGTGCAATGGACCGCCACCAGAAAAAGATTCTTGCGGCGCGCGGCATAACCGGGGTCGGCGAAAGGACCCTCCAGAAAGTGCCGGTCCTGAAGCCGCAAGGCGGCGAGATCGCAGGCATGCACGCCGATAATGGCGAGCGGTTCTTCCGCAGGATTTATTTCTGAATAGTGAATGGCGGCATCGGCCGTGCGCTCCGAGCGCCACAATGGCTCCCGCGGGGCGAACACGAACGGCTTTAATGCCTGCGGGCCGTTGGCCCAGCTGAAAAAGCGCGGGCTGTCGGCAGGTTCGAGCCGGTACGCACCCGGCGACTGCCGGTCACGCATGCCCCGGGGGAAATCTTCGGCACGGGTCAGCGTATCGTAAACGATGGCGCCATCGCGCACCTGCGGGCCGATGCAACGGTAACCGGCATGATGCAGCGTATCCAGAAAATCCTGGAACCTGGTGCGCGGAAGAAATCCTGATTCCATTCTCGCCCCCGTCGGTTCATGAGGTCAACTCATTACATCATACTTCACCGCGCTGCCTCAGAAGAAATCACCGGGCTCCGCGCGCCGCCACTCGGCACGGATAACTTTCCATTCCTTGTTTTCGCTCGTCAAAGTAATCTCGAAACGATGGAGATCGGCGCGCAGGCGCTCAAGTTCCCGAGCGCCTGAAATCGGCTGCCCGGCCATCGCGACCAGAACGACAGCCTGCGCCTGCGCAGGCTGCGGAAAAGCGATTGACTGAATACGCATGAGAAGATGAATCGACTCGTTGCGCAGAAAATAATACCGGAGAATGGACTCGATGGCCCGCTTGTCCTGGCCCTGGCTGTCGGAATACTTGTCCGAAATCATTTTCCGCAGCTCGCCCGTCTGCTTTTTTTCCGCCGCCGTTTCGCCGCGCTTGAGGAACGCCCGGACCTGTGCTTCGGGCGAAACTTCGGCCGGTGAGCAGGAAACAAGCAGCGGCAGACAGAACACCCACCACATGGCAATAAATATGTTCAGTTTGCCGGGAAATTTTCTCATGTTGCCGCCCTCTGAACCGGCAGGGGGTACTATCGGATACGGTAGGAATCATGACAGGCGACGCACTGCCGCAGCAACGCCGAAAAATCATCCAGCACCGGCGCCATATCGGTCTTGACCGCGGCTTCCTGCGCCGTGCGGGAGAAACGACTGGCGGCGCGATGCATTTGCGTGCCGATGTCCTGCATCGGCTTCGGCATATAGGGCGCCATGTGCGCGGCGCCGTGCGTCTCGAGCGAGCTCATGCCGATACGCTGTTCGGCGATCTCCGCGGCTTTGTCGAAATCGGATTTGGCCAATGCCGCCTGAATTTCCTGCAGTGCGCGCAAATGGTCGCGCATGTTATTGAGCATGTGCTCCTGCATCATTGGCGGCATCTCGACCTTCTGCCGCGCATCCTTTGCCGTGGCGCACAAGGGCGACAGCAGAAAAAACACGCCGACCGCACACGAAAATTTAATCATTTTCGCTTCCTGGCCAATTGACGATACCGGAAACAGTTTAGCGTATGGTCATTGACCATCCCCACCGCTTGCATGAAGGCGTAACAAATCGTCGAACCGGTGAATTTGAATCCACGACGTTTCAAATCCTGGCTCATGACGTCGGACTCCCTGGTATGCGCCGGAACCTGCTTCATGCTGCGGCGCCGGTTCTGGATCGGCTTGCCGCCGGTGAATTGCCAGATATACCGGTCAAAGCGACCAAACTCCTTCTGGATTTTCAGAAACGCCCTGGCATTGAGAATGGAAGCACGAATTTTGAGTCGATTCCGGACGATGCCCGGGTCCTTGAGCAGGCGCCGTACCTTGGCGGCGCCGTAGCGCGCGATCTTGCCTGCGTCGAAGTTGTCATAGGCCTTGCGGTAATTAACCCGCTTCTTGAGAATCGTCGACCAGCTCAGCCCCGCCTGCGCGCCCTCGAGGATCAGGAATTCAAACAGCTTGCGGTCGCTGTGGACCGGAACGCCCCACTCCCGGTCATGATACCTCTGGTCAAGCGGATCGCCGTTGGCTGCCCAGGCGCAGCGGCATTTGGCCTTCAAATCCATCTCTCGCCCAATGGGTTGTCGATATCCTGACTAATGGGCCTGTACAGGATTGCCAAACGACTCTTCATGTCTTGAGATTATCTGCCTCCATATATTGGGCCAATCGTCCTCAGGGTATACGAGATCGGCCACAGGCACAGGGATAGGTTTACTATTTTCATCAAATTTAAAGGCGCTAATGCCATGCGCGCAAAGCCACACTGGTGAACCTTGATAGTGCTGCTCTTTAACCCACTGCATGGCGAGCGGTAGTGCATTCACATAACTTTGCGCGTCATTTTTCACATGGTTATTGAGCTGTGGATACAGCATGGCAACTTGCAGCGCTCCCTGAGCGGCTGTTTTATCCTTGCATCTTGCAGCATCATAGGCGGAAAGCAGGCGAAAAACCGCATACCATTTTATGGCTTCCTGTTTATCAGTTACATAAGTCCTGCTCGCGAGTTCCATCATGAACGGAGAGGGCAACCTGTTCGCATTGTCCTTGATCCATTTAATTAATTCAGAATTCAGGAATGCCGGTATCTTGTGTGTCGCTGAAAGCGATCCGTAAAATGATCTATCGGTATTGACTTCGGTGATGGCAGACTTTCCTTCGTGCCTTACTTCCTTGGTCTGATTAATTTGGCTTGTCTCATTTTCTTTTTTTGCCAACCTTTCCACCTCACCTATCAACTTCCGAAAGATGGTGCCCTTGCTTATCCAGAGAACGACAGATTCATCATATATCTTCAGCTTCTGGCTTGCCGCTATTATGCCGGTATCAATGTGCCATTGAATCATGGGCTCACCATGAATTCCCTGGGTGTGGGTCAATTCCGGTTCGCCATAATTCTGCTTCATGTGCTCGAGCATTTTTTTATGGTTCCAGCCATTAAAGGAAATTCTGATATTGCCCAGATTTTTCCCTTCAAAAAAGAAGGCGACCAGTTTCGCCGGGATACCGTTGAATTTCCCGATATCCGACCAGCAAACATAATCGCCCAAGTTTGATTGTTCGCTGTAGCAGTGAAGATTCAACGTGGAGAAGTATTTGGCAATGCTTTCCCTGTCAACGGCGGGAGGCGGGGCATTGAGATCGAGTTCAAGATCAGGATATTTACCAAGCAGCGTCTTCAGAATTACATCGGCGGGTCCTCCTTCCTTCTCAGTCGCTACATACGCACCGACAGTGATTAACAACAGAACTGCAAGAAGGAACTTCCTCGTTCTCATGAATGTATTCAGTGACTTCAGTTATTCCTGGCTCCCTGGTCTATCCACTTCCGGATTATCTCGATCTTGCTGTCAGCCAGCGGTGGGTGGTCCTTGGGCATGTTGATGCTCGTATGCGCTTTGCGTTCCAGCAGCAAGATTAATGTGCTACTGATATGGGAACCGGCGACGATGACGGGACCGAATTTGGTGCCCTTCATCACGGCGTCATAGTTCTCCATGCTGAGACCGCTCTTGATATATCCCTCGGTTCCGGGTTTATGGCAGGACAGGCAGTTTTCACTCAGTATCGGATACACATCCTGCTTGAA
>JGI1358J11329_10001265_pt1 | contig 21048 bp, 19 predicted proteins | sample Subgroupgradi54m_FD_11329 | JGI IMG/M metagenome (IMG submission 11329)
CGCCAAAGTCAGAATCGATACACCCCAAGAGATCGAATACTACCGGCACGGCGGAATTCTGCAGTATGTGCTGAGGAAGCTTTTGAGTGCTAAAAACTAACCTTCTCCAGAATTTCATCAGGGTTTTGGGAGTTGTATCCTTTTGTTAAAGTGGTGAGACGAGCGAATTTTTCTTTCAGATTCCAACGTTCCGAAGAATTGGTTGTTTTCTCAAAAGCTTCCACGATTTTTTTGAGAAGAACTGCGTCAGTAATCAAAGAAGGTATTTTTTCTACAAATTCGGACACCGTGTGCATGCGGCCTGTCATGATCAGACGGTTAGATGCCTCTCGATTTAGGCGTGCTTTGTGACTTTCGTCATCCTGAATTTCTAGCTCACCGGAGTTGTAGTTGATTAAAGTTATCAAATGCACTAGCCAGTAGTTTCTAAGGTCTTTTATGTCAACTGAAACCCAAATAGGTGCCACTTCCGAGATAAAACCTTTTCTCAAGTACCACCTCATCCCTCAAGCTTTTTTCTTTACGGTAGGATTTCCTAAAGGCTCTTTCATATCGGTGGATGTCACCGACCAATGCAATCTCCGTTGCGAACATTGTTACTTTTTTGAACAAGAACAGGAAGGCACTCTGGATGCGGATGGTTGGGAAGAAAAAATCCTTGCTCTCAAAAAGCAATCCAAGTTTCTACACAGTTGTACTTGGGTGGGTGGTGAACCACTTTTGAGCAAGGGAATCATTGAGCGTTGTAAAAAACATTTCCTTCACAACCTTATTGTCACAAATGGCACGATCCCTCTCCCCGACTGGCCGGAAGTTTATTTTCATGTTTCCATTGATGGAAATGAAGCCGCTCATGAAAAGATGCGGCGTCAAAAAGGACTTTATCAACTCATGAAAAAAAATTGCAGTCGCAAGGATCTTCATGTCACGGGAGCCATGTGTGTGACTTCGATCAATGTCGATACGATCGAAGAAGTCATTCGCGATTGGTCAACCAACACCTACCTGAAAGGAATCATGTTTGATTTTTACACACCTATTCAAGGCTTGAGTGATGACTTGTGGATTGGTTGGGAACGCCGCGATGCTGTCCTAGACCGCTTAAAAGAACTTAAGAAAGAATATGGTTCTTTTATTGCCATGGAAGATCGCGTGATTGAATTGATGAAATCTTACAATTCTAAAAAAGTCACCGATAACTGTATCTTTGAAAAAAAAGGTTATTCGCTGACCACGCATGGAGAGGTCAAAGAAAAGTGCATGTTGGGACCGAAAGCCGATTGTGATCGCTGCGGTTGTGTGGTGCCCTACTACCTTCATTATCGCGTTGAGAAACCCACCATCCTGAAAAATACCTGGAATGAAATTCAACACCGTGCCCAACTTTTGATTCGGAATGAACTATAACTTTTTTAAAACATCCACTTCTGTTTTTTCAAGAAACCGCCATTCCCCTTTAGGAAGATCCCCTAACTGAAGAGGACCAATTCCCACACGGATGAGACGTAAAACTCCGTGACCAAAAAAATCAATCATCCGACGGACCTGACGATTTTTCCCTTCATGGATAGTAATCTCAAGCCAAGAGTTATGGGGATTACGTTTGATTTCTTTTACCTGACACGGCTGCGTCACCACATCACCAATATTAACACCTTGCCTCATCCTCTCTTGTTGCTCTTCCGGTAAAAACCCTGCAATTTTTACCTGATAGGTTTTTGAAACTTCATGCTTGGGATGAGTTAGCTTGGCATGAAGGTCTCCATCATTGGTCAAAAGTAGTAAACCTTCGGAATCAAAATCCAAACGGCCCACAGGGTTTATTCGTTCAGAAATATCTTTGAGATAATCATAAACCGTGCTCCGGCCTTGTGGATCATGACGCGTCACCATCACATGCATGGGCTTGTGAAAGAGATAGTAAGCTTTTTTTTCAGAAATCTCGATGGGCTTTCCATCCACAGAAATTTTATCTTTGAGCGGATCCGCTTTTGTCCCCAACGCCGTGATCACCACACCGTTGATAGAAACACGACCACCTAAAATCCATAATTCAGCTTCACGGCGTGAGGCAAGACCAGCCTGGGCTAAAACTTTTTGGAGACGTTCTTGCACGGTTAAACCTTCGGCTGCTGCTGCGTCACACAATGAAAGGCCCCTAAACCCCAGACAAGCTCGGTAGCATCTATCCCCACAATACGTCGACTTGGAAAACATTTTTTCAAAATATCGATCGCCTTCTGATCATTAGGATGACGATAAGTAGGAACAAGTACCACACCATTTGCAATATAAAAATTGGCATAAGAGGCGGGAAGACGTTGATTTTCATAGATCACAGGTCCTGGCATGGGTATGGTTACAATGGTGAGGGGACGACCGTCTTGGTCCTTCATGAATTGGAGGCGCTTTAAATTATCCTGCAGAAGTTTGTAATTTTCATCAGAAGGATCTTCTTCAATGACCGTCACCACGATTGTGGGACTTACAAAACGAGTGATGTCATCCACATGGCCGTCGGTGTCGTCCCCAACAATTCCCTCACCTAACCAAAGAATATTTGAAACTCCCAGATAGTTTTTCAAATAATCCTCGATTTCCTCCTTGGTCAAATGAGGATTCCGATTATCATTGAGAAGACACTGTTCCGTTGTGATCAAAGTACCCTTACCATTCACATCAATGGATCCACCTTCCAATACGATGCCTGGCTGGATGCATTCAACATCTAAGTATTTTGCAACATGCTGGGGAATCACATCGTCCAAATCCCAGGGACCATATTTTTCTCCCCAGGAATTAAATACAAAATCGAGGGCTATCAATCGAGATAGCATCTCCCCTCGAATAAAAATGGCATTATGATCCCTCGCCCAGGCATCATTCGTAGGAAATTGATGGAAGACGATATTGTTTTGAATATCATGACGTCGAAGAATAGCCTTCACGGAATCTTCCGTCTCTTGATTATTCACACAAAGATGAACGGTCTCGTGCACATGAAGCGGCTTGATCATCTGAACCCAAATAGGGGGAATATACTTGATACGTCCCGGCCAAGTTTCAGGATTGTGCGGCCATGCCAGCCAGGTGGCTTCATGAGGTTCAAACTCGGCAGGCATACGGTAACCTCGAAAAACTCCCCATTGGCTGCGTTGCCCGCTACAGCCTCTCCCTCGATGTACAACGGAGTACACCTCAGTCGCGGCTTTGCCGGCGCCTTGCCACTGGGTTTTTTTCGAGGTTACAATGCTGTTAATAAACATCGGGTCTCCGGCATTTCAAAAATGGCCAGTCTTTCCTCACTTCTTGAATCCGATTCAAATGACATTCTACAATTAAATTTTCTTCCTGGTCATGAGACGCTTGTTTTAAAATTCTTCCCAAAGGATCAGCCACAAACGACCCTCCCCAAAATTGAAGTTGATCTTCACGTCCTGTGCGGTTGGTCGCGGCGACAAAAACTCCGTTTGAGATGGCATGTCCTCGTTGAACAGTCACCCAGGCATCATACTCTGCACGGTCTATCTCTTCTATATCCTCCCCTCTCCCCTCGCGGGAGAGGGTTAGGGTGAGGGGGGGATTCACCGGCCACCCAATCGCCGTCGGATAAAAAATAATTTCCGCACCTTTCATTGCCAATGACCGAGCTCCTTCGGGGTACCACTGATCCCAACACACCTGAACACCGATTTTTGCATAGCGTGTTTCAAAAATTGGAAATCCAAGATCACCAGGTTTGAAATAATATCTCTCAGAGTAATGATTAGGTAGATCATCGGGAATATGTACTTTTCGATACTTCCCTAAAAACTTTCCATCGGCATCCATCACACAGGCCGTGTTGAAATAATTTTTTTCGTCTCTCTCAAAAAAAGAAGCCACAATAACTACTTTATTTTCTTTGGCCACCTTCGAAAGAGCTTCTGTGGAAGAACCCGGGATGGTTTCTGCAAGAGAAAAAAATCGATCGTCGTTGGATTGGCAGAAATACTTTGAACAAAACAACTCCTGCAAACAAACAATCTGTGCCCCTTCACGAGCGGCCTGTTTTATTTTTTGAACCGCATGATCCAAATTTTTGCGCGGATCTTCTTCACAATGTATTTGAATGAGACCTAAGACAACCTTGGAGTGCTGAGACATGCCACGGATCTAGTATGTCATTTCCTGAAATTCAACCCTTAACCAAAACAAAAAACCCCCTGTACCATGAGACGGTACAGGGGTCCTTAATCAACAAGATTCTTACTTGGAGTAGGTAATCGAAGTAATCGACGCACCCCCACCACTACAAGTTCCACCCACAATGGTTGTCGGTGTTCCAACCGTTAAAGTACAGGAAGTACATGTCACTGTCCCTCCTGGTGTCGTAAACGTCAACGCCGTACTTGAAGCACAGGCCGTACCACCCGCATTCGTTGTCAGTGATAAGTTGGTAAAACCATCAAGAGCACCCGAGAGTGTAGGAGTGGTATAGGTTAAGGCTGCCGCACCAGAGGGGAAACCAGCGCATGAACTACCCGTACAGGCTGATCGTGTATAACTACCACCCGAGACACTTGGACTTGAGCCTCCACTGCCACCTGTCCCACCAGTTCCACCACTGCCTCCCGTTCCACCAGAACCACCACTGCCTCCTGTTCCACCGGTGCCACCTGTACCACCAGTTCCACCAGTTCCACCAGTTCCACCAGTTCCACCAGTTCCTCCGGTTCCTCCGGTTGAAACTACGCAACTCGGACCATAAGTCGAGGCAGTACAGGTATAACCTGTTCCACAATCACTCGTACCGGGCATACAAATTTGACAATGCTTGCCACCAGAAGGACCCAGGCAAGCCATCTGAATGGGGGGTGTTGCCATAAGACATTGAGCCAATCCCGTACAACCTGTGGGCGCTGTAGGAGTTCCTGTAGTTATCGGAGTTCCTCCGGCTGTTACAAATCCACCAGTACTCGTAACATTTGAGTAAGAGAAAGCATCCGGAGGCAGTTGGGTTGACAGAACACAACGACCGGCCACACAAGTACTGCCGGTACATGCTCCCAAGCTATTACAAGGACCATTTGGGTCTCCCGGCGATATTCTGCTGACATCTTGATAGCGATCCTGAAATGTTGTCTGATTTGCAGCAGCATTTGCGCCGGTGAAATTACCACTCACATAAATACATCGGTTAATATCTGTGTTACAGGCAAAACCACTGGACTTATCACACTCCATAGCTCCTGTAGCTGTTCCACAAGGAGCTCCAGCAAATCCCTTGCCCGTAGAAAGAGAGGTGGCTCCATTGAAAGAACACTTTGAACTCACACAAGTCGCTGGAGGAGAACAATTATAGGTAGCTGCGCATGTATCTCCAAGACCCCCCTGCTTAAAGCTGGTGGCAACAACATTAGCTCCGTGTGCAGCAATATAATCGCCAAACCCGCTGGCCGTCACTCCCGCACTTGAACCAATACCACTATAAAATTGGTCAAAGGCCACACCACCTCCACTCACCATGCTTCTTGAAAAATCCGGATTGTCAAACATCTTGCCTGCGCCTAAAATATCAGCCAATTTCCCATTAGCCGTAAAACTCGCAAAGCTGTTGCTGTTGGTATAGGAATACATGGCCTGCGCTTTGAGTTTGGCATCGTTTTCATCGGTGGGTTTCATTCCAAAGAAACCAGCCATTCTTTGCTGCATGACAGCTCCCGTTGCCTGACTGGTATCCGAGAAGGAAAAAATACCTTGCTTGAAACTTTCAGCCATCATTTTGGCAAAATTAGCATCCCCAAAAGATTTTAAGCCGTTGCTGGCAATACCACCATCCTGCAAATCAACGGTACTCTTCATAAATTGTTTAAAGACTTTAGGATCTATGGAGCTCAGACCTGTGGGAGTGCTGTATTTAATAACATTGGCAATGGACGATGCATCATAACTGGAACTGGCCTTGAATTTTTTGAAAGTATCTTCATCACCACACAGCGAATTAATAACTTCATTAAAAGCATCCACCCCTGTTTTGACAACATCCGAAGTGGCTGCTGAAACAGTCTTGAGCGTCAAAGCCGAAGTCCCTGTCACAGCAGTGCCCACGGTGGAAACAAAATTGCTTTTGGCCGTGGCATCTCCATTAAACATCAAAGCAAGATCGACAGGAGGAGCCACACCTTTAGAAACTCCCTCTAACAAGTTTTTCTTGTGGGCTTCCAAAAGAGCCTTCATGCTCCCACCTACGGAATCCGTACCAACGGCATCTCCACCTATGTTTTTAAAAACATCCCGAAAGCAAGTTGGGGGGGAGCTTTTTACAAAATCTGTTTTAATATTGCCGGGATCAAAAGTGGCTCCCGATTTCTTTTCGTAAGCGGCTTTCCAAGCTTTAGCGGAAAAATCTGAGCTGCTATTGACATCACCTGTAATGATCGTGGTGTTGGAATTAATAGTAGCCGTGATAATGGCGCTGGCAATTTCAGTACCCTTTGAATCAAGAGTCCTGACTAAATATTGGTGATCTCCATTGGGTGGTGAAACTCCAATATCAAATGTAACTTTACCGATGGAATCGGTCTTGCCGGAACCAACCTTCAAACCAGAATCCATGTCATAACATTCTGTTTTTAACCCGGCCACGGGAGCTTCTGTCACATCGGTTGTCGTTGCATCCTTAGTTGCATCTTTAAGAGACAGTGCTGAAAGGGATGTGTTTGCTGAAAGAGAAGTGGTTGTTGAACTCGAAGGAAGACTGACCGTTGTCGTTAGAGACACTCCCCCGGCACTCCCATTTCCCGGTTCACCCCCAAAGCACCCGGTAAACGTTATGAAGAGTGCCAAAACAAAACCTCTATAAAAATAAGAGCTCAAGTTAGTCATATAGGTAAGTCCTCCCTGTTGGCGTTTATATTAGCAAACGGCAAGCCAACTACTAACCTCTTGTTTTTAAAGAAGATGCTTAAAATAACACCTCTCCAAAAAGAGTAAGATTTTACCCTTTTAAAAGAGGGTTATTTTTAAAAAATACTTTTAACCCTTTGAAACAAAATGATTTTATAAAATTTTCAATTTTGAGAAATGTCTGTGTCAAAAAACAGGTGTTTGGAATGTGTGTGATGAAATTGTAAGATTTCACACAGGAAAAATTGAAAAATAAAAAACCCCCTGTACCATGAGACGGTACAGGGGGAACTTTCAAGTCTTTTAACGAGATTTCTATTTTATCATAGTGAATGAGGTAATTGCACTATAACCACCACTACAGCCTCCTACTGAAATCGTTGTCGGCGTACCCACAGTTAAACTACAACTCGTGCAGTTCGATATGCCCCCTATAAAATCCACAAACGATCCCGCAGTATTTGAAGCACAGGCCGTACCACCTGCATTCGTGGTAACACGGAAAGTAATGTTATCGGCCGAAGCAATAGTAGTCGAGAGTGTTGGGTTGACATAAGTAACGGTGTAGGATGCGTCGAGAACATTACAATTATCACCTGTGCAAGCAGTCCGTGTCCACGCGAGAGGACCACCAGCTGAGACGCTCGGGCCTCCACCACCACTACCGCCTGTTCCACCAGAACCACCAGTTCCGCCTGAGCCGCCACTGCCACCACTACCGCCTGTTCCACCAGAACCACCAGTTCCGCCTGAGCCGCCACTGCCACCCGTTCCTCTAATACCACCACTGCCTCCGGTACCACCAGAACCACCGGTTCCGCCTGAGCCGCCACTGCCACCCGTTCCTCTAATACCACCACTGCCTCCGGTACCACCAGAACCACCGGTTCCACTTGTTAGTGAACACGTTCCTAAAGTAGGAGGATTAGTTGAATAATTAAATCCAATACAAAAAGGTCTCGTGGTAGGACATTGGGCAGGGTACTGACATTGTTGTACCCCGGAAGTAGATACAGGAGGTGGAGGAGCTGTGGCTACATAGAAGTTATCGACATCACGGATACAATATCCCGATCGACACGTTACGGTCACGCCGGTTACGGGTGCGCAAGAGTTGTTATTACAAGGTCCACCCAGACTTCCTGTAGCGGGTGGAGTAAATGTTGGCGTTGTCCCTCCTGCAGTACCTGCCACAGTCACCGTCCCATTCGAGGCAACCGCAAAAGTAGAACCATCGGCCATCCTGAAACCATCACCGGCACCCGCTGTCAGCATACATATTTTAATGGGACCGCAGAACTGTTCTGAGTTACTGGAACAATCCGTATTGATATTACAAGGTTTACCCAAATTTTTATAATCACCTGAAGCGGTACATGCCCCTGACGTACAAGAGAGACCGCTTCCACAGGCCGGTGTTGCTGTTGATGTGTCATTATCACAAACTTGGCCAGTATAAGCCGGAGGTCTAAAGGTAGAGATATCTCCCCCGTTAATAAAGGTTGTCAAAAAGCTTGTCGCTTGAGTTCCATTCGCACCAATCGCTTTCACATTATCAGGATTACCAAAAACATCCTTGAAACTGGCTCTCATGGTATCAAAATTAACACTACTGGCACCTCCCTTATTAAAATAGTCGATGGCTGTTGTATAACCAGCTCCTGCTGTCGTGGCGGGATCGTAATTTTTAAAAGCGGGAATATCTGTAAAATGCCTAAATCCATCGGAACCCACGGAGGCCTGATTCAAAAATGTACCTATAGGAGGAAAACTGGCCGCCAGAGTACTAGCCATGACGAGGGCATGCTTGGCATCCGCAAAACTCCCTGCCTTAATACCTTGCATCATGGTATGAAGACAGTCACCGGAATCAAAATAATCAAAACCAATATTCTTCATTTGGACACTCGCATTACGCAGATTTGTGTAAACATCGCTCGTTAAATCACTTGGAGCAAAGTCACCAAGCGTACGGGTCATAGCGCGGATAGCTTTTGTAGAATCAGAACCTCCAGCACTGAGAGTGCTATCCCAGGTTGTGTCTCCTACAGGATAAGCTTTGCCCATACCCACACCAAATTTTTTAGCTCCATCAAAAAGGGTAGCGGCATCATCCGCCTTGATCCCACCCAGAACAGACCCTAGTCCGAATGATTTAAATGTTTGGAGATAAGCTGCATTTCCATTCTGAAGTTGTTTCATAAACTCAGACGGGGACACTCCTCCAAGAGTTGTTTTCGAAAGGGTCATTAATTTCTTGTGATATTCATAGGCAGCGGCCATGGAGGTTGAGGTTGTACTGGCTGTTGTTGCAGTTGTTGAATTTGTGGGGTCCGACACGGTTTTTTCAACGGCGGACTTAATGACATCCGGTCTGACGGCATCCACATAGGATGTTAAGTTGTCTCCAACACGCCTTGCAAAACCTGTGCTGTCCTGCCCTGCTGTTAAATACTGGGACATTGCAAAATCACCTGCTGAAGTTATAGGATTAGAAACCGTACCACCTGTCACTAAAGTAGAAGAGGCAACTGTATAACTATCAATAGGAGCTTGATCGGTGTTTTTAGGGTCTGAATATTCAGCAATAATCATTTTACCGGCCAAGTTACTCGCTGAAAGATCCGTCGAGCTAATAGAGTAACTCCCGCTACCATTGACTTTTCCTTTTCCAATTTCCGTTCCATCCTGGAGAACGAGTTTGACTTCACCCGTACTGACAGGTGCTTCTACGAGTTTAGTCCCCTCAGTTAATACTAACCCTGACACAGAACTTGAAACGCTCGAAATGGAACTCGAAGCAGTTGTCGGTACCGTCACTGTTCCACTAATTGTAACTGCACCTCCAGAACTGGAACTTGAACCTGAGCTTGGTTCACCCCCAAAGCACCCGGTAAACGTTATGAAGAGTGCCAAAACAAAACCTCTATAAAAATAAGATCGCAAGTTAGTCATATAGGTAAGTCCTCCCTGGTTGTGCGTTTATAATGAGCAAAAAGCAAGCCAACTACTAACCTCTTGTTTTTAAAGAAGATGCTTAAAATAACACCTGTTTAAAAAGAGTAATATTTTACCCTTTTAAAAGAGGGTTATTTTAAAAGAATACTTTTAACCCTTTGAAACAAAATGATTTTATAAAATTTTCAATTTTGAGAAATGTCTGTGTCAAAAAACAGGCGTTTGGAATGTGTGTGATGAAATTGTGATATTTCACACAGGAAAAAATTACTTTTTTACAAAATATTCAGGATTTCTTTGATTTCTTCCACCGTTGAAGCCCTCAAAACACGTTCGGCCACTTCTTTAGCTTCACTATAATTGATATTGAGTAGTACATTCTTTACAGCAGGAATATTGGAAGGAATCATGGAAAGCTGTGTAACACCCATACCTACTAATAAAGAACTTAATACAGGATCACCGGCAACTTCTCCACAAATGGCCACGGGTTTGTTATGCTCCATCCCTACACGCACCACATGAGCGATCGAAGCTAAAATTGCCGGATGAAGAGGTTCAAAAAACTGGGCCACGTGTTCATTATTACGATCCACCGCGAGTGTGTATTGAATGAGATCATTCGTTCCAATGCTGAAAAAATCACAATCCTTAATAAGGAGGTGGGCCAACTGAACTGCCGATGGCACCTCAATCATGATCCCAAATGGAATCAATGGATCAAAGGCAACTCCCTTTAAAGTGAGGCCTTGTTTGACTTCTTCATAAATCTTCTTGACCGCCCTCATTTCTTCCATACCGGAAATCATGGGAACCAAAATACGAACGAGTCCTGGAAATTTTTCGGAAACACGCAACAAAGCACGCAGTTGATCCTTTAAAAGTTCCGGTCGGGATAAACTCAAACGAATGGACCGATACCCTAGAAAAGGATTAGCTTCCTTGGTTAAACCCAGGGCCTCCACGGGTTTATCTCCACCGGCATCCAAAAGACGAAACGTTACGGGTAACTGATCCGCTTCGGACAAAATTTTCTCATAGATCTCGACTTGCTCGTTTTCCGAGGGCAGTTTCTTGCGCACCATAAAGGGGAATTCAGTCCGGTAGAGTCCCACACCTTCGGCGCCAAGTTGTTTAATTTTCTTCAACCCGCTCACCAGCCCCACATTAGCCTCCAAATGAATCCGCCGACCATCTTTTGTTTCACATGGTTTTTCCGACAAACTTTGCAGATGAACCAGTTGATCGGCATATCGTGATTGACTCCTTTCATATTCCTGCAAAACCGGTTTTTCGGGATTCACATAAAGCTGACCAACATTGCCATCCACAATGAGGAGGTCTCCCGGGTGAATTTTTTGCAAAATTCCCGGAACCCCCATAACCGCAGGAATTCCCATGGACCGAGCTAAAATAGCCGCATGGGATGTTATGCCACCGCGAACCGTTACAATACCTCGGATACGTTCCGGATCCAGTCGGACTGTATCCGAAGGGACCAAAGTTTCGGCGATCAAAATACCTTCCCAGGTTTCTTTCAGCTTTCGAGAACGCTTTCCCAAAAGATGGTCCATGACCCTTTGACGAATATCCTCCAAATCCGTCATGCGCTCCCTGAGATGAGCGTCCTCTATTTTTTCAAACTCGAGAAGATATTCGCCAATCACAGCAGAAATGGATTCGAGGGCGTTTTTCCCCTTTTGAATTTCTTCTTTCAGTTTTTTCAGAAAACTTTTGTCTGAAAGAATCATCCGATGGCTGTAAAAAATGTCCGACTCACTCTTGGAGAATTTTTTTTGGATCTTTTTTTCTAAACGCAAAAGATCTGTAGCGGTCTCACGAATAGCAAAAACCAATTTTTTCCATTCGGACTTCTCATCAAGCTTCTTTTTAACATCCGACCCATCCGGAGGAAGAATGACGGGATCAATTCCGGGCCGAATAAAAAAAGCAGGGCCAATACCAAAACCGGGCGCCACCGGAATTCCGGAAAACTGAAGATGCTTAATATCCTTGTCCGTACTTACTTGGAGAGTTTCAAGAGTAACGAGATTTTGGATAACGCCGGCCAGTTGAAAAGCAATCAGCTTGAGAAGATCCATTTCATGAGAATCAAAATCCCGAGGTTGTATGGTTTGAATGGTCAAAACGCCCACGACTTTTCCACGTTCCAACAGAGGAATAGCAGCAAACGAATGAAATTTCTCTTCGCCTGTTTCGGGGAAATATTTAAATCGTGGGTGCTGGCTGGCTTCATTTACAATGACCGGCTGCAGTTTTTCTACGGCAAGACCTGTTAATCCTTCATGAATGCTCATTTGGACCTTACCCACAGATGAAGCATCCAATCCATCGGTGGCTACCAAAAGAAGTTTTTTATCCAGAAGGAGATAAAGGGAACAAACATCCACCTTCATCTGCTCACGAACCATCATGACAATATGTGCAAGAGGATTTTCGCTAGGTTGAGATTTTTCCAGTATTTGAGCAATACGGGAGAGAGTTTTTAAAGAATCCTTTTTAACCGTCATAATTTACCAAATTCATACACGAAAACTCTTTGATCTGCTAAAAAAATCTGCTATGAGCGGTCCTCAAAAGGAGGACAACTATGTCCAAAAAAATTGCCGGTAAAGAAATCATCATCGGAGCCGCTGTGCTCGGATTACTCAGTGGTGGAACAGCTATGGCATCCACTCACATGCAGTCTGCCCAAATCCAAAACGGTCAATTCTTTAAAGTCAAAGAATTGAAGGGTGGTTTTGAACTTGCCAAGAAGTCCAAAGAAGGCAAGGGAGAAAAAAGTTGTAAGGGTAAGGATTGCAAAGGCAAAGACGAGAAGAAATGCAAATCCAAAGACTGCAAGAGTAAGGATTGCAAAGGTAAAGATAAGGTAAAAGAAGAAAAGTCTTGTAAGGCTGATAAGAAGTGTGGCGAAGGTTCCTGTGGTAAGGACAAGAAATAAACCTTTCGGAGTTGGTTTGGGCTTGAGGAGGGAGCACTTTGGCTCCCTCCTCAATGCTTTACCCGCCGAGATTTCCTGGTTCGAAATTGCTCCCGAAAATTACATGGAGATCGGCGGAAAAGTTTACCGGGATTTTTGTCAGCTCGCCGAAAAAATTCCCGTAGTAGCCCATAGCGTTTCTCTGTCCTTGGGAAGTCTCGATCCTCTCAATCGAAATTTTCTCAAACAATTGAAAAATTTTATTCGAACCCATCACTTGCCTTTAGCGAGTGACCACATTTGCTTTTCTTCTTACCAACAAGTTCAGTTCGATGATCTCCTGCCCCTGCCGTTTACAGAAGAAGCTGTCAAACATATTTCAAAACGAATTCGGCAGGTTCAAGAGATCCTCGAAGTGCCTTTTGCTGTGGAGAATGCCTCTTATTACGCTCCGGCAGGCGCCCCTGACCCAGCTTATATAAAGGAAGAGGCTTTTATTTCAGCCATTATCAAAGAATCCGGAGCCCTTCTTCTTTTGGATGTCAACAACATCTATGTGAACTCGGTTAACCACCGTTTTGATCCCTACGCGTATCTGAAAGCCTTGCCGTTGGATCGGATTGCTTATGTTCACATGGCAGGACATCGCCGGAAGAAAAAAGATTTTATTTTGGATACACATGGAGCCGGAATTATCCATCCGGTATGGCGGCTTTTGGATGAGCTCGCCCGCATGACAGAACTTCCAGCCGTTATGATTGAACGGGATGATAATATCCCGCCCCTTAAAGAATTGGTTACCGAACTTAATCAAGTTTATTCCATCTTAAAGCGAAATCAAAAATATCACGAAAGTTTAAGCCATGTCGCTAGCTGAAACCCAAAATTTTTTCTTTGATTTGTGTGCCAAGCCCGATGTTATTGTTTCTCTGAAAAAAAATAAGGAGAACACGCTCAAAAAATATTTTCGTTCAGGTTGGGATCGAGAATTTTTGGGACGTTATGATACGGAAAGGTTTCAAACTTACCGTAACCATATTTCCTTCGGTATCTTGGGTGGCATGGCTTCCGCTTTCCCTGTTTTACGATCCTTAGTTTCAGACCAAGAATGGAATGAAGTGCTGAATCAATTTTATCTCAAGCGTCTCACGCGCTCCCCCATTGCTCGACATGTTTTTTCAGAGTTTTCTGAATATTTACAAAAAACTTATCGGGGAATTCTGTTAAAAAAACTACCCTATTTAAGGGATCTTGCAGAATACGAAAATCTCGATCTCAAACTTTACTTTGCTAAAGATACGGCCAATCAATTTCATTTTATCGATCCTTCTTTTGTTTCTCCTGAAGAAGCACTCCAACTAAAACCGGTTCTCAACCCTTTTGTAGAACTTCGCACATATCCATGGCCCGTTCATAAGATCTGTCGTGAATTTTGTTCTCCAAAAAAAGTAAAAAATGGGAAATATTCTTTGATTATTTTCCGTCATCCCCAGGAACTGGATATCCGTTTTATGGAAGGAAACCTTCTCACAATGAATCTGATCGAAGCTCTCAGACAAAAACCTGCGAGTATTCAAGAGATCTTTCAGGCTTTGACCAAAAAAAATAAGATTCATGACTTACAAACTTTTTATCAAGAAGGTATTGCTGTCTTGGGATTATTTTTGAAAAAAGGAATTATTTTGGGGTATCAACTTTAAAGGAGAGGGAAACTTTATGAAAAAAATAATCTTGGCAGCCATTTTCATGGCTTTGGTACACCAAGCTTCTGCGGAAGAAGCCGTTTTTAAATTTGACAACGAAGTAGCCCTTAATATGGTCCGTGTTGAAATTCCCGCTCCGATTGAAACAACACGGGCTCAAGATGATCAGGTTCGTGGGGAGCTAAAAATCGATTTGGAAAATCCAACTAAAACTCAAGGAATTGTTGAAGTGGATCTTGAGGCGATCAAATCCATGACGTTCACTGACCAGGATAAAAATAACACTCAAACAGAGCATATGAAAAACTGGTTTGAAATTGGACCCGATGTCAAATCGGACTTGCGGGAGAAAAATCGCTGGGCTCGTTTTGTCATTAAAAAAATTATCAAGGTGGAACCTGGAGCCTACCAAAAAGTAACCCCTTTTAAAGACGAAATCGGAACGGGACGATCTTTCAAACTGACTGCGGAAGGAGATTTTACAGTTCATGGGATCACAAAATCCAAGACAATCAATCTGAATCTTGTGATTTATGAGATTAAAGAAGGTGGAACTCGATATGCTTCCGCGAAAAAAGTGATGATTCTTCGAACCCAGTCTCCACTTTTGGTATCTCTTAAGGAACATGATGTTAAGCCTCGTGACAACACGGGGAAGTTCCTTTCCAAGGCTCTCAGTGTGGTGGGACTTAAGATTTCCGATGAAGCTCATGTCGCTCTTGATCTAAGAGCGTATCAACCAAAATAATACGTTATTAATATTAATTATGCATAATTAATATTAATATATACTATTTGTTTACTCATTCTCTGATTAATTTACGACTTTTCTGTTCTAATGAAACCTCATTCTGTGTTACCTTGTCTACCTTATATAAGGAGTCCGAGTGAACACTGGACGCAACAACGTTAAAAAACTTCGAGAAGAACTTCTGATGAGCAAAGCGGAACTGGCTCGTGAAGCTGGACTTTCTCCTTTGACGATTGACCGCCTCGAATCCGGGAAAGACTGCCGTATGGATACAAAACGTAAGATCATCCTCGCTTTAAAAATGAAGCTCACCGACAAGGACAAAGTCTTTCCTGAAAGTTGATTTCCAATTTCTGATTGTCTTTTAAAAAATTTCTCACTAGCTTAGTGCGTCAATGCTCCGCTTTCTCACAGCCGGCGAATCTCACGGAAAAGCACTTGTCGTCATTTTAGACGGTGTTCCCTCAGGCCTTCCTCTTAAAGAAGACTTTATCAACTACCAACTGGCCCGTCGTCAAAAAGGTTATGGCCGAGGTGGGCGTATGAAAATTGAGCAAGACAAGGTAGAAATCTTGTCAGGAGTTCGGGCTGGCAAAACCATTGGCTCTCCCATTTCACTCAAAATTGAGAATAAAGACTGGGCCAATTGGCAGAAAATTATGGATGTTGCTCAAGATGATATTTCTCAAGGCAAGATCGTTCATCATCCGCGACCTGGCCATACGGATCTTCCTGGCGGTATTAAATATGATCAACATGATCTGCGAAATATACTGGAACGTTCCAGTGCCCGTGAAACAGCTGCCCGTGTGGCAACTTCGAGTATTGCCCGTCGATTGCTAGACGAGTTTGAAATTGAGATTATAGGGCATGTCATTAACCTAGGCGGCATCTGTATTTCCTCAAAAAGACTTCCTCTCAACGAAATAGAAAAAATTTCGGAGGAGAGCGAGCTGCGCTGCATCGACAAAAAAGTAGAAGCTCAAATGATCGAAAAAATTGATCTGGCCAAAAAAAATGGAGATTCTTTAGGTGGCATTTTTGAAATCATTGTAGAAGGTCTGCCTGTAGGGCTTGGCAGCCATGTGCAGTGGGATAAAAAATTGGACGGTCGTCTGGCACAATCTCTTATGAGTATTCAAGCGATTAAGGGTGTTGAAATTGGAATGGGCTTTGATACGGCAAACCATTTTGGCTCGCAAGTTCATGACGAAATTTTTTATGACAAGAAACGTGAGAGGTATTTTCGCAAGCAAAATAACGCCGGAGGACTTGAAGGAGGCATTACGAATGGAGAACCTCTTGTCATTCGAGCCGCCATGAAACCTCTTTCAACCCTTTACCGTCCTCTGAAATCTGTCAATATCATCACGCATGAAACCTATGAAGCTACCATCGAGAGAACCGATATCACTGCTGTCCCTGCAGCTGCCGTCATTGGTGAAAATTGTGTGGCTTTTACTTTGGCGGATGCCTTTTTAGAAAAATTCGGTGGAGATTCCTTAAAAGAAATTCATCGCAATTATGAAGGATATTTGAAACAAGTGAGTGAGTATTGACCGGATCGGATTGACTCCGTTCGGTCAAACGGAGCGAACGATCCATTAACCGGCTGATCAGATGGGGGTTTCAGGGGGAGAGCGGTATCTCCACCTGAATGGTAAGGCTTTTAATGAAACACTTACGAATCATTCTGACGGGTTTCATGGGCACCGGCAAAACAGCCGTTGGTGAACAGCTGGCCAAAAAACTGAACTACAAATTTTTGGACACCGATTTGCTGGTGGAAGCAGAGACGGGTAAGAGCATCACGGAAATTTTTGAAAAAGAAGGAGAACCAGCTTTCCGGGTTCATGAAAAGAAAATGGTTAAAAAAGCCTTGGAAAAAGACAAAGTGGTTGTGGCGACGGGAGGTGGAGCTGTTATTGATCCTGAAAATTTAAAACTCATGAAGGAAAGAGGGGTTTTGATTGGATTGGCTGCTTCACCAGAGGCTATTTTAAAACGAGTTGCCACTCTCGATACACGACCTTTACTCAAATCCGACAAACAAGAAAAAGACCGGCTCGAAAAAATTAAATCCTTGATGTCTAAACGTTCTGTTTTCTACCGGGAAGCCGATTGTTTTATTGAAACAACTTCCAAAGCTATTGAAGACACGGTGGAAGAAATTTTTAAATTTCTGAATGAAAACCATTCTCGTTAAAACGCCTTCGGCATCTTATTCCGTCTACGTTTCTTCAAAACAAAAATTTTGGGGACAACCGCTGAAATCCCTTATTGGAAAATTACCGGTTGTTGTGATCACCAGTCCCAAGGTAGCAAAACATACTTTCAATATTCTTAAAATGGAATTAAAGAGACTTGAAATTCCTTTTCAAGTTTTGCTGATTCCGGATGGAGAATCTTCCAAAAATATTTTTACGGCCATGAAAGCCTGGCAAGGTCTCGTCAAGCTTAAATCAAACCGCTCGACACGCATTCTACTTTTGGGAGGTGGTGTGATTGGAGATATGGGTGGTTTTGCAGCTTCCACATTCTTACGTGGACTCTCTTTCATTCAGATCCCCACAACTCTTGTGGGACAGGTGGATTCCAGCATCGGGGGTAAATTAGGGATTGATCTTCCTCAAGGTAAAAACCTTGTAGGTGTTTTCAAACAACCTCAAGCGGTTTTGTGCCATATCCCTTTTCTAAAAACATTACCTGAACGCGAAATTCGCGGAGGACTGGGAGAGGTTATCAAATATGGCATCATTTGTGATAAGGCTCTGTTTGATCGTGTGATGAAAGACAAAGAAAAAATTTTGAATAGAGATGAGGAAATACTTTTTGAAATTGTTTGCCGATCAATAGCTATTAAGGCCCAGATTGTTTCTGCGGATGAAAAGGAAACTTCAGGGCTTCGAATGATTTTAAATCTTGGACATACCTTTGGACATGCCATGGAACGGCTGACCTCCTATCGAAAATACCTTCATGGAGAAGCTGTGGGACTAGGACTGATAATGGCAGCAGGGATCTCACACAAACTCGGTCTATGTTCTGTACAAACAGAACTACAAATCCGACAGGCTGTTAAATCGGTGGGACTTCCTGTACAAATTCCTCATTTTTCAAAAACCCAATGGATTCAAGCATTAGAAGTTGACAAAAAATCTCGAGGCGGGATGATCCATTTTATTGGTGTCAAAACAATCGGGACTGTAAAGATTCTACCTTTAGCTCCAAAAAGATTGGTTGAATTTCTATGAGTCTTATTAATTTACCGGATAGTTTATCCAAGAATTCTCATTTTTCCCGTTACTATCGAACGTGGCAAAAAAATCCACTCTCTGTTGTTTTTATTCCTTTAGCCCAAATTTGTCGTGAACAGGGTCTTTTAGAAGAGGCAAAAGAAATTTGCCAACGCGGCCTGGAACACCATCCTGAATCGGTGAGTGGTCGTTTAATGTTGTCTCGCATTCTTTTTGATATGGAAGAATTTACAACAGCACGAGACATGGTGGAAAAAATTCTTCAAGATTACCCTGCACAACAAGAAGCCAAAACTTTATTGGAAAAAATGAAACGTTGCCAGCCCGATTACGAAAATAATTCTGAATTATCCTCCCTCCCTGAAGATGACACGGAAAAAGTTTTTGCGAAATCTTTGGAACCCATAACCAATCTCTGGGAAAACGCAACCATGGCAAAAATTTATGCGGATCAAGGGGAAACAAAAATAGCCCTCCAGATTGTTGATAGGCTTCTGGCACGAAATCCTTCCCACGAAATGGCTTTGAAATTAAAGAAGGAGCTTTCATGAAGATTCTCTTCATCAATGGCCCTAATTTGAACTTATTGGGGAAACGGGAAAAATCAATTTATGGGAAACTCTCACTTGCTGAGATTAATAAGGAAATTTCCAAACTCGCTGAAAAAGAAAAGATAGCCGTGAAGTTTTTTCAATCAAATCATGAAGGGGAGATCGTCACATGTATTCAAGAAGCTGATCACGATGTGGATGCCATTGTACTGAATGCCGCGGCTTTCACTCACACGAGCGTTGCTATTCGAGATGCTGTCGCTGCTATTCGCATCCCTGTTGTGGAGGTCCACCTCTCCAATATCCATGCCCGTGAGTCTTTTCGAAAAGAATCTTTTTTATCACCCGTAGCTGCAGGAGTTATTTTTGGTTTTGGCAAAGAAAGTTATTTATTAGGATTACGCGGAGCAATCGCCCTTATTAAAAAACAAGGTAAGAACAAATAAAATGTCCAAAGAAAAAATTATTGAACAGGCAGAGAAACTCATTCAAGCGGGCAAGATTGATAAGGCTATCAAGGAATACGAAAAACTTGTGATCGAAGATCCATCGGATATGCGCGCCAAACTCAAGGTGGGCGATCTTTATTCCAAGATTAAATCCATTCCCTCCGCAATCAAGATTTATCGTGAAGTTGCAGAAACCTACGCCAAGGAAGATTTTCATCTCAAAGCCATTGCTGTTCTCAAAACCATTCTGAAACTTTCCCCTACCTCCATAGACATCAATGAGAAGCTCGGTGAAATGTACCATCGTGTGGGATTAGAAACGGACGCTATCAACCAGTATTACATTGTTGCCTCTTATTACGACAACAAGGGCATGACCAAGGAAGCTTTGGCAATTCGTAAAAAGATTTTAGACGTTGATCCTGCAAATACGACAGGCCGTATCCGTATGGCAGAACTTATGCAGGCGGAAGGTAATGTGGAAGCCTCTATTAAGGAATACGAACGCACGGCGGAAATCCTGATTGCAAAAAAAAACAAGGAGGGGTTGATCGAAGTGTATGAAAAAATGTTGTATTACCGTCCCGATAATACAGATATGTTGATCAAGCTCTGTCATATTTATTTTGAAAAAAGAGAATTTAAAAAAGCTTTAAGGCGTTTGGAAGCTGCCTCAACAAAAGTGAAAAAAAATCTGGATGTCGTGGAACTTTGGGCCGAGGCTCTTTTAGAAGATCGACAAGTGGATGCTTCCCGCCGAAAATTTCGGGAGTTATATATAGAATCTCTCGAAGCAGGTGATGCCGAAAGAGCCGCCCGTATTTATAGCCGGATTCTTCAGGAATTTAACGATGACCAGGATTATTTGAATGACCTGAATGAAATTCAGAAAAATACCGGGGTAGGTCATTCGAAAGAAGCTCCCAAATACCGTCAGGATTTTGAAAAAACAGAATCAGCCATTGATCTTTCCAAGTTTGAAGAGTCTCTAAAGAAAAAATAATCGTGAAAATTCTTCTTCAAAAAATTGTGGCAAATCCACGCCTTGAAGCACGTTGGCTCAATACGTTATCTTTATTAGAACATATGGGTGCTCGTAAAATTTCAAAAACAGTAGCCAACACACATCCGAGTTTAGATGTCCTCAAACACCACAGCGACGAAACTCGCCATGCCTATATTCTAAAAAATCTTTCAAAAAATCTTTGGAAAGAAAACCTCGATTATCTCTGTCGTGAAGAAGGGGTGGCCTATTTTCAAAATTTAGACCATCAGATTTCCGAGTGGGTTTCAAAACTTACTCAAAAAGAGAATGATTTTCAAAACTATCTTTTTGTCACCTGTGCCATTGAAAGACGTGCGATGGCTTTGTATCCCCTCTACAAATCAGTGACGACTCACCCAAAAGTTCGAGAAGAGTTAAAAAATATTATCCTCGAAGAAGCAGATCATCGGCAAGACATTGAAACCCAAGTGGCTAAAACTCTGGCTAAGATTGGTGTTGATGATTTTAGTGTGTGTCAAAAAATGGAAGAGGTTCTTTTTGA
>JGI1358J11329_10001273_pt1 | contig 20989 bp, 26 predicted proteins | sample Subgroupgradi54m_FD_11329 | JGI IMG/M metagenome (IMG submission 11329)
GTTTGTTTTGGCTTTGGTTCCTCGAGTACCGCCTCCACAGATCCTTCTTCTTCAAAGTTGACAAAAAGAGCGATCATTCCCGTATCGTTTTGTGTTTTCAACTGCGGAGTTATTGTCTCGAGAATATCGTGTGGTTTTTTAGACCCAAGTATACTTTTTAGTTCTTTTTCCTCTCCAAAGACCCGAGTAAATTCTTCAGTTGTAAAGACGACAAAATCGTTTGCCGAAACATGTCCGGAGGCACTGTTGTTCCCGTCTATCAATTTGGCAAATTCAGACTCTCTTCTTAGGTAAATTTGTCCTGTCCCAACGGTTTTAAGTAATAATACATTATCGCGCAGCAATCCTGCTGAAAAGGAAAAGCCCGAAGGAATATCAGCCTCCTTGAATCTATTTGCCAGAAAAGTCTCGAAGTCGTTGAGCTTATTAATAGCTGATTGCTCGAGTTCAGAACTTATCTTCTTTAGGAGCTCCCTCCCTTTTTCTTTTGATAAACCAGCATCTACTTTAAGAACCGCAAAAAACCCACTTTCAGCAGAAAATCCGATAAAACTTTGTTCCTCTTCACGGCCTAGATAGACTGAAAAATTGGTTTGGTACATTCTATATTAAATGATACCAAAAGCGAGAATAATAAGCAGCACGGCCAAGATGATCTGGATAAAAGAAATCAGTGAAATCACTCCGTTGTTCTTGAAGATAAGAGTCCGCAACATAATCTGGGTTTGACGAAAGATGACCACAGCATAGATTAAATAAATAAAACTCAAAGTTATGGCAAAAGCTTTAAAGAAGAAATTAAACAAAGTTGTCGATTGAAAGAATTGAACCATAATTATTATTTCTAACTGATGAAACTATTAACTATGCTGACCACTTCAGCCGGCTTGGGAATTTTCAAAAATTCAATGTTTACATCGGTTCCTGCAGTCTGAATAAAGACATCCCCATAGTCAAACAAGGAGGCAAAATAACCTCCGCTTTTTGAAGTGATGTCTTCGATTTGCTTCAAACCTGCCTCTGTCACTTCTCTATAGATGACAGTGCTGAAATCGATATCTATCACTCTTTTATTGGTCACTATTCCCACGTTAAAAAAATAGGCGAGAAAATTAAACCACAAATAGCTCAGGATAAAAATAGTTATAGTCAGATTTAAAAGGAAAAATTGGGCGGGAGATAGAAGAGAACCAAATACAATATTAAGAAATATTAAAAGAATAAAAAGAATAATGCCGTTGATAATCCAAGGAAGGAGAGTGATCGGGTGGGCGCGAAGTACCAGAATCACCTCTTCATCTTTTTCCTGTATATCGAAACGCACATCCGGCCTGATACAAAAAGAGTGTAAAAGTCTATGGGATGGATTTGCGGTCAGATCCATGGCTTATATTATACTAGAGCTCTGCTTGAAATTTCCCAACTTATTTTTTATAATATTTGCTCCCGGTTACTTGAGCGGTTTGGTACCACCTCTTCCCATCCCGAACAGAGAAGTGAAACGAGCCAGCGCCAATGATACTCACTCCAAAGCGGAGCTGGGGAAAGTAGGTCGTAGCCGGGGTTTTATTTTAGTACATAAACTTTTTCTTTTTTTTCTCTTTTACTAGTTCTTCTTTTTTGGCTTTTGGCCATTTTTTGACTTCGCTCTCTCTTTTTGTTGCTGTGCTTCTATCCTTATATTTTTCAGCGTAAACTAAAAATACGGGGCGTTTGGCTCGGGTATATTTCGCCCCTTTTGAATCGATCGAATTGTGCTCCTGCAATCTCTTCTTAAGATCGGTCGTTATCCCGCAATACAGAGAATTATCTGCGCATCGGAGTACATAGAAATAATATGCCATATTTTTATTTATTTAAGTATATTTGTTCTTAGTAATGAAGTCTAGTCGTGCCTAATGCCTACTTAGCTTTAAGCCTATAGAAAATTGGGCTTGTTTTGCGAAAAAGGGTGTATAATAAAGATAAGTACCTTTATGGTCATAGAAGCACCGCTTTTATATAGGCCTACTGACACTGAAACTTTAGCAGAAAAACGACCTTCACCAGAAGATTGGGAAGTTTTAGCTGCACTTCAGGAGTTTGGTACCCCAAAGGAAATTTCTCCAGATTGGGCAATTTTCAATACGTCCTTTATCTCCGCTCCTGTGGAGCTCCAAGGCACAATTCTCCTCTCTAGAGCAGTTCATAGAAGAAATATTAGAGAAGGAGAGCCCGACAGGAATGTCCTCCATGTCAGCGTTCTGGATCAGAGTGGTAAACCCCGAGAAAGATTACCAGATCTTTCCCTCCCTATCGATGAAAAGGCAGTCAACTGGGAAGACGCTCGAGTTGGACCAGATAGAACCTTAGGCTTCACCGTTGTTCTTCATGAAGGCGATAAATATCATCCACACCCTGCACTCGTCAAAGTAGGAATCGAGAATGGCCATTTAGAGGTTGTGGATGAACCGCAGATTTTTGAAGACATAAGAGGTAAAAATGTAGTCCCTCTTGAAGACGGCTTCATCTATAGACCAGACGGGGCTCTTCATCAATTGCACTATCTTGATGCCCAAGGAGGTTGGCAAGAAATTATTATTGATTTTTCACAATTTAAAAAAAATGAGTGGATCAGTAGCAAAATGGGGGCTGTAGCAAGACCTATCGAACTTGGGAATGGTCATAAGCTTCTCTTGATCCATGGAGTTCGCGAAAATGGAAGAGGAATTGACGGCACTATTAAAGACAATATTTATGCCATAGGCATTGCCGTACTTGACGACGAGTGGAATGTGCTGGCTGTCGACAAAGAGCCTCTTCTGCAAAGAAAGGATTTTCTTGAAAACTTAGACCCAAAGCATGATCTAGATCATACAAAAGAAGTTGTCTATCTGTGTGATTTTATGGAAAGCGGGGATCAGCTTATTCTGCCTGTCAATGTGGGAGATATAATGACGGTCTTCAAGCATATCAAAACTTCTGATCTTAAGGCCCGGGCCGAAAGCCTGCTTTAAGCTGCTTTTGGCTTGATTATGGGGAGAACATACACAGAACTCGCAATCTCATCACGAGGCCAAGTGGTAACAACCAAGCCTTTACCATCATTTGGGGCGCCAACTTGGACAGCATGAATTTCACCTAATCGGGTGTTTGTACGTGCGTAATCATATTGAATGAGATCTATGTTTTCTTTATTTTGTTTATTTTTTTTACCGAATAAGCTATGTCCACCTGTAACCTCCAAATAGGTGAAGGCCAGATCGACATAGTCGGACATCTCTCCAATAACAGCTTCAATTTTGTCTGTTTTATATTTTTTTTGAAGAAATAGTGAGTGTGCCGCGACCATTTGCTCTTGCTCTTCCGATGTCTTATTGTTTGATTCTTCAAGATATAAATAATGTGGATGGATGGCAACCTGAGACAAGCACGATTTCATTGTTTCAAGTTCAGCAACTTGATCCGATATTGAATAGAATTGTCTTCCTTGTGCACGAAGCGATTTGATTGACTGTGCGGTTAAAGTAAGAATCTTATAGTGTGCTTTTTCTAATTTGTCTTCTATTTCTGAACTGAATCTTTGAATTTCAGGAAAATCTTCTGCGACAGGTAGTGGCTCATCGCCAAATCGCATTATTAGGTTATGCGCCGCCTTAGCAGCAGAAGTATCACCTTTGCCGAATTTGACACTCGCATAACGCTCCAACATATAGAGCTATTATACCACAACTATAGGATATTTTAAATACTACTTGACTCTCGAAATACTCTATTATTCCTGCTACCCAGCTAGAATTCGCATTTAAATAGCTTATAATTGTATTGATAGCATGAAAAAGAATTTCTTTTTCGTAATTTTACTTTTTCTCTCTGCGGTAATCATCTCCATAGGCATTTATTTTTCATACAATTCATTTGCACCCTTAAAAACTCGCTCCGCCCCAAATTCTGAAGCCGAAATAGAACAATTGAGTAGTTCTTTAGTTGACTTAAACAACAGAAAAGATAAAGATGAGGACGGACTAAACGTACTTAGCTTAAAACGTAAGGAGCTTCTAATAGACAAAGCAAAAAACGATCCCTCATCATTTTTACGTTTAGCAGTTCTGGCCGACAGAAACTCTGAGTTTCCTCAGTTAGTTCAAGCTAATCTCGAGCAGATTATTGAGACTGAGGGAGAACTGATTGTAATCCATATTGAAGGTAAAAATTTCAATTTTACGAAAACTGATTACAAGCTAAAAAGGTTGAGTGATGAAAAAATCTTCGATCTTAACTTTACGAAAACACCTCCAGAATTACAGACAGGGTCAAAAGTTAAGGTAAAAGCTATCGGTATAGATTCGCAACTAGTGCTTGAGGCGCCAGGTAGCACGGCCGGGAGTACGGGAATGCAAACTCTTTCTGCCTTAACCGCTCAAACAGCAGAAGCTAGAAATTCTGCCGTTTTCATGGTAAATTTCTCAAACGATACTTCAACTCCAATCAGTCAAACCGAACTAAATTCTATAATTTTTGCCAATCCGGATTCTGTTAATGCCTTTTATAAAGAAACTTCATATGGCCTTACATCTCTAACCGGACAAGTTTACGGCTGGTTTACATTGTCTTCGACCAACGCCGGTTGCGAAAGCAACTATTACAATTGGGGGAGCGAGGCCGATTCGCTGGCAACGGCTTCAGGAGTAAACCTTTCACTATATACGGAGATCGTCTATGTTTTTGCTACGCCTCCAACCTGCAGCTATGGAGGACTCGGCACGGTAGGTGGTAATCCTGGAAAAAGCTGGATATTCAACTACCAAACTGAACGAAGAGCATATGCCCATGAAATTGGTCACAATTATGGTATCCATCACGCAAATAGCTTTGCTTGCGGTACAAAAGCAATTGATGTATATACGAATTGCATAGAAAATGAATATGGCGATGTCTTTGATGTAATGGGTAATTTTTGGTATGTAACTCCCAATCTCTTCCAGCTGAACGCCGCGCATAAGCTTGCACTTGGATGGATTCCCCAATCAAGGATGAATACGATTTCGACCCCTGGCATCTATCAAGTTTATAATTCAGAGTCTCTTACCTCAGGCTACCAAATATTAAGAATCAATAAACCAGATACTGGCGAATCCTATTATATAAGCTATAGACAACCCTTGGGTTTTGATTCAAAACTAATAACCAGCATTACTCGCGGAGCAAGTATTCATGTTTGGAATGCTGATCCTGTAAGACAAACTAAATTAATTGATACGACACCGGGAATAGGTAATTTTTCAGGGTTTGCAGATGCAGCTCTAAAAGATACTAAAAGCTTTGACGACCCAGCCAACAATCTCGAAATAATTCAAAAAAATCACAATTCAAATTTTGCAGAGATAGAGGTAAGATTCACCACTCCGACTCCGACGCCTGTTATTGATACGATCCCTCCGACAGTCAATATCACTTCTCCTCTTAAAGGCTCGCTGGTTCCAGCTAATACAAATATTAATGTGACTGCCGATGCCTCTGATAATAAGGGAATAGGCAAAGTGAAATTCAAAAGATCAGGTGTTTTGATTTGTACAGATACGGTTGCACCATACTCTTGCTCTATGTTTACTGATTCACTTGCTAATAAAAGCGTAACTTATACGGTAAGCGCCTCCGACACTTCAGGCAACACGACAGCCGCAAAGGTAACTGTCACCACGCAGTAAGAGTCCGCCGGTAATTGCTATTATTATTTTTGACAACTACAATTCACATGGTGACAAAAAAAGGCGGCGAGCCAAAGGATACCCAAAAGCATGAGCCTAAACCAATGGGCCGTTTACTTGAAGTACATGGTATAAAATCTGGTGAAGTGGCATACAACCCAGCTGTCATCACACAAAAAAACACGAACAAGATTGCCCATGGAGTAAATATTATTGCCGCTCGAGTCGAGAGTTTAAATAGTTACTGGCTTGACCCAAAGCTTTACGATCCACATGTCATCTTTTTTACTCAACAGGGCGATGTTTTAGTTTCGATCCCAAATACCCCCGTTTTTCGCAAATTTGAAGATCCTTGGGCGACATGGTTAAGCGGGCCAAATGGCAAACCTCAACTATTATTTGGTGGAGTAAAAGTCGACTTTAACGGTAAAACACCTGTTATCACAACGCAACTTTATCTCGCCCCAAGTGTACAAGAATTGGATGTTGACGATCCGATTGCGGAAATCCGGTACATGAAAGACGTGCGAGTTGCACAACTACAATCCGGAAAAATTGCTGTTTTTACTCGGTCGACCAAAGGTGAAGCTTTTCCTGGACGTATTGGGTTTACAATTATTAATAATATCCAAAATATTGAAAAAGCTGTAGTCAATGCGAAGTTGCTGAAATTTAATCTTGATGAAAACGCGAAGATTGGAGCAAACGAGGCCTACGTAATAACAAAAACAGGATCAACAGACGTAGTAAAAGAATTGATTAATGTATTTTGTCACATTGCAACGACAGACCCGATAAAACAAGAAGGAAACGAAATTTTTGACTTTGAGAAAGGGCCAATCCACTATGCAGGCTACAAGTTTGAACTCGACCCTAACAATCCATATGACGATACTATTACGCTTGATAAAATTGCTGATCGCTCAGACTTTCCAATAAATGACAAACCTAGTAAAGGCGACAGATATGATGATGTTATTTTTCCAGGTGGCACAGGAGGACCGAAAGAAAATCAGTACTTTGCTGGAGTTGAAGACGCTAGAATTGGAGTAATAGAATTGAGAACAATAGTCCGTTAAGTCGACCCATTTGAAAATTTACGGCACTTTGTCTCCAGCCCTGCTGGGCGGGCCGGCCTAGACCCAGTTAGGCCTTATAATTCTTCTATTATACAGGCTGAAAATTAACAATATTGTATTGTTCTCATACTTAATATAGAATAAATCTAAATGCGAATTTCACCAAAGAATCTTAAATATTCTTTACCTTTTGGATATTTTCTTCTTTTAGGATTATCTTTTTGGCTCTCACAAACGCCATTGAATACAATGTTGGGGAATCCCAATGATTTGTTTGGAGGTCCATTCACAAAGGTGGTTATTATACTCTCCCTTCTTCCTTCTTTGCCTTTCACCTGGTTACTCTCCTGGCTTGGTCCCAATTTCAATTTTTTTTGGACCTATTTCATTATAAGCTTGATAGAGCTCTTCTTGATAGGATTTCTTATTGATTGGTTAAGAGAAATAAAAGCTAGAAAAACTTCCATGTAATCTTAATTCTCAAATCTGCTGGCACTAGTTGACTATGTCGGAATCTTTTATAGACAAAACTATTTGCACTATACTTCGCCCTAACGAAAGCATTGTGCTTGATGGTCATTTACCATCCCGACCGCTTGCATAAAAGCATAACAAATTGTTGGACCAACAAATTTAAATCCTCTTTTTAATAAGTCTTTACTCATACTTTCGGCTTCTTTCGTTTTTGTTGGATAGTCTCTTAAATGTTTGAATGAGTGCCTAATCGGTTTGTTGTTCACAAATTGCCAAATGTATCTATCAAAATTTCCAAATTCTTCTACGATTTTAAGAAATGCTTTGGCGTTTTGGATAGTTGCGGCTATCTTAAGTTTATTCCTAATAATCCCCTCATTTGCAAGAAGTGAAGAGACTTTTTGAGAATTGTACTGAGCTATCTTTTTAATGTCAAAGTTATCAAATGCTTTTTTATAATTTTCTCTTTTTCTGAGTATTGTCGTCCAAGAAAGTCCTGCTTGGGCTCCTTCAAGAGTAAGAAATTCAAAGAGAGTAGTATCATTATGGACTGGTACTCCCCATTCTTTGTCGTGATATGTAATCATTAAAGGATCTACTCCGACCCATTCACATCTTATTTGTGTAGCTGGCATTATTATTTACTAGTAAATGTTGCAATCTTTCTATTTTCTGCTTATTTGTCAACATGCCCGCAACTTTATAGCCCAACTTAAAATATACTCGAATTTTTTGGAAGAATTCTCAGGAGCAGTTTTGTATTAAATACTTTCGACGTATTTCTTGAAATTGTCTAAAATTGCCTGCCAACCGCTTCTCTGCATCTCCTCTGAGTTTTCATTTTCTGGCTCAAATATTTCTATAATCTTCACGCTTTCCGGCAATTCAGTAAATTCCACCTTCACATGCCTACCGTCATCTATGTCGTATTCTATAAGCTCATGCTCCTTTACAGCGGTGTATATACCGGTGAAGTCAAAGCTTGTGCTTTTATCTTTTGCCGCCATTACCGTTTTGAATCTTCCACCCACACGAACATCATTTTCGGCAACAGGTGCTTCCCAGTCATCTGAGGCAAAAGCCCAGTTTACGGTGTGTTCCGGCTTTATCCAACACTCCCATACCTTTGACATTGGAGCTCTCACGATAGTTTCTACAGTAATTGCAGTGGTGTTCATAATTATTGCTTCGAAATTTCCTATTTTCGCGAGGGTTGTAACATACCTACGACATTATTTTCACTGTCACGAAAAGAGATATACACGCCAACTCCGGGAATATCCATCTTCTCACCTCCAACTTTTCCTCCAGCTTCTTCAACCGCTTGTATACTTTCGTCCAAATTATCAACTGAGATCACAAGATGGGGAGCTCGATTAAAATCATCATCTTTATAATCAAAAAATCCACCATTAATTGCTCCAGGAGTTTTTACCATTCCATCTTTGTCAGTTTCGGTAGTTTGTGCGACGATGTAATTTGCCATTTCAGAACCCATTTGGACCATATTCCACCCAAATGCTTTTGCGTAGAATTCGGAAACGCGCTTTTTGTCCTTTGCAGGCATTTCGAAGTGGACTACTGGATTTGGTTTTGCCATAAATATATATTAACACCTAATAAGTTTACTCGCAAGTTAGCCACCTTAAGCTCCTACAGTACCTGTCTTGACTTTTCCAGCTCGCTTGTAATTGGCAATAATCACTCCGGTTGGTGTAACCAAACTCTCTATTAATGTAAATGCTGCCGGAATCGTGCCATTGTCAAACAACTTTTTTCCTTTACCAAGAGTCAGCGGGAAAATTTTGAGCCAGAGTTCGTCCACTAAATCATTCTTAAGTAGCAGCTGAATAAGCTCACCACTGCCGTGAACCTGAATGTCAGAACCTTTTGAATTTTTGAGCTTTTCGATATCTGCCAAGCTTTTGAGGAAAACTGAGTTTTTCCAATCTGACTTTTTCATGGTCTTGGACATGACGTATTTTGTGACATCATTGATACCTGGCCATGCATTTTCATGCTCTGGCCAGTAACTAGCAAAGATCTCAAATGTTTTTCTGCCCAAAAGAAGGTCTGCAGGTTTCATCTGTTTTTCCATGACCTTACCAGAAACTTCGTCAAAATAAGGTGCAACCCAACCGCCATATTTAAAGCCCCCGCTCGTATCTTCAGTCGGACCACCAGGCGCCTGCATGACTCCATCAAGGCTAATAAAAGAGAGGACAATAATCTTTCTCATTGAAACTATTCTACCACACCGTTGATTTATTGAAAATCATTAGATTTTGAGGCTAAAAACGCAGCTGCCCAGCTAGGATTCGAACCTAGATAAGCAGATCCAAAGTCTGCTGTCCTACCATTAGACGACCGGGCAATAAGCCCTATTTTATCAGAAATGGAGCCACTAGAGGAGGCTAAAGCCGATTGATATCTTTTTGAATAGTGTTGAAATCAGCCTCATCAGTTCCCAAGTTTACAGCGCTGACTGCTTGGTCGATCCCAGGTGTCGGAGTAACAGTAGCTGTGGGCGCTACCGTCGCTTGAACAAAATTACTAGGCTGAGTTGCTTGTTGATTCTGCTTAGGACTGACCATATTAAGCAAAATATAGACAACTAGGCCAACAGTCGTGACAATAAGCGCTGTTATCAAAACAGTAAGCAAAGTATTACTTTTCTTAGGCGACGCTACCTGGCTGTTTCCCAGATTAAGCGGTGTGTGATTGATTGGATTATTAGGGTTCATATTTTATTTAGCTGGTAAACTTGATTCGGTTGCTGATTTTTCAGGATTTGTCAGCTTCCTTAATTCTACAAAAGCGTTTTTAACTGCATCTCTTGCAGTCTCGACCGTTTTTCTCGTGACCGCAAAGTCTGCCTGTAATTGTTTGAAAGCAGTTTCTACTGCGCCTTTCAAACCTTGATCTGTAGTTATCGTCACTACATAATCCTTTGCAGCCTGATTGGAAACTGCAGTTTGAGCCGTAGATATAGCGCTTGAAGCGTTAGTTACGGCGGAATCAACCGCTGACGTATTCTTACCGGCCGCCTTCAACTCGGCTGCCTTGCTCTGAATTCTTCCTAAAATCGCATTTAATTTCTCCAGCACCTGATTAAAAAAGTCTGTCCTTCTCTTATTGACATCTGACAGATTTTTATCAACTCTTTCAGTAATAAGTTGCTTTCTTGTATCTTTTAGCGCTGCCAGCTTTACCTTGAAGGCATCTCTTCTGGCCTTAAATTCTTCTCTAAGTTGATTTTCTTTTTTGAGAAGTTCTTGTCTTTTGGCTTCGAATGTCTGTCTTAAGTCCTCTAATTTCATTCTTTCAACGCCCATTTTCTCATGTCCAATTCCTTGTGTAGTAGTCTGTGTGGCAGTCGGAGTGGCTGTTCGCTCTGTCGTTTGAGCCACAGCCTGGGATACAATCACCAGAAAAAAGAGGGTTAATACTATGGTTTTCTTCATGTATCTAAATATAAAAAAAATAAAATCAGAAGTCAACTCTATGATACAATTAGCTCATGAAACAAGGTACGGTTCTGCTTATTGGGAGGCCAAATGTGGGTAAATCTACATTTTTGAACAATATCATCGGACAGAAGGTCACCATTACCTCACCCAAGCCCCAAACCACACGTTTCCCCATCCAGGCATACTATGAAGACGAGCGGGGAACGATCTTTTTTGTCGACACGCCGGGAATCTTTGGTAAAGCCGAAGACAGTCTTTCAAAAAAAATTAATGCAAGCACCCTGAAAACTGCGAACGCCAACGTAGACCTGGTAATCTATATGGTCGATCACACGCGAAGACGCGATTTTGAAGAGTCTAAAGTTCTGGGAATTGTCCGTAAAATAGATCGACCTAAAATTCTGGCCATCAACAAGGTAGACCTGCAGGAAAAAACTTTTCTCCCCCAATATGAATTTCTAAGAGACGAATTTGATAATGTCTTTAAGATATCTGCTCTGAAAAAACAGCACCTCAAACCATTGATGGACAAAGTTTTTGAGCTTTTGCCTGAAGTCGATGAAAAAAAACAAACAGGCGAAAAACCAATCTACCCTCTGATGAATGTCGACAGCAATACTTTCATCGCTGAACTTATCCGGGAGAAAGTTTATCTGATGATGGGAGAAGAAATTCCCTACACTACCACTGCTGTAGTCGATGAGATAACAGAACGCAAAAATGGGATAACCTACATCAAAGCGAGAATTTTAACCATCAATGTCCGCTACAAACAGATGCTGATTGGCGCAGGCGGAAGAAAAATTAAAGAGATCGGGTCTTATGCCAGAAAAGAGATTGCTTTGGCAACGGCGAAGAAAATCTATCTTGATCTGACAATCGAGGTCGATCCCCATTGGCAGGAAGTCCTCTATTAGAATAATTTTTTAATTCTCTCCAGACATTCTTTCTTTCCCAAAATCTCCATCGATTCATTAAGTGGAGGGGAGATTTTCTTTCCTGCTATTGCAACTCGAAGCAGCATGAAGAATTCGCCTGCTTTTATTTTTTCTTGAACGGTAAGTTCTTGCATTACTCTACCAATTTCGGTTGCCTTCCATTCTTTTATTTTATTCAGCCAATCATAAATCGCTTTAAAAAGTTTCTGATGAGATTTCAGATCTGTTTGGTATTTCTGCGGTTGTTGGAAAAAGAATTCACACAGGGGTAAATAATCCGAAAGTTTTTTTATCCTCTCTCTTACCAAAGGGATCGTTTTTTTGACAATTTCCTGATCATACTTCTCTCCTATGAAATTCCCGATTCTCTGGGTCAAGTCTCCGGGATCGAGATTCCTGATATGCTCGCCGTTTAGCCATTCGAGCTTGGTTATATCAAATACAGGGCCGACCGCCTGCATGTCTTTCAGATCAAAAACCCGGATAAACTCCTCCATATCAAAAAATTCTTTTTGTTTGGGATGAGACCAGCCCAAGAGCGCCAAGTAATTGAGAACGGCCCTCGGCAGATAACCTTGTTGGAGATACCACGATGCCCAAACGCCATCTTTTCGTTTGGATATTTTGGATTTATCAGGATTCCTGAGAAGAGAAGTATGTGCGAATTGAGGAATATCCCAGCCAAATGCTTCGTAAAGCAAAATGTGTTTTGGAGTTGACGAGATCCATTCCTCTCCCCGAATCACATGCGTGATGTTCATCAGATGATCGTCCACCACTACAGCCAGATGATAGGTTGGATAGCCGTCCGACTTGATCAAAATTTGGTCATCGACATTATCGCTCATAAATTTTATCTCTCCACGAATAATATCGCTGAAAATTATTTGTTTTTTTGTTGGAACGTTCAGACGGATTACATATCTTTCGTCATTTTCTACTCTCTGTTCCGGATTTTTGACATTGTTCAAACAATATTTATCATAGCGGGGAATTTTCTTTTCTTTCAATTGCTTCTCCCGCAATTTTTGCAATCTTTCTTTTGTACAAAAACAATAGTAAGCGGCTTTTTTATCAATCAGTTCTTTTGCATAAATCTGATATGTCTCTAGTCGCTCCGACTGTCTGTAAGGTCCGCTTGTTCCTCCCACATCAGAACCCTCATCATGAAACAAACCGTAATCGTTTAAAGTTTTGAGAATCTTTTCTTCCGACCTCTCAACATATCTTTCGCGGTCCGTGTCTTCGATACGGACTATAAATTGCCCGTCGTGTTTCTTGGCATATGCCCAATTGAAGAGTGCAATCTGTAAGTTTCCGATATGTAAATCTTCACCGGTCGGAGAAGGAGCAATTCTGGTCCTTACCATAGATGAATTATATATCTTGTAAGCGAAGATGCCAAATTTTTACGATCAGTAATTGATGAAGTAGTTTATCTTAGCTGATTTTTTGAGATTTGCGATCAGCTCCTGGACTTTTTGTCCTAATTTGCTCTGTTGAAGTTGTTGCCTTACCGATTCTCTAATTGCAGCAGAATTTGTGGTTTGCGGGATACTATTTTTATTTGTTTCGATAAACTGATCTATCTCTTTCTCAGTCACCTTTAATTGATCTGTAAACATTTTCTCCAGAGTTTTCTGCAGTTTTACCTGTTCTTTGAAATCAACTCTCGTCATACCCTGGGCTTTCAAAGCCTGATCCAAAGTCCCTCCCTGTTTTTTGACACTTGCTTCAATTTTGCTTATTTCCTGATTTATTTCCTGCTCTGAGACCGTGATTTTTTTCTTTTTGGCTTCCTGCAGAAGAAGTTCTTTGGTAACTAGAGAATCCAGAGTTTGTTTGCCTCCGGTTTTCTCCAACTGCTTGATTACTGACCACCGGCTTATAGGAGAACCATTAACCGTGGCTGCAATAAGCAGCCCTTTAAAATAAAAAAGGAGTCCGGCGACAGCAACGACAACAATTAAGATTATTTGATTTTTGCTGAGTTTGAGGTGTTCTGGTTGAGATTGAATGACCGCAGATTTTTTTTGTATGGGCATGATCCAGTTATTATACCAGATAATTATTGCAATAGGTCCGGACGCTTCTTTTGCGTTTCCTCAAAAGCCATCTTCAATCTCCATTTTTCAATTTCCTTATGATTCCCTTGCAGTAAAATTTCGGGCACTTTTTTTTGGTTAAAATCTTCCGGTCTGGTGTAATGAGGATATTCAATCAAATGGATATCTTTAACTCCCTTTTGTTTTAAATTAATCAATAACTTGTTTTGGCCGACAATCTCAATCAACTTATCAACAGGAACTGTGAAAAAACTTTCCAGTTGAGTTGCTTCTTCTTTTTTCAAAACACCGGGAATGAGACGGACGATGGAATCAACGATGGCGGCAGTCGCAATCTCTCCCCCTGTCATCACAAAGTCGCCCAAAGAAATTTCTTCATCAACGTATTCCAGTATCCGATCGTCTACTCCCTCATAGTGTCCGGCGATCAAAATCAAATGCTTTGCTTGTGAATATTCCTGCGCTTTATCTTGATTAAATAATTTTCCTTTAGCGCTGGTCAAAACAATTTTTGACTTTTCACTTTTAATTTTATTCAGAGCAGCGTGCAATACGTCCACACGCATCACCATTCCTGCCCCGCCACCGTATGGTCTGTCATCTACTGAACCATAGTTGTCTTTTGCAAACTTTCGCAGATCAACTATCTCTATCTCACTATCTCTATCTCGACCATTTTTTTTCCCTGAGCTCTTTTGATGATACTTTCCTCAAAGAAAGCAGATACCATTTTGGGGAACAATGTTATAATCGAAATTCTCATGATAGTATTGTACTAATTTATGAAAAAGGTTGTGCTCTCGGCGATCAGATTTTATCAGCGGACTTCGTTTTTTCACAACATCGTCTTTCGCGCAATTTTCGCATCAGACCGAACCTGTCGTTTTTTGCCCACGTGCTCAGATTACACCTATCAGGCGGTTGAAAAATATGGAGTCGGCCACGGACTCTGGCTGGGTCTGAAAAGAATAGTTCGCTGCCACCCATGGAGTAAAGGCGGTCTTGATCCCTTACCTTCGCGCTGAATAATGAGGAGAAACATGAGGGCGTAGAAGATCAAAGACAACTCGATCAACCTGATCAAGATCGTTGTGGCTCAAGGCCATCAATGTTTTTCTGTCGACCAGATTGCCGAATTTAACAATAAATTTCCTGCCAAGGTTAAAACTTCTAATAGAATCTGTCGAATAATCAGTCTGGTCAGGAATCTCCAGTCCGGCAAACAAAAAGGCAACTTTGTCATTATCGTAATCTCTCAGTATCATTCTCACGGGTTTTCCGTCAAGAGGTTTTCCCAGACTAGCTCTTCGCTCGGCTTGAGGTGCAAGAAGAAGAATTCCTCCTTCGTTCAATGTTTCCTGTGCTCCGGATATATATTCTCTCCCCATTTTAACTCTGTCTCTAGGCGGTATCTTTTCCGAATATTCTTTTGGAGTGTTTGGAGTTACCATCGGCATCAATTTTATATTGGTTCCCTTACCAAGTAATTTAAGAGGCCCTTCATATTGATGTATCCCGACCGGACTCAAGATAGGCCTTCTTGAAACTGTTGGAACGTCCAAAAGCAATCTTGCTATCGTACGAATGTGGTCACTTTTTGAGAAATGGTTATAAAGAACCATTATCCCATAGTCCTCTTGGAGTAATTTTTCTGTTTGTTGTAGTGCTTCTGTGCTGTCTTGATCGTTAGTGTATTCTGTCGGGAAAAGTCTAAGCATCCCTCTCGAAACCCCTTTTCTTATCAATCTTCCCCTGATTCTTTCTCTTTCCATGATTAATTATCGTTAAATGGTAGCGTTGGAGGATCCTCAGGATTGTCTATTTCTTCTGCTTCAAAGTAGTCAGAATCAACTATGTCTTCAGCTGTTTCCAATTGTTCTTTTATTTCTGGTGTCATCGCTTTTAACTCTTCAAGTTCTCCTTGTACTATAGAGGCAATAAAAATAAGAAGAGGCGGAGTTTGAGAAACAATCTCAATCGCTTCATCTGTTAAAAGCTTGCTAAGTTCTCCTGTGTAAATTTCGCTTGAGGATATTTTCTTAAGAGTTACTGCAGCCCCCAAGAGAAAAAGCAGGTCTTGTTGTCTTTTTATAATATATTCTAATCCTGACGCTCTCCATGTCTCCTCATTGATCTTTCCAGGGTTAAATCCTTCTTCTCTCTCTGCCATAAAGGGTATTATAGCATTACTATAAGTTTTTGCTGATCGTCTCTGCAATCTGCCTCATCTCTTCATCACTTGGTTTAGCTATTTTTTTCTTGGGTAAAAAACCCTGATCCACCTCGTCATATCTGGGAAGGATATGAATATGGGCGTGAGGAATAAGACCATGAGTCATATATTGCACCCATTTGGTCTTAAGCCCCCTCTCAATAGCCTTTTCTATTTTTAAAACAGTTTCCCAATATAGTCCAAAGTCTGGCACATCGTGCACCCAGCGAATATGCTCTTTGGGAATAATAAGTGCGTGCCCTTTGGTCGTAGGGAAAATATCCAGAAACCCAAAAAACTTATCATCCTCATATACTTTATGACTTAGAGATTTTCCGGCAACAATCTGACAAAAAATACAATCCTGCATATGCGTTACCTATGATATCATGAATATATAACTATGAAAAGAATCAAAGTAGGTTTAAACGGATTTGGGCGGATCGGCCGAGCCTTCACCAGAATCGCCTTGGAAAAAGACTCATTTGAAATAGCCCTGATCAACACTCGCAAAACTAAACCCGACATCATGGCTTATCTTTTGAAATATGACTCTGTCTATAGACGATATGGGAAAGAGGTAAAAGCTGATATGGACGGTATCGTGGTTGGTGGAAAAAAAATCCCGACTGTAAACAATGCAGATGTCGAGTCTATCCCTTGGGATAAGTATCAAGTAGACGTTGTAATCGATGCGACCGGCGCATTTGAAAAAAAAGAGGAGCTAACCAAACACCTCAAGGGATCTGTCAAAAAAGTAATTCTTTCTCAACCGTCTGATGATGACGATGTTGACCACCTGGTGCTTGGGGTAAACGATGCCGCTTTTAACTTTCAAGATAAACCGATCATTTCCAACTGTTCATGCACCACCAACTCGGCCGCACCTCTCTTCAAGGTGCTCGATGATAATTTCAAAGTCTTATCCGCATATCTAACCACGATCCATGCCTATACTTCTTCCCAATCTCTGCTGGATGACGCAAACAAAAATTTCACCAGGTCAAGAGCTGCAGCACTCAACATAGTTCCGACGACGACAGGCGCTGCAGAAGCAGTCGTTAAAACCTTGCCTCATCTTAAAGGCAGAATTGACGGCATGGCAATGAGAATTCCTATTCCCACCGGTTCTTTTACCGATATTTCGGCCATTGTCGAGAAATCAATCTCAAAGGAAGAAGTCAATGCCGCCTTCAAAAAAGCCTCTCAAGAGTCTATGAAAGGAATTCTGGAATATATGGAAGATCCTATCGTTTCCTCTGACATCATCGGCTCTCCCTATTCATCGATCTTTGATTCAAATTACACCAAAGTGGTCAATGGTCACTTGGTCAAAGTCTTCGGCTGGTATGACAATGAGTGGGGTTATTCAAATCGTTTAGTTGATCTGGTTGAAAAACTTTCAGATTATGTCTGACGGCAAAATCACTTTCATCGACGATGCAAATATTGCGAATAAGCATGTTCTTCTTCGGGTCGATTTCAACGTTTCTCTAACTAAAGATAGTCTATCCATTTCCGATGATGCACGAATAAAACAATCTTTACCTTCTACCCAATTCCTTCTTAAAAATGGTAATAAACTAATTCTGGTCTCTCATCTCGGCCGACCAGAAAAACACGATTCTAAATATTCTCTGAAAATCGTTGCCGAGAGATTGCAAGTTTATTTACCTGATTTCAAAATAACTCTCGTTGATGATTTTTTGTCTTACTCTTCTGGTGCACAGCAACCAAATGAAATAATATTGCTGGAAAACATTCGCTTCTATCCTGAAGAAAAAAGCAACGATCCGGAATTTGCCAAAAAACTCGCTTCTCTAGCTGAAGTTTATGTCAATGATGCCTTCGGAGTTTCTCACAGAACAGACGCCTCTGTCGTCGGCGTCCCCAAACTTCTCCCTTCATATGGAGGACTCCTGATGAAAAAAGAGCTGGAAATGATTTCCAAAATAACAGAGAATCCTGCTCGCCCTCTTGTAGCGATTATCGGAGGAATAAAGGTGGAGACTAAATTTAAGTTTATCGAACGATTGAAATCGCTGGTTGATTTTATTTTGATAGGGAGTGGAATGATGAAGGAAATTACCGCCAGTGAAAAAATAATTTTGCCCTTGGATGTCGTAACCGATAAGGGAGAAATAAAAAAAATACCTGAATTAAATCCGGGAGATAAGGCTTTAGATATAGGACCGGAAACAGAAGCTAAATTCGGATCGATGATTGGTCAGGCCAGAACAATTCTCTGGAACGGTCCCGTCGGAAATTTTGAAAATCAAAATTTCCGCCGAGGGACAGAATTTATCTACTACTCCATCACTCAAAACGACAAATCAGTATCTATTGTCGGCGGTGGAGATACCATCGCGGCAATCTCCAAAGAGGAATATCTTGAAAAAATCACTCATATTTCAACCGGCGGAGGAGCAATGTTGGAATATATAGAGAACGGAACTCTCCCTGGGATAGAAGCTCTTAAAAATTCTCTATGATTAAACCTCGCGGCTTTGATGCCGTCTTTGTCAAAAAAGAGAAGTTGACTGCAGATACTAATACTTTTTATTTCAAGCGCCCGGCAGACTTTGATTATAATCCCGGTCAATATATGAAACTCATTCTCAAAATAAAAAATCCGGATGAAAGAGGAAATTTTCGTTACTTTACTATCTCCTCTTCTCCTACCGAGAAAGAGTATCTGACGATTACAACACGTATTATCAAAAGCTCATTTAAGAAAACTCTCTCCGGTCTTAAGGCAAAGTCTATTGTCAGAATTTTTGGCCCGCTTGATGGACTTGATTTTGATCCTAAAGATAAAAGGCAGAGAGTTTTTCTGGCAGGAGGTATCGGAATCACTCCCTATCATAGTATTCTCCACTATGTTGTTGATAAAAGACTTAAAATCCCGATTATCCTTTTTTCTTCATTCAAAACTCCCGAAGAATTTATTTTTATAAAAGAGTTTAATGATATAGAAAAAAATCACCCTTGGTTTAAATTTATTCCTACCATTACTCAATCCGGGGATTCGACAAAAAATTGGAATAACCATGTTGGAAGAATCGACGCAGAGTTGATAAGAAAAAACGTTCCCAGAATTAAATCCTCATTTTTTAACGTGACCGGTCCAGAACAAATGGTCATGGCTTTGTCGGAAGTAGTCGAATCTTTGGGAATGAAACAGAAAAATATACAGAAGGAGACTTTCCCGGGATACTGATTTATTTTTTAATCAGCTCTATCACTTTGTTTACCGCAGACGGAGAAGTAACTGTAACAATTCCTTTTTTTTCTATAGAAGGTAAAAAACTTTTTCCGACAACCTTATCATCATTCAACCAATATAGGTCTAGGTCTACATAAGTATTTTTGTTCCAGAAGCTTCTTACATTTTTGTCAGGAAACAAAAAAATCATTCCGTCTGCATTGTCAAGATTTCTGACGTTCATCAGTCCCTTCTCCCACTCCTGTAGAGTTTTTGCAGTTAACAACATGTATTCTTTTCCCTGCAATGTATAAGAAATCGTTCCTTTATGTGGAGCAATAATCGACCGTGCAGCAAACAAAGATACTATTATCAATATCAGAGCAATGGTTATTTTTTTCTTCATCCATTGGTCGCAATTTGACTTATTTGTTGAAAGCGATTTGGCAAAGTTTCCGCCAAAAATTTATCCTCCTCTTTATCTTTTAATTTAAGTAAGTCTTTCCACAATGCACGACCGGCCAGAAATCCGGAACAACCGTTTTGAATTGCAATTCGGAGTTGATTTTCAAATAGACTAAACTCTTCACCTGCAGTCAGCAATATCCAGGGCGTTTTACCTAATATTTCTGTTATCTGTTTGCAGATTTTTGCATCTTCAGGATATTCAAGTTTGAAAACATCTGGATAGACTTCACCTTGCAAAAAATACTTAACAGAGTCTATAACCAATTTTTGTTTAGGAAGATCTCCATACGTCACTATTTCCAAAAAAAAGGGGTGGTTCTCTTTGAGACAATCTTCTTCGATCAGTTTTGCTGTCTTCAGTTGTTGCTTTGCAGTTTCTCCGTAGGGATTAAAATGGAGCAATAACTTCACTCCGCCTGCTCCCAGCTGTTTCAGCTCTTCTACAGAATGCTCAATCTCCGTCAACCTCTCTCCGTCAACCTCTACATAACCTGATTTTTCAGCAGGGAGCAGAAAAGGCTTTACCTTTTTTCTATATGCAGACAGACCATATTCGACGTCGATCAGGATTCCACTAAACTGGTTTGCTACCGCCTCAATAATTTGACTCTTAAATTTACTGACTTCTTCGTCGGATTTGAACATTTTTCTGATGCTTTCACGGTGATCCAAAGCCAGCATCAAGAATTTATTTTGATTAGTGAATTGAGCTAAATCAGCCATCAATCCATTATATAATATCTATCTACGGGGTGTAGCTCAGTTGGCTTAGAGTGCGCGCTTTGGGAGCGTGAGGTCGCGGGTTCAAGTCCCGCCACCCCGACATAAGAATTATTTTAATGAATGTCCTCCGAATTGATTTCTTAATGCGGATAAAATCTTCCCGGTATAAGATGGATTTTTCTCAGACTCAATTCTGAATTTCAACGCATCTTCGATAACTTTTGTTTTTAATTTCAACTCTTCTGCTGTTTTGACTGTCCATTCGCCTTCACCGGTATGTTTGACCTTACCGGAAATATTTTTCAGATTATCGCTGTAGAGTTTGAAGGCGTTCTCGAGCCAATCGACCAATTTTGATTCGATAACGCTGCCATGGTTATAGACATCAGCAATTCTGGCTAAATCCAATCTATACTTTGCTCTCTTTAAGATCGTAAAGCCTTCCGCCAACGCCTGCATCATCCCATACTCGATCCCGTTATGAACCATCTTTACAAAATGACCTGCGCCGACTCCAGGGAAGAACTGCACTCCCGAAGGGACCGCAATATCGGTAAACAAAGGCAGCAAATAATCAAAATCTTTTCTTTCTCCACCAACCATCAACGAAGCTCCATATCTGGCGCCTGCAGGTCCTCCTGAAATACCAACATCAATAAATTTCAAG
>JGI1358J11329_10001278_pt1 | contig 20959 bp, 17 predicted proteins | sample Subgroupgradi54m_FD_11329 | JGI IMG/M metagenome (IMG submission 11329)
TGGCGGTCATGGCGCTGGCGGGCGGGGCCGGAGCGGCCCAGCCTCTGCGCGTGGTGGCGACCCTNNCGGTCATGGCNNTGGCGGGCGGGGCCGGAGCGGCCCAGCCTCTGCGCGTGGTGGCGACCCTCTCGGTTTTTGCCGATCTGGTGAAACAGGTGGGCGGAGAGAATGTGGAGGTTTCGACCGTGGCTTCGCCGCGGTTCAATCCGCATTTCGTCGAGTGCAAACCGAGCGATGTCTTGAAGGTCAAGAAAGCAGACTTGCTGGTGCATGGAGGGCTGGATCTGGAAGCATGGCGAGGTCCGCTGTTGGACGCCGCCGGAAACCCGGACCTGTTTTCAGGAGGGAAAGGAGAGCTGGATCTCTCGGTGGGCATCCCGCTGCTGGAGGTTCCGGACCGGCCGCTCAGCCGGCTCATGGGGGACATCCACCTCTACGGAAATCCTCACTACTGGCTGAACCCGGAAAACGCCAAGATCATGGCGCGGGCGATCGCCGCCAAACTCTCGGAAATCGATCCGGCTCACGCGGATGCTTACCAGAAGCGGCTGGCTGATTTCCTAAGCCGGCTCGACCAGAAAATAGCGCAATGGAAACAGGCAGCGGCCCCCATCCGCGGCAAGGAGGCGATCGCTTACCACAACGAGTGGCCCTACCTCGCCGATTTCCTGGGGATCAAGATCGAGCAATTCCTGGAGTCCAAGCCCGGCATCCCTCCCAGCCCCAAACATATCGGCTTCCTGGAGGAATATATCCGGTCGCACAACATCAGAGCCATCGTTCAGCCCACCTACTTCCCCCGATCCGCCTCGGAAGAGCTGGCCAAGCGGACGGGTGCCAAGGTGGTGACGCTCTGCCAGAATCTGGGTGAGTTGCCGGAGACGAAGGACTATTTTTCCTTCATCGATTACGATGTCCGGCAGATGGTCGAGGCGCTGGGAGGATCGTCCAGTGAATGAATTCCTGCATCTGATGACGGCGCCGTTCGCCGCCTGTCTCATCCTGACCGGTATTCATGCTTACCTGGGACTTCATGTCATCGAGCGGCAGGTGATTTTCGTGGATCTAGCGCTCGCCCAGATCGCTGCGCTGGGATCCACCGTTGGTTTCCTGTTCGGGTTCGGGCTCCACCACGGCGCCAATTACCTTTTCGCGCTGGGATTCTCCTTCCTGGGGGCCATCATCTTCGCGGCGACTCGATTCAAGGAAGAGAAAGTCCCTCACGAGGCGATCATCGGCGTGGTCTACGCGGTGGCGGCCGCGGCCTCGATCCTGGTCTTGAGCCGCGCCGCGGAAGGAGGCGAGGAGTTGAAGGAGCTTCTCGTCGGGCACCTGCTGCTGGTCGGCTGGCCCGAAGTGATCAAGATGGCGGCGATTTACAGCGTCATTGGTTTTCTTCACTGGGTCTTCCGGAAGCCGCTGCTGTTGATCTCGCAGCAGCCGAAGGAAGCGTTCGACCGGCGCATGCCGGTCCGGGCATGGGACCTGTTTTTCTACGTCACCTTCGGATTTGTGGTCACCAGCTCTGTGGAGCTGGCCGGGGTGCTGCTGGTTTTCAGTTTCCTGATTGTTCCTTCCATCTGCGGAGCGCTGCTGGCGGAAGGGGTCGGACGGCGCCTTGGGGTAGGATGGGCGGTGGGGGTGCTGGCCAGCGTGCTGGGGATCTCCGCCTCCTATTTTCTTGACCTCCCTACCGGCGCCGCGGTGGTCTGCATCTTTGGCCTGATGCTGCTGGGCGTGGGGGCCGCCCGATTCGCGTTGAGCAGGTGAGAAAGAATCTCCTCCCGGCGCTGGGGATCGCCGCCGCGTTGATCGTCGCGGGTGTTCCTGCTTTGCAGTCCCGTGCTGAAGCGAAGCCTTCAAGCGGCTCCTGTTCCTGCGCTCTCGTGCGGAATTCATGACACAGGAGCGGCGGCATCCTCCCAAAGACCCTTCGTCCGTTCTCGAACCGCCCCCTCCCCGCCGTTCCTCCGCGTTTTCCGTCTGACGCCGGTACTCGTTCGCGCTGAGCCTGTCGAAGCGCAAACGCCGATCATTCATTTATCTAATTGTGCGGGAGGACCAATGCGTTTCCGAAGCTTTTTATTCTTTTTTACGTTGTTGTCCATGATGTTCTTCAATTCCTTGAGCGCGCTTGCATGCGATACCTGCGGGTGCGCGTTCAATTCTGATAATTCGAACGGGCTTACATCCCCGACAACCGTCATTACACCAACAGCCGGCACCCTGGGGAAAGGCCGTGGGTTTCTGGGTTTCCTCGCGGACTACGCGGCCTACGATGAGATTCCCGCTGTGCACGGGAACAAGTTGACCGACGCGGGCCATGACATCCACGATAAGAGACACGAAGGGTTTTATGTGTTGGCGGGAGGATATGGTTTAACGAAAAACTTCGACCTGTCGCTCTCCTTGCCGTACGTCAGCTGCTCTTCCGTTCAGGTGGAAGACGTGGACAATTTAGGGCGGGGCGAGCACGCGTCGGCGGTGGGAGACCTCAAACTGGCCGGGAAATACCGGTTCTGGAGCCGGGGGGTGTCCGCGGCCCTGCTGTTTGGAGTCAAAGTGCCGACCGGGAAAGACTCGGCCAAGGATAAATCCGGCGATAAATTCGGTCCCGAGCTGCAGCCGGGAAGCGGTTCTTGGGACTACAACGCCGGGGCGGCTGTTTCCCGCGGTTTCGGGGAACATGCGGCGTTGGCAAGCGCTGTGCAGTACACCTATCGAGGGGAGGGGGCGCAAGAGGAGAGACTGGGGGGCGTCTTCCGGCACGATCTCGGGATTTCCTACGCGATCAAACCCCTGGGACAACATCCAAATGTCAGCTTCCTTTTGGAAGTCGAGACGCAGTGGTTGGGTAAAGATCGCAGCCGGAAAAACGACAAGGTGCTGGACAGCGGCGGAACAGCAGTCTTTATCGGCCCCGGATTATCCGCGACCCTGAACCAATCGGTCTCGGCTTTTGTCGAAGTCCCCATCCCGGTTTACCAGAATCCGGGAGGCGAGCACCAGAAAACACGCTACGAGATCATCAGTGGTGTTTCCCGGCATTTCTAAGAGAGGTATAATCGCACTGTCTTTAGGCCGGCGTAGCTCAGTTGGTAGAGCAGCGCTTTCGTAAAGAGCGGGTCATGCCGGCGGATTCTCTCCCCGGCATGACCCCTTCTCTCATCCTCTCAATCGGTTAGGACATTCCGCCTCTTTGCCCCGGTAGGCCATTTCGGCTCCGTGCTAACACGGTGCTAACAGAATTTCCCGGCATGGAACTGGATGGCGGACTGCTACTCTTGCCGAGTTCGAAAACGGCAATGAGCCGGGAAACAGCCTAAGGCGCTCGTTTAAAAGGGGTTATTGTTGTTACGCGGAGCGTGACCTATTGCCGAATTCCAAATGATTTCGGAAGAAAACGGGGAGGTGAGGGGGCGTCGTGTGGAAGAAGCGAACGGTTGAGGAATCCTACGGCTTGAGCATCTTCGACCTCAAGAAGGGTCGGCTGCTGGAAAAAGAGGCCGGCGACTGGTGGAGCCGGAAATCCAAAGGGCTGACTTTTCTCCACACGCAGGTAGCGATCAATCGGCCGCTCTGGCCCACAACCCTAATCGTCAACGCTACGCTGACCGATGCCCTGGGCAGAGAGCATCATTTTGAAAGACGCGAAGTCCGCATCACTTCCACGCCCTGCAGGTTTGGAAATAAGCGGTGGTGGTTCATCTGCCCGGAGAAACGTTGCGGCCGCCGAGTAGCGAAGCTTTACCTCCCGCCCGGGCAGAACCAGTATTTGTGCCGGCACTGTCATGAGCTGACCTACGAAGCCCGTCAAGGACACAGGGACGGCATGGATACTGCCAGAAAGTATGCTCGTTACCGTAAACGGTGGGAAGCCGCCCGTACAACCCGGCAGAAAATGAAATGGTCTTCCAAGCTCTTCCAGGCCCTGGATGGCTTGCAGGCTTACCAACGCGCTTATCACCAACGCGCCATGGAGCGAATCGCTCGAATGAGAAAGGCCGCCGGGATCAAGGGCCAGCCGGACATCTCCTCCGTCAAGCTCTGAGACTCCAGACCGCGGGAAAGCGTGCTGACCCGTTTCCTCGGTTTCCAAAGTACAATGGACAACAGAATGGAAAAGGGGATACCGTTGGAGGATCCGGGAGATTACCTTCTGGATCCGGTTCTTGCCGAGATAAAACGGCGGCGCAGGGCAGAGCGGGCCCGCTTGTTGGGCGTCCCGCTTATCCGGGGGACGCGGGAGGAGGAGGTCCCTCCGAGCGGCTCTGTCTTGGAAACAGAGCGGAAGGTCAGCAAGACCGCCGGCCGCCGAGCGGCGGCCCCAAGAAAAAAGACAAACTCTCCCACCGAATTCTGCGACGTGCTCTTCGAGCTCTTTAAAGGCGGGAATAATCCCTACTTCAGGGTGTCCAGGGGAGCAAGAAGGCGGTCCGCGCACGTCGGTCCGTCCCAATACAAGATTCTCCTTCGCTTGGCCCAGCAGATGCGTCAGGATGGCCGCAAGCGGGGCGTCCCTGCTGAGCGGTGGGGTTACGTGGATCGGACAGAGCTGATCGGCCTGATCGCCGACCGCTCCGGTCTTGAGGGAAACGCCGAAGGCAATTTCAAGACCACCCTCTTTCGGCTCCGAAAGAATCTTGTTCCGGCCATCCGGAGTGTGGGGGGAAAAGCTGAGGAGCATTTTATCATTCAAAACGCCGCTCCCTCCGGGGCCGAGAAGCGCAGTCTCTACCGCCTGACCATCCGTCCGGAGAACATCGTACTCCCCCGCTCCTGAAGCTTTCCCAACACTTCTCAGTCTGGGTTCCTCTGTAGGCGGTTGCTCCAAAAGATTTCTTCTCCATTGCGCGTTCCAAAATCTACCCCCGGGGTTTCCCTGCTGGGAACAGACCTCTCCAGTTACAGCTCCTCGTCGAGTAGAGCGCGTAACCCAGTGAGACTGGGTTACTCCACCTTTCTTCACCTAAACTGGGATCAAAATTACGAAGGGAGGGAACTCTTATGGCCAAAACAATGGGGACAACCGAGAACCCGGCACTAGCGCCGGGCCCGACGGTTCTGACGACCGGAGAGTTGTCGGAGGTTCTGGGCATCCGGCACCATCAGTTGGTTTATCTGATCGAGACGAAGCAGATTCCGCCGCCTCGCAAGACTCTCTTGGGCCGGCGGCTATTTTATATCCAAGAGGATCTGGTCGTGATTCAGGAGCAACTGCGGAACAGGACAACCCGGAAGTCCTGATGTCGTGGGGGAGACGGCAAAGATCGAAATGCCCGCCGTTCGTCATGGTGCAGAAGGCGATGCTTCGCAGCCCGGAGTGGAAGGCCCTCAGCAACAGCGAACGGATTTTGTGGATTCACCTGAAGGCCGACTTCCGGGGGCACAATCCCGACGCGCTTCGACTCAGCTACATTTCGCTGAAGGGGGTCATGGCGCCGGCCACCGTCTCGAAGGCTTTCAAGGGATTGGAGAAAAAAGGCTGGATCGAAAAGACGAAGCACGGCGGACTATTCAGATACTACTGCACCTATCGACTGACAGGACCTTTTTCAAATCTTCCAGGATAAAGCAAAGGCGACAGAGGCATGGAGAATCTAAAAAGGGTTCAGAATCTGAAGTGTCGCTCCGACGGCGGCTGTGCTGGCGACGGTTCAGTTTTTGAAGCGTCGGTTCTCTTCGGAGGGGTTGGATCGCTTCAGGTTATGAAGTGCCACGCTTCAAGAACTGTAGTTGAGGTCTGAAATTCTCATGGAAAAGCCCGAAGTTCCTGTTGAAAAGTTGGTGGATGTCCGGGAGATGGCCCGGATCCTGAACGTGCCGGTTTCCTGGCTCTACGAGCGGACTCGGCTGGGGACAATTCCCTGCGTCCGGATCGGCAAGTACGTCCGGTTCGATCCGGCAGAGGTCTTGGCGTTCTTCCGAAAGCAGAGGTTGAGTGGGTAGCCCGGGATTGGCCGTGCGCTTTCTACTTGATAAACCCCGATATTTCCGGCTCTCTCTCCCTGGAAGGAGGGGATAGCCATGGCGCAAGGCAGCATCATCTGGCGGTGTCGGAAATGTGGAAGCAGGGCAGCCGGGACGTGCCCATGTCCGCGGGCCGGGTACTCCATCGCCTACCGGATCGGGCAGAGACAGAAGTGGGAGGCGGTCGGCCGCAATAAGAAGGTGGCTGAGCGCCGGCTGGCTGAGGTCATGGCCCAGCTCCACTCCGGCACGTTTCGCTCAATCCAGCAGATCACCTTTGGCGATTTCGCCCAGAAGTGGCTGAAAGATTACTCGTCATCTAGGGTTAAACCGACCACCTATCGGTCATATCGAGGCATGGTGAAATGGCATCTCACGCCCATTTTCGGCTTACGACGCCTCACGGACATCACGCCAGACCAAGTGCAGGCGTACATGGCAAAATCACTCCGAGAGAAGCCGAATTCTCCCGCGACCATCAACAAGACGCTGGTTCTGTTGAAGCAGATCTTAAAGCACGCCAGGCAGTGGGGGTACTTGCGGGCGAACCCCGCCGAGGACATCCAACACGCCAGAGTCGAGTCGATCGAGATGGATTACTTGAATCCGGACGAGGTTCGTCTCTTGTTAAAACATTCAGACGAACCGTACCGAACGCTCTTCCTGACGGCCGCTCTCACGGGAATGCGAATGGGAGAAATTCTGGCGTTGCAGTGGGGAGACATAGACTGGAATGCCAATCGGATTTACGTCCGGCGCAGCATTTTCTGGTATCTGAAGCGGGAGGCGGAAGAGCTCGGTCAAGAGGGGTCAGATCTTTGGCGCTTCACCTCCCCCAAATCCAAACGCTCCAAGAGGGCCATCATCATGTCTCCCGGGTTGAAGGAAGCGCTGGAGCTCCACCGGATTCAGTGTCCGGCAAGTCCGCATGACCTCGTTTTTTGTACGCCGAAGGGAACACCGTTGCAGTACCGCAATCTCATTCGACGGGAGTTTGAACCCACTTTGGCCCGGGCAGGCCTACGGAAGATCCGATTCCACGATTTGCGACACACCTACACTGCGCTTCTCATCGCCCAAGGAGCCCACGCCAAATTCATCCAGAGCCAGCTTGGCCACGCCTCGATCCAGACGACTCTTGACCGCTATGGCCACCTGCTTCCGGAAGCCCAGATTGGCGCCGGTGAGAAATTGGATGCCCAAATCTTCGAGTCGGACGCTTCAGGAACTGAAGCGTCCGGTCAAAGAGACATGGTCGGAGGCAAAAAAGTCCCACGGTTTGTGGGGTGATCAGGTATACTTTGTGTGAAGCTTAAATGAAGTTAGAACAAGACTCCCCGAAAGGGTAAACCTCCCCGCGAGGGGGGGGCACAAAGCCAACGGGTCTTCTTCATTGAGGACGGCCGGGTTGCCGAAGGGAGAAACGGCAATCCGGCCGTTTGCTGTCTGGAGACAGATGACGAACCGATTGGCTTAAAAACGATGACGAATTTTACTCGTCGAGTCTGGGCGTTTCTCGTCGCCTTTGCTCTGGCCATACCCAACTCTGCCTGGGCCCTTCGAACAGAGGGCGGCGGGTCCGAAAAGGTTCAATCCGGCTTGGAGGAAGTACTCAAAGATCCTCAAGCCGCCTTAAGTAAGGTAGATCGTCTTCTAAGCCCCTCACTTGATGAGTCCGCCGGCACATTTCCACGCCAAGTCATACCGCTTCACCCTCCAACGACAACCGGTATGGAGGAACTGATCAAGCAGGTCCCCATATCCGCCCGGGTTCTGGCCATCGAATTGGGTGGCACCTGGATACGGGCTGCTCTGGTGGATGCCAAGAGTGGCGACATTCTGGTAAGCGTCCCGGACCAAGCTATTGCAGCTCCTCGCGATCCGCAGCACGTATTGGGTCTGATTGCGCAACAGACCCAAAAGGTATTGAAACAAGCCAGTTTGAGCCGAGAGGATGTCGGGACAATTTCTGTCAGTTCTCCGGGCGACTTGGATGAAGCGACCGGATACGTAACGCTCCAGAACAACCTGCCTTTTACCAGACAGAACCTTCGAGAGCTGATTATCCAGCGGTTAGGTGGACCGGTTCTCATCTCGAACGACATGACGGCTGCAGTGCGAGGGGAAGCCATTTACGGTAGCGGACGAGGCAGGAAGCTGGCGGCTTATCTGACGGTTTCGACAGGGACGAATGCCGCCTATTGGACTTCCTCAGGAAAGGCGGTTGACTTAGGGCTCTGGGGGTATACGGCCGCAGACGGGCAGACGGTGGAAGAGAACACATCCGGGGTTCACCTGGCGCGACGGGCCCGTGAGCGGCTCACAGAGCCGGGGGGAGATCGGATTCTCCAACTGGCTGGAGGGAATCCGGAGGCGATTACATCAGTCCATGTTGGCCAGGCTTTTCAGGAAGCTAACCCCTTGGCGGTCGATCTGGTCGAGAATTCCGCTCGCGCATTGGGTCAGGCGATCGGAGCAGCCACGCTGAAGATCTCCGTGGCAGGAGATTTGTCTGATGAGCCGGAGGTGCTTTGGATCGCAGGGGGAGGCGTCGCTCAAGGTTTAGGACAACCGTTTGTTGACCTCATTCAGGCGCATGCGCCTCCCGGGGTAAAAGTCGTTCTCTCCCAGATGTCGGGCAGCCACCGGGGCCTTTCGGGTGCCGCTGCACGTGTTCGTGAGGCGGCTGGCATGGAGGAGTCAGAACGTGCGGCGCTCCCCATAGTCACACCTACGGTCAGTGTTGCCCCTCCCATTTCTGCGCCGGCCGGTTTCCCCCCAGCCAGGATTTTGTTGATTCCATCGGATGTGAGAGACCGGACTACGCAGGACAAGGATCGGAAACACGGTGTCTTTGTCGCTCCGCCGTTTGGCATTTATCGAATCAAGCGTTATTTGGAAAACAAGGGTGTGGCGACGGTCGACGTTTTTGATCCCAATTTGTACCCCGATGAGATGCACGAGGCGCTTGAAGCATTATTGGAAAAAAGCGGGTATGACATCATCGGGTTTGGGCCAACCCACATCAATATGAAAGGCGATATGCAGTTGCTTCGTTTCGTGAGGACGGAGACGGCTCGTCTGAGTGCTTCGAAGGGATTCCGACGATCCTTGCTTGTCGGAGGCGGGTCGGAGATCACCGAGAATTACGGCCAATGGCTTGAGAACAGCCCCATGGATCTAGCCCTCCTGGGATACGGTGAAAGCGTTTTGGCCGATGTGATTGCGGTACATCAAACGGCTCGAACAGGGGGAGTGGAGCGTTTTTCAGACGTGGCGGGTGTGGCTTATCTGCAGGGTGGAAAGCCAGTGGTCCGGTATGCGCGGGGGGTCAGCTCGGAATTCTTTCACGAGGTGGCTTATCGGAGCGATCCCGTGCAGGACATCCCCTATGAGGTTTACTGGAAGCATAATGCGGATCTTTACACCGGCGAAACCATGCGCGCCCGCGCGGCGACCATTCGGACTGCGCGCCTGTTCACCTCGAGCCACTGTCCCAACGGCTGCGGTTTTTGTTCATCTCAGATGCTCCTTAAGAGCGCCACCGGCGGACCTCAGGTTGCCGTGCTCCGCTTGAATGCTCAGGAGATCGCTGGTCTTGTCAAGAAAACGGTCGATCTCCATGGGGCAGACGCGATCTACTTCAATGATGATGATTTTGTGATCGGTGGGGAAGCAGGCCGGCAGCGCATCAAAGATTTTTGCCTCTTGGTGATCGACATGAAGGCGCGCGGAGAGATTCCCGAAAAGTTCAAGTTCTACACGCAAACCCGGGCGCGTTCCATCACGGTCAAACCTCAGTACGGCGCGGAGTTTGTCCCGGACATGGAGCTCCTGGACCTGATGAAGCAGGCAGGTTTCGCCTTGGTCGCCATCGGCGTGGAGACCTTTTCGGACCGGTTGGCCGATCAGCCCTCCATCAAGAAACGGATGCCGTCTCAGATGGCGGAGGCGGCTTTAAACGGCCTCTTTGCCGCGGGGATTATTCCCTTGGTCAACATCATCCTTATGCCGCCGGAGGTCACTGAGCAAGACATCTTGATTACGGCCGATAAGACTTTGGACTTCGTCCGTCGGGGAGCCAGGGTCAGCATGCAACCGCTGATCGAGGTTTATCCGGGGGCTCCCATGGTGACCCCCGAGAATTTGAAGAAACTCCACGTTCGGACTCAGACCATTCCGGCCGAGGGGGACCAGCCGGAGCTCGAAATTTTTCAGGACGTTTTGCCGACAGATCCCAGATTGCATGAGATTGCAGAGGACATTCAACCCCGGTCGGATGCCATTCTAAAAGAGTTTTCAGGTTCTATTCCCAACTGGGATTTCAAGACGCCTCCCCAGCCGGTTCCCGGCATGGCCTATATGGCCGCCGTGCTTCGCGGTTTGGGACACAACGATCGGGTGGAGGCCATTCGGCAGGTGGCCGCCGAGTTGGCCGGTGTGTATCACTCCTATTTCGAGCACGGCTCAGACATCCCATCGGAAAGCTTGTTGGCTGCTCGGCGTTGGGGATACGAGCGCCGCTCGGATGTGGTGGGACTGCTCAATTCGCTCAAAGAGAAGGGGGGGCAGGCGGACCTCGGGAATCTGGTCATGATGTTTGAAGACAGATTCTTTTACAGCCAAGAGCTTTCTCTTTGGGTGGTTCAGCGGCATGGGGACCTGATTCTAAACACCATGGCAGGGATCATCAATCGGTACTCGCAGGTGGACGATTTCCGTTTTGATCCGGCTGTTGTGGAATTCCTCAAGCGCTTTGCTCAAACCTTGGCTGGAGTTGCCCCGACTCCGGAAACCGAGCGGCTGTTGGCGTTGTTGAACTTCCACTTCCGAATCGCCACCAATGTCCTGATGGGATTGACTCTAAACGATGGGACCACGGTAGACATTCGGCCTCACGAGCCTGTGTTGAATCAGCCGGAGCAATTGGCGGAGTTGTTTGCCGGAAAGAACGTGGTTGTAGTGGAGGAGCATCATGACGACGCGGCTCTTTACATGGGCAACATCGTGTTGAGGGACGTCCGCCCCCACGCCAAGCAGACCACCCTGGTAACGGTCACATCTGACCCCATGGGCGTTACGGACAGTTATGCCAAGTCATTTCGTGCCCAAAGGAAGATTTCAGATCGGGTGCCTTTGGATGTGGTCAAGAAGAACGCCCGAGAGGCGGAAGGGCAGCAAGCCGCTGCCAACATCGGGGTGGACTATGTTCAGATGCGAGTGGATCAACCGGTGATCGAAGCTGTGCATTCAGACGATGGCAGGTTTTTATCATACTTTTCGCGATGGAAACCTTTTGGACAATCCCTGCATCGCCAGGCGGAGAGAATCTTGGAAGAAAGAGATGCGGATGTTCTGATTGTCGGCTTGCCCCGCGTGGCGTTTCACCAGCATCATCGGGACGTACCTCAGCTCTATCTTAATGCGGCGCATGCCGTCAATCTGCAGCGGGTTGCCATGGGGCGACCACCCATTCAGGTTTATTTCTACATCGGCACAAACCCTGGAGAGGACCCATTTGCGGCCTACGGGATTACCCCCAACGTTCTGAGCAACTTCGGTCCCGAAGGACAGGCAAAGAAGCAAGCGTGGATTGCGACCTATGCCTCTCAGACGGCTCGTCGGCCATCCTATGGTCAGGAAGCGGAAGCCCGGGATCACTTATTGGCTCAGACATACTTGAGTCCTCGTCTTGCCGCGGCAGCGCCCTATGCGGAAGCTTTGCTGGCTGCGGATCTCGTCGCATCTGACGGGCGGAATCTGTATCGAGCGGTCGCCGAGAACCTGGTGAGTAACTCCCTTGAGCTCATTTCCGAACGGCTGTTGTCAGCGAAGACGCAAGAGCCCGAGCTGGTGCGTTTGATCCCTCTGGACAATAACGTCCTTTGGGAAACCCCTGATGAAGCCGGATTGCTCCCTCAAAGAATCTCTAATGAGCTTGCAGAGCAGCTCAGCAGGTGGGGCGTGATGTCGATCGTCGTGGGAGGCGATGGCCAGGCAGCACCGCCCTCTCTTCGGGGGATGATCGAGGCACTGGTACAGAAGGATCCGGATGTGTTTATTGAAGCGGTTCGGAAAACTTCCGGGTTTGTCCGCTTGGAAGTGTTTTCTCAGGACCGGCACTCGGTTCCCCCTGGAGTAAGGGTGATCTCATGGAAAGAGACCGTACACAGACAGGTGGCCGGTGCCCCCGTGATTATGGTGGGAGTGCATCAGGAGGGTTATCACCGGTACCTGGGAGTTCTTGAGAAGATCGCCGAAAGCGATGTTTTCGTTTTGGGGCACACCTTTCAGTATGTGCGCAGCGAGTGGCAGAATCGGCAGCGTTTTGGGGATGCGTGGGTAACCGTGCCGTTGACGTCAGGCTCGCTTTCGGACCCCATTGCGGCTAAGCGTATTGCGCCCGACAGGACCGATTGGAAGCAGCAGCATTTGGATCAGCTGAAGCGGGTGCTTTCGAGGGAACCTTTTTTCCAGAACGTGGAGCCGTTTTTGACAGAGCTGTACCGCCGGGACTGGAGTTCGCTGGGCGCGCTGAGTGAAGCCATCACGCGATACGTCGTCAAAGCGATGGGTTTGACGAACGTTGCGTTGATTCGGGACGTGTATTTGGGACCCATAGAGCCAAAGCTCACGAAAGGTGCTTTATTGGCCGAGATGGTGACGCGGGCCACGGACGGCGTGGTGGATCCTTCGATGCAGCAGATTGTGTATGTCTCAGGCAAGGGCGCCCATTATCTTGAGGAGTTCGACGCGGGTGGCATCAAAAATATTGACAGACTTCAGAATGCGGGAATCCATGTGGATTATCAGCACTTCGATCCGGAGGAAGTCCGTCAGAAGTGGGGGATCAATCCACTCGTGTCCGGAATCGAGGTGCTTTCCAGGCTAGGTTCTGAGCAGAGCAGGGCGATGTTGGCCGAATGCAGGGAGCGCACACGGGAGACGCGGCAGAGATTCGCGGCCGGAATGGAGGAAGGGTTTTCTGCCTATCTTGCTGAGCTTGAAAAGATCCGCCACACCTATGTAGTAACCACGGGGTCTGTGACCCCTGTGCAGTGGCAGCTTGAGCAGCTTGCGTTGGACTATACAGGGCATCCCTCGCTTATTGAAGAAACGGATCCCCTCCAAAGAGAAGAATCCCTCAGAGCTCGTCAGGTGCTGAGGTGGATTTATGACGAACCAAAAACGAGGCAGGATTTCAAACGTTTTGTAGAGACACATCCCGTTACCCACACATTCCGAAACCGGATTACTCCGGCGGCTTTGGTGATTGCGAACTACCTGTCAGGCCGACCGTTGAACGATCGGGAAATCCTGGGCATCCTTCCCGAAGAATCGTTGCGAGGAAACGAAACGTTGGCCCAGCACCCATGGTTTGGACATGACGCTGAAAACTTGCCACAGGCGCCGACCCTACCTAAGCCGCCCTTCTCTCCTAAGAAACCTATCCGGGTTTTGGTGGTGGGCGCGGCGGAGAAGGCCAATCCTGCCAACTCAGGATTGAGGTATCTGAAGACCATTCTTGAGCACGCCCCTGCTTTGCAAGGGCATCCGATTGAGATCACCGGAAACGACGTCGTTTTTCAAGAGGAGGTCCGGTCGTTTGATGGAACGGGGCGCTATCAAGGAATCATTCCTGGGATTCAGCTTGCCGCAGATGGGACTTACAGGGATGAAGAAACAGGGATAATTCTCCTGAAGATACGTGAGCGAGGAAACGAGGATCCGCTTACAAGAGATTTTCAGCCCCGTGATGCAGGGCTCTATGATGTTGTGTTGGTTTCCAGGGTAGCGGTGCAGTTCTTCGATGAGAAAGAAAAAGTTGCCCTCTTAAAGAGAAATGTTCAGAGCTATCTGAACCCGACAGGATTGCTCCTCTTCGACGATGAATATGCGGATCATCTGGAGTTAATTCATGCTGGCAAGAAGGATTCGGAGCCGACCACTGTCCCTTATTTGGACAATACTGCCCTTGAACGCCGAATCGACCGCCTACCCATCCCGCCCGAGTGGAAGACGGAGTTAATCCGTGCCCACCGGCTGGCGGAACGCTTTGCGGACCTGAAGCATCCCGTTGTCAATCGATTCTGGGAGGCATGGCGATATGCTGCGCAAACGAAAGATGCCGACTTGAAAAGGCTCGTTGAAATTCTTACCGTGGATGTTCCGAAACAAGCTGTTCTGAACTCCAGTTTAGCGGCTGGCATGGAGGAGCAGGGCGAAGTCACGCGTAGGGAGTTCCTGAGGATCTTGGCATCCGCGGTGGGGGCTGCACAGACAAGTGCCTATAAGCTAATCACGGCTGTTTCAGGTCCCTCAGCAGACCGGAGCATGCACGAGACGATCCGGTTCCTTACAGGGGTACTGGCATCTCGTTCGGGTGTATCCATGGAAGACATCGCCAGGGACCCTGGGGCGTTCCTCTCGGATTATTGGAATGCTCACCGCTCTGATCTGGAGGAGCACGGAGAGCGAAACGCGGAATCAAGCCTTGGGAAGCATCTGGATTCTCGCTATGGCATTGTTGGCCGCAGGTTTCTTCACAACTTGGACTGGGCGGGGCGTTACATTGAACAGCAGGTCAAATCGCTGAGGAAAAAAGAACCCGAGGATCGGAACCTTGGGAATCCCCCCTATTTCAGCTTACGCGAGAGAGCGTCGATGGGCACGATCAAGGACGTTAACGAATGGACAGAGCATTGGAGCGATTTCTTAAGGGGAGAGCTCCACGCACGAGAAGGAGAATTGAAGTCGTTGGGCGAGGAGAGCGCGTCACCTCAGGCAATCCGGCTGCGCAGGGAGGTTAGCTGGCTCGCGGCAAGAAAGGACGACTTAGAACGCTTTGCGAAGATGATGGATGAGGATTCTCAATTAGACCTGTTGCGGGAAGGTTATCGGTTCTGGTTGAATCGGCTGCGGCTCAACCTGAAACAGCTTCAACCCTTGGTGGAGGCGAAAATTCGGCAGGTCCACCTCCAGCGACTTCGGGAAGAGAGAAAGACACAGGATGCGGCCCGCAGGGATCTGCAACGGACAATTCAGTCCATTCAGCCTCGGATTCCACCTGGAGCAGTTTTTGTTGTACTGGTTCCGCTGGGTGATTCTCCCCGGGCGCGCGGGGTCATAGACGACTGGAGCCTGTTGGTGAAGGAGATCAAGCGGCATCCTGGACTCCAAACGCTGACCTTGGTTCGCGAGGAACTTTCTCCAGGAGAAGATCCTGTGCAACGGGCCAGGGCTGTTGCAGAGCGGTTTAATCTGCCAGGGCGGCAATTGACAGTTGGCATTGCTCTTGGAGTTGTGCCGAAAGCGGAGGCGGAGACTCTGTACAATCTTTGGCCACAACCGCTGCTCTCAACCGATCCCCTCCTTGCTCTGAGCTTCATCTACACTCCAAGAGAGAAGATCAGCAGCTACCTTTTTGAAGAGCGGGCCCCGGTACCATCTTACTCCAGCCTATTCGCTGCCTGGGCGAGCGATCCTCATCCTGGACTTATGTCGATCCTTCCGGGCCTGACCTTTTCGCAGGAGCTGTGGAATGGGTTCGAAGACCTTGTTAAAATTACGTCTGGCTTGGAAGAACAGCTTGCCCCCTTGCCACCGGTGCAGTTGCCTCCCGCTCGGCAGCAAGTCTTGCCGATGCGGTTCGTCGTAGATACCTATGCAGAGCGCGATCCGGAGGTTCTCCGGTTCGCGCAGTGGGCAGCGCTGCTGATGCGAGCTGGAGTGCCGGTGCGGTTTGCCGGCGTGGCCACAGCGTGGGAACTGGCCCAGGCGCAGAAGGATCTCCCGATTGAGGACCGGCAGACGCTGGAGGATCACACCCAAGTTTACAATCCGGCTGACCCAGCCAGCTATGAGGCTGCTTTGGCTGTAGCCAAAGCCAGCGTCTTCGGCTCAGCCGATTCAGCCCAAGCGCAGGAATCCATCCTTACCCGGGTGGATCCGACTTGGGTGGAGTGGTTCCTGGACGAGCTCCAGCGGCTGGGCATTCAGGAGCTTTCCTCGCCGGAGCTGCTGGATCGAATCGAAACTTACTTGACCGCAGCCTAAAAGCCCAAAGGGTTTCCCCCGCGGCTTTATTGTTCCCAACCAGGTTATATATAAAACATCAGTTGTTTGATTAAATCGAACAATCAGTGTATTGTATCTATCAGAATGAGTAGGACGGAACGGATTATCCATAGCACCGCTGGGATTGAGCTGGTCAGGAAGCTGGCCGAAAGCGGCGATCGGATTTTTACGCTGCAGCAAGCCAAAAAGCTTGCTCCAGCGGTGGGCCTCTCGGCCACCTATCTTCGGCAGGCTCTGCATTATCTGGCCAGGTCGGGGTGGGTGGTGAGGTTGCGAAAGGGACTCTACTCTCTTTCCTCTTCCGTTCCCGGCGTCTCCTCTCTGCATGAATTTGAGATCGGGATGGCGCTGGTTCATCCGGCGGCGATCAGCCATTGGTCGGCGCTTCACCATCACGGCTTGACGGAGCAGCTTCCACGGCGCGTTTTTGTATTGACGACTACAGGAACCTCGATCCCTCGCTTGGTTGGAGCAAAGAGGAAGAAGCGTAGGTCTGACAAGGGGTATCCCGCCGGAGGGACAATCTACCAATTTGTTCAGGTGAAACCGGAACGCTTCTTTGGCACAGAGGAAGCCTGGATGGGTGAAAGCCGAGTCAAGATGACGAATCCCGAAAGAACGCTTCTCGACGGTCTGACGATGCCGCGCTACTGCGGCGATTTTGCGGAAGTCCTGCATGCTTTCCAGGTGCGGGGCCCTCAGCTTGATCTGGAGAAGATCGTCCGCTACTCCCTCAAACTGGATGCAGCCACAGGGAAGCGGCTCGGATGGATTCTTGAACAGCAGGGAATTGGCCCGGGTCGCCTAGAACGTCTCCGGGCAATCCCCATCAAGGGTTACCGAGTGCTTGATCCAACCGGTCCCCACCGGGGTCCCTGCAATCGGCGGTGGATGATCCAGGAAAATCTGCCGGGAAAGGTGGGAAAGTGACACCGCTTCGTAATCGGCTCTTGGAAGCCCGAAAGCGCCTTAAGCTGCCCTGGGAAGTGTTGGAACGGGATTATCTGCTTTCATGGATTTTGGCCGGCATCGCGAAGACGGAGGCCCTCAAAGAGACGTTGGTTTTCAAGGGAGGCACTGCTCTCAAGAAGTGCTACTTCGGTGATTACCGTTTCTCGGAAGATTTAGACTTTTCCGCCGTGGGAAGTTTCCCGACAGGTCAAGCGATGGAAAATACGATACAGGAAGTCTGCGCCAAGGCGATGAAACTCATCGATCCATACGCTCCGGTGGAAATCTCCTGTGAACGCTATACCGAGCGGGATCCCCATCCGGGAGGGCAGGAGGCTTTTACGATCCGGGCACGCTTGCCCTGGCAGTCGACATCGCACACGCGGATCCGGGTAGAGATCACCGTGGACGAGAAGGTGCTCAAACCGTGCTCCAGGCGAACGGTGCTCCATGAGTACGGCGAGCCGCTTCAGGCGAGCATCCTGGTCTACTCCTTGGAGGAGATTGTGGCGGAGAAACTCCGGGCGATTCTTCAGCACGTCGAGGCGCTGAAAGAACGGGGCTGGAGTCGTTCCAGAGCCCGGGATTACTACGACCTCTGGCGGATCTTTGGTTCTTACCGAAAACGCCTGGATCTTTCTAATTTTCCCGCCTTCTTACGTCAGAAATGCTCAGTGCGCAAGGTCACCTTCGCGGGATCCGATGCCTTTTTCCCTAAGATCATGTTGGCCATGATTGAAGAGTCTTGGGAGCAGGGGCTCGGCTCTCTGGTTCCTGGGCTTCCTTCGTTTAAAACGGTGATCGGCGAACTACGTCCACAAATAAAAGTACTTCTCAGCGCATGAGCTTTAAGGAGCTTTCCCCCCCAAAACAGTCTTATGCCAGGGCATTGCTCTATCGGGTGACGCAAGAAACCTGGCGGCGTGGTGAGCAGTATGCACAGCAAGAACGGGTGGGCTCATTGGAACCAATCCCCAAAGGGTTTCGGGCGGTCGTCAGAGGGACTCAGGCCTACGCGGCAGAACTGGCATGGCGTGGGAGCGGACTTTTCAAGAAGTGCGCCTGTCCGGTTTCTGGCGGCCGGAATCCCTGCAAGCACCTGATCGCGCTGGCGATTGTTGCGGATCAATCGTTGGGGATTCCGCCTCCGGACGTTGAGGAGGTTGAATCCGAGGCCATACCGCCACCACTGATTTCCCGGACTGACATTGAGGCGATGTATCAGGATCCTTTGAATGTGAATCTGACAACGCTGCGCCTGCCGCCTCGGAGTCCGGCTCTTGGTCGAGACCTCACTCCCGGTTGCCCGACGCCCCAAAGATGTCGGATTCAGGCCCGCTCAGTATTGGAGAGGTCAAACAGGCATTGAAAGAGATAGAACGATGGTCGAGGCACAGGAATTTCGATCCCTACTTCTGCGCGGGGGAAATGATGGCCGGGTTTTGTTGTCTTCTGCGACTGATTGGACAAAGGGCCCAGGACACCCCGGCTGAGATCATGGCCGAAGTCCTCGAGAAAGCGGCCGAATTTCACCGTCGTTTGATCTTCGAGCTGATTGATGACAGCGAGGGTGTCCATCAGTTTGGGGAAGCCCATCTCCAGGCGTTGATAGAGGATCTCCGTGGCCGGAAGGATCTCCCTGAACCAGCTAAAGCTGATTTGCTTGCGATTGAGCGGGGACTTCGTGAGTAACGTAGCAGTGTCAAGCCATCAGTTAACGGATATAATCTTCTTTGATGCCGGCGTAGCTCAGTTGGTAGAGCAGCGCTTTCGTAAAGCGCGGGTCGGAGGTTCAAGTCCTCTCGCCGGCTGTTTTTCTTTTACTGAGAGGGCTTGGGGGGAGCCGCATGCTATAGTGACAGGCAGTGAGGGACATGAAGTTATGTTGAGGACGATAGACAAAACGGAAGTAAAAACCTTACTGAACGAGCTCAGAACAGGTCTTCAGGCCCTTTATGGAGATCGTCTAAAGGGACTTTACCTGTACGGTTCTTACGCTCGAGGCGAGGCCGATCCAGAGTCGGACCTGGATGTACTGATCGTGTTAGAGAGATACGACCTGTATTCTGCAGAGATCGGGCGGACCAGCCAATTGATTTCCTCTCTCTGCCTCAAGTACAGTGTCAGCGTCAGCCGCGTGTTTGTTTCTGAGGAGAAATGGCGGAATTACGATTCGCGTTTTCTCCGGAATGCACGGGCTGAAGCAATCGCCGCATGAAGCCGGAAACAGAGAAACTTCTGCAGAAGGCCTCCCGCTCCGTTCGTGCTGCCGAAAAACTTCTTGCCGACGGCGATGTGGACTTCGCTGCTTCCCGCGCATATTACGCTTTGTTCTACGTGGCCGAAGCTCTACTCAACGAAAGAGAGTTGCAATTCAAGAAACATGGTGGAGTTCATGGTGCGTTTGCGGAGCATTTTATCAAGACGAAACAACTGGATTCGAAGTTCCATCGTTGGCTGGTCGATGCCTTCGATGAACGAATCCAGGGTGACTACGAAGTAGAATCGCAGGTAGATTCTGCGATTGTCAAAACCACGATCCAACAGGCTCGGGAGTTTCTGCAGGTCGCCCGGGAGTACCTCGCCAACCAGCGTTAGCCCTACCCATTCCGTGCTAACGCTGTGCTAACAAACCACCCCGAAACAGCGTAAAATACCCTCCAACAGCAAGAAAGACGCAGGTTCAACTCCTGTCGCCGGCTTCTCTTTCTGACACCGTGCACGATTACTCCTCTCTTCAGCCGGTCCTTCTTTTGCTGACGGGGCTGGTCCTCGGGATGCGGCATGCGTTCGACCGGGATCATGTCACGGCGGTTACCCACTTTATTTCCCTGGAACCCGATCCGGTCAAGAGCGCCTGGTTCGGCTGCCGTTGGGCGATCGGCCACGCGGCGACCGTCCTGTTTTTGGGGTCGTTCATCCTGATCCTGCATCTGAAGTTTGATCCCGCTTTTGAGAAATACGCCGAGCTTGCCGTCGGAGTGTCGCTCATCGTGCTGGGGATCTGGAGGCTGGTCCTGCTGTTCCGGGAGCGCCGGCGGCCGCCGCTGCACGGCCACGAGAAGCCGTCGCATACCCACCATCATTCTTCCCGGCCGGGCAGTGAGCACGTCCACCGGTTCGCTCCGACGCTGGTGGGGATGATCCACGGGGCGTCGGGGACCGCGGAGCTGTTCGTCCTCCTCCCGATCACGTTGATCAGCACCACCTGGCTGGCCTATTTCTACATCGGGCTGTTCAGCTTCGGATGCGCCGTCACGATGAGCACCTATGGTTATCTGGCGGGCCGGTTCTACCACCGGATCAGCGAAGCAGGGCAGCGGATCTACCGCGTCTTGGTCGTGTTGACCTCCGCGGCGGGTCTCCTCTTAGGCGTGGTCTGGATCGCTAAGAATCTATAAGCCATGACTCGAATAAAAATCCTGCTGATCGAAGACGAGAAGAACATCTCAAAGGTTGTCTCCTACAACCTGGAACGGGAAGGATACCAAGTGCTCACGGCCCGGGACGGGGAGGAGGGCCTGGAAAAGGCCCGAAAAGAGGCGCCCGACCTGCTGCTGCTGGACCTGATGCTCCCCAAGGTGGACGGCCTGGAGGTCTGCCGCCGGTTGAAGGCCGATCCGAAGACCGCCTCCCTGCCGATCATCATGCTGACGGCCAAGACGCAGGAGGCGGACCGCGTCGTTGGCCTGGAGATGGGGGCGGATGATTACGTCCCGAAACCGTTCAGCCCGCGGGAGCTGATCGCCCGGGTGAAGGCGGTTCTGCGCAGGTCCAAGCGGGCGGAGCTGCCCGCTCTCTGGCGATGCGGGAACCTGCAGGTGGACTGGGAGCGCCGGATCGTGAAGTCCAAGCAGAAAACGCTGGAGCTGACCCCCAAGGAGTTCACCCTCCTGAGGGTCTTGGTCGAAGCCAATGGCCGGGTCCTCTCCCGGGAGGCCCTGCTGGAGCGGGGCTGGGG